>Ga0272447_1000638_pt1 | contig 25126 bp, 26 predicted proteins | sample YNPCB0133_FD_194589 | JGI IMG/M metagenome (GOLD analysis project Ga0272447, IMG submission 194589) | Hot spring microbial mat communities from Yellowstone National Park, WY, United States - YNP-CB-013-3 | ecosystem: Environmental > Aquatic > Thermal springs > Hot (42-90C) > Sediment | place... | reverse complement strand
GTTACAACAAAAGAAATCCCAAAAAGGGAATTGAGACGGACAGCGTGAGCCTGCGGAGCTCGTCGGCCACCTCCCTCGGTTACAACAAAAGAAATCCCAAAAAGGGAATTGAGGGATGTTAACCCTATGTGGTATAGTCCATTGCCTCAGCCAGTCATAACAAAGAAGTTCATGAAGGGAGTTCGTGTGAATTATATAGGAGTGGTATATTGGTTTGGGGAAAATCTTATTACAAGCTTATCTAAAGCTTTTAAGTGTCTAGCTCAGGGAGGACTCTGATTATAGCCCCGTGGGGACAACCGGCCTCTTGGAGAACAACAACATACCTCACTAGACAATATCGAAGTGGATTCATGCACGAGCCTAACGGCTATAGTCCGACGTTTCGTAAACGAGGCAGATATAGTCCTTCTCGCACTCGACAGCCTTCTCGATGAATATCCCAAAAAAGGTGAAGGCAAGTGCTATGAATGCTACGATAGTTATCGTGATTTGGTTAAAAAATCTGCAAACGCAAAAACATATGACGAAGCCCTAAATACGTTAAAAGAATTTGTTAAGGAATTTGTCAAGTGCTTGGGGCTATTAATTGAACCCTACGTAGTGATATGCCCCGCGGTAGGAAGCCCTGGAAACATATGGAGATTTATAGGCCACCCTACAGACTTCGAAACAATCGCACTATACCACATTGGCAAGCTATGCATCGAAAAACCATACACACGACTAGTCTTGGACCTAACTCATGGGGTTAACTTCATGCCCGCTGTCACCCTAAAACTAGCCGAAAAGCTGGCGAGCATCATCCTTGCAGCCCATATGGGTTCGGTGGCTAGTCTTGAAGAGGGTGTTGAACTGCAGGTATACAACAGTGATCCCCTACCCTCGGGCGCAGCTGTCAACAATCTGAACATTAACCGCATAATGAAGGACAGGATAAAGACAATAATAGCTCCACATGAACTGCCGAAACGTCTTATAAGACATAGGAAAAAGGAAATAAAGCAGGCCGAAGAGCTGCGGAGAATCAACGAGAAATACCTTAACGCCGTACAGCTGCCTTTGTCAGCTATCTACTATCCTCTACCCCTCGCGTTATGTGAGACGGTCTTTCAGAACCCAGCCATCCAACAGCCAGCCACGATACTGGAAGAAGCCTTCAACCTATGGTACAGCCATGTAAAGATCGGGGGCGGAGAAGTTGACAGGTTGTTGGGGGTGGACCCTGACGCCGTTTACGCCCTATATCTGGTCGAGGCTTTCGGCAGAAGGCTCAAAGCCGAGGTAAAACCTCCACCCACCGTAGAAGATCTCAAAAAACTAGCCAAACTATACAAGGTGGTTAACAAATCATTCTACTATCTTATAACAAATGAGATAAGTCATATCGAGAGGGGCCTAGCAGTATTAGGGGGCTGGATTCCGCTGCATTTCCTGTACAGCGAGGATGTCGAAAAAAGAGCGGATACACGCATTATGATAGCCCACGCAGGGTTACAAAAAGAGCTGGTTGAAGTAAACTCATTAAAACAGCTTAGGTACCGCAGAGATGTTTCTGAAATACTTCGTGAGGCAGGGCTTTTAGTGTCAGCGGTTGAAGGCTAAACTAGCCCTGTGCTAGATAGTGCTTGCAGTAGCCTTTTCCCCTGCTCAAGCGGCCTTACAACCCCCTTGCTAGACACGCGTACAAGGCCTGCGGCCTCAAGCCCTGATAAAACATCCGCTGGAAGCCCGGACCGCCCCACCTCAACCCTATCGCTCTTCAACACCCTGAAGACCTTTCTCAAAACGCTGGCAGGGTAGGGTATTAACGGTATTTTGATGACCACGTATCTATCCAGAGGCGGAAACATAAGAGGCTCGAAGACATCCATTTGTTGGCGGTAATATTCGATGGGGTCAGCTGAAGCGGCTAGCCTCTCGATGTCACTACGTAGCCGTTCCAGCTCCGCGTTAAAGACCTGTATATCCGGCATTATGATGTGGTATACCCCGTTCACGCCGAAGTACTGCGACATAAGGGCAGCAGTTATACCCATGTCCTTCCTACCCCCTGCAAGGCACAGGTGGACCGAGTCAACACCGTGTACGGACTTCTGGGCATGGAGCAGCTTCCCAACAAGTCCCATAAACCTATAGGTCTCCTCTACACTCCTCACATCCTCGAAAGGCAGCCTAAACTCGTGGAAATGTATCCACGGATACCTATGCCTAACCGCAGCCTCAACAAGCCTAAGCCCATCCAACACCTGCCTCTCCTCAGTCGTGACGACAGTCAAATCAGTGACACGCAACCCCTCCCCCTCAACCATAAACTTAACAAACTCAGTAACAACAGGCGGGGAAAAACCCAACACAGCAATCAAAGAATTCTTCATATCCAAATTCACCTAACGCTAGACTATAAACCTTTTACTAAAAGTGAAACTTTATCAACATCGTTAAGCTCGCTAAATTCCAATATAAGAACTTTATTATTAATCGTAGACTGCTCTAAAAAGTTTTTGTACACACTCTTATCCGAGCAAACTACAACTAGCCTCTTAGCACCAAAGTCCTTTACAGAATTCAACTTACTCGTCAGATCGTCTGATGTATGACCTCCTTTTATTTCAATAACACCCATATCAGACTGACCCCAGTAAACAATATCAAACTCACATTTTCCCTTTTTTAAAACTCTAAATAAACAGGGAATCCCTGAATCTGCAATTCTCCTGAAAACGTATATTTCAAAAACCATGCTCCTTTGTAATAACCAATCAAACAATAACTCCTTGGCTATACTTTGGTACTCAGTACTCGGAACAGTAATGTACTCTAACTTTTTTACAAAGTTGTTTACGTATTCCAAGATTTTCCCATACGCTTCGCGATGTTCCTCAAAAAATTCGCCAATTAGTTTAGAGGCGAAGCCGTTCTTAAATTTTTCAATATTTGTAGGTAAGAGTTTTACGAGCCCCCACTTTTCTTCGTCTTTTATTCTATCTGTATTTTGTTTGATGTTATTCCAACATCTTGTGTAATGCCTTTTTATAATGTTCTTATCCAAGGGAAGTAAATTGTCGTCAGTGAAACATCTAATTAGATATCGCGGGTTATCACCCCAAGAGACTTCACCATCAACCACCCCATCAGCCTGAATTGTCGCACACTTGATGCTTTGGAGTCTCTTTAAGGTCTTCCACTGATAATTCACGATTAAACCTTGATCCATATCCTTAAAAATTTTTATAAGGTCTTCTAACCTGTAGAGTTGTTTTTCGGGGGTGACCCTTAAGTAACCATCGCCCGTAATATCAAGGGTTATACTATTCCGAAACATGTTCTTGATCTGTTCATCGTATGGTTTTATAATTTCGTCGAAAACCCGATGGATTTCAGAATCAACTAGTTTTTCTAATTCTTTAAAATAAGTTTCATTAGTAACAGACATGGACTGGTGTTCTTCCTTTCTGCAATATTTGTATATTAAATATTCTAGGAAGAACGCATGTAGAGAAAACAAATGTTTTTCAAAATTTTCTACGAAAATCATAGCGGCTTTACTAGCTGAGATTCATTTTCCTTCTTGAGTTCAATTTCAACTTTTTTGTTGTACTTTTTCAACATTAGAAGCCCGAAACCCCTGCTTTTTCCAGCTCCAATCTGTAGCCCAATTTTTTCGACGTAATCTAGAGTAAGCCTGAAAAGCGCTGTATCATTTTCTCCGGGCACTAAATTGTCTGCTATTAATGCTAAAGGAATCTCTGTTTTGGTAGGTATAGACTCTATGTAATAGAGGATTCCCTCTCTTACCTTACCGGTTCTTCTATCTATTCCTATGCCAGGCCTAAAGTGTGTCTGCTTTACATCTATGATTGTGTCCATGAACCTTACTTTACCGGCTAGAACTTGGTTTCCGAAAAGTCTTCCTATCGGGCAGTTATACGCAAGATATCCTTCAGCCATCTTCTCGTAGCCATCCTTAGCCTTTTTAATTTCTTCGATATCTACATAGACATCATTTAAAAATTGTGTTACCTCCTGTGGTTTCAGAACATATTGCGGGTTTTGGATTGGATTACCGTTGACCACAGACTTGAACTCTGATAAATATGTCTCCCAATCTTGATCGGTGTCCTGAGGTGTGTATACAATTCCTTTTTGCGTTTCACGGTAAAGTTTAACTGCCAGACGTTCAAGCCCATCCAGTTCCATAGTTTTGGCCAGCCTTTCTGCTATAGCTCTAAAAGCACCCTTCCAAGTCGTCGAGGGAATAACTATCCAGTGACCAATCCTTAGAACCTGTCTCAGCACTTCTTCGCCGCCAATGCCAACCGAGACCGGCGTCTCCGCCTCGAATATGAACTTCACCAAAAGCTTACGGTGAAGTGGGTTAAGATGCAAGGACATCACCCAGAACGATTTTTGCCGGCAGCATCATGTTCAGACCTACCAGCTGCATTCCTCCGAAGTCAAAACTATTGCCTAGGAGACCTAGGTGAACAAGCCCGTATGCAATATTTTCGCCACTCCCCTCGAGTTCGGCAGCCACCAACGAGCCGGGGGAGGCAGCATCTTCCAGCCGCCATTGCATATCCCTTCTAACGTCCCAGCCGCCGACAGTTACGTTATAACCGTACACGGACCTAACTCTAACCAGCCCTGCGGAAGGCTTCCCCGTCAAATCCCTATATACGCTGAGGTCTATGACACTTTCCCCCTCTCGAAACGCCACAGGTGAGAGAGCATAGAAAACCATGTGCCCTCTTTTACTGGGCATGGTTTTCAGTAACCTATCAATGTCTATTTTCTTGGTTCTAAGTTCTGCCTTGCCGAAGCCTCTGCTCACACCTCGTCCGATTCTTATCTCATAACTTCCCTCTCCCATGATACCTTCTTTAATCGAGACAATGGCCCAGTACTCAAGCCCGGTTGGGAGGGCTTCGTAGGAGTAGAGGGCCCCAACTATTGATGAAGCCCTGTGCCTGCTGACCGGTACGGATACAAGCCTTACAGATTCAAAGTGCTGCTGTCCCCTCTTGCTGCCTTTATCATTATCGACGCCTTTAAGTAGAATTGACGCGGGAAGAGGTCTTTGGAGCTTTCCGAGAGATCTATGTCCTTCGCCGCAGGCCGGGGGGATAATATCTGTATCTAGCTCTTTACCTAACTCTAACTCGTTCAAAACCCTCTCTATGGTTGTCACGTACGCCCCGCAGCATGGGTCTTTACATTTCCAGATAAATGGATGTGCGGGGTAGTATAGTTTGTTATTCTTTCTTGGAAATGCGGGTGAGGATACTATGCCGCCGCTTTTTGCGAGTTCCTCAGCCTGCTTAATGTCTACCTTGTTGTGGCGGCGAAGCCAGGCCAAAATAGCGCCGCCCACGGTGCTGCCGGGAATTGTATCTTTAACCCCGGTGTATCCGCGGGCACTGCGTCTACGTGGTATTATCGCTGGGGATTTGAGTGTCAGGGTTGCAAGATAGTGCTCCATCAACCCCACAACCACTCCCCTAGACCCTCGAAACGACGGGCCTCCTCAGGACCTAGAATTCCAACTAGCTGATCAAATCCTTCAACCACCTTTAAGTCAACGGCGGCATTTTTACCGAATCTCCCGAGCCTAAGCTCTGCTAAGGAGATCATCAAAAGCTTTACGCCTCCTCCGCTGACGCTGTCGTCAACCTCTATAGAGCCCTCGAAAATTGTATGTGGTGGAATTACTTCGACTGTATAGAGCTTGTGTTCTGCCCTTGTGAGTGTCGTGTCGTCGAGACCTACGTGTGTTACTTTATAAATGTCCACATTTCTGTTTTCTAACGGGATTAGGTCGTCAACCAAAATTTTAGATGGCCCTCTTCCCGGATATCCGAATAAGTGACATACTGCGCAGGTTTCAAAACCTACCTCACCGGATGTTTGATGAACATGTCTCACCAATGTTTCACCGCAGCTTGTAAAACCATAGGCCTCAGCTATTCTGCTTGCTGAAGACCTCAGAGCACCTTTGAAAGAGGTGCCGGGAATATAGACGGTGTACGTCCCATCATATCTGTATCTGCGGGCAAACATTATGTCTGCCTTTACAGTTCCTGGATGAGACCAGCCGACAGTTGCAAGCCCCAGAGTCTTCAACCGGATAGTTAACCTCCTCATATTACGCCACCACCGATAATCTTAATCAGCCTGTCTATGTCTGCGATAGGTGTCTGCAGGTCTTTTTCAGATTTAAGGAAATATTCCTTGATCGCATTTATAACAATTTTGTAAGCTTTTGACTTATGTTCCTCACGGCCCTCCTTTTTAAACTGCCTATTCCAGTATGTGAAGGAGAGTTTTAGGACTAGCTCCTTGGATGTTTTAACTATCTCTGGAGTTTCTTTTAAGACGCTTCTGATGCCTTTGAGGAGTGCCACCATGTTATCTTCTGGCACAGCCCCACCCTTATTACGGGAGACCTTCCAACATATTTTGTAAAGCGCCCGTAAGTCATCGGTCTGTGCATCGAGTAGGTTATCTAAAAGATTTTCAAGGCTTGAACAAGATGGGTTTGAGTCTGTTGGAGCATACAAAGCCTTACCGCCAACTATAAATGGCTGGACGGTTAACCCCTCCTTCCTTAGTTCAGCGTACCGCGACCTGACGGCGCTCCTAGATATGGTACCTCCTTCAATTACGTCAAGACATAAAGCGGCAAAACCTTCTATTTGCTCATCGGTTTTTGGTTCGCATTTTTTCGCAATTTTACGCCCACATCCCTTTGCCTCCTCGAGAAGTGCGGAGGCGGCCTCAATAGATGACCAGATATCGTGCTCGGGCGGTGTTGCCACTAGTCCGACGCTTAGAGTTAGAGTCCTGCCAACCTCTTCGTTGAAGTACTTAGATAAACCAATCGCAAGAGGGATTGAAGCCCAGCTTGGACATATGATTAGCCCGTCATCCCCACCCATGTAAAGTGTTCCAAGATAGCACTGTCTGACGGCAAGCTCCGCCTGATTTTTGTCAGTAACTTCACTGACAGCTTCGTACATCTCGCAGAGGGTTTTTTGGTAGGCTATTTTCATCGCCATGTCGACCCGCCAACTCCTCTCAAGCGCATCGGTCAACGAAACAGATTCAGCGAAAAACACCCCCATCATATTTGCGTCAAACTTAACCACCGCAACATTCCTTTTCCTCACGTCACCTCTATAATATTCTTCGATGTTATGTCCGGAAATTATATACATCAAATCCATTTTACGGTCATACTCCTTCGTGAACCCGCTTATCCGTAGGTTGCCTGGCAGCAGGTAAAGTTCAGAACACCATTTCTCCTTAAAATGAAAACTGCCACCTATTTCATGGAGTTCGCTACACAATTTACATGTATTCTCTATATCGTTCTCAACTGTATTTGTGTTGCAATATTTACACAGGGGTAGGGGAACGACACTCATTTTGAGATTTCCGTTGTGTCTTATTTTCTGAAGGTTAGTTAGAGCGGTCGCTTTTGAATCTGCTCGGCCAAAGTTGTCAGTTAAAACTGTGTAACAGTAATAAAGTCGTATTCCTAGGTGCTCCCTCAAATTGGCATTGATCGTTTCTAATGTTTTTTCAATAACCTCCGCTAGTGAGCGTGGGGCTATAAAGGATAGTTTTCCTCCCCCGTTTATCATGAAGGCTTCAACGGGAATCCATACATGCCGATATTTGGCTAGGTAGTGCTGTAACGCCATCATTATGTATGCTGAGGTAACAAAGTCAATCACGTAACTGGATGCAGCGACGGTCCTAAGGTCTACGGTTCTATATATGAAATCCTGTATTCCACCTATATCAACTAGAAAATAAAGTATCTTACCATCCTCGACATTCCTGTCCTCTTGGTTTTGGGTTATTCTATTACCTCTTATTGTATCTATAAATTTTCGGGATAGTTCCCTTATTTTTCCGTTATTCTCCTTCTCAAGTTCTGACCATTCCTGCCATGCTTGTTCCCCGGGTCCATAGAGGACCCTGAACTTTTCACCTAAATCCTTCCCTAGTATATCTTCGGTGAGTCTACCTAGTCGGTCGACAGAGGCAGCGGCCATGTCCGCCCTATGTATGATGTCTCCAATTTTGTCACCCGAGCATATGTGATGTTTCTTGACAGCCTGTATCAATTCATCCACTATCTCCGAGCCTAGGACATCCCTATCTAATATTAGTTCGACGACTTTGTCGGCTATTTTCCAGTGTCTTCTGTAGTTGAATGGTTTGCTCATGTCGTGAAGCAAGGCAACCAGCCTAGCTTTAGCAGCATCTTCCCTGTTTAATTCATCTTCTACGGCGAGGGCCCATGCTATAGCTGACGTTGTTAAAAGGTGTGGTATTAAGCCTGATGTGTTGTATCCTGGCCTAGTGTCGGCTGGAAAACTGAGCCAGCTCTCAACAAGCTTAACCAACAGGTCTGGCGATATTTCAGTCGCGATTTTTATGTATTCCTTAGCACTAGTAGGGATTTTTAAAGTTTCTAACGGGTTTTCACGATAAACATCCATAATAAATTGGATTTTTCTGATTGCTGTGTATATTTTCAGGGGTGAGGGCATGACTGATGGTATTGGGTCTAGCTGCAACGGTTGACGGAAGTAAAGCGTAATGATATCCGCGAGCGTCTCATAATATTCATATTTGGCTGGTTTGCTTTTCAGTTTTTCGATAGTTTTGTGATAGTCTTTTATGTAGTTTCTGAGTCCTTGTAGCACTTCTTCCCACATTCTTACTTTATCCTCTCCAACCTCTATAATTTCCTTGAGTACGCCGTTCTCATATTTCGGGACTATGAGGCCCCTATAAATTGGAAAGCCCGGTGAGGTGAAGCTAAGCCCTTCCAAGTTTCTCCACCTCATCAAACACTTTCACGTTATACATTTTGACTGCGGCGTCCCATAGAGTATTGCACAGACTGTTTAACCCTTCTCCGGTTATGGGCTTCTCAGGGGCGACGCCATCTAAGTCTTCTAATACTTTGGTGAACAATGCCTCAGTCAGATCGAGGACAGCTATGCCGAAAGATTTCCCACCTAACCCACGCCTGTACTTCAGCCTCCCGACCAGTATCTTATGTCCAGAAGGTTTTCCACAGATCCCGAGACCGTATAACAAGAGCCCAAGCCTTGGCTTGCTAAGGTTTTTGAAATATACCCTTCCTACCAGCTCTGTGCCAGGCTTTATAGCTTGAAGTTTCATGCCGAATTCACCTGTTATGTTCTCGAGTGTGTTTTGTTCAGCTACGAAGTCATTGAAAGAGATAAGTCCTTGAAGTCCTGCTGTTCCGAACATATCACATGTTAGGCATACTGTGTTACTGCGTGTTAGGTCACAGCTCCGCGCCCTGTTCTCAAAGACTGTATCGCCAAAGAGTTTTCTATGCCTCCACGCAGACTGTCTACTCGCGTTCTGTGGTAGTGACGCCTTGATAAAGCATGACCACCGCCCTCCATCACTTCTTGGAGGTAAAGTTAACTCTATACGAGTTCTTGTACGACCCTTCATCGTGGATGCGGGTATTACCGGCTTCCCCGAGGATGCGGTATTTTTTATGAAGTCGGTTGCAATTCTACCCTTCAGCTCCTCAACAGCTTTTTCGAAACTTTTTCCTCTGACTATCTGCTCGATGTTTCTTGGTATTGTTAGTTCTTCTGTCCCTGAGCCTACGTGTATGTATGTGAGGGTTTTCATTCTTAATACAAGCAGTCCAGAGAGGCCAATGTATGTGTGTCTTGGTGTGGGACTATCCCTGTATATGTCAATCCTAGAGGTTTGCACGGTTCCAAACCTCTTCAAGCTTATCTAATACTTGGCGGGCTCCCTCGCCTTCTACATAAAGGAAGCCGTCCTGAATCTCCACTAATCCGTTAAGGTCAGTTTCAATATCTCTCTCATCTAGCTTTTCAAGGACCCGGCTTCCGGGCTTATGAAGATCTTTTATCTTAATGTTTAGTGATTTCAGTCTCAGCTCACCGAATCCACGGGTTTTGAAACCCCCTACCCTAACCTCACCGCGGTCGATCATCTTCAAGATCTTTGCAAACATACCGAGGACGTAGTTGGGTAGGTTTGTTGTTTTTATGTCGAGCCTGAATATGGTTCCGGGCTCTACATATTCGACGGTGTATAAAGCACCTTGAAAGGCTGCCCCGGTCCTCCTGTCTATGGCTATCCCAGTTCTCGTGTTTAAAGTATATTCCCCTATTACATACGCATCTCCAAAGTAAACATGTGCCCCGTATGATGGAGCTCCGAAAACCTTGCACATAAGGCATGCATGTTGGTGGAAGAGCTTTACGGCCGCCGCAACCTCATTTAGCCGAAGCCTCCTCTCAACCAGCTCTCTTAAACGAGCCCCCTCTACCTGCTTTATATCCATGCAAGTAGAGCGTGTAAGCCCTGAGCAAACCTCTATTTTTTTCTCCATCCTAGCAATTGCCTCACCCACAGATCTGAAAACACCTTTGAGGCTTGAGCCAGGTATGTATGGTTCGTCTCTCCCGTTTCTATGTATGCGTAGTACGGCCAGGTCTACTTGCGAGCCTAGAGGGGCTTCACGTCCAGACCCAATCCTAAGCGGGGACTCGTTTTCGACATGGGCTTGGATTATGGCTTGCCTGATTAGCATTCTATGTGATGTCCAAGGAAGGGTGGCGCTCATATCTCCCCCTCCCCTTCTTCAACCACGCTTCCATTCCGTACTACATACCTTTTCCAGCGGCATTCCACCAGCCTTGTTAGACCAGCACCAACGCTTTTCCTAGACCCTAACTGAAGACCTAGCGTCTTCCATGTGTAGAGCAGCTCCCTTAATAGCTGGGCTCTCTCATCACCGTTTTCCGTGTTTGGGAAGGGAATGTTTATGATCCGTATATGGAGTCTCCAGCGAACATTTGGTGGCACCAGCTCTTCTGTGTAGAGAACCCCAGGTCTCACGGCGGCGAAGTCTCTGTCTATGGAGATTCCTGTTTTGTTGAATGTCTTTGGGTTTTCATATGGCTCGGCGTCAAAAACCGTTATGTGGCTAGCCAGCTCGGTGTTTCCGAATAATGCGCAAATCTTGCATGGTTTTAGAATTTTCCCCTTGTTCTCATCTTTTCCGATTTCATTTCTTTCTATTTGTGTCAGATCCCAGGGACTGTGTACGTCCTCGCCTTTACCGCGCAATATACTCTCTGCTAGGGCTCTTAACATTCCTTTAATTGATGAGCCCGGAATCACTATTCTCTCTCCTACACGGTAGACGGCTATATCTGTCGCCGCCTCTAGGCCAGCCTCTCTTCCAGCCCCTATGCGGATTGGAGTTATGTTTTCAAAATAACCTTGTATGTCGGTGATTGATTGCAGGATGTCAAAGTCGTCGTACATTCTATCACCTTCTTTCTTCGCTTGCGAGAAATTCGACGAACTTCTCGTAGTTTTCAAACTGTCTTGTTATCCGTTTATCTCTTACACATTCGTATACCCATTTGGCTAAGCCAATGAGTCGTCTAACCTCTGTCTTACCTTTATTATTTTTGTACAGCCATTCCATCGCCTGTGCGATCAATCTTGCCGAGCCGTCTCTGAGATATCCTCTAGCGGCTTGACGGAAGGCGTACGTTGCTGTTATGAGTGGGGCATAGGTCTCCACTCCGGCCAGTTCAGCTGAGCCGATCAGTTGCTCAATCTGAGATTTTTCAACGTTTTCGATTTTCAACTGACTACCGATTCTAGCAGCCCAGTTCATTAGCTCTCGCTCATACTGCTCAGGGCCACCAGAAGAAGCCACGGGATGTTTTTAATAACAATAATATATAAACTTTCCTAACAAGTTTGATGGCTCCCATTCAAGAACAGATTTAAAGAACAGGTGTTGTTTGCATGGCGAAATTATGAACAGCATTAACCCATCTGTCCTTATGTGGAATCCGTTGTTACAACACGTAAGAGCGAGTCCCGCTGGAGGATGTAAATATGCCTAATCCTTCCAAGATCCTCCCTGAGTTACGCTCTGCTGACGAGTCCGACGCTCCTGACCTATAGGGGTGCGCGGATGACCTCGATGGTGCCGTAGCTAGGCTTCGCCCTCTTACTCGCCTGAAAATTGTAATCGGGGAGGAGCGTCGTCAGGATCGCGGGAGGGGGTATGCCTGCTATAAAGATCGGATCGGAGTGGCTTTAGTATTGCGCTTAGCCGTTCGCCGAACTCGCCTGTAATGGAGTCTAAAGCAGGTTGAGGGTGGGTTCTATCGGTGTCCTGAGGCTGTAGATGGCGGGGCAGCGCTCCTTCGCTTCCTCGACCAGCTTGACGATCTCGCTCCGATCTATGTCGGCCTCGATTTGGAGGTCGAGCCTGACGCTCCTCACGATGGGGTTATCGCCGAGTCCTAGCGGCTTCCTGAAGTCCAGCTCGCAGTAGGCCTTCACACCGGCCCTGTTGAGCCTGATGCCCCTCTCAGACGCCACGCCGACCAGCGTCGCCAGAAAGCAGGAGGCCATGCCCACGAGGCAGTAGTGCATCGGCCCCGGCCTGTTCCCACCGCCGCCCATGAAGCCCGGCGAGTCGACCTCGAGGCTGAAGGTGCCCTTCTCGGTCCTGCAAGTCGCCACGAACTGGTACTCGACCGCCCCGGAGCTCCGGCCATCCGTCACCCAGTGGCCCTCGACTTGGACCGTCCTGACCGCCTTATTCGGGTCCGCCTTAATCTCCTCGACGGTCTTGCTAACCTTCTCGAGGTCGACGCTGTTGAGCCTCACGACCCAGACGGCGTCGCTGCGAGTAATATAAGTTATCCTATAAATCAAAATCACTCACAGAATTGTAAGTACGCGGATTCTAAACGTTACCGCTTGTTTGGAACTAATTCGATGATTGATTTCATGGAGAAGGCGGCTTATAAATCGCTTTATATGGAAACACGGCTCCTGGCGTTTGTTTCCGTGGCTGGGGGTCTTGTTTCCGTGGAAACACGGCTCGGTGGCTTTGTTTCTGCGGAAACATGGTGGGAACATGGGTGGTGGGGTCGTGTTTCCGGTGTGTTTCCTCTGGAAACGCGGGTCCGTGGATCCCGTGTTTCCGGCGTGTTGGGGCTGTTTCTCTGGAAACGCGGGGGTGGGGGTTCTTTGCCAGCGGAGCCGGGTCTTTTTAACGTATAAAGGGGTTTTTCCGGCGGAAAACATCTGCATCGCGACATTAACATTATATCATATCTAAGGGAGGACTCGCGGTTGCGAGATATGCGGCCTTACGTCAGAGGCGGCATAAGCGGCCTCGAGGACCGGAAAGTAACATTCACCGAGACAAGGGATGTGGTCACGACAGCGACAGGCACAACAGTCACCCAGACAGTCACGAGGGTGAGGACCGGGACGGTCGTGCTCGCCACCACGGTCATGCAGCGGACCACCGTCACAGTCACCTACAATCCCGCAGGAGGCGGGACCCCAACAAGTTCATTTCAATCGAGTGGCGGATATTTTCTGCGCTGCGTGTTGATCGAGCGGCCCTTCGATGCCTTCGTCTTCGCCCGGGGTGGGTGAGGGTGGAGTGTTCACCGCGGCCATCCTAGTGGCGCTCCTCCTGCTGCCCGCTATCCAGGCAGATGGACCGACCCGCATCCCGATCTTCGCGACGTACGCGGTCGGCAAGAATCCGGTGCTAGTCTACGCCGACCGGGAGGGCAGCTCGTGCCCCTATCCGGAGGATGTTGACAGGATCCTCGGGGAGGGCCTCGAGGCGGCGTTCAGGAACCACCTGGGCGCGATGATGCGGTTCGTCGGCGAGTTCGGCCCACAGTACGCTAGGCTCCTGGAACTCAGGTTCGAGAGGACGGACAACAGGGACGGGGCGAGCGTGGTTGTTGTGGCCAAGCAACTGGAGGAAAACGTAGCTGGCGCCACCTACCTAACGACCCACACCCCTGTAGTCATCGAGCTTGACTGCGGCTTAGCGATAACAAGATACAAGTACGTGGCGATCCTGCACGAACTCTATCATGCGTTGGGCCTCGGCCACGTAGAGCCGGCGCGATATGATGAGCTTATGGGTGCCCCACCTACACGCGCCCCACCTCCATACCCCTCCAGCCTCGACGCCCTGGCGCTCTGGGAGCTGTGGTTCTCCGGCAGGACGTACAGGCCCGGCGTGGAGGTGATGTTCACGATCCCCTCCGGATTCCCCTACGTCGTCCTGCTGCCCTACGACGCCACGATACGGGAGCTGGAGGCGGAGAAGGCCACGCTCGAGCAGCGCTACGATGGGCTATACAGGATGTACGAAAAAACACCAGGATGCTCTACAACATGACGCGGCTCGTCGCCAGCCTGCGCGAAGATGTGCGGGAGCTGAGCGGCAAGAACGAGGCGCTGAGAGCGGAGAACGCTAGGCTCGCGGGCCGCGTAGGCGAGCTGGAGACCCTGCTGGCCGGGAGGGAGACGGCCCTGGCCAACCTGAGCAGGGTGGCTGAGGAGCTCCGCGCCGCTCTCGGGGAGAGGGAGGGTCAGGTGGCATCGCTTGTCGCCAAAGTCGCCGAGCTTCAAGAGAAGCTGGAGAGGGCGGAGGCGTGGGGCCAGGTTTTGTTCTATACGGTGCTGGTCTTGATGCCGTTAGCCCTAACGGTACCCGTCGCCCTAGCCCTGATTAGGAGAAGGGAGAGAAGGTGAGCAGGTCCTCTAAGAGCTCACACCTCTGGGTCACGGCGCTGGTGGTCATGTTCCTGCTGATGGCAGGCGGCGCGGCCCTGACCTACATGTCCATCGCTAGGCCTGTTGCCACCTTCGGGGCGGAGGCCGCCACCGGGGGCGGAGAGATGGCCGGCGTCAACATCGGCTATTCGACCAGCGTCCCGATATGGATCCTATGCTGAACTAGGCCTGCTTATCGCCGGAAAATGTCTGGCCGTCCTGGGTGACGAGGTTGCTCGGCTCTATGTAGAGGAGTCGTCTCCAATCTATGAACATGCGGCATGACCGGTACCAGGACTGTGGCAACGACCACTACGAAAACAACCCTAGCGACGGTCTACCCCTCTGAGAGCTGCGTGGTACTGCACAACGACGGTAGAAGCGGCAGTATGGACATTAGGCTCCTCACGTCGAATGTCATCTCAGACACCTAGATCATTGTGAAAATCAAGGCGCGTGTCCCAGTAGAGTGCCATGGTTTTGATACATTCTCATCTATTATCTTTTTAGACGCTTAGGCCTCATCCCTGACGGCTATTATGCATCTAATACTCTCGTACTAACAACGTGGCTGTGCCTACTGCGTCGATGCTGTCCGCTTATCGTGCCTCACAGGCTTGATGACGAGTTCACCGTCACGCTTCACCAGAAAAACATAATCGGTCCCAACCTCCTCTAGCCAACTGGGCGGAATTGTTATCGCGTACGTCGTGCCGAGCCTTAGAATTCTCCGCAACTTTACTTCATCCCTGTCCGGCCTTTTCACGCCTTATAGATTGATATAGGTCGCAAAATATCAAACACTGGAGTTAATCGAACTAGTGGGGGTGGAGAAGCGGAAAATGGCTAGACCGCGGGGCCCACATCCGCTAAATTACCTGAGGGTGCTGTATGTTTTATTGGGTAGGAGGGTTTACTGGGACTTGAGGGAGCTCAGAGCGTGGAGAGCCGGGGAGACAATTACTCCTAAGCTAAGCTTTGGGGAGATCGTCGAGGCGACGGGTCTCAGTAGAGGCATAGTCGCGAAAATATTGAGGGACGCGCTTATGCGCGGGGTCGTGAGCGTTAATTATGACGGACGTAGGAGCGCCTACTTCTTGACGCAGCCAGGCTTCTTCATTGCCCGGCCCTACCAGTTGATTATTAGAGATGATGTGGCGGAGGGTGCTAGTATGGCGGAAGCTTATGCTTTTTATGACTGGTGGTTTAGGGGAAGGCCGAACGCCTACGAGTATTTCGAAGAGCTACATGACGAGTCTATAAAGGATGAGTTTTTTAAAACTCATGACTGCCTCATGCTCTTCGCTTTCCTAATAGAGAGATGCCGTCAACTTAAGATATGCGATTTATCGTTCTACCCAGAGGGATACATCCGGAGGACGGCGCTAGAGAAGAGCCCCTACTCTACTTCAGAAATAATGAGGATCATGGTCAAGTCTTTCAAAAAGTTCTCGAGACGTATCAAGTTGATTGGGAGAGGGAAACCTAGTATAAACCACATGATTAAAATAGTAGGCCTCTTCTACACACCAAGCACCCCTGAGGACGAGATCGCATATAGGGTTGGCGAGGCATTCTTGGAGAGGGTTGTCTGCCCGCGATGCTTCAGTAAGAAGAAACTATACAAACTGGAGAGGAGACATGGTGGCTATTTCTGCTCAGGATGTGGATCACGATTTAAGAGGAGGCCCCGGAGTATGTCGAAGATCCTTAAGCAGTTTGATCTATGGTGTATAGGCCGGCTAAAGAGGGAGAGACGGGAGATAGTATTTGGAGGGAGAAGATTGGTCATTGAGGTCCCGCCTGATATCGCGGATATGCATGAAAGGGTGGATAGCAGAGCTGCCTAGTCCCCGCGGAGCCCGAGCTTTTTAAGTAGCATCGGATCACGTTGAGATAGTCGATTGAATATCTTTTCGTACGTCGCGAGGGCCTCCTCTAGCGCCTCTATCCGCTCTTCAAGCATGGCTACCTTGCCTGCGGGGGCTAGGTCTTCAGAATCGAGCCTAAGCGAATTCTCATATTTTCGCCAAGTCTCGGCCAACTCCCTCTCGGTCGGCTTGTAGTAGCTCTGCGTAACCCCCAAGTCGTGGCCCATAAGTATCGAGACCACGATAGGCGGCGCCCCGGAGCTCAGTAGCTCGGTCTCGAAACCTCTCCGCAGGCTGTGCGGACTATATATCCAGCCCCTACCGCTCGCGTCCCGTCTCAGCAGCCCCGCCCTCTTCAAGGCGCCGTAGAAACTTTCTCTGAATCTGTTGTGATGCATCTTGGACCCTGGGCCCTTCTCAGAGGGGAACAGGTAGTCGTCGGGATCTCTTCCCCTGACGTGCTCTTTGAGGGCCTTCGCCAGGTCACCGGGGATAAAGCAGATCCTTCGTCCAGAGACGGTCTTCGAGTGCTGGACGTAGAGTCGCGGCGGGTCGGACTCGAGGTCTAGGTCCCTAATCCTCAGGTTCATGCACTCTTGGACCCTCAGGCCGCATGCCCACATGGTCCATAGCGCAAGTTTCTTCGAGGGGTGGATCGCGCCTAGGAGGAGCCTGACCTCGTTCCTCCGTATCGGCCTCGTCTCTTTCACGACTTCCTTTCTCGGCAGGAAACGCCTCAGCTTTATGGCTGTGTACTTCACGTCGTGTAGTTCTAGCCACGCACGGACGCCGGTCAGGTAGAGCCAGATGCTTTTAGGTGCGAGGCCACGGCTCTGCAGCCCCGAGACGAAGCGGAGCAGATACTCGTCAGCCCCCCGACGCCTCATGACCTTTAATGCCGTATCCTCGTCAGGAAAACCGTTGACCCGGAGAAATGTCCTGAGACCCAGCGTGTAGGCCTGCCTAGTCTTCTCCGCCTTCACCAACAGGATGCCCCCGTAGGTTAGGCTTAAATCTTGGGTCGAACCACTAGTCACGCCCAGCACCACGCACAAAAAAGAGGCGAGGCGTGATAAAAGGGTTAGTATAGTGGGCCTGGGTAGTATAGCCAGGTCTAGTATCGGCGGCTGTCGCCCGCCGGACCCGGGTTCAAATCCCGGCCCAGGCGCCTCGGGGGCTTGGAAAGATTTTTGTAGAAAGTTGGCGTCGGGTCTATGTTGGGGGCCGGGGTCCCATAGCGGCTATTGGGGCGGCCTCGAGATCTGTTGATGGCTGTTGGCCGGACGTGAAAGCCGCTGCCCCGTGGAGGGGCGCGAGGGTTCGAATCCCTCCCCCGGCGCTCATTTGGCGTCTCGTTGGGGCCTATCTCTGCTGCGTCTAGCTGCTCGGCCCTTGGCTCTGGAGCTTCGGCTCGCGGCGGCGCCGGCCCTTCTCCTTATCTCTTCGGCTACTTTGTGGCAGGCTTTGGACACGGGTTGCGAGAGCTCTTCGCCGGGGTCAAAGATCTCTCCCTCTATGCCGTAGATCGTCACTTTCTCTGGGAGCGCGCCAAGCTCCTCCGCCAGCGCCAGAAGCTCGCGGAGATCCACTGTGTGGGATGACCTCCAGCCTGCTCCTCTCGAGAGTCTATGATAGCCCCTGAGTCTGTGGATTCTCCCGGGCCTCGAGAGGGGTTCCAGGGCGTCTACTAGTATCAGCTCCTGTTTCGGGGACATGAGCTCGTGGAGGGCCTCTGCGGCCGAGTGGGCTTTTATGACGCGTATGTTGGGTGCATCCGAGAGGAGGTCGGCAACCAAGTGTCCGGCGGCGTCGTCGCCCCTGACCGGGTTCCCGAGGCAGATTACGGTTATCTCCCTCTCGGCTCTACTCTTCGTCAATCTCCAGCCTTAGGAAGTGGGTTGCGCAGGAGATGCAGGGGTCATAGTTTCTTATGGCGTGTTCAAACTTCCACGTGGCCCTTTCTCTGGGGAGTTTGATTAGCTGCGGCGCTATCGCCCGCAGGTCATCCTCTATCCTCTTCTGGTTCTGCGATGTGGGGGGAACTATCTTGGCCGACAGTATCTTGCCATCAGCCGCGACGTCGTACCTGTGGTAGAGTATGCCCCTCGGAGCCTCGGTGCATCCGTAGCCCCTCCCGGCCCTCACCTCGAAGTCCACCCTTGGCCGCTCGGGCTCCTTGTAATCGTCTATGATCCTGAGAGCCTCCTCGAAGGCGTAGAGCGTCTCAGCGACCCTCACGATTATGCTCTTGAACGGGTTCCTGCACGGGGTCTTGAAGCCTATCTCTGCTAGGGCCTCCCTGGTCTCGTCCCAGAGTTTGTCCCGGTTAAGGTTGATCCGTGGGAGCGGGCCTACCATGTAGGAGCCGCGGCCCTTTATCCGGGAGTGGAGGGCGTTGGAGTGTGGGACCTGCTCCTCCTCGAAGCTGTCCTCGTACTCGGTCACCGCTACGTCGAGCCCCCTATTAGACAATATCCGCCCCTCGTTGAAGGGATACTCGGCTGGGTGGCTCAGGGCGACGAACTCGTAGTCCGCCTCGAAGCTCGGGAATTCTAGGTCGGCTACCCAGGAGAGCAGGCTCCTCGTCAAGGCCTTCCCCTCCTTAAGCTGCGGCTTGAAGGCCTCAAGCCTCCTCTTGGTAGGGACCTTGTAAAACCCTCCGACGCATACCGAGACCGGGTGTACCTCACGCCCCCCCATCAGGGCGACCAGCTCGTTCCCGATCTTCTTGGCTTTTAGCGCTGACTTCACTATGTCGGGGTGCTCCTTCGCCATCCTCACAGCGTCGGCGTAGCCCAGGAAGTCGGGGGCGTGTAGAAGGAAGGCGTGGAGGAGGTGGCTCCCTATCCACTCGCCGCAGTAGATCAGCCTCCTCAGGTCCCTGAGGGGGCCGTCAACCCGCACGCCGAAAGCGTGTTCTATCGCGTGAACCGAGCTCATCTGGTATGCTACGGGGCATATCCCGCAGATCCTCGCGACTATGTCCGGAACCTCGTGATACATGCGTCCAAGGAGAAACGCCTCGAAGAGTCTCGGAGGCTCGAAGACCTTGAACTTGACGTCCAGCACCTCGCCGTTCTTCACCTTGATGTAGAGGGCCCCTTCTCCCTCCACCCTCGCCAGGTAGTCGACCCGGTACTCCTTCTCCCTAGTCACCAATCTTCTCCTCCACCTCCCTGAACCCGGGGGCCCAGGCGTTAAAGAGTCTAAACATATTCACTACCTCCTCTCTACGAGACCCTAAATGGAGGAAGCGCCTGGCAAGTGAAGGGGTGTTGAGGGACTCCTTCGGGCCGTAGCAGCCGTAGCATCCCCGCCCATATGCTGGGCAGATGGCTCCGCACCCTGCCTGTGTCACCGGGCCGAGACACGGGATCCCCTGGCTAACCATCAAACAGACCGTCCCGTTGAGCTTGCACTGGACGCAGACGCTGTGGTTGGGGACTGAGGGGGCGCGGCCCGCGAGGTACGCCGACATCACCTCTAGGAGCTGGTACTTGTTTATGGGGCAGCCCCTTAGCTCGAGGTCCACCTTTACATGCTCCGAGATGGGCGTGGACTTGTCGAGAGTCTCGATATAATCGGGCGAGGCGTAGACATATTTCATGAACTCGGCAGAGCCCTTCCAGTTTCTCAGAGCCTGTATCCCCCCAGCCGTCGCGCAGGCGCCTATCGCTATCAGGACCCTGCACTGCTCCCTGACGCTCTTGACCAGCTCGACCTCGTGCGGAGTCGTTATGCTCCCCTCTACGAGCCCTATGTCGTAGGGGCCCTTGACGACGGCTTTAGATGCCTCGAGGAAGTAGGCTATCTCAAACGCCTCGCCAATCGCGAGGAGCTCATCCTCAAGGTCCAGTATGCTGAGCTGGCAGCCGTCACAGGAAGCGAACTTGAAGACAGCTATCTTGGGCCTGGCGCTCCTCATAGCTCCCGCCTCCCGAAGAACTGGCTGATCTCGCTGAACCGGTGGACGGGGCCGTCCTTGCATATGAATACGGGGCCGAGCTGGCAGTGCCCACAGATCCCTATGCCGCATTTCATGTTCCTCTCCATAGATATGAAGATCTGATCCTCGGGTAGGCCTTGGTTCTTCAGCTCGACGATGGTGAACTTCATCATTATCTCGGGGCCGCAGACGAAGGCTATCGTGTTGGCTGGGTCGAGTCTGATGTGTTTGAAGAGCATCGTGACGACGCCGATGTACCCCCTCCATCTCTCGTCGCCCCTATCGACCGTGACGAGGAACTGGGTGTCCAGCGGCCCTCTCCACCTCTCAAGCTCCTGCTTGTATAGCAGGTCCGCCGGGGTCCTAGCTCCGTAGAGCACGTAGAACTTCCCGTATCTCTCCCGGTTATGGACGATGTGGTAGATGGCCGGTCTCAGGGGTGCGAGCCCGATTCCTCCCGCCACTATAGCCACGTCTCTGCCCTCCGCCTCCTCCAGTGGCCACCCGTTTCCGTAGGGCCCCCTCACGCCTATGTACTCGCCACGCCTCTTGCCGGCGAGGGCCGTCGTGACGGACCCGACGGACCTGACGGTGTGCTCGAGGTACCTCCTGTTACTCGGGTCTCCACTTACGGATATCGGGACCTCGCCAACGCCGTATGCGTACAGCATGTTAAACTGACCAGGCTTGAAGGAGAGTGCCTGCCCGTTGATGGGCCTGGCGCGGATCGTAAGGGTGTCAGGTGTCTCGCGCGTCTTGGAGATGACCCTGTACCAGCTGGTCGTGAAGGCGTCGAGCCCCAGCTCGGTCTCCGCCAGCTGCTGGACCACTTATCCACCACCTCCGTATATGTCTAGGAGCCTCATCCTCGCAGCCCTCAGCCTATCCGCCACCACGTTGATCAACTTCTTGTAGACCGCGTGGCCGAAGGCCTTATCCTCCTCCATCATTCTCAACAGCTTGTCGCTGTCCAAGGATAGTGCGAGGGTGTTCTCCACAGCAACGGCTCCGGACGACTTCTTGAAGGGCTCTACGAGTGAGGACCAGCCGAGTAGCTCGCCCGATGAGATCGTCTCATACCTGAACTCGCCTTTAGCTGGGATATAGAAGTAGAGCGCCACGATTCCGTAGACTATAAGGTAGATTCTCTTGTGGACTTCACCCTCCTCAAAGATCCTCTGACCGGCCGTGAACCTCGTTATCTTCGCTATCTTGGCGAGCTCGGCCCTTTTCTCCTCGGGCAGGTCTTTAGTGAAGGGGTGGTCACTTATCAGGGTCGTGATATCGATCTCCCGCTCCATCACTCTCCACCCCGCTCCACGCTCATCCTCACCCTCTCGGCCTCCTCGGTAATATCTATTCCGACGGGGCACCAAGTGATACAGCGGCCACAGCCGACGCACCCCAACACGCCGAACTGGTCAAGCCAGGTCGCGAGCTTGTGGGTCAGCCACTGTCTATACCTGCTTAGAACGCTCACCCGAATTGAGCCTCCGTGTATGTAGGAGAACTTTAGAGTGTAGCAGGAGCCCCACCTCCTCCACCTCTCAGCCCTTTCCAAGCCGAGGGTGGTCACGTCCTCAATCGTTGTACAGAAGCAGGTGGGGCAGACCATCGTACAGTTAGTGCAGGCGAGACACCTCTCCGCCGCACTCTTCCAAGCCTCGCTATCGAAGCCCTTGTAGAGCGCCTCCTTCAGACCCTCTACCCGCAGGCTCTTCGAAAAGCGAGTCAAGCCCTCCTCGAGACGCCTCTCAGCCTCCCGTACCTCCTCGGGTGAGGCCCCTCTCGCACCTATCCTCTCGAGGAGCCTCAGCCCCTCCTCGCTACCAGGCCTAGCCACGAAGAAGTGTACGCCATCGCCGACGACCTCGGTCAGGCTGATGTCGTAGCCTGACTTGGCGACGGGCCCTGTCCCTACAGAGCTGCAGAAACAGTTCTCACCCGGCTCGTAGCAGTTTACGGCGATAATGATGACGGAGCCGCGCCTCGAGCGATATACCTGGTCCACGGAGGGCCTCTGGATCAGGACCCTGTCGAGTACACCTATGGCGCTCAGGTCGCAGCTCCTCACACCTATGAAGGCCATCTTTTGATGCCCGTCGGGGCCAGATACCGACCCACCTTCCCTCGAGATAGTTAGGAGCCTGATCCGTGGAGGGTAGAGGAACCTCTTCCATGAGTGGGGGCCGACGACGTAGCCGAAGTAGGCCCCGTCGCCCCTCCTCTCGAGCCGGTAGGAGCCCGGGGCCTGGTGATCCCTAAGCCCAGCGGGCAGATCCGCCGCCGACTCTATCTCGTCGTAGACTATAGCGCCGTCCCGTAGGACCGGCCCGATCACCATATACCCATCTGCCCGGAGCTCCGATATGATGAGGTTTAGATCCGAGGGTGTTAGAAAGCGGTACTCCTCTTGGGGTAAGGGCGCTGCCCCCATCCACAGTGCGATGCGCGCAATGTTATTTAACTATTGGCAACATCTAGCATGAGGAGCTACTATACTGCACTTAAACGCATTCAGCGAGTTTCTTTGACCAGGAGACCAGCCCTCACTAACGCCAGCCGGAGCGACTCGGCGAAACTCGTCCCTAATAGGCGACCGGCGCTCGTCTTCCCGACCACCCCCGCCAGCCCACCGTCGTAGGGGATCCGGCCGAGAAAGCGGACCCCCATCCCCACCGCCAGGCCCTCCGCTGGGCCCTCACCCGAGGCCATGTTCTCGATAACTCCGAGGATCTCGAGGCCAAGGCTGCTCATGATCATCAGCGCCCTCCTCGAGGCTGAGAGGGATAGGGGAGAGGAGGTCGTGACAACCAGTCCCCCCCTCCTGCCACGCAGGTACCGCGCGGCTGAGAGGAGCTCGTCACCCGTGCCGGGCGGCAGGTCCACCACAAGATAGTCGAGCCGGCCGAAAGAGGTGAGAGCCAGCAGCTCCTTAACTATCTCGTCCTTAGCCGCGCCGTGTAGGGGGAGGGGCCTACCAGCGGCGAGGAGGTCGATCGACATCACCCTCACCCCCTCAACCTCAGGCGGTACAATTCCCTCGCTCGTCTCGGCGGGCTTGTCTGAGACGCCTAGGATAGTGGGGGAGGAGGGGCCGTGGAGGTCTAGGTCTAGAAGCCCAACCACATGCCCGGACCTGGCGAGGAGCAGGGACGTGACGGCGGCGACGAGGCTCTTACCCACCCCACCTTTACCCCCGCCGACGAGCAGGGTGTAGCCAACCTCCCTAAGCCTCCTCGCGATCAGCTCGTCCCTATAGTCGATCATGCCCGGCCCCTACTCCGGCCTCCCAACAACCACGTCGACGACCTTGACGCCGCGCCCCGAGACGACCCTGAGATCTGGGCCCCCGCACTTCTTACACCTTGCGAAAGAAGACACAAGGTCAGGGATGAAATGCATCGACTCCCTCTCCTCCTCCGTCAACCCCTCGACGGCTTCGCTGAAGGACATCTCAGCCCCGCAGGACCCGCACCTGATCGCCGCGCGCTCGATCTCAACAGAGATCGAGGCTTCAGATAGGCCGGCCCCCCGCGCCATCTCGCCGAGAAGCTCCCTGATCAAACCGATGTCAAGCATGCTGAGCTCCCCGACTAAGACCCTGAAGCTCTTCACGCGCCCACCAACAGACCCAGCGAACTTAGCAACAGAATCCACAACCCCCGACGCCACAACATACTCATGCAAAACCAATCACCAGCACCGCGAAAACGAGGAACATAGACTAGGACCCCATCTCTATAAACAAACTATCCGGGCCCACGCCAAACACTCTTAAAGCATAACACGCCATACGATGAATGCCTTTAGCGCTAAAATGCGTCTCGACGTAGAAGTCTGAGACCTTTTTGGGTTGTCGAAAATCGGACCCGGTCGCATGCTTAGGCTTCGTGTTAACTATGTAACGCTTTCTCGAGCGCGGAGTCCTGAGGGGAAGAGACTGAGCAGTTAGACGCCCAGTTCTGATCAACCACTCCACCACAGAGGTGAGCAGCTCATTCCACTTTTCTATGCCGTATCTCTGTCCGTCAGGGAAGACGATGCTGAACGGTGGCTTGACCAGTTTAGGCGTCATCTTGTCCAGCGTTAGACGAGAATTGGGCTGACACGACTCTTCCCTCCGTTCCACCACATCCCGCGCGATTGCGAAGGACTTTCTCAGAACCTCAATAGGGGAGTCTGAGAGGATGTTCCAACACCTCACGCGCTTCTTTTGGGGCGGTTTACGCGCAAAGGTGTCGTAGACCTCCCACTGTACGCCGTCCGTCGCTATAAAGTAGCCCACCCTCCTCCTAACGCAATATGTGATGTATTGGTCAGGGTCCTCCTGCCGCCCATATGGCCTGACACCGACAAAGGCTATCGGCTTCCCGTCATCGCCACGTAATGCATAGTTGGGCCTCCCACTCTGGGTCGGAAACTCAGGCCTCACCTGCGCCGGGTCCTCCGTGTCCCACCCCCAGATCCTCAGGAAAGGCTCGACGAGGGAGGCCCTGACCGCCGCCTCACTCTTCCTGAAAACACGCTTATGCCTCCTAGCCCTGTCAGCCAGCACAGCCACGCGCCGAGCAAGCTCGTCAATAGACACGTGGAAGACAACACCACGAGCTGTTATATCCTTTTTTATTGGAGGCCA
>Ga0272447_1000637_pt1 | contig 25130 bp, 29 predicted proteins | sample YNPCB0133_FD_194589 | JGI IMG/M metagenome (GOLD analysis project Ga0272447, IMG submission 194589) | Hot spring microbial mat communities from Yellowstone National Park, WY, United States - YNP-CB-013-3 | ecosystem: Environmental > Aquatic > Thermal springs > Hot (42-90C) > Sediment | place... | reverse complement strand
CGGGGAGAGCTCTGGGGGTTAAGCTTAACAACAAGATCCTAGTACCAGTAGCGGGGGTTACAGCTGGGCTAGTAGCAGGCCTCTCGGGTATAGGGGGTGGAGCTATACTAATGCCAGTCCTAATCTCAGTACTAGGCCTCCCAGTACATGAGGCGGTAGCCGCTAGCATGCTATCAATAGTAATCACATCAACATCGGGCTCCGTAGTACACATAGCTAACGGCAATGTAGTCTTCAACATAGCAATACCATTCGCGCTGGGAGCCGTGATAGGAGCTCAGGTAGGAAGCGCTGTAGCCTCCAGGATGAGGTCTAAGACTTTAACCATTGTAGTCGGGTTAGTTCTGGTAACAGTGGGGGTTCTAACGTTGTTAAGGTAGCTACCTTCTCCTAAACACTAGTAGTAGCATGGAGCCAACAATAATCCCAGCTGCTAGTATGCCCGCAATGATCGTTGTAGGTGCCCCTTGCACCGTTAAACCCGCTTGTCCCCCCTGGGTTGGGCTTTGTAGAGGTGGTGCTTGCACTGTTTGAACAAGGGTTTGTGTGATTACATGTGTGTAGGTGACAGTCCTTGTCTCAACGAGGGGTTTCGCCTGGGTTTGAGTCACGTTCTCTAAAACAACTATGTTGCTAGTAGACTCGAAGGTTCTCTCCGTTTCGGGGATCCTAGCTCTTACGAGCAGGTACCCCCTCTCCCCTGTTTTCACAGGTGCAATGAATGTTCCATCCCCTCTAGGTGTTATCATGGCAACCGGGATCCAGTTTAGGGCGTCCAAGCTAGCCTCTATGTAGACTCTGGTGTCCGTGGGTGGGCTAATCACCCCTATTACGCGTGCTTCCCCACTTGGGGTGGCTAGGGTTATTGTTATGCTATGCTGGGTTTTAGCGTAGACTAGAGCCTGGTATGTTAGGTTTAGGGGGCCGTACTCCTGTGTTACATACCTGGCCTTAGCTGTTAAAACGTAAGCTCCCCCCCGGGTCGGGTTGAACTGTACTGTAGCATATCTAGACGACCCGGGCTCTATGGAGGGATGGTAGATGACGTCCAGGAGGGACTCGTTAACATAGAGTGAGACGCTGATGTGGTATAACGTGTTAGCACCTCTATTGGAGATCATGATGCTCAGCGTGGCAGTAGATCCGACCCTTACTGAGGCGGGAACGTCTATTGAAAGCTTTAGAGCCCCGGCTGGGGATGCTATGATAGCTGGTATCCTGAGGTCTCTCGTGAAGAAACTCCTAGCGGTAGCATTCTCGACATAACCTGTAATTGAGAGTAGTAGGAGTTCCACCACCTGATCTCCAGGTCTAAGTTTGGCGTAACGAGGCTCTGACAGCTCTAGGTGGAGGCTTAGGGACCTCCTATCGCCAACCTTACTGAAGACGCCAACGTAGGAGCTAGAGCTAACACCACCCGTGGATGCAGTTACCGAGACTATAGATAGCTTGGAGCCCGCAAAAGCCTCTCTAACCTCAAAGGCTAGATCGAGTACAGCAACCCTCCCTGGCACTAAGGGCTCCCAGAACCCCACCATAACCTCGACAACCCACCCGCTCTCCACTAACACGTAGCCGTAACTCCTGTATGTGAACCTAGGCTCCTCTAATGCCACCGTGGGGGCCGCTAACAATAGGATCGCCAGGAGTGCTAGGTAAGACCTCACATCAAACCACCTCCCATGGTAACCTTAATTAAGGTTAAGCCCGAGAACTGGGGCACCCTAATACCCTCAACGAATGTCCTTAACAGTAAGTCTGAGATTGCAGAGGAGGCTATAATCGAGACACCTGAGAGCAGAGCTAGTATGCTAAAGTGTAACATCATAACACCCCAAAAGCCCCCTTCAACAGCTTTAACAGCTATAGAGTTGGCGGCCGCCATGGACAACGCTACAATCGCTACGTACGCCATAGTAGGTATGGTCTCGGGAGCCCCTGCAAATGGTAAAACTGATACCGGGAGCTCCCTAGCCACTCCTAGGAGCTCCCCTAGAACCTGTATGAGCGTTACTATGAACTGGGCTAGAGCGACTAGGATAACGTGCATCAAGTAGACAATAGCCTGGAAGGATCTAGCTATCTGCTCCCTACTCTTCTGCATGTTGACATAGTCTGCCACCACGTCACCCAGCTTCTCCCCCACCTTCCTCATATCAGCCGCTGACTCTAGGGAGTCGTACAGTATATCCACAACCCTCCTGACAACATCGCTTCCACTCTCGCCTACAAAGAGGAGCCAGGCATTCCTCCTATCAACACCCGCGGTGAGCCTCGCATGGACACCTTTTAGGAAGGGGTTCAGAGGGCCTATGTTGACTCTGAGGAGCCCCTTTAGCACTAGAACCTCGTTTCCAAGTGTTGAGTAGAGCGCACCATAGTTCTTAGTGAATATGGGGAGGAAACCTGACATGCGCCTAAGCCTCCTCTCCATCCTAAAGGCGACATAGCCTGGAGCCAGTAATGGGAGACCCATGGCCGCTAAAGCTAAGCCTATGGATCCTGTTAAGTTGAATGCTAGGAGGCCTCCTATTAAGCCTATGATAGTGGAGGCTAGGAGTAGCCTGTTGAAGAGAGCTAGATCCCCCGGTCTAACCTGGAGGCTATGCACCAACCTGTGCTTGGGTAGAGAGTAGTACATGAACAACGCTAGGAACCATAGTGCAGCCTGCGATGTAACAGCTATACCCAAAGCCGGCCAAATGCTACCTAACATGAGGTATGCTACAAGAGCTATGTTAACGTTAAGGAACATGACGGAGGAGAGGACCCCCACGTAGACTCCGAGAAGAACCCTTATGGTCTCTAGGAGCCTTGCGTAGATAGCCTTATAATCTGATACAAGGCTGTCGAGCTCAATCCTCAGGAAACCCTCTATGTCGTGGCCTGAGCTTAGAGCCTCAGAGAGCCTGAGCAGGAAGTCTCTGAAAAACGGGTTCCTAGCATAGCCTAGGCTGGATCTTATGGAGTCAACGTAGCCTAAGCCGTAGTCCCTAGCCAGCAGAACGATCCTACCTAGAACTCTGCTGTAGCCATTGTAGCCGACACCACTCACACCCCCGGGGCTGAGTATCCTCTCCACAGGAGGCTTCCCGGTGGATATCGAGTAGAGGTGTGTCATAAAGAATAGTAGGTTATCGTCTAGAGGTGTGGAGAAGGCCTCTCTAAGCCTCCCCAGTAGAGCTGACACCGCTCTCACCCCGTTAGCTTGAGGGATCCCCTCCTGAGCTTCGCTAATGCATCTTCAAGCGATATCTCGTACGTCTTCTTGATAGCCTCCCATACCATAAAGTAGTCTAGTATCTTCCTGTTTACAAGCTCCTTTAGGAACTCCGCTCTCAGGTCGAGCTCCTCGTATATCTTCCTTATCTCCAGTCTACTCAGCCCAGCCATACTAGCTATCTTAGACTCTAGGAGGAAGCTAGCTCCACGCCCCCTGAAGGTAAACCTATCCCTAACAGGATCCCATGTAAACACAGGCACGTAGACTATAGAGTCGCTCCTCGGATCATAACTAACTATTTCGTTAACACTAATAACCCTCCTAACCATCTGCCCCCCTCTCCAAACAGCGTTCTGTATCAACACGAAGTTGAGGTTGGGTATGAAGGCCTTAGGGACCCTTATAGGCTCACCCACAAGCCTCTGGACAACCTGATCTACGCTCCCAGCATGGAATGTTGCTAGGCCGGGATGCCCTGTCTGGAGTGCTTGGAAGAACACGCTAGCCTCAGCACCTCTAATCTCGCCAACTATTATGTAGTTAGGCCTCTGCCTCAAAGCAGCCTTAAGTAGGTCGAAGAGGGTTACAGAGGATTCAGCGCTACCCGTTATCCTTGCTAGCTCTCTAACCCAGTTAGGGTGAGGTAGCCTAACCTCAGCTGTATCCTCAATGGTTACCACCTTGTAGTTAGGTGGTATGAATGCCGCTACAGCGTTCAAAGTGGTAGTCTTACCAGAGGCCGTCTCCCCTACAACCATACCGCTCATGTTATTGGATAGGAGCATCCATAGGTAGGCTGCTACCCTCTCGTCCATCGTATTCCAGGCTATGAGCTGCGTCACACTCACAGGCTTCTCAGCAAACTTCCTTATAGTGAAGTTACTCCCATGAAGGCTTACATCCTCCCCGAAGACGAGGTTAAGCCTACTACCATCAGGTAGAGTGGCGTCTATAATCGGCCTAGCGTGGGACACAGGCTTCCCGACCCTCTCAGAAAGCCTTATAACGAACCTGTCTAGCTCCTCCTTGCTCGTGAAACCCCTATTGGACTCCAGGGTTCCGAAGAGCTTGTGTACAACGTATATGTTGCCTGCACCCTTACATGTTATATCCTCAAGCCACGGGTCTTGAAGGAATGGTTCGAGGAACCCTAGGCCGGCCATGTTCCTTACCACATAGTACCTTAGGGCCTCATAGTCTCCAGTGTAAACAGGGATCCTCCCCTCCCTCCCTGTAAGCCTCTCGTAGCTAACAGGGGTTCTCGTCACCTGTACAACCTCTTCTAGCTTCCTCAGGAGCAGCCTCCTCTTCTCCTCCGCATCTTCTACAGCATCCCGATCCTTGATTGCTATTGCTAGCTTAAACTCCACCAGGTCCATTAACCTCCTGTTAGGCTCCGGGGGTTCTATGACTATGTACCTCCCATAGGATCTATAGGACTCTCTCCTGACTACGTGTACGTATATCATATCGCTTACAGCATACAGTATGTTGACATCCCGGGCCCCTTTGAGACTGTAGTCGAGCTCCCTAGCGCTATAGAACCTAGGGGGCCCGTAGAGTCTCGTGGCCTCAGCTATGTACTTGGCTAGATAGCCCTTCCTCCTAACCTCAGCCTCAAGCCTAGTATCAAGCTGGAGCCTCTGCACCCCCCTCACCCCCTGGCTAGGGTTATTGGTAGGAGTTTGATCCCGAAGGCTGGGTCAACATCGAATGCCGTGACCTGGTCTACAGGGCCCCTGGCTCCCCTGAGCTTAGCGATCTCCATTACCTTAACACTGATACCGCCTATCTCCGCGGCCTTCAGTAGTATGAGGCCATCGCATATGCTCCTAAGCCTTAACATCAGGTTCTCAGGGAGAGCTCCAGTGTGGGCTGTAAGCACCACCAGCTTATCAGCGTTAGCCGACACTATCTTGAGCTTCGTCGAGAAGTCGAGAACACGGTCCATGTCAGCGTAGGATGCTAGGACCGAGAAGGAGTCTAGGACAACGGCATCCCATATGTTCATGGTGTTCATGAGGTACGATGCAATGTGCGGTAGGAGCCTTGAGGCCGTCCCCTTACTCCACCTCAGACCCTCAATGTGCACAGGGTATATCCTGAGCAAGCCCCTCAGATAAAACCTTGAAACATCGAGGCTAACCCTCTTAGCCTGATCGAGAAAGCTCTTCACAGTAGCCTCTGAGGTTACATAGACGACCCTTAGGCCTGAGTTTAGAGCCCCGTAGGCTACTTGGAGGGCTAGAATGCTCTTACCAATACCGTGGCCACCCTCAATCAAAAGCATTATGGGTATAGGGATACCTCCCCCGAGTCTTGCGTCGAGCTCCTCGTTACCCGTGGAGATCACCCTACCCAACGGCAGTCACCTTACTAGAGAGAACTCAGCCTTAACAGCCTCAGGTGATATTATGGTCACTGTTATCAAGGTCCCCGCGTCGGGCCACCTCTGCATGTACGCTACTATGAGGGCCTCCTCGCCTGGCCTAAGGTATGGGTGGGATTCGGGGTCGAGCTTAACGCTACCCACATCTATACTCAATACACTCCAGTAGCCTGGCGTCCAAGAGCCCGTCTTACCCTTGAACCTGAGGATTTCAACTACTCTGGATCCAGAGCTCTCATAAGATACTATGGCCTCCAGGGCTTCCAGCCTGTACAGGGCCTCTGAACCATCATTCACTAGCCTTAGCTCTATCGATGGACCCCCGTAGGCGTCGGTGAAGTTAGCCCAGGTGATCCTCATAGTATAGCGTGGTGCCCTCCACTGGTTCAGCTCTACAGCTGTCTTCACGCTATCGAGGACTCCGGCTACGAGTAGAACTGTTACCATCATGAGTAACGCTGTTACAACGAGCCCTGGGATTAGAGCACTAACCCCCTTCGCTACCCTACCCAACTATGACACCCTCGCTTACAACACCATTAGCTAACACTATCTTGACACAGTAGGGTGGCGGGCCTACAGCCGTACCATTATATATCCTCAGGATCAGGGTCTCCCCTATGCTCCATACACCGTCAGCGTAGAGCTCCTCGTAAGACCAGGTCCGGGGGCCTGAGCCCAGCCTGTATAGTGTTTCGCAAGCCCTGCCGAAGTAAACGTCTGCTGACTCCACCTCACTGACAGCTATAACCCTCCTACCCGTGTTCTTAACGAATACCACGAAGTGGTCGCCTTCAACCGCTCCATGCACCACCTCAACCCTCGTCCTAAGCCTATCCTCAACCCCCCTACTAGCCCCTCTTATCGTCGAGTCTATCATGTAGTACTGTGATATCACCGTTGAGGCGACCATAGCTGCTATGACGATCCCCGCTACGACTAGGATGGCTGTTGTAACCCCCTCTGACACCATCATCTCCCACCTCTACCCATGTACTCTAGTAGTTTGAACACGTGCTCACCCCCGGTTATACTCAGTTGCTTGGCTAGGATCGAGAGTATCCTCACCTTCTCCGAGACCCTCTCACCCCTAGTCCTGCTCCTCTCAACAAAGCTCATTGCAGCCCTTAGTGCTCTAAGCTTAGCCTCGGGCACAACCCTAAGGCTCCCCAGGAGCTCTAAAACGTCCTTCAAGTCATCCCAGTCCTTGGAGCCGTATATGCTGTCAAGCCATAGGATTAGATCTAGGAGCTCCAGGAAACCCCAGGATCCATCTGTCGCAAGCCTACCTGGGAGGGCCCTGGCCGTGAGGGGTGCTATCCCACCCGCTCCCCCACCCTGCCCCCCCTCACCCCCGGCTATGCCAGCTAGAGTTAGTATTGCGTTCCTAGTATCCTCATCCAGGAACTCTGCAACACTCCTCATGAAGTTGAACGGATTCCTAACCTCGTCAACCTCGCTCTTTATAGCCATTATAGCGTTCCTAAACTCCTCAAGGGATGATGAGAGCTCACTCTTAAGACTCCTAACCTCACCCTCAAGGTTTGAGAGAGCCTCTAGAACCCCATCGCTCTGAGCAGGCTGCTGGACGACCTGGGGGCTAGGCTGGCTAGAGGGCTCGGGGGAGGTGGGCGCCTTGGGAACTGTAACCTCCTCAACCCCAACCACGGCATCAACAGGCTCCACAGAACCCTCAACAGAGCCCCCGGGGCTGACACCATCAAAGCCAGCTAGCCTACGAGCTGTAAGAGAGCAGAGAGGGCAACCACAAGGCCATAGAGGGTCACCACGCCTAACCCTAGAGAGGAAGATAACGCTGGAGAGAAGGAGGTGGAAGCCAGAGGAGGCTAAGATGATGGAGGCCACAAGAGAGGGGACAAGGTAGGGTGCGGGGGTAAGAGAGCCAAAGTAGGCTAGAACAACACCTAAACCCAGTAGGGGAAACGCTAACACCAAGACCAAAACCACCTTAAACAGAGGCAAATCAAACCCCTACAACAAACAAAACCCCATGCTGGAGATAGGAGCGAAAAACCATACACCTAAATTCAGAAGACACCAAGACCACGTAAATCAAACCCTATAAAACCAGCTCAGGGGGTAGAACAATAGCTCAGAAGAGGGGAAAGAAGAAAGAAAGGAGAACAGTTTATATAAATAAAAAAGGTGGGGGTGGAGGGACTATTAGAGCCCCGCGAGACACTACCCTAGATCTACTACCGGCTGCGTCAGACTTGGAGGTATCATCCTCTCTATAGTCAGAGGAGCCCCAATAGGAACCTTAACCTCAATCTTAACCAAATCGTAGCCATCGGGTCTGACACTCTCATCCCTATAGTAGACGAAGAAGACGACCTTCTCACCGGGATCCAAGACTAGATCATCGTTAACCCTAACAACCCAGTTAAGGATAACAATCACCTTATCTGAGGCGTACCTGGCTAGTATCTGTGAAACCGCGCTACTATTAACATCCTCGGGGAGCCCCACATAGACAGCATAGCTATCGCTGCCTACAGTTACGGTTTTCTGAGCGACAGTACCCTTAGCACCTGTTACGCTCTGATTAAGTATTTGACCTACTATATTTGGTAGTTTGTTTGTGTCTGTTATTGGTGTTAGTATTGCTATTAGGTATGCGTTTGTTATCGTTAGCCCCTTGTCTGGGCTCCAGTATGATACTATTGTTTTTGTCGGTGTTAGGTCTACCTTGTGCTGTCCCGATGATAGCTTTGCTGGTGCCCACGCGTACACGATGTTCTGTGCTGTTGTGTTAACTGCTGCCACGAAGGTCCCGTCTAGCTCTAGTGCTGAGCTCGCCTCGCCAAGACCCCTCTGCATGACCAGCTTACTCTGCTGGCTCGTGAAGAAGCCCATGTTGAGTACTACGAACGCTAGAGCCGCGGCAACGATAACGAAGGCTATTAGCACGATAGCACTCTCAATACCAACAATACCCCTCCTAGCCACAGCTAACACCACCTGGGCCAATAAACGTTAGGACAGCGAATGACAATAACCGTAAAGACAAGGGGACTAGGGGTGGGAGGAATCAAGGGTATAAGTAGTTTAGATTCGCTGGTCTATAGCGGGCAATGAATTATTTGTATGCTATGAAGAACTAAACCTTTTAAACTCAGCGAACCTAACCGTGATTGGGGGAGCGGCGGTCGTCTAGCCTGGACTAGGACGCCGGCCTGCCAAGCCGGAGGTCCCGGGTTCAAATCCCGGCCGCCGCACCACCCACCCCTAATATCCTGGAAGAGGCTGACACTCCTACATGGGAAACCGCGAGCCCTAAACCCGACAACGCTCTAAGTAACTCCCTCATGAGCACCTAAGATATGATTCACATGCGAACCCATCTGTGAGTTCAACCGAGTACCAGTAATACCTTATCCTATAATGCCTAGTTACGCAATCACAGAACGACTAAAGCTTTTGTATCCGATCTTCAATAACAATTTTAAGGACGTTACTTAGGTAATCCGAGTAATTCGAATAACTCACATCAGCTCCACTCAAAAGACCCTAATACCCAGCCTCTGATATCTCTAGCTCTCTAAACCTGCTCTGAACAAATCCACCTAAGGGGAAACCTTCAAACCTCAAACCCACACAAAGCATACGCAAAAACCAATCCCTGTCTAGCCAGGGATCCCTATACACTTTTCGGTTGAAGTAGCGAAGATCACATCTCAACCGTTGCTAGGTGTTCCAGCAGGACACCAAGTCGAGATCCCGGCCTAGCCGGGGATGATGTAGGGTAAAGCTTAAATACCCCCACACACGAGCCAGCCAACCAAAACCATAGGGGGCCCACAGCGGAGAAAACAGGGGTACAATGATAGAAAACAAAAATAGAAACCAACAATTACAAGGCAATATACCACGACAAGGCCCCCGTAGTGCTGAATCCATCACATGGAGTTGAATGAATGGTATCGATGGGGGTTACTTTAGGCGTTTGGGAGTTAAGGGTCGGCTTGTATGTTTTTTGGAGGCTCTTAATGCTAGGGTTTCCAGAGAATGAGTCTGGCTGTTATGCCTCCTACGGCTATGCCTATTATTAGTAGGAGTATTGATGCTGGTATGTTGATTTGTGTTGTGGTGGTTGTTATTGTTGCTGTGTGCTCTCTGGTAACTTCTTTTGTAACCTCCTTCTCTAGGATCTCTGTTAGGGTTCTGGTCACCTCTCTTGTTTGTGTTATATGCTCTTTTACCGTTGTTGTTATTGTTGTAGTTTCCGTCATTGCCCTCGTTTCCTCTCTTACTCGTGTTGTGGTGGTTGTTAGAGTTGTTTGTGTTGTAAGAGTTATTGTTTGTTGTTGGGTTACTGTGGTTGTTGTCGGCTGTGTTACTGTTGTTGTTGAGATTGCGGTTGTTGTCGTTGTTTGCGTTTGAGTTGTGGTCTGGGTCTCTGTTACTGTTGTTGTCTTTGTATCTGTTGTTGTGATTACTCTTGTCGTTGTTGTGGTTGTTGTGTATGTTGTTGTTGTCGGCTGTGTTACTGTTGTTGTCACGGTTGTTGTTACTGTTACTGTTGTTGTTGTGGTTGTTGTTTGCGTTACTCCTACTAGTTCGAGAGCGTATATAGTCCACCTGTAGTTCCCAGGCTCTCTATCCATTCCAGCTATGTATAATCTACTACCTTCAGCCCACATCCTCCCAGGTGTTAGGTAGGAGTCTGCGTTAACGTTCTCGCTTAGATAGCTTTTACCCCTCACGCTAAGATCTTTGTCTAACAGGTACACCGTGTGCCTGTAGTAACCGCCACTTATCTCATGTCCTGCTATTACTAGGTATCCTCCTATGAGGGCCCCCTTCATTGGAGTGAATCTCCTCAACTCAACGTTTAAGGCGATGCTACCGTCAGGCTTGAATTTGATAACGTGGCCTCTATCGCCTACAACGTACACGAACCCCTCGTCGTCCGCTAGGGCTACAATAGCCGCACCGGGCACCCTGGGGTCTATGGATTTAACGAGGGCCATGGACTGGGGGTCTACTATCTCAATCCACCACCTATCACCTGTATCGTTCCTAGCAACACCTACAGCCCATAGGTGTCCTGTTACCTTGTTGAAAGCTATGCCTGCTACCACTGTGTGGTGTCCGCTTAAACCCTGGGATTTATAGGATGAAACCCTAGCTAGGCTACCGTCGAGTTTATCGATTCTGAAGACGAGGTTCAATCCTCTTAGATCACCACCGCCCACATACAGGTAGCCCCCGCTAGACTCTATAGTGGAGGAGAGGCCTATCCAGCCTAGATCCTTCACCTCAACGTTCAAGCTAGAGTCCACCTTGAGAACGTACGCCTTAGGAGGTATAGTTATGGTAGCCCCCGTAGCGTAAGCATAGCCAGCCATAACAGCGCAGTCAACAAGAGTATCATTACCAGAACCTGGATTCCTAGTCCACACACCTACGAGAGCTCCTGTAGAGGGGCTCCTAGACTCAACCCTAAACTGGTAATCCCCAGGCTGGCTATCAAAACCGAAGACTAGGAGGAGATCGCCTAGAACACAGGAGGCCTGAGCACTATCATCACCACCACTAGGGTTACTAGAGACAACCCATACAACATTAACACCGGGAACCCCACCCAAAGCCTGGAATGTGGAGTGGAGGGGGAGGCCTAGTATGGGTATAAGAACAGCTAACACAACGAGCAAACTCACAGTACCACGGCTACCCAACGCATCCACACTCCTTAACCGCTTACCCCATAGTTATCGAAGGGGGTATATAAAGGATTAGAGACTATAAACGGCCGCGGAGCTCCAATCTCTAAACATGAAGTTCATCCAACATGTTAAAAACTATCCTTCCATGGAGCCCGCTAACCGTACTTGAACCCCAGTATGAACCCTGCTGTGAAGGCCCCAGCGAAAGGTATTGAGGCTATCACAAATGACTGTATGGAGTATGTCGTGGCCTGTGCTCCAGCTAGAGCTCTTTCAACGAGGAGCGCCAGCTTATCCCAGTTAACAGCTATAATACCATAGTAGGCTAGGACTAGAAGGCCTACAGTGAACACCCCCAACACTAGCAACACCACTTTAACAAGCTTCTTCAAAGCATACCCAGCAGCGAAACCAAGAATCAAACCACCACCAGCCTGGAATAGGAGAGCCGTAAGCACATCACCTGAAGTTACATCAGCCACATCCAACCACCACAACACTATAAGTTAACAAGAGTTTAAATCTAGAAAGGAGACAGCTTAAGTTAAACTATACACTTCATATAACATATAACCCGTCCCCATTAAAGGCAACTCATGGTGGGCCTGTGTGAGTAGAGATGAGGACGTAAGGTTAGTTAAGGAGTTTGTCTCTAGAATAATACCACGTAGAAAGCTAGGGTATATGAAGAAGAATGTTTACAGAGCAGGTGTGAGCGGTGGTCTGCAGGGTTAAAGTTAGGTTAAAGGTTAAGGATAGAGTCTTTGAAGGAAGAGCTCTTCTCAATAGCGGTTTGAGGCGGACATTCCAGACATCATTGTACCCGTTCACATAGCTAGGGATCTTAAACTATGGCCTCCTAGTACGGAGGCTGTGGTAACCCTTGAAACTGGTGGAGGTGAGGTGACATTACCATACTATACCTCACATGCTACACTTGAACTAATGCTACCTGATAGAGGATCTAAGATTGTGAATGTTAATATAATCGTGAGCCCATATGTAGATGAGGTGATACTTAAGCTTAGCAAACCTCGCCTTTTAAGGCGGGGTAGAGTCAACACACAGCTTTTGAGCGTTAAGGCTTTTAAGCCCCCCGGGAGCATGCTACTAGTGTGGTGATGAGGTTCTGGCTGGAGTCGAGGGCTTGGGGGTTGCGGGGGTGAGCCCCGCCTTCGAGTATTCAGAGCACAACGTACCCCCGGGCCTGGATGAGATGATGCTGGAAACCATAACCCCCGCTCGGAGGGGTAACACCCTAGACCCAGAGGTTCGAAACCCCGCCCCTTCAAGGGCGGGGAGGGGTCATATCCTTCTCCTCACCGAACACTACGGGTGCCGAACGTCTTCTATAGGATCACGAGGCCTACCTCGCCTGCATCCCTCTCCACGTACCCTCCAAAGACCCTAAACCCCCCCTCGATGGGCTTTACACCTAGTTGTTGTAGGAGATCCCGTTCTACAACACTGTAGATTGTACCTGTATCTACGAGAACTTCGACTTCAACAACTTTACCAGGCTCAGCTGGGTTGAAAAGCCCAGCTTTGGCTTTTAGGGAATGTAGTAACACCTATACATATGTTTACCCTAAAAGGTTATTATCTTAACATAACACAGCAATATAGTCATTTAATTGCGGCTCTTTTATTATAGAGCTGTTGGATGGAGAAGGGGTTGCATTTTCTGTTGGGCAGCTCATGTTTATGTTTGAGCTTTGATTCGCTAGCTACTAGGCCTTGTCTTCGCCTCTACACATTTGGAGTTATATCCATATCCTGCCTCTAGCTGCTTCCCTGTAGTCCTCTGTTAGCCTTATTCTGCTGATTAGTGCTGATTTGAATGGTCCTTTGCATTTTGTTTTGAATAGTGCTTTTCTAGATCTTAGGTCTACGTCTACTAGTAGTGCTGGGCAGTCGTGTCCTCTTTCATCTCTTAGTGCTGAGAGTATCATTTTGGCTGTGCTTAGTGGTATTATCATGAGCTCTAGTCCTTGTATTTTCTTTTGCAACTCTTTTATTGCCTGTTGTAGTGCTGGGTTTTGGTCTTCTACGTATATGCATGCTCCTCCGGGGTATCTTGTTACCAGCTCTATCATCTCTTCCCCCAGTGTTTCCTCTATTATCTTCACCAGCTTTTCTTCAGCTTTATAGCCTGATATGCATGCTCCGTAGACGGGGGTCTTTGCTAGGTCTACCTCCACCAGATCTCCCTCAAGGAACCTCCTGTAGTTCTCCTGTCTAAGCCTCCTTCTATCCTCTGCACTCCTCGTAGCCTGCACCATCGGCCTTGTGAGCTTATACACTCCACCTGGGAATAGCCTGGCTATGTACTCTGCTAGCCTATCATCTCCCATGACCACTACGTGGTTCGATCTAAGAGCTCTAACAAAATCCACCTTGTATTCTAGCGCAGCCCACCCCTCAACCCAGCCATCGCTATCAACTACTATAAGCTCGGCTCCATCGCTCAAAGCCTTTGCTTGGAGCTCCACGCAAGCCGATATAATCCTACCTACTAGAGGTGAGGGTTCAATAGAGCCTATGAATCTCAGCATTTCAGGTTCAAGGAATCTAAGCCATGAAACCCAGCTTTTAGGGTAGGCTAAGCCTATGAAGCCCGGGGGCCCTATATCGGCTTGGCCTACATCGGCATCTACAATGGCAACCTTTAAACCTCTAAGAATACCCCTATTGGCTAGGAGTGCTGTGAAGCTGGTCTTCCCGGAGTCCGTTGAGCCTAGAACTGTAACAGTACAGGGGGTTGGACAGCTTGATAGTATTGAATCTGCAACCTCAACCCACTCATCGTAAGGCTCCTCCTCAGGGGAGGCTAGCTCAACCCTAGCATCCCCTTCAAGCTCCACATCAATCCTAGACGCTGTAACCCCCTTAACAACATAGCTTCTAAGCTCTCCGATAACGAAAAACTCCCCCTCCCCGAGCTCAGCCCCTAGGACGCTAACCAGGCCGCTTGAAACCCTCAGCGTTGCAGGTCCAAACACCCTAACTAGGTCTCCAGGCTCCATCTCAAGGGCTACTTTAACCATAGAACTCCCACATCTAACCTGGAAGCCTTAAGACTCTTAAAGCTTCAAGAGCTCCTGTTTTGTTTTAGAGATAAGGCTTTAGCCACCACCCTCTCCTCTATCCCTATGAGCTCCCCCAGTAGCTCTACAACCTCCACTAGCCTCAAAGACGCCTCTCCAGCATGAGGTACCACGTCTTCTTGTAAACCGCTTACTGGTAGTGAGTGAACGCTATGGGGTGTTGCTAGAGCTCTAAGCCTCGCTGTTATCGATGTAGCTACATAGCTGTCTATCATAGATCCTACTGGTGTGCCCTCTGCTAGGAAATCCGGGAGCCCTGTTATATCCCCTCTTAGCAACTGTGTTATCCTCCTCTCAATAGCGTTAGCCACGTGGGCCGCCCCTACCGCTAGCATATCTGCTATTACAGCTGTGTGTATGGAGTAGAATGCACATGAGTGCACCACTCTTCCATCGACTACAACCGGGTTTGTAGTAGTACTACAAGCCTCCCTTAACACCATGTCCTTGGAGAGCTCTATGAGGTCTAGGACAGCTCCATATATGTATGGCGTGCACCTAAGACTGTAGGGGTCTTGGAGTCTACTGGTGTTAGAACACCTAAGCTCATCTAACACCTTGAGGGCTGCACTTACACCCGGGTGTCTTTTAATCTTAGACACGAGAGCATCGTAATGCTCCTCCACACACCTACACAACTCCAGAGAGCTCCTAGCAACCTTTAAAGACCTTGACATGGCATCTTCGAGCCTCAATATGGAGTAGGCTAGCAGAGCTGTACTCCAAGAGGTATTGTTTACCAGAGCTAAAGCCTCCCCCGGCTTGAGATCAACTACATCCAGGCTCTCAGATCTAAGAGCCTCAGAGCATTCAACCCTAGAACCCCTATGTAGAGCCATGCCAACACCTCTGAAAATGCAGAGGAATGCATGAGCGCTAGGAGCTAGATCACCACTAGCACCAAGACTCCCCCTAACAGGGATTAAAGGGGTTATATCGGAGTTCAGGGCATCAGCTATCCTTAAGGCTAGAAGCCCCCTAACAGGATCTAAACCCTGAGACATCTGGAGAAGCCTTATAAAGAGGAAGAGTCTTGAAACCTCAGGTGGAGCTAGAGGACCCACACCTACAGCGTGTTCAACCAAAACCCTATGCTCCCACTCAGGGCTACAAACACCACTCTTATCCATTAAAGCCCCCAACCCCGAACAATACCCGTACACCCTACGTTTCGAAGCCTCAGATTCAAGGGCAGACCTAGCGGTATCTAGAGCTCTCACCAAACCCTCCCCTACAAGGACCCTCTCCCCACTTAAAACCCTCCTAAACACCATGAAATCAGGGCATAGTCCTAGGTCAACTAAGATCGTCAACCCTAACACCAAGAGAAGGAGACCTCCAAGAACCTATATAACATGAGAGGGCTCTAAAACATGGTATCGAGCCTTTAACCGTTTAAAAGCACAGCATCTCGTTTAAGCGATGGGGGGTTAGCCTGTGATACTAAGTGATAGGGATATACTGGTGTTGATAAAAGCGGGGGATCTTGTAGTCGACCCTCTCGACCCCGAGGTTGTGAGGGAGAACGGTCTCGATTTAAGGCTTGGTAGGGGTTATTGTAGGTTTAAGAGTACGGATAAGCTATTAGACCCCCGTAGCCCTGGAGATGCAGGTGAGTTCTACGAATGCGGGGAGGCTGATGAGATAATTGTTAGACCCCGGGAGCACGTGTTGCTACACACGTTAGAGTATATAAGACTACCAGACTACATAGCGGGTCTTGTCAACCTCCGGAGTACATGGGCTAGAACAGGGATATACGTGCCATCAACTGCTGTCGATGCAGGTTTCGAAGGACAACTAACAATAGAAGTTATAGGCTCAAGCTTCCCCGTAAAGCTATACGCTGGAGACCGCTTCCTACACCTAGTCCTAGTAAAGCTGGGGACTCCATCTGCTAAACCGTACTCAGGGGAATACCAGAAGCAGAGAGGTGTAAGGCTACCTAAGTTCTTTAAAAATATTTATGGAGAAACCGGTAGCTAGGTCAAAGGTGTTTAAAGGTTAAGTTGGAGAGGTTATCTAGTACTAGTGGCGGCCCTTATGTTAGCAGCGTTCACAGCATTAACTGTTGAAGCACAGGAGACGGAGAGGGCTTTAATAATAATCGGCAAAACTATAGGTGCTAGGGTAGCAGTAGGCATGGCCGGGGCTGCTGCCATAAGTGCTATAACTGAGAAGAGAGAGGTCTTCGGGCCGGCTTTGCTAGTAGTGGTCTTAGGGGAGGGAATAGCCGTATACGGTCTCCTTATAGCCTTGCTAATAATCCTTATAGTCTAAACTAGGCTAGACTGCTTACATTGTCCTCTACTCTCCTATCAAAGAGCGTGTTTTTATAAGGTATTAGCCTAGAAACTATTATTGGTGTTGTGGTGTTGAGCGCTATTACAAGGGATAGGTGGAGGAGTAATTTCTCGGAGTGGTTTGACTGGATCATTGGGGAGGCGGAGGTTTACGATTATGGTAGGTACCCTGTTAAGGGTATGGGTGTTTGGATGCCATATGGGTTTCAGATTAGGAGGCGGGTTTTAGAGCTTGTGAGAGAGCTCCACGATAGGAGGGGTCACGAGGAGGTTCTCTTCCCACTCCTCATACCCGAGACTCTCCTCAGGAAGGAGTCTGAGCACATCAGGGGTTTTGAGGATGAGGTTTACTGGGTTACCCATGGTGGTTTAGAGCCTCTCGATGTTAAGCTTGCTCTTAGGCCTACTAGTGAGACTAACATAACATACTATGAGTCCCTCTGGATCAAGAGTTACAAGCAGCTCCCCAAGAAGTACTACCAGATTGTAAGCGTCTTCAGGTTCGAGACTAAGGCTACAAGGGCTATGATCAGGCTTAGGGAGGTTACCACGTTTAAGGAGGCTCACACCGTTCACGATAGCTTTGAGGATTCCGAAAGACAAGTCTTAGAGGCTATAGAGATCTACAGGGAGTTGTTCGACGCCCTAGGCATCCCCTACATCATATCTAGGAGGCCTGAGTGGGATAAGTTCGCTGGAGCCCTCTATACCATAGCATTCGACACCGTAATGCCCGATGGCAGGGTTATGCAGATAGGGACTGCTCACAACCTAGGGCAGAATTTCACAAAAGCATTTGATTTCAAGATACAACTAGCAGATGGAACCCTTGACTACCCATGGCAGACGAGCTATGGTGTAAGCGATAGGGTTATAGCTACTATAATAGCTATACATGGAGACGATAGAGGGCTTGTGCTACCACCACTAGTAGCTCCGGTACAGGTTGTAGTCATACCCATACCTGTGGGGTCTGAGGAGGAGAGGAATGCTGTATTAAGAGAGGCTAGGAGGGTAGCGGAGGTTCTGAGAGGAGGGGGTGTCAGGGTTAATGTTGATGAGAGGGAGGAGTTGAGGCCTGGGGCTAAATACTACTACTGGGAGGCTCGGGGGGTCCCGGTGAGGGTTGACGTTGGGCTTGAGGAGGTTAAAACTGGGGTTTTAACTGTGGTTAGAAGGGATACCCTTGAAAGGTATAAGGTCGCCAGGGAAGAGTTAGTGGGTTTTGTGCTAAGATTATTCGATGAGATAACTGTTAACATTAAGAAGAGGGCCTGGGATTACATGACATCATCGCTTAGAAGAGCTGAGACCATGGATGAGGCTAGGAGGTGGGCTGAAGAGAAGCGTGGAATCCTTGAGATGCCATGGTGTTCTAGGGAGGAGTGTGCTAGGAGGGTTGAGGAGGAGCTTGAGGTTAAAACACTAGGTATAGTGTGGCCTCTCGAAAATGCTGAGGGCCTCCGATGCCCTGTATGCGGAGGGCAGGCTGTAACCTGGGCTAGGTACGCCAAAACATATTAAGCTTGGAGGAACTAGTTAGGTTGGAAGGGAAAGTATAATGCCTAAGAAGAGGGAGAGTAGAGGGAGGAGGAAGGGGGGTAAGGGTAAGAGCGGAGCCGTACCATGTGATAACTGTGGTAGGCTAACGCCAGCGGATAAAATAATATGTGTAACTAGGACATACAGCCCCGTAGACCCCGCTCTGGCAAGCGAGCTAGAGAAGAAGGGAGCCATAATAATGAGGTACCCGATGCAGAAGTGTTATTGCGTAAGCTGCGCTGTATTCTATGGGATAGTTAAGGTGAGAGCCGAGGAGGAGAGGAAGCCGAAGGGCTTGGAGATCTAAGTCCACGATACACTTTAAACTTTTAAGGTTCCAAGCTTGAAAACACAAGATCCAGGGGGTTTAGGTTGAAGTTCCCGAAGAGGATTAGAGTTTACTGTCCAAGGTGCAACACTCACACAGAGCATAGCGTATCCATATACAAGGCTGGTCAGAGGAGGACCATGGCTGAGGGTCAGAGGAGGTATTTGAGGAAACAGGAGGGTTACGGTAGTAAGAGGAAGCCTGAGCAGAAGAGGCTAGCTAAGGTTAATAAGAGGATTACATTGAAGATAGCATGTAGTAAGTGTGGCTATAAGCGGCATATTCTCAATGAGAGGCTTAAGAAGGTTGAGCTCGTGGAGGTTTCAAGGTGACTTCTATGAGCGCCCCGGCCATGGAGTTTAGGAGGAGGAAGATTCTAATACCACAGCCTAGGAGTAGGTTCCTCCTAATCATATGCCCTAACTGTGGTAATAGCCAGGTTGTGTTCAGCCACGCTACATTCCCAGCTAGATGTCTATCCTGCGGTGTTCAACTGGTTAAACCAAGAGGTGGTAAGGCGGAGATTCTAGGTAGGGTAGAGAGGGTTCTAGCCTAGGCTTGCAACGCTCTCAAAGGGGTCGACGAGCCCCGCTATTGTGAATGCTACGAGCTTATCTAATGGGAGCCTAGCTATATCACCTCTCCTGTAAACCCTCCCCTCCACCTCTACATTAGCTTTAAACTTCACCACGACGTTCTCGCCGACCACCACTATGAGCCCTGCTAGGAGTTTGGCGTAGACGGCTATGAGGGCGTCTAGGATCCTGATGATACCGCTGTCAAGGCCTGAATATTCCTTGGAACCTCTAAGATCGTAGAGTCTAAGGGCAGCCATAGAGTAGGCCACTTCTACTGCTAGGTTAAGGTAAGCTCTACAAGTGGCTCCCGGCTTTAAACAGTATGTTGTTAGAGCCCTCCTAGACTCTCTCAAATGCTCTAATGCTATTGGGTCGTGTAGCTTAACTGCAGCTCTGAAAGGCCCCTCTATTATCCTAGTGCTCAACCCAAACTTCACCTGAAAGCGGGGTTACAATGTTCTTCGATGCTAGTAGGATAGCCACTGGAGCTTCTAAGTCTAAAACCTCGCCTCTCTTGAAACCCACCCTTAAGCCTAGGAGCTCCACCTCACCTAGGTCGAGGCGTGCTTTCACAGTAACCTCGCCTCTAAACGGTGATAGCTCTAAGGTTGGTTTGAAGCTATCGCCTTCAACCTCCACTACGAGGAGGGAGGATTTACCATTAACACTACCAATAAGCCTAGCGAGCCTCGATGGATCCTTTGTAACCTGCATATCAACTGGGACCTTGAGCTCCTCCACTATAGACTCTAGAACACCCTCCTCAACCTCCAATGTTCTACTAACACCTTTTAACTCCAGCTGCTCTCCAATCAAACCCCTCCACCCAGGATCCTCTGCTGTTGGAGTTGCGGGAACCCCCTTCCTAGGTCTAAGAGGTATTATATGCCTTAAGCTTAGATCAAGACCAGCTATGTAGGAGGCTATCTCACCTCTTTCCTCCCTACCTAGCGTTAAGCAGTACTCACAGTAACCAAGCACGTGGAATCCACGGCTTCCGCTAAAGTAGACCCTAGAGTCAACGCCTAGATCCTTGTAGAGCATCCTCTTAACCCTTAATGCAGCCTTAAACCCCTCCATGAGGCAGTTATCGTCCACGAGCTCCACCCCCTCTTCGAGCTTAAGCTCTCTACAACCTCTAAGACGGTCTACGTCTATGTCTACCAGGATCTCCGACCCCAACCATCCCTTCTCCTCCATGCTCCTAGCGTCGGGGAGCTGGTATAATGCTATTGAGTAGTAAGCATGCCTCGGAGCGTTAGCTTCAAGATACCCTCTCAGCTCGTTGAAGTCCTTGAACGATATGTGTCTAATGTAGCTTTCGGTCTCGAAGGGCTGGAAGGCGAACTCTCTCATCTGGATATCACTAGGGGGTTTGAGCCTTGTTGTTACAGAGTAGTAGGCTTTATAGAGTGTTTTAAGGCTACCCGCCCCCTCCCACCTCTTCACCCTAAAGCTCTTAGTCGATCCTCGGTGATACATAGAATGTCAGCCTACCGCCATCAGCGTACTCTAGGTCAACCCTAATAGGAGCCTCCTGAGCGTACTGGATTGTTATTGTATCCGCCACCTGAGAGGCTCTCGTTATGTACTCGAAGTACTCCATAGTGTAGGAGGCTTCATCAGGGCTCTCAACGCTAACCTCAAGGAGAGTCTGTTTATCGAGGGAGAGCTCCACCTCCCCGCTAGCTACATCGCCTCTACCTAGGAAGACTATCCTACCATCCTCGAAAGCTCGTAGGGTAACGCTATCGGCTATCGGTTTAAGAGCTCCCACAACATCTCTGAAGATGCTCCCCAGCATTTTAGCTTTAACGGTGAAGGCTATCCTAGGCTCTGGTAGCTTCTCGTATGTTAGATGTATTAATGGTATTCTGAACCTCCTAACACCCCTCCTCCTAAACTCCACCAGGATACTATTACCTTCTAGCTCTAACACGAGCTCATCATCCTTACCAGCTCTTCTTAGAATCCTACTTAGAACGCTGAATGACACCCCCACCTCCACAACATCCCTCTCAATGGTGTACTCGGTGAAGGCGCTGGCAGGGTAGAGGAGGTCTACCATGACTATATGGCTTGTATCAAGAGCCCTCAAAGATAAACCCTCAGGTGTCGCCACGAAAACACCTTCATCGAGTATCTTCTCAACACTAGCCACTATGTACCTCCACACCCTTGCATCTCTGAAGTGGAATCTTAGCATTTAAAGGCCACCATGGTAATACTAGGGGGTCTAGGCTTATAAGATGCCAAGCTGGGGTTTCCTCACAGGGCTAAAGAGGGGGTCTCATCTTGGCTGCGAGCTTCTCAGCGTATCTCCTAGCAGTCCTAACCACTTCTACTACTATGAACGCTATGAGCACGTAGAGGGATATAACAGCTATCCAGGCTAGCTCCTCAAATCCCTCCAATGTTCTAAGCGTCTCGTGGATTACATATGCTGAGGTAGCACCAGCTACTAGAACTGACAGCATCCTGGCTATGAAGCCCGGTAGCTCGCCTATGATGGAGGTTTCGAGCCAGAGCTCCCTGTAAAACCTTAGGGTTACGAGAACAGCTAGAGCCAGAGCTCCCATGCCGAGGGGGGCTAATCCTACCATGTTTAAACCGAAGGTGGCTAGCACAGCTAGGAGTAGGACACCGCTTATCTTAGCAGAGGTCACCATCACCCTAACACCGATCTCGTAAACACTCTCAGGAACTAGGATTGGGAGCTCTAACACAACATACTTGCTAGCTATACCAGCCCAGCTCGTGAAAACCCTGTATGTCACGTTAGACAAGGCTATTGTGGCTAGGGGGAGTAGGGTTAGAGCTAGAGCTATATCACTGCCAATGAGGCCGCCTGTGTAAGCTGTTAGAACAGCCAGGGGGGCTAGCTCGCTTATAGATATCGCTATCCCAGATAGTGTTAGAGCGTAGAAGCTATTCCTTAGTATAAGTAGGGTTGCTAGGAATACAGATAACATCCTTACAGCTAAGGCTGTGACAACCAGGATTGCTAGGGAGAGGAGTACTTCAACCCTAAACCCTCCAGCTACCGGTGTTGCGAAGCTCACGGACACCATGTAGAGTAGGGCTATGAGGCCAGCGTAGGGCTCGAAGGAGATCCTGTAGCCTACGAACCTCCCGAGGAAGTAGCCTGCTACAAAGGCGCCTAGGTAGGGTGATGCGAAGAGCTGCGTTAGACTAGCATAGCCTAGCGTAAGGGTTAAAGCTATTATAACCTGGAACTCCGCGCTCCCAGCTAGCAGGGACATAGCAGTTCTGAATATGAAGCTGGCAGCTAGGGCGAAGAGCACTGAAAGCGATAAGGTGACCAAGGGGTTCTCATGCCCTCCCGCTACCAAGCTTAGAGCTGTTAGCAGGGCTAAATCCTCTAGAGTTGTTATGGTTAAAGCAATCCTCCTAACCTCCTCAGGCTTTAAACCCATGGTTAACCTGTATATAGTTATAGTGCTAGACGAGAGGAACACAATAGCTACTACGAGGCTCTCCAAAAGGGGGAAGCCTAGAGCCCTAGCGATAAGCAGTGAGAACACGAGTATAATAGAGGCCTCGACAACCACAACATAGGCGAGCTTAGGGTTAAAACCAACAACACCAACATCCCTACCCATCTCAAAAGCTATAAGAACACCACTCAAAGTCAAAAGGAGAACACCAACATCCCTAAAGAAACCCTCACCAACACCAAACAAATCCCCTAAACCAAACTCGGAGAAGAGAAGCTTAACCAGAAAACCACCAATAAAGAAACCAAGGAGAGGAGACAGCCTAAACCTATCAGTAACATAGCCTAGAAACGCTGACACCAACAAAACCAAAGACATAAAAGCCAAACTCACAGCAAACCCCCAAACACTATGTAGAGGTAAAACGTTTATTAGCAGGCCTAAAGGGTCTGGAAGGAGCTCCTCTTAGCCAAAACACTATGAAGGAGAGTTCAACTCAGTTCAAATACATGCGATTCGATGAAAAGCACGTTAAGTAGCAGAGGATGTAGCAGCATGAGGGCGATCGATAGAATGTTCTGGTTAGAAGAAAGGGGCGTGCCAGGAGGCTCTTAAAGGCTCACCTAAGCCTCGAAAGGGTTATAGTCGATGTACACCTTATACTCTATCATGAGAGGCCTCCATTCCATAGAGTTGTAAGCATTGGTAGCCCATAGAGCTTCATGATACAAAGTAGCCTCTTAGGGAGCCCTCTGTCTTTATACTTTTAAACGTTAGGTTTAGGCGGCTAGGTAACCTCGACTAGCTCTCAAGCGTTCCCCCGCTAACGGTATTTAACTGTATTTCCATTAGCTATGCTTTCTGGTGTAAGCTCTAGTAATCCTAAGCTCTGGGGCCTTCAGAGCTAGTGCTTAGTGTAGCTTGCTGGCTTCCTCCTGCTTATCCCTGCATTCCGTTCTTGCGTGTTTTACCATGTTGTATAGTGATAGTTTTAGAGGGCCTTCTACGAGCTGCCTCGATGTTATCGTGTGCTGTGTTCTATCAATCGCCTCTCCCAGATCTTCTATTAGTCTCTTGAGCTCCTCTCTAGGTTTTCTAGGAGCTCTTAGCATGTTAGGCGTATTCTCTCCAGGTGTGCCCGCACTTTGTGCACCTGTAGAACCTTGTTGGGGGCTCGTCTGCTGCTCTTGTCTGGATCATCCAGAAGTATGCTTCTTCGTTTCCGCATTTAGGGCATGATATGCCTTTGACTATCTGGGCTGTTGCGGGTTGCTGGCTGGATTCTAATACTAGGATTTTATCCTTAGGGTTTCTCCTGACCTCGGCTTTCACGGAGTAAGGTTCAATGCTTTTAGCTATCTCATGGTAGCCGCATTTAACGCAGTATAGTTGAAGTTCTCCTCCAACTCTTCTGGGCCTTAGTAGTGTGCCACATCTAGGGCAGAATCTAACAGCCATTTCAATTAACCTCCTCTAATCCTCTACAGCTAAGCTTAATAAGCTTAAGATGCTTAGTGGCTTTTAGGAGCCTTTCAAGAAACAATACCACCTCTTGGATCGTCTTAGGAGCTCTTGGGGGGTTGGGGAGGTTGCAATTGCAATCCCCCGTGGAGTATCTTAGCTCCTGCATGTAACCTTCCAGCTCAAGCCTTTCACAGAGCTCCGGGCAACCTCTGGCTATCAATAGGGCGTCGAAGCCCCTACCCCTCACTATGGCTGATGTGCATAGGTCTTGAGAGCACCTAGACACTAGTATCCTAGCTTCAATCTTCAATCCTTAAACCCTTATCCTCTAAGGCCTTCAAGTAGAGCTCCCTAAACTCTTCGTTAACCTCAAGTATCCTATCCAAGGCCCTCAGTAGTACGATTACCGGGTCTCCACCAGCATCCTTCAACTGTAGATACACAACTATCCTATCCTCAAGAGGGTGGGGCTGCTCGTAGTAGGCGAACGCCACCTCCTCCATTGATAGGAGTGTCTTGGATAGAAGGTTACCTATAGTGTGATCCTCCCCCTTTAAGACCAACATGTACTTCCCACCGCCTAGATCCTCTAAGCTTACACTCCCCGTCACTAGCTTACCCTCCACGGCTTATCTGATAGGGTAGGGTTTAAAAGACTTAATTGTTTTAATTCGCAGATTTAGGTTGAGCTTTACAACCGAATAGTGGGGTTGGACGGTTTGAGTGTTTGTAGTGAGATACCCTATCATGTGGATTTAGAGGAGGCTAGGAAGGCTATAGTGGAGAGTGGGGCCTCAAAGGTTGTAATCCAGCTCCCCGATGGGTTGAAGCAGTACTCCGTTGACATAGCCGAATGCCTTAAATCCATGATACCAGAGGATGTGGAGGTGTACGTGCACGCTGATAGCGTTTACGGCTCATGCGATATACAGTACGGACAGCTATGGGCTACCCTAAAGCCCTCCCTCATAGTTCATATAGGCCATAGTCCTTACCCAGGAGAGCTGGCAGGCCCTTTCGTGGAACCCTGGGAGGGGCTGGGGGTTAG
>Ga0272447_1000636_pt1 | contig 25198 bp, 17 predicted proteins | sample YNPCB0133_FD_194589 | JGI IMG/M metagenome (GOLD analysis project Ga0272447, IMG submission 194589) | Hot spring microbial mat communities from Yellowstone National Park, WY, United States - YNP-CB-013-3 | ecosystem: Environmental > Aquatic > Thermal springs > Hot (42-90C) > Sediment | place... | reverse complement strand
TCGGCTCGTACTGCTACAGCCAGCGCTCCCCCCACCAAGTAGAAGAAAAAGGTGGTCACCAAATACTGGATCCCGATGACCTTGTGATCCGTGGAGAAGGTCAAGAAGCGCCACCAAGGTTCTGCAGGCGGATCCAAGCTGCTCCTGGGGGCAGCAACGAGGCTAGGATTGTCCTGTAGCTGAGTCATGGCAAAAAAGCTCCTAGTTTCAGCCTGTTCCCGTTCGCGTCGGCGGGACGGAGTCCTTGTGGAGTTTGAGAGAGGTCAAATCCGCAGGCGAGACCCCCAAACGCTGGTGGTGGACTTGGGCAAAAGCCGAAGCAGCCGCAGGGGAATCAGCCGGAGGGTGATGATGGGTGGTAGGAGAGTCTGCAGCAAGAGCTAGGGCACTGCTATCGCCACGAGCGGCTAAAAGTTGCTCCTGCTGCCAGCGCTCGAAGTCTTCTGGTCTTTCCACAATCAATTGCGTAGCCATTACCCCGTGGTAGGGGCCGCACAGCTCCGCGCAGATGATGGGGTAAGTCCCCAACTGGGTAGGCACAAACTCCAGGTGGGTCTCTCGGCCTGGAATGAGATCCTGCTTTAGGCGAAATTGCGGCACCCAGAAGGCATGGTTGACATCAAGGGCCGTCATATTCAAGCGCACCCGCCTGTTGAGGGGAAGGTGCAGCTCACTAGTCACCAAGCCCGATTCATAGGTAAACAGCCAACCGTATTGCATGCCCTGCACCTGAACGACCAGATCCGGCTGGCCCATCTCTTTCCCAGGTAGCACCACAGGGGTATAGGCATAGCCCGGCTCCCCTGCCTTGGCTTCCTCGGAAGAGCCCATCCCCATCCCCATGGCCGCGTGCATGTGCCCGCCCACGTTGGTGCCCCCGTAAATAGCCTGGTAGACATCTATGCTGGCTAGGCCCAACCAAAGGATGATCAGAGCCGGCACTGCTGTCCACACGATCTCCAACAGCACATTGCCGTGACTGGGATCCCCGTCGCCGTGATCCCCCCGTCGCTTGCGGTAGCGGATGACACAGTAGAGGAGCACCCCTTCCACCACTAGAAAGATGCCGGTGGCGATGGTGATGGTGCTGTTGAAGAGGCTATCGAAGAGGGGAGCTGAGTTGGCTGCCGCTTCGGGGAGGAGATGGTGATTCTGGCCATACCAGAGGCTGGCTAGGGCTAACAGAACCCCAATCCCCACCAAAAGGATATTTTTGAGGGCACTCACAGCTGCTTTTCCCCCTGCTACTGCCTGCCCACTCCAGCAGATTCTGTCAGCAGAGCCAGAGCAGGCTTGTACTCATTTCCATTCAACTTGCAGGAGCTGGAGAGAAGTGCCTGTCCTTAGGGATCTTTTCGGGATCTCGGTCGGAGCGCCGGATCCCTAGCTTCACAGCGGCCATCTACTGAGGAAGCGCAGCTCAGCACAAAGAAATTCTTAAAAAGCCTTCGCCAACCGCAAAGCCACATTTAGAATCCGTTGCAGAAAGACCTCCCCTCTGCCTCTGAGTGGCTACTAACCCAGCTAGTGGGCAGCTAGATAGGCTGAATTCGGTAACTGAAATTACCATTGGCTGTTGGTCTTGACTTTTTAGTGCAGAGTGTTGACCTCTCTCTAGAGGCAGATCTGATTGAAGTATTTTTTCAACTGCAATGGACCCCTCAATTCCTCGATCTCACCTCCTCTCTTCTTGTCCCGTTCGCGGCAGCGGGCCGGAGGCCTTTCCCTTGCCAGGGAGGGAGCTTTCTCTGCGCATGGGGCGAGCTCTGCTGGGTCTAGCAGCGGCCACTTGGCTGTTGATGGGGCTAGGCAGTGCCACTCGAGTCATGAATGCTGGACTTGCCTGTCCAGACTGGCCTCTCTGCTATGGGGAGCTGCTGCCCACCGAGCAGATGAACCTGCAAGTGTTTCTGGAGTGGTTTCACCGCCTGGTGGCTGCCGGTGTGGGCTTGGCCACGCTGGTGCTAGTGGGGTTTGCCTGGCTGAAGCGCAAGGCCTTGCCCAATTGGCTGCCCTGGGGTCTGAGCTGGGCTTTTGTCTTGGTCGTGGCCCAAGGGATCCTGGGCGGGCTGACAGTGACGGAGCTGTTGCGTTTTGACATTGTGACGGCTCACCTGGGCACGGGCCTGCTATTTTTTGCCACGCTGCTCACCCTCGGGTTGCTCGTTTTGCCGCGCTTTGCTTCTTCCATACGCGCTCCGCGCCGCTATCGCGAACGCGCTACTCGGCCGGAGGCCTTGGAGGGGAGAGCTGCAGTTGGCTATTTGCCTTGGCTGGGTTTGGTGGCGGTGTTGCTGGTGTATGTCCAGAGTCTGCTGGGGGCCTTGGTGGCCTCGCGATGGGCTTTGCACCAGTGCTTGGCTGCGGGCGAGTTGTGTGGGGTCATGAACAGCCACTTGCTGGGAGTAGCTCCAGCCACGCTAGCGGTGGTGGGGGTGGCGGCGGCCACAGGTCGGCGGCGGGTCCCAAAGATTCTCAAGCTGCTGGGCTATGGGTCGGTGGGGCTTTTGCTCGCTCAGGTGGGAGTTGGTGTTCTCACCTATCGCTACCGGCTGCAGGTGGAGCCCTTGACGGTAGCCCACCAGATGGTTGGGGCAGCTTTGCTGGGGTGTTTGCTGGGCTTTACGGTGCTGGCCTGGCGCCTGCGCAACAGTGCCCCTAGGCAGGGAGAAGACAGGGCTGGCACTCAGCCAGGGGCCGCGGCTGTAGCAATGACTGGTGAGTAGTTCCATGGCAGAGATCCTTCAAAGCTACCGCCCAGCCGCTTGCCATTCGCGCCAGCGGGCCGGAGGCCTTAACGCCACGCCAGGGGCTAGTCAGTGCCCATCGCGCCAGCGGGCCGGAGGCCTTAGCCTAGGCCAACTTTTGCGCAGCTATAGCCAGTTGGTGAAGCCGAAGATCATCGCCTTGCTGTTGGTGACCACGGCTGGCGCCATGTGGATGGCAGGCAATACGGATCCGTTCAAGTTTGGCGTCACCCTCCTAGGGGGTGGGATGGCGGCAGCAGCAGCCAATGTCCTCAACATGGTGTACGACGCCGATATCGACCGGCTGATGGAGCGAACCTGCCACCGTCCTCTGCCTGCTGGCCGCATTCAGGCGCGCCACGCTCTGGTGTTTGCCGGGATCCTTACCCTGGTCTCCTTCAGCTTACTGGCCTATTTCACCAACCTCCTAGCCGCTGGTCTGGCCATGGCAGGGATCCTAGTGTACGTAGGGGTCTATACCCACTGGCTGAAGCGCTCCAGCCCCCAGAACATCGTGATCGGCGGAGCTGCGGGGGCGATCCCACCTTTGGTGGGCTGGGCAGCAGCTACGGGCAAGCTGAGCTGGGCCGCCTGGGTGATGTTTGCCATCATCTTTCTGTGGACCCCGCCCCACTTCTGGGCTTTGGCGATTCTAAAGCGAGAAGACTATGCCCGCGCCGGCGTGCCCATGCTGCCGGTGGTGGCCGGAGAAGGGCCAACTGCCGCCCAGATTCTTCTCTACGCGCTGCTGGTGGTTCCGGTTAGCTTGTTGTTGGTCTACCCCTTGCACGTACTGGGATCCTTGTACCTCAGCGCGGCAGTGCTGCTGGGATCCCTTTTGGTTTGGAAAGCCATGCAGCTGTTGCGGAGGCCGCAGGATCGGGAGCGGGCAGCCTCTCTCTTCACCTTTGCCAACCTCTACTTGCTGCTGTTGTGCGGCGCCATGGGCTTGGACAGGTGGTCGTTGACCCACGCCCTCTGGGAGCAAGCCCTTGCCTCCCTCCAGGGGATCTATGCCCCTCTAGTGGCGCTGGCCGGCCAGCTGGTAGAAGGGGGATCCCTGGGTTGACAACTCACCGATCGCGTCAGCGGGCCGGAGGCCTTTTACCCTAGTTGGCTCAGCCGGCAGCATTGCGGGGCTTGCGAAAAACTGTTCTATGGCCCACCCTTGTTTTGCGATACTGCTTGCTACGGGTGGGTATGTTGGAGAGCAACAGCACGATAGCGATGCAGCCTCTGGTCAAAGGGCGGCCTCAACGTCTTCGAGGCCAGCCAAGCTTAGCAGGGTTCCACCTCTCCTGGGGCCTCCTAGTCAACTTGCTCTGGGCTCTGCCTGCCCTTGCCCAAGCGGAAGTGCCTGACTCTGCCCCCTCCCTCCTCCTAGATAGCCGAGCCATCCGCACTCCCAACCTGCCTCCCACCCTCTCGGTTCCTCCCGGAGCCCGCCCTGCTACTCCCCCCCCAGTCCCGCAGGGGGCCACCAAAGCGGAAGAATTAGTGGCGCCTCAATCCCCTTTGGAGGTGCGTATTGAGCGGAGGGAGGGCCTATCTCTCCAAGAGGCGCTGGAGATTGCCGTTGCCCAAAACCCGGCAGTACAGCAAGCAAGGCTAGCCGTCAAACGGGCTGAAGCCGGCGTGGCCTTGGCGCAAGCAGCCTTTGCCCCTACCCTCTCCACGCGCGTCAACTACCAGTACAGCGAACCTCCTGCCCCCGGCAGCGGGCCCAGCCGCCCATCCCATACCCTCTCGGCCAGCGTGTTGCGGCTAGACTACACAGCCTTCGACAACGGGGCCAGGGCGCAAAACCTGAAGCTTGCTGAGGAAGCTCTGCGCGTTGCCCAACTGCAGCTCGAGCAAACCCTGCAGACAGTGAAACAAGCGGTGGCCAACGCCTACTACGACCTGCAGAGCGCTGATGCCCGCGTGGCCATTAGCCAGGCTGCGGTTGCCAGTTCTGAGGCCACCCTGCGGGATGCCCAAGCCCGCGAACGGGCCGGTGTGGGTACCCGCTTCGAGATCCTCCAGGCAGAGACTGAATTGGCCAACAACCGACAAGCCCTGCTGGCAGCCCAAAACGACCAACAACTGAGTCGTCGCCGCCTGGCCGAACTGCTGAACTTTCCCAGTCCCACCGATGTGCTGGCTGAAGAGCCTGTCGAGCCGATGGGAGAGTGGGATCTGAGCCTAGAGGAAACCATTGTTGCTGCCTTTGCCAAGCGTCAAGAGCTGGAGCGCCAGCGCCGAGAGCTGGAGCAAGCCCAAGCTCGGCTGCGCCTAGCCCAAGCCGGCAACGGTCCCCAAATTAGTTTGTTCGCCAGTCTCGACGCGGCAAACGATTTTAGGGCCGACCGCAACAGTTTCGATGTCGGCTATTCGGTTGGCGCTAACTTTAACTTGACCTGGTTTGATGGGGGAAGGGCGGAGGCCCAGGCTCGCCAAGCCGAGATCGACAGGCAGGCGGCTGTGAGCAATTTCGTTGGCACTCGGAATGAAATTCAACGCAGCGTAGAAGAGGCCTTCCTCACCCTCAGCTCTAGCCGGGAACGGATTGAGACGGCCAAAGTGGCCATCGCCTCGGCAGAAGAAAGTTTGCGGCTAGCACGGCTGCGCCTTCAGGCTGGTGTAGGCACACAGACAGAGGTGATCAACGCCGAGGCCGCCCTCACGACTGCTCGGGGCAATCTTGCCAATGCGGTGATTGCCTACAACCGTGCTCTGACCCAGCTGCGGCGGGCCATCGGCAGCCTCTAGGGATCCCTAGAGCTTGCGGGAGTAGTACTCAACTACCAACAGCTCGTTGACGGGCGCGCAGATTTGCTCGCGCGAAGGCAGATCCTTAATGCGGCCGCGCAGCTTCTCCTTGTCAAACTCCAGGTAATCCGGCAAAAACAGCCCTGGGTACTCGGCGTAGGCAGCCACTAGCCTGCGGGAGGACTCCTTGTTCCTAACTGTAATCACATCGCCCACCTTGCACTCATAGCTGGGAATGGTTACCTTGCGGCCGTTAACTTCAATGTGGCCGTGGGTCACCAACTGCCGCGCCGCCGGAATCGTTGGGGCCATGCCAAGGCGAAACACAATGCAGTCCAGACGCATCTCTAGAAGCTGCAGCAGAGCTAGCCCCGTAGATCCCTTGGAGCGGCGTGCCTTGCGCATGTAGCGGATCATCTGCCGCTCGCTTACCCCGTAGTTAAAGCGGACTTTTTGCTTTTCTTCTAGGCGGATGGCGTATTCAGACTTTTTCTTGCGCTCCGCCCCATGCACACCTGGGGGGTTGGTGTTTTTGGGGCGCTTGCGAGTCAGGCCAGGCAGGTCAAGCCCTCCGAAGCGGCGAATGATCCTCAAGCGGGGTCCTGTGTAGCGAGACATGCAGGCTTTCTCCAAAAGCAGCAGATAAAAGTTAAGTGAAGCGCCAAAAAATTGGCGATCTCCTATATTAAGCTCTCAGCCCCTTTTTAGGGCAAGGGAGCCGCTGCCATCAGTCGCGGCGAAGCTTCAATTGGGTGCGGATGAAGGCGCGATCCTCGCTGAGCAGGCCGTTGAGGGTGCGCCGCTCCCCCAAGATGGGATCCGGATCCAAGCCAATGGCCTCTAGATCTGCCAGCACCATCAGCTCCACCAGTTGGGCAAAGGTTACCTTGGGCTGCCACCCCAGCACCCGCTTGGCCTTGGAGGCGTCCCCCAAGAGCAGATCCACCTCCGTTGGGCGGTAGTAGCGGGGATCGATCTCAATGAGCACGCGATCCTTGTAGACTCCCTGTTCTTCCAGTCCGGATCCCCGCCAGGTAATGGGCATGCCCACCAGAGCAAAAGCCCGTTCTGCAAACTCCCGCACGCTGTGGGTTTCGCCAGTAGCCAGCACGTAGTCGTCTGGCTGGGGCTGCTGCAGCATCATCCACATTCCCTCGACGTAGTCTTTGGCGTAGCCCCAGTCCCGCTTGGCATCCAGGTTGCCTAGATAAAGCTTGTCCTGCTTGCCGGCTACAATACGGCTGACGGCACGAGTGATCTTGCGGGTAACAAAGGTCTCGCCTCGCCGCGGGCTTTCGTGGTTAAACAAAATGCCGTTGCAAGCAAAGAGGTTGTAGGCTTCGCGGTAGTTGACCGTCTGCCAGTAGGCGTAGACCTTAGCACAGGCGTAGGGACTGCGGGGATAGAAGGGGGTGGTCTCTTTTTGCGGGATCTCCTGCACCAGACCAAACATCTCCGAGGAGCCGGCCTGGTAAAACTTCACCCGGATCCCAGTGCGCTGTTGGTAGTCGCGGATGGCCTCCAGGAGGCGTAGGGTGCCCATGGCTACTGAATCAACAGTATATTCCGGGGCATCGAAACTCACCCGCACGTGGGATTGGGCCCCCAGGTTGTACACCTCCGTCGGCTGCACCTGCTCCAAGATCCTGCGCAGGGTGGTGCCATCGGTGAGATCCCCGTAGTGGAGAAACAGCCTAGCCGTGGGATCGTGGGCATCCACGTAGAGGTGGTCAATACGGTCGGTATTGAAGGTGCTGGCCCGGCGGATAATGCCGTGGACTTCGTAGCCTTTTTGCAACAACAGCTCGGCCAGGTAAGAGCCATCCTGGCCAGTAATGCCAGTAATCAAGGCACGTTGGGTCATGGGGTTAGCACCCGTAGGACAGCAAATTGCCCAGCTCAAAACCTAGAGCTGCAGCTCCTAAGGCAAAAATTATAAGGCACGCCTTCTGTAGGGGAACTAACGCCTAGGAAGGGCCAAGCTGACGCTCTTTAACCTGCTGCAGGGCTGGGCTCAGGGCCACCGGCCACGGATCCGGCTGGCGCAGTTGCCGCACCCCTGGCGGTAAGCGCAGCACCGAGGCGCGGCTAGTGCGGGCGATGGCTTCTAGATCAGGCAGAGGCTCCAGCAGCACGCCCCGGCGCATGATCTGGCGCAGCAGCGGTTCGTAGCCAGGGGGTGAGGTCTCGTCAGCGTGGCCGAGCAAGTCTCCCTCTGGGCCGCGGAAGATTTGCTTACGTCCTGGCAGGGTGGCTTTGGCAAAGGAGGCCTTAGCCACGGGAATCCCGTTGATCTCCACCAATTTGTACACTCCGTTCACCCCCTCGCCGGTAACCAGGCGGGTGCCAACCCCATAGCCGCTAATCGGTGCCTGGGAGCGGTGCAACCGCTCGATCTCGTATTCATCCAGATCGCCACTGACAAACACCGGCGCCCCCTGGGGCAGGATGGCCTTGACCTGGCGGGAGAGGGCTTCCAGATCGCCAGAGTCGATGCGCACGCCACCAATTTCGCCTCGGGATCCCAGTTGATCCGGCTGGGTGGCTGCAAAGAGCTGGGCGGCGGTGCGCGCCCCTTGGATGGGATCGTAGGTGTCGATCAGCAGAACCGCTTGGGGAAAGTAGCGCCGGAAAGCTTGAAAAGCACGGGTCTCATCCCCCGAGAGGGCGGCAATGGCCATCACGAGAGAATGGGCCATCGTGCCCGCCGGCTTGCGTCTCAATTTCAGGGCTGCCAAGACATTGGAGGTGGCATTGAACCCCGCCGCCAGAGCTGCCCGCGCTGCCCACAGGCCTGCTTGGGGGCTGAAGGCCCGCCGTGTGCCAAACTCCAACAAAATGGCCTCATCTCCAGCAGCATCGCGCATGCGGGCCGCCTTGGTGGCAATCAGGGTTTGGTAGTTGAAGGTCGTCAGCAAGTAGGTTTCCACCAGTTGCGCTTGCCAGAGAGGAGCCTCCACCCGCAGCAGGGGCTCGTTGGCAAAGACGGCTGTTCCCTCGGGTACCGCCCACACATCCCCCTCAAAGCGGCAGCTAGCCAGCAGCTCCCAAAAGCGTTGCGGTGCCTCGGCAAAAATGCCCGTCTCCCGTAGTGCCTGCAGGGCTTCCGGCGGAAAGTGCAACTGCTGTAGGTATTCCACCGCTTGGGCTAGCCCCATGGCGATGAGGTAGCCATAGTCCGTGGGCAAGCGCCGCACAAATAGCTCAAAGGCCGCTGGCTGATTCTCCAGGCCCTCCCCCACGTAGCAGGCGGCCATGGTGAACTGGTAGAGATCTGTCAGCAGGCCATAGTCTTGAGGCTGTAGGGAGGAAAAGTCTGGGCTGACCATGGAACCCTCAAGCAAGCCAGGGAGGCAGCATGCAAAGATCGGTTGCCCAAGTTGGAGCTACCATGGTAGCAAGTTCAGCCTGCCAGGGATCCCTAGAAACGGGAAGCGCCATGGACACCTCTGCTCCGCAGTTGACAACTCCGGTGCCGCCACCTCTGCCTCTCCCCTCCCACTTTGATCCTGAGCGGGTGGGGGAGGTTTGGCGGGTGTCCTACCAACAGCGGGCGCTGGAGGCGGAGCAGTGGGCCCGGGAGTACCGCATCCCACCAGCGGCCTCGGACCGAGTACGGGTGGGCCTGTTGCTGATTGATGTGCAAAACACCTTCTGCATTCCTGGCTTTGAGCTGTTTGTGGGGGGGCCCAGCGGCCTGGGGGCCGTGGAGGACAATCGCCGCCTGTGCGAGTTTATCTATCGCAACCTGGCCCACATCACTCAGATCGTGGCCACCTTGGACACCCACACCGCTATGCAGATCTTCCACCCTATCTTTTGGGTGGATGCCCAGGGATCCCACCCCGAGCCAGCTACAGCCATCTCGGCAGATGAGGTCCGCTCGGGCCGCTGGCAAGTCAACCCTGCCATGGCCGCCAACCTCACCCAGGGGGATCTGAAGCGGCTGCAGGTCTACGCCCTCCACTATGCTGAGCAACTGGAGAAAGGGGGAAAATATCCCCTCGTGGTCTGGCCCTACCATTCCATGCTTGGCGGGATTGGCCATGCGCTGGTGCCGGCAGTAGAAGAGGCAATCTTTTTCCACGCCATTGCCCGCTGCAGCCAGCCCCGCTTAGAGCTCAAGGGATCCAACCCTTTGACGGAAAATTACTCTGCTCTCAGCCCGGAGGTCTTGACAGGGCCGGAGGGGGATCCCATCGATGAGAAAAATGCATCCCTTATCCGCCACCTCCTGGAATTTGACGCCCTGATTGTCGCTGGCCAAGCCAAAAGCCACTGCGTCGCCTGGACGGTGAGCGACTTGCTGCAGGAGATCCAAGCTAGGGATCCCAGCCTGGCCAAGAAGGTCTACCTTCTGGAAGATTGCACCTCGCCGGTAGTGATCCCTGGCTTGGTCGATTTTAGTGAACAGGCGGAGGCAGCCTTTGCCCGCTTTGCTGCAGCGGGGATGCGGCGAGTGCGCTCTACCGAGCCCCTCTGGAGTTGGCCTGACTTTCCCCGGCCTCTTTAGGATGCGGCAGGACAGCCTGTACGATCGCGTCGGCGGCGATCCCCGCCCCGAAGCCAGTTCCCTGCGCCCCCCCACTGGCGCTCGCGACTTCCTACCGCGGGAGGTCCAGCGGCGGGAAAGGCTGGAGGCGCAGCTAACTCAGGTTTTTCGCCGCTACGGCTATCAACGCATCATCACGCCCACCCTGGAGCGGCTGGAGACGCTGCTGGCTGGAGGATCCATCCGCGGCGAGGCCGTGCTGCAACTGCGGGATGGGGAAGGAACGATGCTGGGGCTGCGCCCCGAGTTTACCGCTTCCATTGTGCGGGCGGCGGCTACCCGGCTGGCGGGCGGGCCCCTGCCCCTGCGGCTTTACTATCACGGCAACGTCTTCCGCAATAGCCGGCGGGAGGAGGGATCCTACACTAGCCAAGAGTTTTTCCAGTCTGGAGTGGAGCTCATTGGGGCAGGCGGGTGGCTAGCAGATGCCGAGATCTTGCTGCTTTTGGCCGATTGCGTGCGCGCTGTCGGCCTCAGCAACTGGACGTTACTTTTGGGAGATGTGGGCTTGACCGAGAGCCTGCTCAACCCTGTTGCTCCCAAGGCCCAGGCGGCAGTGCGCCGCGCCATAGCCCAGCTTGACTACGTCTACCTGGAGTCCGCCCCTTTGCCAGAAGCAGCCCGCCAAATTGGCTTGCAGATTCTGGGGCTGCGCGGCCAGCCTGACCAGGTTCTACCTCAGCTTGCCCAGCTTCCGGTGCCGTCGGAGCGGCTGCGGGATCTGCGGCAGTTGTGCCAGATCCTAGAGGCCCATCAGGTGCGGGTGGTGCTGGATCTTAGCTTGCTGCAGACTCTAGCCTACTACACCGGCATTGTCTTCCAGGCAGTGGTGGGGGGAGAGGTCATCGCCCTGGGCGGGCGCTACGACCGGCTCTATGCCCTCTATAGCCCGCAGCAACTCGAGCAGCCAGGGATTGGTTTTACCCTCCTGCCGGATACCCTGCTGCGGCTTTTGCCCCCCGATGCTCAGGCCGAGGCCGCGACCTGCAAGCGGTTGGTGGTGCCGCTGGTGCCGGCAGGGATCCCGGCAGCCCTAGCCTTGGCTGCCCGCTGGCGGGAGTCAGAGGCGGTGGAGCTGGAGTTGCTGGATCGGACGCCCGAAGAGATCGAGGCCTACGCCCGCCAGTGCCGGATCCCCGAGATTGCCTGGGTGCAGGCTGATGGCAGCTACCACATCTCCCACGTGGACTAAATATCCAGAGCCGCCAGATCCAACTGGCCGCTGTGGGCTTCAATAAATTCCCGCCTGGGGCCGACGGCATCGCCCATCAAGATGGTGAAGATGCGATCCGCCTCGGCGGCATCCTCGACGGTGATTTGCTTGAGGACGCGCGTTGCCGGGTTCATGGTGGTTTCCCAGAGCTGCTCCGGCATCATTTCCCCCAAGCCCTTGAAGCGCTGGATGGTGTACTTGGCGTTGGCCGGCAGGCTGCGCAGAACTTGCTCCTTTTCCGCCTCGTTGTAGCAGTAGCGCACATTGTTGCGGCCCCACTCAATCTTGTAGAGGGGCGGACAGGCAATGTAGACGTAGCCCTGCTCCAAGAGCGCCTTCTGATAGCGGTAAAAGAAGGTAAGCAGCAGGGTGCGAATGTGGCTGCCGTCCACGTCGGCGTCGGTCATGAGGATGATGCGGTGGTAGCGCAGCTGGCTGGGATCAAACTCTTCCCCCTTGACCCCCAAGCCCAGCGCCGTGATCATGGCCTGAATCTCAGCGTTTTTGTAGATCTTGGCGGGATCGGCCTTCTCGATGTTGAGGATCTTGCCGCGCAAGGGCAGCACTGCCTGGAACTGGCGATCCCGGCCCTGCTTGGCGCTGCCTCCTGCCGAGTCGCCCTCGACCAAATACACCTCCGATTCTGCGGGATCGCGGCAACTGCAGTCGGCCAGTTTCCCCGGCAGCGTGGAGGACTCCAAAGCCGACTTGCGGCGCACCAATTCCCGGGCCCGGCGGGCCGCCTCGGCGGCGTTGAAGGACTGGATGGCCTTGTCGACAATCCCCCTAGCCACGTTGGGGTTGAACTCGAGGTACTCCGTGAGGGCCTCCGAGACAATGGTCTGGACAATGCCCCGCACCTCGGTGTTGCCCAACTTGGTTTTGGTCTGCCCCTCAAACTCGGGGTTGGGCACCTTGACCGAGACAATGGCCGTCAACCCCTCCCGCACGTTTTCGCCCGCCAGGTTGGGATCAGAATCTTTGAGTTTGTTGAGCTTGCGGGCTTGGCTGTTGATGGTGAGGGTGAGGGCAGTCTTCAATCCCTCCAGGTGGGTGCCCCCTTCGGTGGTGCGGATGTTGTTGGCAAAGCCAATGACCGTATCGGTGTAGACATCTCCACACCACTGCAGGGCGGCTTCTACCTCAACCCCATCCCGCTCCCCGTGGATGTAGATAACGTCGGCGTGGAGGGGGGTTTTCTCGTGGTTAATAAAAGCCACGTATTCCTTAATGCCACCCGTAAATTGATAGACTTCGCAGTGAACGGGATCCCGCCGCAGATCGCTGAAGGTAATCTTCAAGCCGGCGTTGAGATAGGCCAGCTCCCGAAAACGGCTGGCTAGCAGATCGTAGTCAAACTCCCGCTCGGGGAAAATCAGGGCATCTGGCTTAAAGCGTACCTCTGTGCCTCGCTGGTGAGATCCCGGAGGCTGCGGCTCAGCCTTTAGGGATCCCACGACTGCCCCCCGCTCAAAGCGCTGAAAGTAAACCTTGCCATCCCGCCAGACTCTGGCCTCTAGCCACTCCGAGAGGGCATTGACTACTGAGACGCCAACGCCGTGCAGCCCCCCGGAGACCTTGTAGCCGCCCCCCCCGAACTTGCCGCCGGCATGCAACACGGTCATGACCGTCACCAGCGCCGACTGCCCTGTTTTCGGGTGGATGTCTACCGGGATGCCGCGGCCATTGTCCAGCACCGCCACCGAACCGTCGGGGTAGAGGGTAACCTGGATCTCGTTGCAGTAGCCGGCCAGGGCCTCGTCGACCGAGTTGTCCACCACCTCATGCACCAAGTGGTGCAATCCCTTTGGCCCCGTGGAGCCAATGTACATACCAGGCCGCCTGCGCACAGCCTCCAAGCCCTCTAGAACTTGGATCTGCTCTGCACCGTAGTTTTCTGTCATTGCAATCGCAGCCTCGCTAGCACAAGCCCGGAAAAATTGACCCCTGAAGCCGGAGAAGAGGTCATTACCCAAAACACTGGCGCCATGATAGCACAAAAGCCTAGAAGGGCAAAACAGCGGCCTTCGAGGGCCGACTTAGCCAGGGGGTGCAGGAGGGCTAGCTGTCTGGGCCAAGAAAGCTCTCCACCAGGCCCGGTGGCGGCTGCACCTGCAGTTGGCCTTTTTCCAGATCCACCACCGGCACCAGAGCTTTCACGAAGGGGATCAACACCTGCCGCTTGTCGGGAGTCGAGATCTCCAAGACATCTTGGCCACCAGCCCAGATGGCCGAAACATGCCCCAGCAGCCGCCCTTGATGGTAGACGGCTAGACCAATGAGATCGCGGTAGTGGTACTCCTCCGGCCCCAGGGAGGGGCGCTGGGAAGCAGGCACCAGCACCTTAGCGCCCACCCAAGCCTCTGCCGCCGTGCGATCCGGGATCCCTTCTAGCCGCACCAAGTACAGGCCCTTGTTCGGAAAAAACCGCCCCTCAACTAGAGAATGCAGGAGGGGCTCGGGGTCGCTATCCCGCTGCAGCCAGCGGGGCCCTGGCTGGGTGAGGCGCTCCGGAAAATCCGACCAGCACTTAACTCGCAGCCAGCCCCGTAGGCCGTGGGCCGCCACCACCTGTCCCACCAGCAGCCAAGCGCGATCCCTAGACATGGCGCTAACCCAAGCCAGGTCGCCACAAGAATACTAATCCTGGACGCAGACGACCTGCTGCGTCTGGGCAGATTGCTCAGCAGCTTCGGCCACAGCAAGGGCGTGGAGCATTTTCTCAGTATCCACGTAAAGAGGGCTGCCCTGCCGTAGGTGATCCAACACCAGGCGGGTATCTTGCTCAAACAGGCCGCGGCGGGAGCCGGTCTCGAGGGGGTGGGCGCTGCCGGGACGCAACAGCGTCGCCTCTTCGCCGTTGATTAACAGGCCACCGCGCTGGCCATGGAACTCCAGTAGGCGCTGGGAACACCACAGCGAATCCCCTTTGCCGTAGGTCAACACCGCCAGCAGCCCGTTGGCAAAACTCAGTTGGGCCGTGCAGTAGCAACTGCTGTAGCGGTGGGGCAGGTCTGGACCGTCGTAGCGCAGTTGACAGCTCACCCGCTCTACTTTCCCCAACAGGTCCACCAGGCGGTGGATGCGGGAGACAGCCCCCGTGAGAGGAAAGCCGAAGAGGTCGGGCCGATAAGTCCAGCGGTCAGGGGCAGGGTGGGTGGCAGTGAGGGTAATGTAGCGAACGGCAAACAACTTGCCCAGCCCTGCCAGCTCCCGTCTCAGCAACTGGTGAACGCCGCTGAGGAGCTCGATGTGCTCCACATGCAACAGCAACCGCCGTTCCGCGGCCAATTGCACCAGCGAACGAGCTTCGGCAGCGCTGAAGGCCAGGGGATATTCCACAACGGTGTGGATCCCGGCTTCCAGGGCGGCACGGGCGATGGCTGCATGATCCCGATTGATGGTGCTGACAAACACCAAATCCAGCCGCTGCTCGCAAAACAGGGAAGACCAGTCGGAATAGGCAAGAGCCCCAAACTCAGCAGCAAAGGCGGCACTTCGCTGGGGCGTTCGGCCAGCAACAGCCACAATTTGCACCTGCTCATCTTTGCGCAAGGCCTCTGCCCGTGAGCGAGCTGCGTAGCCAGTGCCGATGATCCCCACCCGCAAGGTCTGTCCCCTCTCGTAGCCCGTTTCTGTCTGTAGCATCCCATAGAGCCCCACAACAGGGATCTTGCCCTCTCCAGCTGGTCCGGGAAGATCCCTGCTCCCCCGCCAAAGCCCTGGCCCCTTAGCTTCCAAACACGCTGACAATGCGGCGCATCGCCTCCTCCACGTTGGCGCGGCTGTTAAAAGCCGACAGGCGCAGATAGCCCTCGCCAGCGCTGCCAAAGCCAGATCCGGGGGTGCCCACCACATGGCAGGTGTGCAGCAGCTTGTCGAAAAACTCCCAACTCCTTAGCCCCTCCGGGGCTTTTACCCAAACGTAGGGAGCGTTGACGCCGCCGTAGGCCTGGAGGCCGGCTTTGGCCAACTGCTCACGAATGATGCGGGCATTCTCCAGGTAAAACTGCACCAGAGCCCGCACCTGCGCCTGCCCCTCCTCAGAGTAGACAGCCTCGGCCCCTCGCTGCACAATGTAGGCCACACCGTTGAACTTGGTGGACTGGCGGCGATACCACAGGCTCCACAGATCCACCCAGGAGCCGTCGGCAGCTTGGCCTCGCAGCGACTTGGGCACCACCGTAAAGGCGCAGCGGGTGCCGGTAAAGCCAGCCGTTTTGGAGAAGGAGCGGAACTCGATGGCACATTCCCTGGCCCCTGGGATCTCGTAGATGGAGTGCGGGATCCCGGGCTCGGTAATGTAGGCCTCGTAGGCAGCATCAAAGAGGATGAGCGAGTTGTGGGCGCGGGCATAGTCCACCCAGGCCTGCAGATGCTCCCGCGTGGCGACTGCACCAGTGGGGTTGTTGGGAAAGCAGAGGTAGATGACGTCCACCTTTTGCTCGGGCAGGCTGGCGGTGAAGTGGTTTTCCGCCGTCAGCGGCAGATAGACCAGGCCCTCGTATTCGCCCCGCTCGTTGGCTGGCCCCGTATGGCCCGCCATCACATTGGTGTCCACGTAAACCGGATAGACAGGATCCGTGATGGCAATGGTGTTGTCGTGGCCGAGAATATCCAGAATGTTGCCGCAGTCGCACTTGGAGCCATCGGAGATGAAGATCTCGGAAGCGTCGATGTCGCAGCCGCGGGCCTGAAAGTCGTGCTGGGCAATGGCCTGGCGCAGCCACTCGTAGCCCTGTTCCGGTCCATAGCCGCGGAAGGTAGCCCGATCCCCCATCTCCTCCACGGCCCGGATCATGGCGGCTCGACAGGCTGCCGGCAGGGGCTCGGTGACATCGCCAATGCCCATCTTGATGATCTGAGCTTCGGGATGGGCGGCGGCGAAGGCCTGCACGCGCCGGGCAATCTCGGGAAAGAGATAGCCAGCCTTGAGCTTGAGGAAATGGTCGTTGATCCTGGCCATAGGAGTTGAGCGCTGCAAAGAACCGTCGGCCCTCCAGTGTAGCCGAAGCCAATTCCCCGCTGCTTACCAGCTCACAGCCCCAGCCTCTCCAGGCTGAAGGCGCCCACTGGCGAGGTCAGTTGAAACTCTCCCCGCTCCTGCGTCAGGCCCACCGGGCGACTGGGAAAGGCCACCAGGATCCCTTCCAGGCGCAGCGAGCCCGCCAGGGGATCGTAGGCCAAGCGCAGCTCTAAATCCCGCAGGTCGCGGCGTACCTCAAGGCGGCGGATCCCTGCCTCCGTCAGGCCCAGGCGGAGCCGCCAGTGGTTTTGCCACTGCGTGCCAAGGGTGGCATCCAGGTCAAGGCCGTAGGTGGAAATTCCTCCCGACCGGGGATCGTAAACTGCCTGCAGCGCGTAGCTAATCCCCGGCTCATAGCGGTCTAGACCCGAGCGTTGATCCCGGTTGAAGGTGGTGCTGCTGCGCCCCCGGTACTCCAGCCGAATGGGTTGCCATTGCCCCTTGTTGAGGTCGTAGGAAGTTTGCACCTGGACGTTGAACAGCTCGGGCACGGTGTTCCAGGTAAAGTTGGCGTTGAGGGCATCCCACCTTTGGGCGACGAAATCATAGCCAAGGGTGGTGTCAAAGCGCAGCAGGTTCCTCACTTGCGCCTGCAGCTCCTGCAGGTTACGGGAGGCAATTGCTTCCAAGTCCTCCGGCGTGTCGTCGGGAAAAGTCAGGGCTATGGGCAGCTCGCCGGGCAGGTCATCTTCAAAGGCAAGGTAGCCGGGAGGCACGTTGGGCAGGAAATTGCGCGGGGTGAAGAAGCTAATGCTGGCGTTGAGGCGATCTACATCTTGGGGGCTGGCGGAAAGGGTTTGAAAGGGAGCGGAGTTGTTGCCGTAGAAGGTGCGGCTGTAGCGCAGGTCGATGGTGTTCCATTCAGCAGGCTTGAAGCTAAGGCGGGGGTTGAGGCTGACGGTGGACTCCTGGTTGGGAGTGGAGTATAGGACTTGAGTGTAATCGATGGAACCCGGTGTGAAGGTGATCCAGGGGGCAGGTTGAATGTCGTTGAACTGAAGGCTGGAGCGCAGCTCGTAGCGATTGAAAAAGTTGAGGCCAGATCCCCCTTCTCGATTCGGCTGTTGCTCTTGGGTCAGGGTGAGGGCGCTGCTGAGGAAGATATCGGGACTGAGGCGGAGGAGATCGGGGTTGAAGGCCAGCTCGAAATTGCGGCGCGGCTCGGTGTCGCCGTTGGAGCTGCTGTAGGCGCGGTAGGCCAGGCGGTAGGTGCCGCCCCAGCCAGGGGGGGTGAGCTGGGTGCCCAGCGTCAGCCGTGCGTCGGCAAAATCTGGCCCGTCTTTGACGCTTACCCGCTGGTTGTAGTCCAAGCGCAGATCCGACTGCAGCCAGGGCACGCCCCCATAGCGCTGCAGGTGACTGAGGGTGAGGGGAAAGGTGTAGGTGCCGTTCTCCTGGGATCCGCTGCGGTTGATGTTGAGGGTGGTGGTCGAGAGATCCCCCTGGAAGGTGGCATTGAGGCGGAGATCGGCATTGTCGTTGCGCCCGCCGGCAGGGCGGTAGGTGTTGTCCAGGTTGAGGTTAAGCTGTCCCCGCAGTTGGCCTTCTTGGCCGAGGAGGTTGGCGGCGTAGAAGTCGAAATTGTGGTCAAGGCGGAGGCGGCCGGAAAAGCGCTGCTCGTCGGCCTCGGTTACCAGGTAAAACTGGGCCCGCCCATAGTTGACGCTGTCGGGGATGGGGAGGATGTAGTCGTGGACAAAGCCAAGGCCCAGGCCTTTCTTCTGCAAGACATCCAGCCGCAGGCCGCCAAAGTTGTACTCGTTGAAGCGGTAGGCCCAACTGGACTTGACAAACACTCCTTCCGCCTTGCTCCGTCCCGGCAGCACCCACTGGTGATCTCGCAGGCTGTAAATGAAAAGGGGCAGGTAGGCAATCTGCAGCCCCGCCCGCAGTTCGCCCTCCTTGCTCAGCTCGCCGCCAGCAAAGACGCGGGCATTGTAAACGATAACCTGGTTGTCGGGAAACACCTCCACCCGATCCCCTTGCACGTAGTGGGTGATGGGCGGCTCTGGTGAGGTGGTGAGGGTTGCCTTCTCAAGGAAGATCTGATCCCCCAACAGGGCGGTGGTCTTTTGGCTGCGCACAAAGATCTTGGTGCCCGGCTCCTCCCCAGGCAGGATCACCAGCGAGTTTTCAAATTGAGCCCTGCGACCGGGAATATCCAAGTCCAGGTTTTGCCCTTCAATTTGCCGGATCCCGCGCCCCTGCGGCCCAGGAGGCCACTCCATGCGAAAAGGGCCCTCGCTGCGCAGGCGCCGTTCCCGCCGGTAAAACACCAGCCGCTCGCCGCTGATGCGGGTGCCGTCAGCCAGCTGGATCTGGGCGTTCCCCTCGGCAATGCCCACATCTTGTTCAGCAAGGTAGCTGAGCACATCCCCGCTGACATTGACTTGATCCGGGTCAAGAGGGATCTGCCGTTGGACAGTGGTGGCCAGTTGCTGGCGAATTTGGGATCCCTGGCCGGCAGGGGGAGCAGCTTCTGGGCTTAGGTCCCGCAGCAGGGGGAACCGCTCCAACAACTGGGGAGCTAGGAGGGATCCGGCAGTGGGGGTGAATACCTCCGTCCCGCTTTGAGCTGTTCTCGGAGGGCTAGTATTCAAGTTCCCACCGGCTGGCGAGGTCAATGCCGTCTTTTGCCCTTGAGCAGTGGCCAGGCCCTCGACAGGGGAGAAGCCCCTTGCTTCGTTGGGCTGCTCTTCTACCTGCAAGTCAGCAGCTCGGGAAGTTATAGGCCAAAAGGAGCGAAGGGAGTCCAGAGTAGGAATAGCTGTAGTAGGCCGGGAAGACGGTGTTGCCTGGGCCTGTTGCGCCTGCTGCCGTGCATGGGCTGCTGCCCCCTCGGCCAAGAGCCGCTGTAGCCGCTGCCGGCTGAGCTCTTCTGGCGTGAGGGCCTTTTCAGGAGGGGTGCTAGACGGCGGGGAGGATGGAGCGATGGGATCCCCCGACAGGCTGGCGCCGGTGGGAGCAGCCGGTTCTGGGCTGGCAGCTCGGTGAGCCAGTTGTAGCTGCTGGGCCGAGGTTTGCGCTGCCCAAAAGCGCTGATAGCCCTCTAGGTTGGTAGGCAGGGGATCCGCCTGGGCAAAGACCGCCCTCCCCGTTCCCACCCACAGGGAGCTGCCCCAGCAAAGGGCTAGCCACCTTGCCCATGGGCTGAAGCCTTGCAAGAAGCTACCAGATCTCACCGCAAAAACCGCCACAGCAGACCGAGGCCCACCCCACCGAAAATCATGTTCGGCAGCCAGGCAGCTAGCCAGGGATCGACGTACCCAACTCGACCCATCGCACGTCCCAGGCTCATCAGTACATAGTAAACAAACACCAGAACAATCGCTAGCGCCACACTGCCGTAGCGGCCAGTCTGCCGCACCGTCTGCAAGCCCAGGGGCGCCGCTACCAAGATGGCAAAAAAGCTGGCCAAAGGAATGGCGAACTTGAGGTGGTATTCCGTCAGGCAGCGGGCCACATCGGCAGCAGGACGTTGCTCCTTCCGGTATCGCTGACATTGCTCCCACAGCTCTGCTGCCCGTTGCTCCTGGGGCACCTTTTCGGCATACACCAGGCCCACCAACCGGTTGACAATGTTGAGCTCCATCTCTGCCACGTGGCCTTCGTAGTAGGTGCGCCCCTGCTCGTCATAGCGACGGATCACCACCCCTTGCAAATGCCACACCTGGCCCACCCGTTGGGCCCTTTGGGCTGAGATCACTTGCGGGTAGCGCAGATGGCCCGTCTCAGCCTTGCGATCCAAAATCAACAAGTCCTGCATCAAGCCTGTCTTTGGGTCCATCGAGCCAACGTGAAACCAGAGGTCGCTGTCCACCCGGACCACCTCTCCGGGGTTGAAGGGAAGAGCATCCTGGGCCAGGATGAGGTTGGTGTTGAGGGTCTTCACCTTTTGGTTGGTCTGGGGCACAATCACCTCATGGGTAAAGAGCGCTAGGCCGCTAATCAGCAGGCCAATGCCGAGCAGGGGAATTAACACTTTGCGGTAGGGGATCCCAGCCGCCCGCAGCGCCGTCATCTCGCTATCAGCTCCCATCCTGCCCAGGGTAAGCAGGGTGGCAAAGAGGGCAGCAATGGGAAAGGTAACCACCAAAATAGCCGGCAAGTTGAGGAGGAGAATGTGCAAAATTGTTAGAGGGGGAGCTCCTTTTTTCACCAGCAAATCGGCATAGATAAAAAGCTGGTTGCCCAGCATCATCACTGCGCCCCCCGCCACTCCCAGGAAGAAGGGGCGGATCATCTCCTTAAAAAGATAAAACTCCAAAAAAAAGCCTCCAAGCCTCAGGGATCCCCAAAAGCTCCCCTCCCCCGCAGCAGCTTTGCGCCGTTTACCCTTGGTCAATTGGGTGGGCATTTGCCTTGACCACCTCGGACTGGAGTGCAACTTTAACCGCCCCAGCCGGCACAGACGACGGAAGGCAAGGGCTGGATCCCTTCAGAGGGCATCGGTGAGGCGAAATTGAACCATCCCCTGCCGCTCTCCGTCCCCTTCGACGGTGTACTCATCCTGCTTTATATTCAGGGTGACCAGCTTGCCGCTGAGGCGGTTGGCGCCTCGGCACAGGTGATCCAGAGCATCGCGGCCGGGCAGCCCCTCGGTCGTTTTGCGGGGAATTGGATTGAGCTCGCCGCGATCGCAAAGCAGAACAGGAGCCCGCTCAGCGGTAATTCTGAAAATCTGCTCTTGGTCGGAGTACTCCGCCCGATCCCCTTCGACAGCGCGGTTGGCTTGCACAATGACCACCTGACCAAAGAAACGGGCGTTGCCGCTGGCTTGCTCAATTTCCACGTGGTTGGCGTAGATCACCGTCGGTTGATCCACATCCGCTTGAGTCTGGGGGTTTTGGAGGCGCCGCGCCAGCCAGTCTCCCTCGATCTGCTCGATCACCACCTCTCCCCGCAGCTCCACCTTCTCAGGGGTGATGATGGCCTGGTTGGCCTTGGCTTTCCGCCCCCGCTGGATAAACTCGACGGCCCCACTGAACTCCGAGGTGCCGGTGCGGGAGTTGTAAACCAGGCGGGCAGCCCGCACCTCCGTTTCAGCCTGGCGCAGCTCCTCCGTCAGGGATCCGCTGCCGCCAGCCGGCGTGGAGGTGGCCATCTGCCGGTAGAGCACGTTCTCTTCAAAGACGAAGATCTTGTCGCGGTGGTTGCCCTCCAAACGAGCAGCCGTGAGCACCCGCCCAGGCTCGCGCAGGGTAACTCCCCCTGTCAACAGGCTTTGGGACTCGCGACGGCGGTAGATGCCCTGAGCTGCCTGGATGGTGGTTTCCCCCTGTTGAACTTCCAGGTTGCCTTCCCCGCGGGCAACTTGCGTGTTGCGGTCGTAGGTGAGGCGGTCGGCAATGATGGTAACTTCCTGGTTCTGGGGGTTTGGAGTTGCCGCGGAAGCGGGAGCAGCCTGGGCCAAGCGCAGGTCGGCTAGGAGGGGATCCCGGCTGCTTTTAGCAGCCACCTCCTGCAACACCACGCCACCCGAGAGCATGCTTTGCGCCTGTTGGCGTAGGTAAGTGCCTTGGGGAGCGCGAATCTCAAGACCCCCTTCGCGGATGCGCAGGTTGCCCTTCCCCTCGGCCACCTGCTGGGTGCGGTCGTAGGTGAGCTGGTCAGCGGTAATGGTGGTGGAGGTGGCGCCGTCCAGGCCATCCCCCGGCAGGACAACGAGCTTGCCCTGCTCGGCCCTGAGGAGGGCAAAGGGAAAGTTAAACGAGCCGGAGCGGCCTTGCAGCACCATTTCTTGCCCTTTGACGGTAAACGCTGCTGGCACTTCTATGCGCTCTGCAGGGGTAATCCTCAAGGCGCTAGTCAGGAGCAAGCTGCCGTCGTCGCTTCTAACCTCCACTTCCTCCTCCAGGTACAGCTCGTCGGCAGTGGCATCGTAGCGGGCTCGCTTGGCCCGCCAAGTCACCTGCTTGCTGCTGGCAAAAAACGGACTCGGCGCGCCTTCCCCGGCATCGACACCGTCTCCATAGAAGTAGCCCCGAGCTCCCTGCTCGAATACCTGTTGCCCAGCAGCCAGCTTTACCCGTTCGGCGATGAGTCGCCAACGACGGCGTCCTCCCTGCTGTCCGACAATGTCCACCTTGCGGCTGACTGAAAGAGGCTGATCTGGGGGAGAAGGCTCCACTTTCACTTCTTCAATTTCAAGAGCCAAGGCCCAGGCAACCAAAGCCGCCAAGAGCCCGCTCCCCAAGAGCGCTACCCCTAGATTGGAATGGAAAAATTGCCGCATCCTTACGACTTCTCCGCTTTGATCCCCAGCTCCTCAACCCGGCAGTTAGGCTGTAGCTTAGCGCAGTTTGCCAGCAGCAGGAGGATCTAGATCACAACCCCCGTCGTCCCCTTAACTAACCCAAGCGGCTGAGGATAAAGCCCAGCCCCAGAAACAGCCCCAGCCAAAAGTGGAGGCCAACAGCAATGAACTTGGAATGACTAATCCGCTGCGGCTGATCGTGATAGGTGCCCAGCAGCCGGGAAAGCCGCACGGCAGACGGGATCCCGGCACAACCCAGAAGCGTCCAAGCTGGGAAAATCCCCAGCCCCACAAACAGCAGCAGCAGGCCAAAAACACTGCCGCAGATCCAGGGGACGAGGCGGGCGGAGCGGCGGGTGCCCAGGCGAACCACTGGCGAGCGCTTGCCGGCAGCGCGATCATCTTCCACTTGATGGAAATGGGAGCAAAACAAGATCAAGCTGGTTGCCATTCCCACCACCAGCGAGGCTGCCAAGGCCGGCAGCGACCAAGTCCGACTTTGGCTGTAGTGGGCAGCCAAAACCGCCAGTGGACCAAAGCTCAAAAAGCAGAGGATCTCCCCAAGACCTTGGTAGCCCAGCCGCAGCGGCGGCCCCTGGTAGGCATAGCCTAGCCCGCAGGCCAGCAGCACCAACAGCAACACCGTGGGATCCCCCTGCCGCCAGCTCAGCCAGAAGATCCCGGCTAGCCCCAGGGCCAGAAAGGCGTTGCCGACCCAGAACACCTGCGCCGGCTTGCCCGTCAGGTTGACTAGCGAGTGGAGCTTGTTTTTGTCCACTCCTGTCTGGGCATCGAACACGTCATTGCTGAGGTTGACCCAAGCCAGGAGGCAAACGGCCGCCCCCAAAAACACCAGCAAAATCTCCACGTCCATTGCACCCACCTGGGCGTAGGCAATGGCGGATCCCACCCAAATGGGCATGATGGCCACGCTGTAGATGGGGGGCTTGAGGGCGGCCATCCACAGCTGTCGCCGCAAGGAAGCATCGCGGCTGCTCTCTTCCCCAAGCTGGCCTTGGCTAGCCTTTGGATTTGTCTTAGGCGACTGCGGCTGGGCAGGCATGGTGGTATTGGCTTGGTTCCGTACTTGTTAGGTTAGGGGGCTCCTGTTCCCATCTCCAAGGATGCTAAGGAACTTTGCAATCTGTGAAGAAGCTCCTCAAGTTTCGCCCCTGGCTCCTCTCCTTGTCTTGTTCGCGGAAGCGAACCGTAGGTTCAAGCGCCCTGCCAAGTCTCTATCGACGCTTGTCTTGTTTTCGGCCAAGGTGAGATTATCTCCCTCTTTTTTGCGCATGACTTCCTCTCTTTTCCCCTGGAATGTCCACGGCGCGGCAAGAGCCGGGCGGCCGCCGCTAAGCCCTGCTGCTTGGCTAGAGAAGGAAAAGCCCCTCCTAGAAGCCTGCCAACAGCTAGCGCGGGCAAAGGGGGTTCCTCAGATTCTCAGCTTGGCCTGGCCCTTCCCCGGGCTCAATCCCCTGGCGGCCCTGGCCCAAGAGTTGAGCTTGCTTCCTCTCCAGCACCTTCCTAGCTATTGCTACTTTGCCCACACGGTGCAGGGGGAACGGGTGCAAGTGCTGGGGTGGGGATCCCTGCGGCGGGCTGATCTTGCCGGAGAGAAGCGATTCCAGGTGGCGCGAGACTTTGTGCAAGCCCTGCAGCCTCATGTTCACACCGCTCCGGCTCTAAGTAGCCCCCAGGAGCGCCTCCTATGCTTCTGCCGTTTTGGCTTTGCCCCCCACAGTGGCGGCGGAGCAGCGCTGGTTCTGCCGCGCTGGCAGCTACTGCAGGTGCAGGGGGAGGTGACGGTGGCGCGGCTCAACCTAGAAATTGGCCCCGACAGCGACTTGGCAGCCTTAGCTGGCCAGATCGCCACCTTTTTTGCCCACATGCAGCGCCTTGCCCAGGCCCCCTTGCCCGCCTGGAGGCCCCAGCCCCCTCTGGAGGTGGCCCTGGCAGAAGAGGCCCTCTTGGCGCGAATTGAAAAGGCCCTGCAAGTCATTCGGGCGGGATCCCTTGAGAAAGTGGTGCTGGCGGAAGCGGTGGACCTGGCGTTGCCTTCTCCCCCCGCCATCCCTTCGCTGCTGGCCTACCTGGAGGCCTATCATCCCGACTGCAGCGTCTTTGCCTTTGCCTTAGAAAGCAAGGGGGATTTTCCTCCCCAAGTCTTTTTGGGAGCTAGCCCGGAGCGACTGCTTTCGGTGTGGCAAGGCCGGGTGCAGATCGATGCCTTGGCGGGCTCGGCTGCCCGCGGCTCTACCGGGCCCCAGGATTGCCGCTTGGCCGAGGAGCTGCTCCGCAGCCCCAAAAACCGCCGCGAACACCAGTGGGTGGTGCGCTCAATTCAGGAGGCTCTGGGCTGGCTGGGGATGGATCCCTGGATCTCCCCTCAGCCACGGCTGCGCCGTTTGGCCCACATCCAGCACCTACAAACTGTTATCGAAGCGAAACTTCCCGACCACGTCCACCTGTTCGACCTGTTGGCCCAACTCCACCCCACTGCCGCTGTAGGAGGCTATCCCCAGCAGGCAGCGCTGCAGTGGCTAGCGCAGCTAGAGCCCTTTGATCGGGCAAGCTATGCCGCCCCCTTGGGCTGGGTGGACTTACAGGGCAATGGCGAGTTGGTGGTCGGGATCCGCTCAGCCCTGATTGAGGG
>Ga0272447_1000633_pt1 | contig 25280 bp, 20 predicted proteins | sample YNPCB0133_FD_194589 | JGI IMG/M metagenome (GOLD analysis project Ga0272447, IMG submission 194589) | Hot spring microbial mat communities from Yellowstone National Park, WY, United States - YNP-CB-013-3 | ecosystem: Environmental > Aquatic > Thermal springs > Hot (42-90C) > Sediment | place... | reverse complement strand
GTGGCGTTGAACAGCTGCGCATCCGCGTCCTGAAACACAAAGCCCACCCGCTGGCGAAATTTGCGCCCGAAGACCGCATCCTGCAGACTGCGCTCGGTCAGCGGCGTGCCCGAAAAGCGGATTTCACCGCTGGTCGGCTCCAGCAAGCCGTCGAGCAAACGCAGCAGAGTGGATTTGCCGCTGCCGTTAACGCCCAAAATGGCGATCCGCTCTTCTTGCCACACGCGGAAAGACACTTCCCGTAAGGCGGGCGTTCCATCGGGATAGACAAAACTCACCGAATCGCACTCATACAGCAGCTCTTTAGCCTGCATACCAGCCTCCTATCCAGTATCCACCTACCAGCCACAGTGCCACCAGCACCAGCCACAAGGTATCGCGCCAATTCCAAGGGCGCGGATACGCTAGCCGCAGGTCACCGTCGAAACCGCGCGAACGCATCGCCAGATACACCTCTTCGTTGAGCGTCGCACTCTTGGCGAACAGCACTGCCGCGCCCGTGCCTGCATAGGCTCTCATCCCCTCCGCTGTGGGCGCACCAATCTGCCGACTGCGCCGTGCCAGCACCATCTCCGCCAGCGTGTCGACCAGTGTGAACAGGTAGCGATAGGTCAGCGTGAGCGCGGTAACCATCAGTCGGGGCACGTGCAAGCTGCGCAGGCTATGCAAAAGCAGGTGCCAGCGCGTGGTCAAACTCCACAGCAGGGCGACGGTTACGGCTGCGCTTAGCCGCAGTAGCAACAGCACAGCAGCATTTAGCCCCGCATTGCTGACCGCCAGCGCGTCCCAACCAAACGGTTTCCACAGTGCCTGCCCCGGCGTCACCGCGTTCAGGCTTAGTGGCACAGCCAGCACCAGCCCGAAAAGCAGGGTGGCTGCCAGGATACGCAAGAGGAACGTGCGCAACGGCAGGCGTGATACCGTTGCCAGAAGCGTGCTACCCAAAAGCACCAACAAAAGCAACGCAGGGTGCCTTGTCAGGGAGATGGCGACTAGCGTCCCAAGAGCTGCCAGAGTCTTCGCTAGCGGGTGCAGGCTCTGCAGGTAGCCAGTAGCACGTGCCCACTGCTCGGCAGCGATGGTGTTTGCCACCGCCTCCCGCAGGTTCAGCAAGGTGCGCTCGAGCCAGCGTCCTCGTATCCGGCTCGCCTGCGGGGTAACGGTTGTGTCTGGCTGATGCTGGCTCAACCAGTCGGGCAGAGCGTTGCGGGGTTTTCCTCCAGCGGTGACCTCTGCTGGTACAGGCACAGGTCTGCGCACCAGTGCGCGCGCTGCTAGGGCGGTCAGGGTTGCCCCGAAGAGCGCGGAGATGATGTAGCCCATCACCTCCCATCCTTTCCCTTCGCGGCCAGGCAGGGCGTAATCGGGGATTAAGGGGCGCAATAGTCCCTCGCCAAACCGGGTGAACCCGGTGGGCACATACCCGATGAGTTCGCGCAGCGTCTCCTCGTCCCACTCACCCCATGCGGAACCGGTTGCAAGCAACCCCAAAGGAGTGAGCAACAACAGCATCAGAAAGACCGCCCACAGGCGAATAGGCTTGTCGGGGCGGACAACGGCACGACGGTTGACCAGCTCCGGAAAGTTTCGCCACAGATACGCTAACGCAGCAATGGTGACCACTGCCTCCACCGGTGCGGCAACAAGCAGATGGATATGCACCATCGCGGGCACCGAAACGTTCATGCCAAACGGAAAGTACAGCGCGCGTCCAGCAGCATCGTGGGCAATCAACGGCTGCAACCCCAGTATCACCCCTGTGCTGGCTGCGGATAGCACCGAGCCAACGTACGCGCCCACGCCTGCCGCGATGAGTGTGCGTCTACTGCCTGTTTCTGCCCGCCACGCGAACAGGCGGTAGGCTCCGTAGCCCGTGAAAGCTGCTACGAAGCCCATATTGAAGGAGTTTGTCGTCAGCGCCAGTATCCCGCCATCTCCAAAGAAGATGGCTTGCACCGCTAGTGCTAAGGTTATCGCGAGCAAGGCCGCCCACGGCCCCAGCAGGATCGCCAGCAAGGTCGCTCCGACCGCATGCGCCGTGGTGCCTCCCACTGCAGGCACGTTGAACATCTGTATCGCGAAACAGAACGCTGCGCCCAAAGACAGCAGGGGAACCTGCCGCGCCGACAGGGCTTTGGCTGTACGCCGCGCCGCCAGAGTCCACAGCGGAACCATCACTGCGGCACTCACGGCGTGCGTGGCTGGGCTCAGGTAGGCATCTGGAATGTGCATGGCATCTCCTAACGGCTCACAAACCTGCGCCCAACATGGTACCTCATGCCCTCACCCGATTGTCAAGCGCGTGCTGCAAAGCTACACCTGTTGGGTCTGGGTCAGCAGCGCAGGCAGCACTGCGTCGATCTGCTCGTCGCTTTCGCCTACCTCGACCCCGCGCCAAAGGTACCAATGCTCCTCGTGCGTTACCGACGCGCCCGGCTGCAGCGTCACCAACCCGCCGAGGCTCTCTACCTCCAGCATCCGGTGGTTGGTGAAGAACTCGCAGTTGCAGCCGAAGTCGGGGTAGTGCGCGTGGGGGTCATAGGGGAAGCGTTTGATAAACACGCGGTCGCCGTTCACGTATGCCGCCCAGCCCAGTGTGTTCAGCGCACCGAACTTCTGTGGAGCCTGTGCGGCGCTGTCCTGGCGCAGCTGCACGTAGCGTTTGCCCCAGCGCCAGCGTGGGTCGCTCATGTCGGTGTAACCCCACAGCACCAGCGGACGCACGGGCAACAGGAAGTCGGGGTGCGGGCGATATGCCTCCTGCGGTACAATCGCTCTGCCGCCCGGTGCCATCACCGTCAACGCCCACGGCGCCAGCGTTACCTCCCAGACGTTGTGATTCGTAATCTGGTGAATCACATGCACGTGGTTGCGGTTCGGATTCAACCAGAGTCGCATCGATTTTTGGATGCCTGTTCCAGCTTCCACCGGGGCAGTGACGCGCAGAGCCTCGCCGTCCTGCGTCCATTCCACTGGCAGATTGTCGGGATGTTTGGTGCGCTCTACCACTTCAGGGGCAATCCACAAGCGATGCCCACCGTATGCCCGGTACTCGTCGCCCCCGACCAATCCCATCTGCTCGGGGTATTCCACAAACTCGTTCGCGCCGCCGATAAAGCCGAAGCGAATCACGCGCGGACCTACTTCGGCAGTGATGATTAACTCTACCTCGGCATTTGCCATGCGCAGACACTTTTGCCAGCCACCGTAGGGGATAACTTCTACTTGCAACGGTCTCACCTCTTGGGAAGGGGTCGACGCCCGTTAGCTCCGAAAGCCCCGTTACCCGCTCGATAGTGCGTCCACCAATGCGATTTGCAACACCTCATCCATGTGACGCACAAAGCGGAACTCCATCTCGTTCAGCACCTGCTGGGGGATTTCCTCCAAGTCGCGGCGATTCTCTTCGGGCAGGATTACCGTATGGATACCGGCGCGGTGTGCCGCCAGCACTTTCTCTTTGACGCCCCCCACTGGCAATACACGCCCACGCAGCGTAATCTCCCCGGTCATTGCGACGTCGCGTCGGACAGGACGCTGCGTAAACGCGGATGCCAGCGCAGTGGCGATGGTAATGCCAGCGGACGGGCCATCTTTGGGCACCGCACCTTCGGGGACGTGAATGTGAATGTCCGCGTTGCGGATGAACTCGGCATCGATTTGCCACTGCTGCGCGCGGGAGCGGATATAGGTGAGTGCCGCCTGTGCCGACTCTTTCATGACCTCGCCCAGCTGCCCCGTCAGCAACAGCTGTCCTTTCGTTGCGGGAAGCACGCTCACCTCAATCGACACGATGTCGCCTCCGAACTGCGTGACCACCAATCCCGTTGCTGCGCCCACCTCATCCTTTTCCTCTGCTGTGCCGTAGTGGTACTTGCGCGCTCCCAGATAAACGGGGATATCCTCTGGCAGCACTGTTTTCGTCTCCACTTGCCCTTCCGCAACTGCCCGCGCTACCTTGCGGCAGACCGACGCAATTTCTCGCTCCAGATTACGCACTCCTGCTTCGCGCGTGTACTCGCGCAGAATCAGCAGAATGGCGGCGTCGGTGAACTGGCACTGTTCGGCAGTGAGCCCATGCTCTCTCAGCTGCTTGGGCACGAGAAACCCGAGCGCAATGTTCATCTTTTCCTCTTCGGTGTAGCCGGGGAAGACGATGACCTCCATACGGTCGCGCAGCGCGGGGGGAATCGGGTCGAGCAGGTTGGCGGTAGTGATAAACATCACCTCGCGCAGGTTGAAGGGCACTTCCAGATAGTGGTCGGAGAAGGCGTCGTTTTGTTCTGGATCCAATGCCTCCAGCAAAGCTGACGATGGGTCGCCTCGAAAGTCGATACCCAGTTTGTCGATTTCGTCCAGCATGAATACCGGGTTGCGGGAGCCTGCCTGCCGGATGCCCTGAATGATTCGTCCGGGCAGTGCGCCCACGTAGGTGCGTCGGTGTCCCCGAATCTCCGCTTCATCGCGAACGCCCCCCAAGGACACCCGCACAAACTTGCGTCCCAGTGCCCGCGCGATAGACCTGCCGATCGAGGTCTTGCCAACGCCAGGGGGACCCACGAAGCAGAGAATAGGACCCTTCATCGCGCTGCCCGCTAGTTTGCGCACCGCAAGAAACTCCAAAATGCGCTCTTTGACCTTCTTTAGCCCGTAATGGTCCTCGTCCAGCACTTGTGCGGCTGCCGCGATGTCCAGATTGTCTTCGGTAGATACGCTCCACGGCAGCGACACGAGCCAGTCCAGATAGTTGCGCACCACGACGCCTTCTGGGGTAGCGAAGGGCATCTTTTCCAGCCGTTCCAACTCCTTGAAGGCGCGCTCTTGCACCTCCTCTGGCATCCCAGCCGCGAGAATTTTCTGACGAAACTCCTCAATCTCAGTGGTGCGCTCGTCTCGTTCGCCCAGCTCTTGCTGGATAACTTTAAGCTGTTCGCGCAGGAAGAACTCGCGCTGCGTGTCGCCCATTTCTTTCTCGACGCGCGAGCGGATGGTCTTTTGCAGCTCGAGGATTTCTATCTCTTTCCGCATCAGCACCACTAACCGCTCCAACCGTTCGCGCACGCCTTCCATCTCCAGTATCTGTTGCTTCTCGGCGACACGCACTGGCAGATAGGGCGTCACCGTGTTGATGATGCGTTCGGGGTCGCTTAGGTTGCTCACGCTCAGCAGCACTTCTGGCGGAATGTTCTTGCCAGCGTTTACCAGCTGCTCGAACAGCGAAGCCACGATGCCCATCAACGCTTCGATCTCAAGGTCGTGTTGCCGCTCGCTGGGCATCGGTTCCACCGCCACGAGAATGAAGGGTTGTGTTTGTAGGTATTCGGCAATGCGGATGCGGTCGATGCCCTGAAGCATTAAGCGCAGGGTTCCGTCGGGCATCCGCAGCACCTGTAGCACTTCAGCAGCAATGCCGACGCTGTAGATGTCGTCTGGCTCGGGTTCCTCCGTGATGACCTCTTTTTGTGCGGCGAGCGCGATGATGCGGTCATTTTCCATCGCCTCTTCTAGCGCACGCACTGAACGTTCCCTCCCCACAAACAGAGGGAACACCATCTGCGGGAAATAGACCTGGTCGCGCACAGGCACCAGCGGAAGTTGTGCGGGGATACTCGCCTCTTCTTCTTGAGGCGCTTCCCACTCCTCGGGGGCAGGACGAGTAGCGCGCCGGCGAGTAGAACGTCCCCGTGTGCTGGAAGCAGGTTCTTCACCTTCGGTTGTGCGTTTGCGTACTCTGGGCATGCGGTTCACGACGCCTGCTTAAGGTCTTCCGCGCGCAATATCTGCGGCTCTGTCCGTTCTCGCACCGTCTTCTCGTCCACAATCACCCGTTTAATGTCCTGCGAGGAGGGCACTTCGTACATGATGTTGAGCATAATCTCTTCGATAATCGCTCGCAGAGCACGTGCGCCCGTTCCCCGTTGCATCGCCTCTTGGGCAATCGCCCGTAGCGCACCTTCCGTGAAGACCAGATCGACGCCGTCCATCTCGAAGAACTTCTGATATTGTTTGACCAACGCGTTCTTGGGCTCCACGAGGATGCGCATTAGCGTCTCCTCGTCCAGCGGCTCCAGTGTGGTAACTACCGGTAGCCGTCCAATGAACTCCGGGATAAAGCCGAACTTCAGCAGGTCTTCTGGGATGACTTGCTCCAGCAGCTCACCATAGCTCAGTTTCTTCTTGCCCTCCAGCGAGGCACGGAACCCCATCGTTTGGTTGCCCAGTCGCTGTGCGATAATCTTATCTAGTCCCTCGAACGCGCCCCCGCAGATGAACAGGATGTTAGTCGTGTCGACTTGGATAAACTCCTGTTGTGGGTGTTTGCGTCCCCCTTGCGGTGGCACATTGGCGATGGTACCCTCTAAAATCTTAAGCAGTGCCTGCTGCACGCCCTCGCCCGACACGTCGCGCGTGATCGAGGGGTTGTCCGCCTTGCGGGCGATTTTGTCGATTTCGTCGATGTAGACAATGCCTCGCTGCGCGTTTCGCACCGTTTCCTGCAGGGAAGTGCCCGTGTCAGCCGCTTGCAGCAAGCGTAACAGGATATTTTCTACGTCCTCGCCCACATAGCCAGCTTCCGTGAGCGAGGTAGCGTCGGCGATGGCAAAAGGCACGTTCAATATCTTCGCCAGCGTCTGCGCCAGTAGGGTCTTGCCGCTGCCCGTAGGGCCAATCAGCAGGATGTTGCTTTTCTGCAGTTCCACATCCGTGTCGCGTGCGCTATGCTGGATGCGCTTGTAGTGATTGTACACGGCTACCGACAGCGCACGCTTGGCTCGCTCCTGTCCCACCACATACTGGCTGAGGATGCGATAAATCTCTTTGGGTTTGGGAACGCTTGACAGACCGTAAGAGGCAGCGCGCTCGTGTCGGGCTACCTGCGACTGGATGAGCTCGTTTGCATACTGGATGCAATCGATGCACACCCCACCGTGCATTCCTTGAATTAGGCGAGGTCGGATTTTGCCACAAAGCACACAACGCCCTTCCGGTGGTTCAAATCCCGTTCGTGCCACAGGTTCGCTCCTCTGTCTCAGGATTTAGCGCGCGCCACGCGATAGTATTTCGTCAATGATTCCGTACTCCTTCGCCTCCTGCGCGGACATGAAGTAATCGCGCTGGGTATCTTGCTCCACGCGCTCTAGCGGCTGTCCGGTGTGGTAGGCAAGGATTTCGTTCAGCATGCGGTTATACCGCAGCACTTCCTGCGCCTGAATGTTGATGTCGATAGCAGTACCCTGGAAGCCTGCACTGACCTGGTGAATCATCACGCGGGCGTGTTCTAGGCAGTAACGCTTGCCTTTGGTGCCTGCTGCCAACAACACCGCTGCCATCGACGCTGCCTGTCCCACGCAGATAGTGGCGATTTCGCACTTGAGCACCTGCATTGTATCGTAAATCGCCAGCCCAGACGATACACTACCGCCTGGCGAGTTGATGTACAGCTCGATGTCGCGGTTCGGGTCCTCTTTTTCCAGAAAGAGCATTTCGGCGACCACCAGATTGGACACGTGGTCGTCAATGGGTTCCCCGATGAAAATGATGCGGTCTTTGAGCAGACGCGAGTAGATATCGTAGGCACGTTCGCCGCGCGCGGTCTGCTCGACCACCATCGGTATCAGCGCATTGTGAACGCCACGTAGCCTGTTCATGGTCTACTCCTCATTATCGGCTCGCTGTTGTTGGGACTGGATGCGATACTCTTCTTCTGTAACATCGGCAACACTCCACAGAAACTGCAGGGTCTTGTCTGTCAGTCGTTTCTCCAGCGCCTCCACCGCCTCTTCCGACTGTGCTGCGGCTTCTAAGTCCATGTAGTGTTGCTCTGCGACCTGCTGCACAACTTCCTGCCGCTCCTCCTCGGTCAGTTCGATCCCCTCGCGTTTGGCGATTTCCGTTAGAATGACGCGATAGAGAATATTCGAGGCGGTGTGGTTATACCAGTAATCTACGAACTGCGCCTCTGTCATCTGGTAGTTGCGGGCGTAGTCCTCCAACGAGTAGCCTGACCGTCTCAGCTGCTCATTGAGAGCCGCGAGCGAGTCCCGCGCCTGCGAAGAGATAATAATTGGAGAGATCTCCACTTTTGCCGCTTGTAGCACTGCGCGCCGCATCGTCGCCCGAGAGGCTTGCTCCGCGTAGCGGGTGAGCTCCTCTTCCAGCTGCTGCCAGACGGCTACGCGCAACGCTTCCATGCTTTCTGCTTGAAGATGCTTCAGCAACTGCTCGTCGTCAGGCAGTTTCATTTCGGAAACCCCGTGTACGGTCACCCTCAGACGCACTGTCTGGCCACGCAACTCCGCATCGGGGTCGTCTGGTGGGTATAACACCGTTTGCTCTTTGGTATCGCCGGCCTTCATCCCCAGCAACATCTGCCCCAGCGGGTGCTGTTGCATCTCTTCCGTCAGATGCACGAGGTTGCGCCGGGTCGCGCGAGGGTTGTCCTCTCCTGCGACGTGCGGAACAACGGTGACGAACACCACGTCTCCGCCCCGTGCCTCGCGCTCTACACGCTCATAGCGGCTAAGCTGTCGGCGACGCGACTCGATCTCGCGGGTCACATCTTCCTCAGTCACGACGGGTTTATAACGGGTAACCTTTAAGCCGCGGTACTCGCCCAGCTCCACCTTCGGTTCCAGCGGAACCTTGAGTGAGTAAAGCATCGGTTTCCCCTCCTCGAGCTGCTGGACGTCTAGCTCGGGAGGGGCACCGTAGGGTTCAACCTGTGCTTGCTCGATCGCGGCGTTCATCGTCTCCCGCAGGAGTTGTTCCAGCACGCGCTCGCGCACATAGTCTTCACGTAGCGCCTGGCGCACCAAGCCAATCGGTGCTTTGCCCCGACGAAAGCCAGGGATTTCTACATACCTGCCCAATTGCCGGTACACCTTCTCGAACGCTTGGTCCACCCGCTCTGACTCTACTTCTACCTGCAAGGCGACCGTTTGGTTGTCGAGAGTTTGCGTGGTAACTTGCATTCCCTTGTGAGCCTCAACGACGTATTTCAGTCCTTTTGTTCTGCATTCGCAAAAAGAAGGATACAACCGCCCGACAAGTACATCATTGCGAGTTGCATCCTTCCCGTATGGCACCAAAAAATGTCGTAAGCGCTCTTCGTGCCGACACGTTGCTAGTGTACCATACGTAAGGGTTACTGTCAAGGTTGGCGGGGAATACGAGGCGGGGGCTACAGCCGTGTTCCGAACACCCCGAGGAGAGTCCAAAGTCGCCCGTTTACTTCCGATACTGCAATATGGTAGTATCGATACCAATCAGATAGTTTAATTAGTCAAAGCAAAGATGAGGTTCAGTATGGCTCATCCCTCACAATCGGGCGCGAGCGAGCAGAAGCCGTCTCCGAAGGTGCATCCCCTTGGCTGGCTGTTGGCTATCGTGGCAGCACTGGCAGTTGTGGGGGTCATGGTGTACCCCTTCATCGCTAGTAGACGCAATCTGCCTTTGCCCACTGTCGAGGACACGACCGTGAAAGTGGCAGACCAGTTGGCGGCGACCTCTGCGGAGGCACGTGCCAGACTGGCTCAGGAGTTGTTCCGTAGTCCCAACCCCCATGTGCGCCTTGCGACCATCGAGGCAATACAGGACTGGCAAATTCGTGATGCTTTTCCTTTGTTGGAGCGTGGGCTAGAGGACAACTGCTCAGCCGTGCGCCTGCGTGCCATGCAGTCCCTGTGGAAGAGCGACCCAGAGCGAGGAATGCGGCTGTTGCTGGCGGGGCTGCGCGACGATGATGTGGATATTCGCCGCGCCGCTATCAGCCAGCTGCGCTTCGCCAACGACCAGCGCGTCGTTCCAGCGGTGATACCTCTATTGGACGATGAAGATGCCACTGTACGTTTCTTTGCGCAGGGCGTGTTGCGAAAATTGACCGGGCAGCCGTACGCCGCGAAAACTTCTGACCCACCGGCGAAGCATCAGGCGGTCATCCGTCAGTGGAAACAATGGTGGGCGAAGGAGCAAGCGCGCTGGGCAGAACAGAAAAGGTGGGCGACCGCAGCGCCGGTACAACCCACCCGTGCGGACCCCGCCCCCGACTTCCGATTGACTGCTATCGATGGGACGAGAATCCGCTCGGCGGACTATCGGGGAAAGCTACTGATACTACATTTTTACGCCACGTGGTGTGCCCCGTGTGAAGCCGAAATGCCCGAGCTGGTGCGCCTGCGTCAGGCGTTTCCTGAGAGCCAGCTGGCCATGGTGGGAATCGCCGTCAACGAGCCACAGGGGGAGCGCGCCGTGCGCGAATGGGTGAAGAGGTTCAAACTTACTTATCCCCAGGCGTTGGCCACAGCCAGTATCCTGTCTAATTATTGGGTGCAGGGTGTGCCCATCACCTATCTCATTGACGCACAGGGGCGGATTCGTTACCGTTGGGAGGGTGAACGCGATTTCAAAACCTTTTACCGTATGATATCTCGTCTGTTAGAAGTGGAATAGGTTCATTGCCACACGCTGACCAGCCACACCAGCAGGGGCGCGACCACCAGTGCGGGCAGGAAGTTTGCCACCGGAATCTGCCGCAAGTTCAGCAACCGAATGCCCAGCCCCAGCATCATTAAGCCGCCCGTGGAAAACATGGTGTTTTTCATCGGTTCGGTAAGCACGCTACCCACCCAGCCTGCCCCCAGCGTCAACGCGCCCTGCACCACCAGCACCGTACCTGCCGAGAACAGCACACCCCAACCCAAGGCAGCGGTGAAGAAGGCGGCCGACACCCCGTCCAACAGGCTCTTTACCAGAAGCAGGCTGTAATCGCCGCGCAAGCCGTCCTGAATGCATCCCATGATGGTCATCGGCCCCACGCAGAATAGGATGCTGGTGCTAACGAACGCCTGACTGAAGGTGCTGCCACCCTCGTTGCTGAAGCGTCTTTGCAGGGTGCTGCCTAGAGCGTCCAGTCTGCCTTCGATGTCTAGCCCTTCGCCAATGATTGCGCCAATGAGCAAACTCGCTAGGGGTAGCAAGGGGTTCTTCTCGCTTAGGCTCATTTGCACACCAATCATCAGCGTCATTAAGCCGATGATCTGCATGGTGGTCTCGCGCAGGCGGGGCTTGAGGAAACGCCGCGCTGTCAAGCCCACGCCTGTGCCAATGACCACTGTCGCGGTGTTAATCAAGGTGCCTATCATCCTGCGTTCGCGCCTTGCTCCTGCTCTAGCTCCTTGCGCAGTAGACGTTTCAGGATTTTGCCTGTCGCGGATTTGGGCAGCGAATCGCGGAAAATCACGCGCCGAGGCACCTTGAAGTTCGCCAGTCGCTCGCGGCAGTGGCGGATAATCTCGCGCTCGGTGGCAGATGCCTCCGGTTTCAGCACCACGTAAGCCACCGGCTCCTCTCCGCGCAGCTCGTCATACTCGCCAACCACTGCTGCCTCTGCAACCGCTGGATGCGTGTGCAGTACCTCCTCCACCTCGCGCGGATACACGTTCAGCCCGCCCACGATAATCATGTCCTTCTTGCGGTCGACGATATAGAAGTAACCATCCTCGTCTACCTTGCCGATGTCGCCAGTATGGTACCAACCATTGCGCATAGCCTCGGCAGTGGCTTCTGGCTGATTGTAGTAGCCTAGCATCACGTTCTCCCCGCGCGCCACAATCTCGCCTAGCTCACCGACAGGCACTTCGTTATCGTTGTCGTCGAAAATCTTCATCTCCACGCCAGGAATGGGTAAGCCAATGCTGCCTGGCTTACGCACTCCCTTCAGCGGGTTCACAGCCGTCACCGGCGAGCATTCGGTCGGGCCGTCGCCTTCCAAAATCAGCACGTTGAACCGCTTCTCGAAAGCCTCCATCACCGCCACAGGCATCGGTGCGCCGCCAGAGATGCACGCACGCAGCGAAGATAGGTCGTACTCGCGCGGCAGCGGGAAGTGCAGGATAGCAGCAAACATGGTGGGTACCGCCGGGAAGATGGTACAGCGGTGCTTCTCGATAGCTTCCAGTGTGCCATCTGGGCTAAACCGCTCTAACAGGGTGCTGCAGCATCCCACATGGATGGACAGATGCATACACACCGTGCCCGCAAAGGCATGGAAGAGCGGAAGCACCGTCAGGAAGTTGTCTTGTGGCGACATTTCCAACACCGGCACGCACGACTCGCAGTTGGCTATCAGGTTGCGGTGGCTCAGCATACATCCCTTTGGAAAGCCAGTGGTGCCGGAAGTATACAGGAAGACGGCGGGATGCTCGCGCGGGTTGAACTCTGGCGGAGTGGGCACGGGAGCTGGTTGCTGCCAGAAGGCATCAAAGGGCAAGAAGTCGGGAGCCTCGCCACCTGCCATCAGCAGGTGCTGAAGAGTCGGTACCTGTGGCTTCACCGCGCGCAGCACATCGGCAAGGAGGGGAATGGTTACAGCCAACTTGACGCCTGCGTCGTTATAGATGTAGCGCAGCTCGTCTGGCTTAAGCAAGGGATTAGCGGGCACAGCAATCGCCCCGAGTGCCTGGCAGGCGTAGTACGCCATCACGAACTGCGGCACGTTGGGCAGTAGCAGCGCCACGCGGTCGCCCTTCTCCACGCCCAGCTCCTTGAACCCTTGGGCGACACCGCTGACAGCATTGAGTAGATGCCCATAGGGGATGGGTTGGTCGCGAAAGATAAGTGCGGTTCGCTCAGGGTTGCGCTGCGTGGTTTGTAAAAGCATTTCGAAGAGATTCATCGCCCTGTCACACCTCCTACTGCTCGGTTTCGAGCAAGAGCATACCTTTTCCTGCCCTGCAGGAATCGGCAGAGGCGTTGCCAAAGGCTGGGTATGGCAAACGTATCGCCGACATCGTTTAGGGGGTACACACACATGGCATACGAGCAGTGGGGCATCGGTATCGTTGGGCTTGGCGGAATCGCCAATGTGCACCTGACCGCTTATCGCAATCTCGGACTGCGAGTCGTGGGTGGAGCCGACATTGACCCCGAGCGGGTGAGGCTAATGCAGGCGAAGTGGGAGCTGCCCATTGCGACAACCGACGTGGAGTCGCTGATTGCCCATCCTGAGGTGAGGATTGTGGATGTCACGGCGCCACATTTTCTGCACGTGCGCGAGCCGATTTTTCGGTGGGCAGCGAAGTATGGCAAAGCGTTGTTTGTGCAGAAGCCGCTAGAGCAATACTACGAAAACGCCCGAAAGCTGGTCGCGGTAGCGGAAGAGGCCGGTATTCCGCTGATGGTGAACCAGAACTCGGTGTTCGCGCCAGGTTTTCAGGTGATAGAGCGGCATCTGCGTGAGGGCATCATCGGCACACCCTATTACTGCCAGATTGAGAACCGCAACTGGTTTGACCTGAGCGGGCACGCTTTTTACGGTAAACAGGAGCGTTGGGTGCTGAGCGACATGGGTGTGCATCATCTCGCGCTGGTGGTCCACTGGTTTGGTAGCTGGCGCAGTGCCTACGCCATCATGGGGCGCGATCCGTCGCAAACCGGCATCGTTGGCGACACGTGGAACGTGATAAACATCCGCTTCGAGAGCGGGGTGCAGGCATGTATCATCAACAACTGGAGCTATCGCGGACACCTACCGCGCCCGCACCCGGTGGAGGAGGTGGTCATTCAGGGCGACAAGGGGGCCATCACAGGCACTAGCGAAGAGGTAGTCATTGTAACTGCCGAACCGCCTGCGGAAATTCGCCCCCGTGTTGCGGGCAAGTGGTTCCCCGATGCGTTCAGCAATGCGATGCTGCATTACCTCCGCGCGCTGGAGGAGGGCAAGCCCTACCTGTGCAGCGGCAGGCATAACCTGCAAGTGGTTGCGCTGATTGAGGCAGGCTATCGCTCGGTGCAGGAAGGGCTCGAGATTAGCCGTAAAGAGATAATGGGCGAAGATGCCTGAGAAACGAAGGTGAGATGGAGGAGAAGATGAGTAAGATACGTGTTCTGGTGTGGGATGAGAACCCGCCGCACGCACCCAAAGCGGTGTATCCCGATAGCATTAACGGCGCGGTAGCGGTGGGGTTGCGCGAGCTGGACACAGAGGGTGTGCTGGAGGTGCGCACCGCCAATCTGGATGAACCGGAGCAGGGCTGTCCGGCCGACCTGCTGGCGAACACCGATGTGCTGGTGTGGTGGGGACATGCGCGGCACGGCGAGGTGAGCGACACGCTGGCAGCACGCATTGCCGAGCGCGTTCAGCAAGAGGGCATGGGATTCGTCGCGCTGCACTCGGCGCACTATGCCAAGCCTTTCCGCGCGGTGCTAAACTGCACTGGTCATCTGAAGGGCGGCTGGCGCGAGCATGAACCGCCCGAAGACGAGCATATCCGTGTATGTGCGCCCTGGCACCCGATTGCGAAGGGTGTGGAGGACTTTGTGATAAACGGCGAGGAGATGTACGGTGCGCCGTTCGAGGTGCCGCCGCCGCTGGTAGTGGTGTTCCAATCGTACTTCCCGTTAGGCGGCGAAACCTTCCCGTCTGGCTTGTGCTGGACAGTGGGCAAAGGAATAGACCCGAACTTCACTTCGGGACCGGGTGGCGGCGTCGGGCAAGGCGAAGGTATCGGGCGTGTGTTCTATTTCCGCCCTGGTCACGAGACCATGCCCACCTACTTCCACCCTGTAGTGCGGCAGATTATCTATAACGCGGTGCTTTGGGCAGGAAAGCGGTTATAGGCGATCCACCCGCGAGACCTCAGGGACGCCTGACAGACCTGAGGGGTCGTGGTGCGTCTGTACAGAAGCCCACCCAAGCGCGGTGGGCTTTTGATTCTCGTCAACCGTTGGGAAGTGGTGCTTAAACCCCTGTCATCTTGCGTAGACAACGCAGAGAGGCTCCCAGCAAGCCAGGCGAACGCGACGCATCACCCAGCCGGCGCAACAAGCGTGCTAGCAAATGCCTTCGGCTTAAACCGGTACTGGTAGCAGCGGCGCGATGGTCGCGTTCCAACAGGCGGTAGTTGAAATCGCCATGCAGGATTGCCATCTGGAACCAGTATTCGAACAGATGGATGTCCTCGACTTTGCCCTTTCGCAGTGGCTCAGGCAATCGGTCTAACAGCATGGGGGGCAAGTTCCATTCGCCACGCTGATTGAGTAACTCTTTGCCGAAAAAGTCGCTCACCTTCTGTATCAGGTAAAGCATCCCCCTGTCTACGACAAGGTCTAAGGGAAGTGGAATACCTATGTCCCATTCGAGGTCAATTACCGTGACCTCCCCGTTGTCTTCGTTCAGCAGACAGTTGCGTGGGGTGAGGTCAAGCGTGTTGGAAGGAAGCCACTGGCTCTGCGGCGTGTAGACCGCCCGCCCCAAACGCTGGGTGCAAAAGGTGGCAAACGGCTGGCTGTAGTCCTGATAAACATCCGGGATGACCCGAGCCAGTAGGGTAGCATACCAGCGCAGAAGAGCGGAGGCGGCTTCCGCGTAGCGTTTGTGCCACAGGCTGTCGATAAACAGATGCTCGATGTTTTTCAGGTGTGTGTAGTACGGCTCAGTGCTGTCGCTATACACGCTAATTGGAGCAGGGCGGTTCAGCCAGTCACCGCGAGCAGTTTCTACCGTGATGCGGTTATTGTGTTTGAGGAAGAACTTGGTCTGCCGCAAAGATGGAGCGCACTGGCTGCGCATCTTCACCGCGAGGATGGACTGCCACTCACCGGGAAGAGGTTGTGGCGAGGCGATGACAAGGAAAGAGTTCATAAAGGCAGAGGGGGACGCATTGCGTGCCACCATGCCGAGAAACTCCCGCTCGTTGAACAGGGGACGCTGGCGCAAGGAGTAGTCTACGGTAGGAAGGTTCAGCAGCGTTAACCAATCGAAGTCCGGTTCCGTGAAACACTGCTCCGCGAGGACCACATCGGGCATTTTATAATCGGGGAAGGGATAGAACCAGAGCTGATGTGGCAGTCCTGCGTTTTCCAGTTTGCTCTGCAGCAGTCCTTTATCGAAGGTTCGAATCCCGTTGTAGCCAGGGTAGCCTGAAACGCTCTCAAAGGGCACCCCATAGTGGTCTTCACGGTAGCCTGCTAAATATTTGTGACCGATGGGGTTTTCGATAGCAATGACTATTCTACCATCGGGGCGAAGCCAGTTTGTCAGCAGCCGTAGCAAGTGCGAAGCCGCATCGGAATGGGCGATATATCGACCCGCGTATTCCAGCACCCCGATGAGTAGGATGACATCGAAAGGCTCTTCGGGCCGATAGTCTTCGATGTTAGCGGTAACCACGTCGAGATGCGGAGCATGGCGACAGCGGAGCCGCACCAGTTCCGCACGCTGAGGCGCGCCTTCCACAGCAACGATATGGCGGATGAAAGGTACACGACACAAGTAAGAGGTGATTGCGCCGCACCCAGCTCCCACCTCCAGCACCCGCAACCCTTCGTTGACGGCGGGCAACCAGCGAATAATGTTCGCGCGAGCGGGAGACAGGTGGTAACATAGCGGCCACCAGTTATAATGCATCCATGTGCGCTCCTCATCGAAGTCGTCGCTGCAGAGGATGTCATGCAGGGTCGCCTCTGCACCATCGGAATACTGGAAGCGAGCGCCAGCGGCAAGCGCGTTCTTTTCGGGACCCGTTGCGAGTTGAGTTGCTAGTTTGGCCATCCCTCGTCCTCACCTACAAGATACTGGCACTGGCGGGTGGTAACCGTTTTCAATGACGCACGGGGATTGGGTTCGGTTCGGCTGATTGAAGCCGTCTTTTGGGGCAGAATATGCCTTGCGGAACCGCCGTTTGCTTCACCTTGGGTCAAAAAATTGAAAAATTCCTCGAAAGTGGTTGACACAGTGCGAGCGGTTGTTTTATAGTGAATATAGGCAAAGGTACGGGGGCGAATAATGCTGGTAAACCCGTCCCCCTGTGCCATCGGAAATAGAGAAACAAAAACCAGAACTGTCGGGAGGCAAGCAGGATGATTTCATCGCGCTATGACGACGGAAGCCTGCGCTTCCAGAACATGCAGGACGAGGAAGTCGTCGTCTACGCGAAATGCGGTAGCCAGCAAGCGACAGAGCATCTACTGGCGAAGTACCGCGGTATGGTGGAAAGCAAGGCTCGCTCCTATTTCCTCATGGGAGCCGACCACGAAGATGTGGTGCAGGAGGGCATGATAGGACTGTTCAAAGCCATCCGCGACTTCCGTGAGGACAAGTTGACCAAGTTCCGCCCCTTTGCGGAGCTGTGTGTTACGCGGCAGATTATTACCGCCGTCAAAATGGCGACCCGTCAGAAACACGCCCCGCTCAATGCGTACATCTCCCTCAACCGCCCCATCAATGATGATGAAAACGACTCCACTTTGCTAGAAATCATTCCTGACGAGAGTGTGGCAGACCCTGCCACCGTTGTGGTAGACCAGCGCCAGCCGCGCAACCTGCTGGAGATGCTAGATGGGCACCTGAGTAACTTGGAAGCGCGGGTGCTCGAGTGCTATCTGGAAGGGATGTCTTACCGCGAGATGTCGAGGGTGCTGGGCTGCCGTCCCAAATCTATCGACAACGCTTTGCAGCGTGTCAAACGAAAGGTAAGCGTACTGCTCGCACGCGAAGAACAGGAGTGATAGCCTTTGCCGCCGTGAGGTCACCTCACGGCGGCTGTGTCCCGCAGAGCCCTCACCAGCCGACGCATTGGCGACGGAAGCGGTAGCTGCTCGACTTCCCACGGAGAGACCCAACGTCTTGCTTCAGTCTCCGCGCAGGGGGCGCCCGTAGCGCAACCACACAAGGCACACAGGGTAATGGAGTAATGCATTACGCCGTGCCGTACGGTTGCTGCCAGCTTGCAATCGCTCACCCGCATCCCTACGCTCGCGGCGGCACGATGTGCGGCTTGCTCTAACGTCTCTCCGTTCTGCACACGCACCCGCGGAAACTCCCACATGCCGCGCCATAGCTGCCCTTCGGTGCGCTTGACTAGCAGCCACCGTCCGCCATGTTCGACGACCACACACGCATCCTGCACCCTCTCGCTGGCGCGACGGGGGGGCATAACGGGCAAGCTCGTCTGCTTGCCCTGCTGAAAGGCGAGGCACTGTTCGGCTAAGGGGCAAATCAGACAGCGGGGTTCGCGGGCAGTACACACTGTGGCACCAAGGTCCATCAATGCCTGATTGAAGTCGCCAGGCGCGTCTTCGGGTATTATCTGCCGACACGCTTCCCACAGCCGCCGACGGCTATCCGTTCGGGTGATGTCTCCGTCGAAGGCCAGCAAGCGGGCAACGATGCGGTATCCGTTGGCGTCTAAGGCAGGCTCGGGCTGTCTACAGGCGATGCTAGCAACTGCGCCCGCCGTGTATTCCCCGACGCCAGGCAGCTGCCGCAGCAAGTGTGGCTCGCAAGGCACCTCGCCTCCGAAGTGTTGCATTATCTGCTGTGCAGCACGGTGCAAGTTTCGCGCCCGGCTGTAGTACCCCAGTCCTGCCCAGTAGCGTAACACCTCTTCTTCTTCCGCTGTCGCCAGATGGTTCACGGTTGGAAACCGCTCCAGAAAGCGGTGCAAATACGGCAACACCGTAGCTACCTGTGTCTGCTGGAGCATAGTTGCGGCGACCAGCAAGAGATAGGGAGTAGGGTTCTCGTGCCAGGGCATGGGACGTGCATGATGCTGATACCATTCCAGCAGTAGACGTGGAATGGCACGCCGTTGTGCTAACGTCCACATGCCCGCTTACTATCCTCCGAAGATGCTGCGTAGGTTCAGTCCACCGTCGCCGCTGATGACGAAGCCAGGGAAGTAACGGCGCAGCTTGTATTTCTCCAGCACCTGCTGAAGCTCGAAGTTCGCCTGAAGGATCTGGGTGTCTACGTCGGTGGAGGCTGTGCCTTGCATCTGCGTCAACGCCTGCAGCGCGGCGTTGGGATCGGTCTGAGCCTGCTGCAGGGCTAAATACACCTTCGTCATGTAGGCGATGGTGGATGCCAGCATCTTGCGGTATGCTTCATGCAGCGGCGCACACGCAGGTGGTGGCTGCTTGGACTCGAAGAAGTGGCTTAGCTGCGTCCACTTCTGAGAATATTCCTGCGGAGCCTGTTGCACCGCGCTCATGCGCTGTTGCATCTCCTGCTCGTCGATGGTGGCTCGCATCGCTACCGCGTTCACAAAGGCATTGAACGCGGGGGTGAGGTCGCGTTGCATCGCCTGACGCTGTGCCTCCACCTGTTGCAGGTGTTTCAGGTACTCGATGATGTCATCTGGGGGACGCTTTTGCGGCTGCTGTGGCGGCGGCGTTGCTTCGCCCTGCGCGCGAAGCAGGTTGTTGTCGGGCAACTGTGGAGCGGGTGCAAGTAGCACGTTGCCGGCTTGTCCGCTCGCCTCACGATGGGTGATGGGGAAAAACTGGCGCCCGACCAAGATACCAACTAGTAGCAACACCAGCGCACCAGCGCCAAGCAAAACCGCTTTCTGATTCATTGCCTTCACCGTCCTTCCGGCTATGCAGACGCCCGAAAACTAGCAAAAGTTCCTTCTGCTTCAGTATAGCATTTGCAAACATGGGATGCAACGGTTGCGTATTTGCGCGCTCACGAGGACAGGGACGCTTCGGCACGCCATGCACTGCTACGGGTGGTCATCCAGACGCCCGTCAGCACCATGACGGAACCGATAGCGGTGTAAATGCCGAACGGCTCCTTCAACCACACCACGCCCATCAACGCGCCAAACACCGGCTGCACAAAGATAAACACCCCCATGTTGCCCACAAGATGGCGCTCCATCAACACGAACCACACGGCATAGCAGAACGTGCTATTCACCATTCCAAGGTACAACATCGCCCCCAGAGCGGCAGGTGTGGGAAGCACTGGCGAACTTGCCCAGAAGAGATAGGCGGGGATTGCCAGCGCGATGGTGGCGCCAACGCTTTCCCAAAACAACACCACAATGCCGCTGTGACGGCGGGTCAACCCACGCGACAGCACTGTGCCTGTTCCTTCTACCAATACCGACGCCGCCACTAAGAGGTTGCCGACCAACGTGCCTCGGTCGTCCAACGGCGGTAGCAGCCCGCGGTTAATCAACAGATATGCTCCTGCGAAACCAATTACCAGTCCCCAGACCGCCTGACGACTCATCCGCTCGCCCAGCAGTAGGGCAGACATCACTGCCATCACCAACGGCTCGCCAGCCAGCAGCAAAGTCGCGTCCACTGCGGTGGTGGTGCGCAGACCCACAAACACCAAGATATGTACCACCCCAAGTGCCGCTGCTCCCAGCGCCATAGCGCGCCACAGGTCTCTTCGCGGCAGACCAAGCGGGACGCGCAATACATAGCGGGCAAATATCGGCAGCAATAGCATCGCAATTGCCCAACGAGCCCATGCCAGCGTGACCGAAGGCACGCCACCCTCGATAGCCACCTTCGCCGTCGGATACGCCGCCGCCCACAGCATATTGATGAAAAACAACAGGGCAGCGTCAAGCACGGCAACGCTCCACAAAAGGTAAACTGACCACCTCGGCAGTAAGCAAAGCCTCTTCGTGTTGCACCTGAACAGCGGTACCCGGCGCGATGTACTCGTTGCGCAGATATCCGAGGGCGATACCCGTCTCCAACGCGAACGAGTAGACTGCGCTGGTAATCCAGCCCGCGTTTGAACGCTGCGCGACGTGGATTGCAGCGTGCCATGTGGGTAGCCTGTCCTCAAATAGGCGCAGACCGACCAGCGAGCGATTGGTATGCCCACGCGAGTAAATGCGGTGAATAACCTCCTGCCCTGTGTAACAGCCTTTGGTGAAGCTAATCGCTCGCTGCCCCAGCCCAGCTTCCAACGGGATGGTGTTGTCGTCCATGTCTAGCCCAAACAAGGGGATACCTGCCTCCACGCGATGCACGTTCCAAGCCTGGTAGCCGATGGGTTGTCCACCTGCTCGCTGCAAAGCCTGCCATACCTCCCCGGCGATTTGTTCTGGCACGAGCAGGTCGTACCCCCTCTCACTACGGCAATCGGTGCATAGCAGGACAAGCGAATGCTCTCGCCACCGTATGGTCGTGCTGTGCCACAGCGCGATGCGAGCCTCCAACGCGACCGCTTGCAGCACCCTATCTGCCACAGCCCCCGTGAGATGGAAAAGGTGGTAATCGTGCGTAACGTCTGTTATCTCCACTTCCTCCATGATGATGAACTGTTCCAGTCGCTCCCGGACGAGGTGGCACGTGGTCGGGGGAGTGAGCAGAATGATGGCGTCAGGCAGCGAGAACAGCATCAAGTCCGAAAGCATCTGCCCTGTCGGCTTCAAAAGGCAGGCATAGGTACCTGTTCCCGTTCGCGCCAAAGGCTGTACATCCTGACTCAGCTGCCCTTGCAGGTAAGTGAGCCGGTCGTCCCCTGTGACGCGCAGTTTGCCGACAGGGCTGAGGTCCAGAAGGGCTGCTCCTTCTCGAAGGACTGCATACTCTGCCTTTGTATCGCCAAGCGTAGCAGGTGTACGCTCGCCAAACCATCTCGATACCAAGGTGGGTTCTGGCATTGGGCGTCTCCTCAAGAAAATTGCCCCGACAGCGCGGGGCAGGGCATTAGAGAAATATTCCCGAATTCGGACGGTAAACCGATGGTGCCGGAGGGGGGACTCGAACCCCCACGCCTTGCGGCACCCGCTTTTGAGGCGGGCGCGTCTACCATTCCGCCACTCCGGCATAGCGCCAATTAGAGTATAAACCAGTCCTGCTACAAAGTCAAGAGGAGTGCGTCCTTGCATTGCCAGACCGTTATCGAGTAGAGGGAGCATATGGCGGTTACTCGGCGAGTGGGTGTTATCGGAATGCGTGTGTGGATGTGTGTGCGTGGTTTCTGTTGTGGAACATGGTGCAGTTGTTGGGGGTGAGGGGGGAGAAAGGCTCGTGGTGTTTTTTGTGATGGTGGTGGCACAGGTTAATTTTCGAACAGCCCCGAAAGAGGTTGACATTCTGGCCACTTTTCAGTATAATACTTCGGTTGGGTAAGCCCACCGAAAGCGTAAGGCAGTTCCGCGTGATGCGGATGTTTATATAGAATAACACGTAGCAAAGGAGGCGAGAGGGCGCCGGGAACACTCGGTTTCATTCCCCTCGGCACTTTGGAGGGGGTATCATAGCGAGATACGATGTGACCAGCCCCTTCGCCTTCGTATGGCGAAGGGGTTGTGTTTCGCCAAGAGACGTCGACGGAGGAACAACACGCGACATGCCGACATTCAATCAACTGGTTCGTAAAGGACGTCAGCCGATACGCAAAAAGAGCAAAAGCCCCGCGTTAAGGGGCTGTCCGCAGAAGCGAGGCGTGTGCCTTGTGGTGCGCACGGTAACGCCGAAGAAGCCCAACTCGGCACTGCGTAAAGTGGCACGTGTGCGCCTGAGCAACGGGGTTGAAGTGACCGCGTACATCCCGGGCATTGGACACAACCTGCAAGAGCACTCTGTGGTGCTGGTTCGAGGTGGACGTGTGAAAGACCTTCCTGGTGTGCGATACCATGTCGTACGCGGCACACTGGATGCAGCGGGCACACAGAATCGGAAAAGTAGCCGTTCCAAATACGGCACAAAGCGACCGAAGTAGCAGGAGGGAGAGGCAACTATGCCCAGAAAAGGACCGGCTCCGCGCCGTGTGATACCGCCAGACCCTGTGTATAATGATGTATTGGTTCAGCGGTTCATTAACCGCCTGATGATGTGTGGCAAGAAGAGCGTCGCCGAGAAGATTTTCTATCGAGCGATGGAGATTGTGGGCGAGCGCACCAAGCGTAACCCTTTGGAAGTGTTCCATCAGGCGTTGAACAACGTGATGCCTGTGTTAGAGGTGCGCCCGCGGCGCGTTGGCGGAGCGACCTATCAGGTGCCCATGGAGGTGCGTCCTGAGCGACGCATCTCGCTGGGTATCCGTTGGCTGGTGCTGTCGGCACGCAAACGTGGCGGGCGCACAATGATTGAGAAACTGGCGGCTGAAATCATGGATGCTGCCAACAATCAGGGCGCCGCGGTGAAGAAACGCGAAGATACACATCGCATGGCGGAAGCCAACAAGGCATTCGCACACTATCGCTGGTAAACGCAATAGCGACTGTTTCTGAATGCTGGGGTTTGCGGGTGCAGGTCTAGGAGGAAAGAAAACGAAGAATGGCACGCGAATACACTCTGGAAAAAACAAGAAATATCGGCATCGCCGCGCACATTGACGCGGGGAAGACCACCACCACCGAGCGCATCCTGTTTTACACGGGACGCATTCACCGCATCGGTGAGGTGGACGAGGGCGCGGCGACCATGGACTGGATGGAGCAGGAGCAGGAACGCGGCATTACCATCACTTCTGCGGCAACGACCTGCTTCTGGCGGGGGCATCGGATTAACATTATCGATACCCCCGGGCACGTGGACTTCACTGTGGAGGTCGAGCGGTCGCTGCGCGTATTAGATGGAGTGGTAGCCATCTTCTGCGCGGTGGGCGGCGTTCAGCCTCAGTCCGAGACGGTATGGCGACAGGCAAACCGGTATCAAGTTCCGCGCATCGCCTACGTCAACAAGATGGACCGTCTAGGGGCAGACTTCTACCGTGTGGTTCAGCGCATTAAGGAGCGTCTCGGCGCCAACGCCGTACCCATCCAGCTGCCTCTTGGCGCAGAGAGTGATTTCCGCGGCATCGTAGACCTCGTGCGAATGCGGGCGATCCTTTACAAGGATGACCTCGGCAAGGAGTATGACGAGACCGATATCCCTGCCGAAATGCACGAGTTGGCATCGCACTGGCGTGAAGTGCTTATCGAAGCCGTGGCCGATGTGGACGACACGCTGATGGAGAAGTATCTAGAGGGCGAGCCGATTACGCCCGAAGAGATAAAAAAGGCGTTGCGTCGCGGCACCCTACAGAGCAAGATAGTGCCCGTTACGTGCGGTTCGTCCTTCAAGAATAAGGGGGTACAGCCCCTGCTGGATGCTATCGTGGACTATCTCCCTTCGCCGATAGACATCGGCGCTGTCAAAGGTACCAATCCCCGCACGGGGGCGCCAGAAGCCCGTTATCCTTCCGACGACGAACCCTTTACCGCTCTCGCGTTTAAGATTATGTCCGACCCCTTCGTGGGCAAACTCACCTACTTCCGTGTCTACTCCGGCACTCTCAGCAAAGGCTCCTATGTGTACAACGCTTCCAAGGATAAGAAGGAGCGCATCGGGCGCATCGTCCGAATGCACGCCAACCATCGCGAGGATGTGGAAGTGGTTTACGCCGGAGAGATTGCGGCAGCGGTAGGGTTGAACGAGACGACGACGGGCGACACCCTTTGCGATGAAAAAGCCCCCATTATTCTGGAGGCGATGCAGTTCCCTGACCCAGTGATTTCGGTGGCGATTGAACCGAAGACCAAAGCCGACCAGGATAAACTGGGCATCGCCTTGAGCCGTTTGGCAGTAGAAGATCCTACCTTCCGTATTAGCTCAGACCCCGAAACAGGGCAAACAATTATTTCGGGTATGGGCGAGCTGCACCTAGAGATTATCGTCGACCGGCTCATGCGCGAGTTCAAGGTGGAGGCGAACATCGGACGCCCGCAGGTCGCCTATCGTGAAGCGATTCGGCAGCCCGCCCGCGGCGAGGGCCGGTATGTGCGACAGACTGGAGGGCGTGGACAGTACGGGCATTGCATTCTGGAGATTGAGCCGCTTCCTCCGGGACAGGGGTTCGAGTTTGTGAACAAGATTGTGGGAGGGGTCATCCCCAAAGAGTTCATTCCTGCAGTGGAGGGAGGCGTCCGCGAGGCGATGGACACGGGCGTCATCGCAGGATACCCCGTGGTGGACGTGCGTGTTGCTGTAGTGGATGGCTCATACCACGAGGTGGACTCGTCGGAGATGGCGTTCAAAATTGCTGGCTCGATGGCGTTTAAGGCAGCGATGCAGAAAGCCAATCCGACCATCAAGGAGCCGATCATGGCGGTGGAGATTGTCACGCCAGAGCAGTTCCTTGGCGAAGTGATCGGCGACTTGAACTCGCGGCGCGGTCGCATCGAAGGTATCGAGCCGGGACCGGCTGGCACACAGTTCATCCGAGCACATGTGCCGCTGGCAGAGATGTTCGGCTATGCCACAGCACTGCGCTCGCTGACGCAGGGCAGAGCAACTTATGTCATGCAGCCATCGCACTATGAGGAGGTTCCCGCCAACATTGCGCAAGAGCTTATCTCTCGAGCGCAGGGCAAGCAGCTGGTAAATCTGTAACAAAAACGACAAGGAGTAACGGGGAGGTTCATAACGAGATGGGCAAGCAGCGATTTGAGCGCACGAAGCCACACGTCAACATTGGCACGATTGGTCACGTGGACCACGGCAAGACCACGTTGACGGCAGCGATAACGCGCGTTCTCGCC
>Ga0272447_1000632_pt1 | contig 25289 bp, 9 predicted proteins | sample YNPCB0133_FD_194589 | JGI IMG/M metagenome (GOLD analysis project Ga0272447, IMG submission 194589) | Hot spring microbial mat communities from Yellowstone National Park, WY, United States - YNP-CB-013-3 | ecosystem: Environmental > Aquatic > Thermal springs > Hot (42-90C) > Sediment | place... | reverse complement strand
GTTGGCCTGCAACCCAAGTGGGCTGACTTCAGTCAGCGCCTACGTTCAGCCAATGGAAGAAGCGCCTCTTTACCAGCAAGTCGCCGAGGCGATCCGGCAGGAGATTCTGAGCGGGCACCTGTGCCCCGGTGACCGATTGCCCCCGGTACGGGAGATGGCCCGCCGCTGGCATTGCGCCGTCGGTACTATCCAGCGCGCCTACCGGGAACTGGCCCGCCAGGGGCTGGTCGCCGGGCGGCGAGGACAGGGGACGCGCGTCGTCGGTGAACTGAGCACCCCGGCTCCTCTTCGCCGTGCCGCACTGGTGCACCAGGCAGAGGCTTTCCTGCTCCGTGCCGTCTCCGAAGGATACGACCCGGCGGAAGTGGAGCAGGCGGTGCGGCTGGCGCTGGACCGCTGGCGGGCGCTGGTCCGGGAACCCCCGGCGCCGGAGGCGGGCGTCTTTCGCTTCGCCGGAAGCCACGACCTGCTGCTGGCCCGCATCGCGGCCCAGTTTCCCCTTATCGCTCCCGGCCACGCGCTGCGCCTGACCTTCACCGGCAGCCTGGGCGGGCTGATGGCGCTGGCAGAGGGAACGGCCGACCTGGCGGGCTGTCATCTCTGGGATGCCGAAAGCGATACCTACAACCGCCCCTTTGTCCGGCGGCTATTGCCCGGCCGTCGGGTCGCCCTGCTGACGCTGGCCCACCGGCGGGTGGGGCTGATCGTGGCCCCGGGGAACCCGCTGGGCCTGCGAGGGCTGGCTGACCTGGCCCGCCCGGACCTGCGCTTCGTCGGCCGACCGCGCGGGACCGGCACCCGGGTCTGGCTGGATGCCCGGATGCGGCGGTTGGGGCTGGAGGGGCCGGCCGGCCGGGTGGCGGAGGTGGCCACCCATTCGGAACTGGCACAGGCGCTGGCGGAAGGCCGTGCCGATGCCGGACTGGGGATTGAGGCCGCTGCCCGCATCTACGGCCTGGATTTTATCCCCCTCACCCGCGAGCGGTACGACCTGGTCATCCCGGCGGAAATCTGGGAGTCGCCGCCGGTGGTGGCCCTGGTGGGCTGGCTGACCCCGGACGCCGCGGGCGCACTGGCCGCCGACCTGGGTGGCTACGAGACCGAAGCGACAGGGAGAGTGGAATGGGTGGAGGGATAGAGAACCACAAAGGACCCAAAGGAACACAAAGGTTTCCAATTTCGCGCCTTTCGCGTCTTTCGCGCCTTTCGCGTCTTTCGTGCCCATGAATCGGACGCTGGCACAATGTTTGACCGATGTGGATGCCGTGCGGCTGGAGGTGATTGCCCGCCGCTGGGGGCTGGAATACCTGCCTGACCGCCGGATAGAGGCCGTTGCCGCCATGGAGGCGCAGATGGGAGACCCCCAGCGGGTGGAAGAGATATGGGCGTCCCTTTCCCCCCAGGAGCGGGCCGCTCTGGAGTTTCTCCACGCCGTCGGCGGGGCGGTGGCCTGGCCCACCTTCGTCCGCCGCTGGGGGATGGTGCGGGATATGGGCCCGGGCCGGCTCCGGCAGGAGCGGCCCTGGGAGTCTCCGGCCTCGGTGGCGGAGTCCCTCTGGTACCGGGGGCTGGTGTACCGGACCGTCGTGGAAGGCCCTACCGGCCTCTACGAAGTGGCCCTGATCCCGGACCCTCTGCGGGCCCTCCTGCCGCTCTCCTCCATCCTCCTTTTCCGTCTGACGCCGAGTCCCCCGCCGACCTCCCCCGTCCCCCCCACCGACGCGCTCCTGGATGACCTCTGCACCGTCCTGGCCTACTTCCAGGTCCATCCAGTCCGCGCCGCCGCGGGGGGAAAGTGGCCGTCCTCTGCCGAGGCGGACCTGGCGCGCTACCTGTGCGACCCCGACCCGGAGCGGTGGGCCTTCCTGCGCCACCTGATCCAGTGCCTGGGCTGGCTGCGGGTGGACCGGGCCGGGCACCTCCGCCCCTCTCCGGAACCGGTGACCGACTGGCTGCAGGCCCCTCCGGCCCGTCAGCGGCTGACGCTGGCCCGGGCCTGGCGGAAGGACCCCACCTGGGACGACCTCCGCCGCGTCCCCACCCTGCGCCCGGAGGAGACCGGCTCCTGGCGCAACGATCCCCTGCTGGCCCGGGAGGCCGTCCTCCGCCACCTGGCGGCCTGCTCCCCCGGGGAGTGGTACCGTCTGGCGGACTTCGTCGCCGCCGTCAAAGAGGCCGACCCCGACTTTCAGCGGCCCGACGGCAACTACGACACCTGGTACATCCGGGACGCGGTCAGCGGGGAGTACCTGCGGGGGTTTGAGAACTGGGACCGGGTAGAGGGGGCGCTGATCCGCTACATCATCACGGGACCGCTGGCCTGGCTGGGGATGGTGGCGGTGACGGACGGGGAAGACGCCTGCTTCTCGTTGACGCCCACCGGCGCGGCGTTTCTGGGAAGGGCGGACCCGCCCGAAGAACCGCCCCCGCCTCCGATGAGCATCCGGCCCGACTTTGTCCTAGAGGTCCCGGCGGGGCAGCGGTACGAGCGCTTCCAGGTGAGCCGGGTGGCGGAGTGGCTCCACATCGGCGACCCCTCCCTCTACCGGTTGACGCCGGCCTCGCTGGAGCGGGCCCGCCAGCAGCGCATTCCGCCCCAGCGGGTGGTGGCGTTTCTGGAGGAGACAACCGGCAGGCCCGTCCCGCCCGTGCTTCGTCGGGCGCTGGAGCGCTGGGCCCAACGGGGGCCCGAGGCCCGACTGGAGTCCGCCATTCTCCTGCGGGTTCAGGACGAGGCCCTGTTGAGGGAACTGGCCGCCGCGCCGGCCACCCGCCGCTACATCCGGGAAATCGTCGCCCCGACCGTTGCCCTGGTCTCCCCGGAGGACGCGCCCAAACTGGCGCAGGCGCTGGTGGAACGGGGCATCCTCCCAGACCTCCCCGGAGAGGATCGGAGAATCAGAGAATCGGAGAATCAGAGAATCAGAGAATCAGAGAATCAGAGAAGAGTCTTCGCTGATTCTCCGATTCTTTTGATTCATCTGAGTTGACGTTCCACCTCCGCCAGCCGCGCGTCCAGTCTTTCCAGCAGTTCCTCAATCCCCAGTTCCTCCAGGTCTATCCGTACCGGGACCTGCAGGTTCACTGCCAGCGATGTCTCCACCGACAAGGTCCGGCTGATGGGGATCACCACCTCCACGTGGATAGGCACATTGGCCCGGATGGGTATGCTAATCCGCCGTTCCCCCAAGAGGGGGATGTTCAGGGGGACCTCTACATCGGTGGAAATGGGCAGGGTGGTGTGGATGGGGACCTCAAACTTCTCCCGGATGGGAATCTGGGCACTGATGGGGAAGGTCTCCTGGATGCGGATGGGGACCTCCACCGTCTGACCGGGGAAGGTGGCGAGGGCGGCGCGGGTCTGGGTGACCGCTTCCAGCGTCCCCCTGCGCAGCAGAGATGCCTGGTAGTAGGCCAGCCCGCCGAGGGCCAGGGCCGCCAGCGAGATCAGCAAACTGAGGGCAGAGAGCAATGGGCCGGCAGCGCGTCTCATAGGGTCTCTCCTGTGTGAGCCTTTAGCCGTCAGGGTTTAGTCGTCAGCCGTCAGTGGTTAGCCGTCAGCCGTCAGCCGTCAGTGGTCAGTGGTCTGTTGTCTGTCGTCATCATCAGGGGAATCTGCACGCCCCGGGGGCCGGTCGCCGGGTCCAGCCCCAGCATCACCGCGAAGGTGCGGCGGTCCACCCCCTCGGCGATGAGGCGGCGCAGGTGGCGGAATTTGACGAACTGCCAGCCGCCCCCCCAGGCGGCGCGGGCCAGGCGCGGGTCGCGCCGGAGTTTCTCCGCCAGCAGTTCCGCCCGCCCGCCGGGGAGGATCCGGCAGGGACGCCCCCCGCGCGGTACAGGAGGACCGGTCACCACGTCGCCCAGCACGGCGGTGGCGGAGAAGCGGAAGAGATAGACGTCCCGCCCTCGCTCCCGCCAGCGCAGGTCCCAGCCGCGCCCCCGGGCCGGACGGTAGCGGAGACGTCGGCCCAGCGCCTCCAGGTCCCGCCGCAACGCCTCTATCTCCTCCACTCGCCGGATCGGGTCATCCTCCTCCCGCAGATGCCAGATTCCCCCTTCCTCCACACCGTAGGACTGAAGGCAAAAAAGGACCAGCGACGGTTCTGGAGTCAGGGGGCCGCTCAGGGCGCGGTAGACGGCCAGCAGGAGGTCATCCGTCGTCCGGGGACCCTCCGCCAGCAGCGACCGTACCATTTCCTCCACCCGGTCGGCCAGGGGAGAGGGCAGGTCTTCAGCGTCCAGGTCAGGAAACCAGAAGAGGTCCGTCTCCAGCGCCTCCAGGTCCAGACCCTCCCACCCGCGCCGCACCGCCTGGGCAACCTCGCCGAAGGGACCGTTCCACCCGCGTCGGGCCAGTTCGGTGTGAACGGCGGCCAGGAGGAGGAACCGGGGGGTCGGTTCGGCGCGCGCCCGCAGGGTCTCCATGATGGTTCCGGCGACCGCGTCGGGGGCGGCGGCATTGGGGGTGGCGGCATTGGGAGCGGCCGCCAGGGCCGCCCCTACAACCGTCGGGACATCCCCTGCGGATGCCCTCCTTGCGGGTGCCCCGGCGCGGCCCTTCCACCGCCAGACCAGGCGGCATCCGACCTCGGTACTGGCCCCCCAGCCCGCCAGTTCGTACCCGGCGGCGGAGGCGGCCTGGCAGGCCGAGGCGACCAGGTTCTCCTCCGATTCCGCAAAGAGGAGGACCAGATAGCCATCGGGGGCCAGCAGCGGACCGACGGCCGCCAGGGCCGACCGGAGGGCCTCCTGGTGCCAGTCCCATTCCAGCCGACGGCGGCCCAGGAGGGGGCGCATGGCCTGGGAGGCTGGGGATTCCCAAAGCCAGCCGGCCCAGAGGGCGGAGAGGGCCCAGAAGACCCCGTCCGGACGGGGCGGGTCGGCCAGGATGAGGGAGACACTGCCGGGAGGCAACTGGCGGGCCACATCCCGGGCCGGCAGCGGGAGCAGGGTGTAGGCCGGAGTGGGGTCCGCCAGCAGGTCCTTCAGGCCGGGCGCCCGTCGGACGATTTCCGGGGCCCAGCCCGGAACTCGCGCGACGGCCTCCTCCAGCAGGTACCAGACGTTGCGCTCCAGGAAGCGGGCGGGCGGGCGCAGGAGACGGGGGCGGGGCCGCTCCTCTCCGTGGGGATCCAGACTGCTGGCGCGGTCCATTGTTTCCAGAAGGGCCCCCTGCAGCGCCGCGCGGACCGGTCGCTCCAGTTCCAGCCCCTCCAGGCGCACCAGAATGTCCACCAGGGCCGAGAGGTTGCGGGGGGTGTAGAGGTCCACCAGTTCCCCCGCGCGGGCCCGTTGGGGATGCCCGAGGGGCGCGACCCGGTCCAGGGCGAAGTAGTAGGCAAAGCCGCGCCGGTCCAGGCGGCGCGCGGCCATAATGTCTGCCTCGTCGGTGGGGCCCTCCTGGGTCCGCCTGCAACGGGAACAGCGGACCGCTTTGGCGTAGGGGTAGCGAGCCTCCCGATCCCAGGCGAACCACTCCGCCGTCCCCTCGCTCCCGCAGATGGGACAACGGCTACCGTAGAGAGAAAGGATATGGCGATGGAGGGGGATGGAGCGGCGGATAGGGGTCTCTTTGGGGGCATCGGCCAGGCGGGTAAAGGCGGCCCGCAGCGGTGGGGCGCCTTCCAGCCCCAGCCCGGCGATCAGCAGACCGATGGGGTTGGCGTTGGCCCCGACAGCCCGACGTCCGGCCCGAACGGCCTCCCTCAGGAAGGTCGGCCCCTGGCAGAAGAGGTCCAGCACCAGCGCGCCGGGTGGCGTCCACTGCCGGATGCAGGCCTCCGCCGCGCCGACGGGGACCGGGGGGCGGTAGCGGGCCAGCGGCCCTTCCGCCACCTCCGGACGACCGGGGACAAACCAGACATCCTCTCCCATCTCCGCTCCCAGGGCCAGAAAACCGTATGCAGACCCGCCGGGTATTAGTATACCACCGGTCTCCGGGGGAGCAAGAGGGGGTGTGCCTGGGTAATGTAGGACAACTGTTCGCAGTTGTCCTGCAAAGCGGCCCGGCCCGATTATCTCATGGCGTAACTATTCAGGGGCTGACTGAAGTCACCCCTCCTGGGCCGCAGGCCTTTGGTCGCCCTTCGCCGACCCTCTCTTGGGGATGCCCGTAGACGGGTGTCGGCGAAGGCCGACACCCGGCACGAAGTGCCCAGGGAGGACGATTTCAATCGGCTGATAGTTACCTCATGGCATCAGTACCCCCTTCCGGCTCAATGGGCGCACGTCCATCTGCCGGTGCCCCCGGCAAATCTCCGGGAGAATGGGCGTCAGAAGGGGCGAGGTAGACATGCCCCCAGGGGGCCGGGCCTGTTCCAATGCCTCCCGCACCTCCTGAACCAGCAGGCGGAAGGAGGGAAAATCTCCCCATTCTCTGGGGCGCGGCAGGGGGATCGGAATTTCCGCGGCCAGGGTCGCCGGGCGGGAGGAAAGGACCAGGACCCGGTCGGCCAGGAAGACTGCTTCGGAGACGGAATGGGTGACCATCACCACCGTGGTCCGGCGTTCCTCCCACAGGCGGGCCAATTCCCGGGCCAGTTCCTCCCGGGTCAGCGCGTCCAGCGACCCGAAGGGTTCATCCAGCAGCAGTAGGGACGGATCGTGGGCCAGGGCGCGGGCCAGAGCCACGCGCTGGGCCATCCCACCAGAGAGGTGGACCGGGTAGGCGTCCTCAAACCCCTCCAGCCCCACCCATCGCAGGAGCGCCCGGGCTTTTTCCAGAGCCTCTTTTCGGGAATGTCCATTCGTCTCCAGCGGCAGCGCCACGTTCTTCAGCGCGGTGCGCCAGGGAAGCAACGCCGGCTTCTGAAACATCAGGCCGACCTGACGGACGGGCCGCGTCACCGCCTGGCCGTTCAGCAGGATGCGCCCGGCGACGGGGCGAATCAGGCCCGCGATGAGCCGCAGAAGGGTCGTCTTGCCGCAGCCGGAGGGCCCAACAATGCACAAGAATTCACCTTCCGCCGCCTGGAAGGAGAGGTCCTGCAAGACCTCCATCCACCCCCCCGGACGGCGGTAGGCCATACAGAGATGTTCTACCAGCAGAATGGGAGTTCTCATAGAAGTCTCCTGGTAACTGTTCAGTCTCACCCCTCCCCCAGCGGCTTCGCCGCTACCCCCTCTCCTCTCCTGAACTTCGTTCAGGAGAGGGGAGGGGGTGCCGCCACAGGCGGCGGGGGTGGGGTGAGGAAGCCTGAATAGTGATGTGCGCATCAATGAGAGACCGGGTCGGCGAAGTTACCCCCCCTTATCGCTGGGGGAGAAACTCATTGGTGAAGGCCTGCTCCACATCCACCGGTCCAGAGAGGAGACCGGCCTCCTGCATTGCCTGGGCCGTTGCCTGCCAGGCCGCGGGGTCCGACCAGCCCGGAGGTTCCCCGCGCCAGTAGGGGAGGGTGGCCTCCAGTACGGCCCGCTGGACCGCCTCATTCTGGTCCAACCCCTCCACGTATTTCCGGCAGACCTCAAAGGCCGCGTTAGGGTCGTTCAGGGCATCCTGAAGCCCCCGCAGGAAGGCCCGGACGAACCGGCGCACCTCCTCCGGATGCTCCCGGATCATCCTCTCGTTCGTGATCAGCCCGTTGGAGACCAGCGGCGCGTAGTCCGCCACCGGGATAAGGACCACCCGATAGCCCGACTGGGTCAACTGGACGGGCTCGTTGTTCGCGTAGACGACCGCCGCATCCACCCGCCCTTCCACCAGGCTGGCGACCTGGGTATACCCGATGACCTCCAGCGCTACCTCCTCCTCCTTCAGCCCAACGCTGGAGAGGAGCGCGCGCCAGCCGATGTAACTGGCCCCGAAGGTCTCTGGAATCCCCACCCGGCGGCCCTTCAGGTCGGCGGGGGTGCGGATGCCGCTCTCCTCCAGCGCAACCACCGCCACCGGGAAGCGCTGCCACCAACTGGCGACGGTCACGACCGGGATGCCTTGGGACCGGGCCATGATGACCTGATCTCCGCTGGCGATGGCGAAGGGGAGTTCTCCCGCACCGACCAGCCGCACCCCATCGGTCTCCCAACTGTAGTCAAAGGCCAGTTCCATCCCCTCGGCGGCGAAGTACCCTCGCTCTACCGCCACGTACCACGGAGCGAACTGGACATTGGCGATGTACCCCATCGGTAGCCGGATCGTCTCCGTCGGACGGGAGCACGCGACGAGAATGACGAGTAGAAGGATGCTGAGGTAGAGAAGGGAACGAGTTTTCATTGAACCTCCTCACAAATGTGGTGGATGGAATATCCCCGGAGCAGGAAGCGCTCCGCCAGGGCCACAGCGCCGTAGAGGGACTGAGCCAGCAGAACCAACACCCCGATGCCCACGAAGACCAGGGGGGTGTCGTAGAGTTGCTGCCCCTGCTTGATCAGGTAACCCAGTCCCCGATTGGATGCGACAAATTCCCCGACGATGGCGCCGATGACCGAAAGCGTGGCACCGATTTTCAGCCCGCTGAGCAGAACCGGCAGCGCAGCGGGGACTTCCAGCAGCCGGAACGTCTGCCAGCGGCTGGCCTCCAGCATCCGCATCAGGTCCCGGAGTTCCGGCTCCACAGACCGGACGCCAGCGACAGTGTTCACCAGAATCGGGAAGAAGACGGTGAGCGCACAGACCAGAATCTTAGAGAGGAGGCCAGTGCCGAACCAGATGACCAGGAGAGGAGCCACTGCGACGACCGGGACCGATTGGGAAGCGACCAGGTAGGGGGAGAGGAGACGCTCGGCAACCGGAGAATGGGCCAGGAGATAGCCCAGGGTCACCGCAATCACCGTGCCCAGGCTGAGCCCCGCCAGAATCTCCCCCAGGGTCACGCCCGTATGGCGCCAGAGGGAGCCGTCGGCTATGAGAACCACCAGCCGCCGGAAAACATCGCCGGGAGAGGGCAGAATGAAGGGCGGATACCCCAAAAGGCGAACCACTCCCTCCCACAGCCCCAAGAAGGCCAGCAGACTGACGCCAATCCACAGGATTCGGGGGATTTGTCTTGCTCTCATTCGGTCTCCTGAACAGTGCAAATAAAAAGCCCCGCAGGCCGATCCCCGCGGGGCAGAGCGCGCGCCGGAAATAAGAAGGCCCCGAAGGGGACCTTCGGGGCCTGCGCGCACAGATTGCCAGAATACCCGACCTCCGGCACCGATAGATCATCGGGCCCGGAGAATCCGGGCGGCAACACACACCTTCTCCCATCCGGACTTTCACCGTCGGCTCCGGAGTGGGCGGCATCGCCGCCTTCACCGGATCGGCCGTCTCCCCTTGTCGGTTCGGGGGACGGTTAGCGGGCTATACCGCCGGTCGGGAATTCCACCCTGCCCCGAAGGTGTCGGCACATCAAATTGTAGCAGAGACTGAAAAGTTGTCAAGTTCCGACCCAAATGCCAAATGGACTACGGCCCGCTCCGCAGCATCAGCGGCAGGTAGACCCGGTACGGCAGGGCCGCCGTGCCCACCACCGCGCGCACCGGCCCGTGCACCGTCTCCCCGCCGGAGGTATCCACGTCCGCCAGCCAGTACCACCAGGTGCCGTCGTAGGGGACGGTGTCCGTGTAGACGTACGTCGCGCCGCCGCCCCGCGCCTCGGAGGGGACGAAGGCCACCGCCTGGGCCCGGGCAAAGTCTGCCACCGGCGCCCGGTACAACCGGAAGCCAAAGGTGTCTATCTCTACCGCCGTCGCCCACTCCAGCCGGACCTGCATCCCCAACGTCCTGCCCACCCGGAAGTACAGCAACTCTACCGCCGTGGGGATGTTCGTGATGACCTCGTCGTCCCGCGGCTCGTTGGCCGGGTTGTCGTAGACGTCGTAGGGCCCTTCCACATAGGCGGTGTTGACCGTCGTGGTGATGTCGTGTACCACACGGAAGACGGTGGTGATGCGGAACGACTCGCCCGGCGCCAGGTTGCGCTCAAAGCCGTGTGGCGCCGGCCCGGTCAGGTCGTACCAGGTCAGCAGGCCGTCGTCGGCGTCCTCCTCGGGGTACGGCTCGGCCCAGAAGAAACTCAGGTAGTATGGGTCGTATTGGTCCACCAGTGGCAGGACGTCAATGGCGCTGACGCCGATGTTGGTGATGACGATGGTGAAGGTGACGTAGTTCGGCAGCACCTCATCCAGGTCGGCGGCGACCAGTTGCTTATCCAGCGCGATGGCCGGGTCCTCAATGGCGACGGGCGCGTCATCGGTATCGGTGAGGACGCCGCCAGGATATTCGCCGCCCACCAGCGCGACGTTCCAGTAGATGCCGGTGATGCCCGGCGTGGCGGTCACGGCGAAGATGACCGTGATGCTCTGGCCCGGCGCCAGCGGGCCCAGGTTCCGCCAGACCAGCAGCGGTTCGGCGATGACGTCCGGGTCGCGCGGGCTGCCAGAACCGACGACGTAGTAAAAGTCGGCGGGCAGGGTGTCCGTCAGCACCAGCGGGTCAAAGGTCACCTGCCCGGTGTTGGTGATGCGGACCGTGTAGGTGAAAGGCATATGCCGGACGGCCTGGCCCGGCGCCACGTCTTTGGTCAGTTCCAGACCCGGCACCAGCGGGGTGGTGGGTTCTTCGTCCCCGTTGTTGCCGGGGTTATCGTCGGGCGTGTCGGAGCCGACGACGACCGCGTTGGTGAAGACGTCGGTCGTCGTCACCAGCACCCGCACGGTGACCGTGAGGCGCCGGACCTCACCCACGGCCAGGTCGCCCAGGCTCCAGACCAGCGGGTTGGGGCCGGAGGATTGCGCCGGCTCGGCGGAGACGAAGGCCACCTCGGGCGGCAGAGCGTCGGTCACCGCTGCGTTCCGGGCCACCGACGGACCGTTGTTGGTGACGAGGAGGGTGTAGGTGAGCAGGGTGCCCACGATCACCGGGTCGGGGTCATCGCTCTTGGTCACGGCCAGGTCGGCCCGGGTCTGGACGGGCGTGGTGATGTCGTCCGTATCCGTGAGACCAGAGGTATCGGTAATGGCGACGGCATTGTAGATGAACGCGCCGGCAGGCACGCCGCTATCCACCCGTACCACCAAAGTCACCACGCCAGAGGCCGGCGGATACTGGTCGCCCAGGGCCCAGGTGACCACACCACCCGCGTGGCCGCAGGGCGCGCCATAGCAGGCCTGGTAGGTCGTGCTCTGCGGCACAGTATCGCTGATGGTCACCCCGAAGGCCGGCTCGTTCCCGCTCACCGCCCAGGCCAGGGTATAGGTCAGCAACCCCCCAGCCTGCACCACCGCCGGGTCGGCAGTCTTGGTCACGCTCAGGCTGTGGCGGCTCTCCACCGGCGTGGTGACCGCGTCGGTGTCGGTCAGCCCTGACGTGTCGGTGATGGCCACCGCATTGTAGATGACCGTCCCGCTCACCAGCGGGATGGCGACCTGAACCACCAGCGTCACCACGCCCGAGGCCGGCGGGTTGACCGTCCCCAGGCTCCAGGTGACCACACCACCCGCGTGGCCGCAAGGCGCGCCATAGCAGGCCTGGTAGGTCGTGCTCGGCGGCACCGTGTCGCTGATGGTCACCCCGAAGGCCGGCTCGTTCCCGCTCACTACCCAGGCCAGGGTGTAGGTCAGCAACTCCCCGGCCTGCACCGGGCTGGGACTGGCCGTCTTGGTGATGCTCAGGCTGTGACTGCTCTGGACCGGCGTGGTGACCTCATCCGTGTCCGTCAGACCCGAGGTGTCGGTGATGGCCACCGCGTTGTAGATGACCGTCCCGCTCACCAGCGGGCTGGCTACCTGCACCACCAGGGTCAGGATGCCGGTGGCCTGGGTGATGCCGCTCTCCGGCGGCAGGAAGTCACCCAGGTTCCAGATCACCGGGCCGGTCCCGCCCACGCCGGGGTCGCTCGTGGCGGGCGGGGTGGCCGTGTAGAACGTCGTGTTCGCCGGAGTGGTGTCGCTCACCACCACGCCGTAGACCGGCTCGTCGCCGGTGATCGTGTAGGCCAGCGTGTAGGTCAGCAGAGCCCCCGCCTGCACCGGGCTGGGCTGGGCCGACTTGACCACTTCCAGCGTGTGCGATGAGGTCACCGTGTCCGTGACCGTGTCCATCGTCGGCGTGGGCACCTGCGTGCAGGTCACCGCACCGGTGTTGACAATCGGCAGGCCGTCCGTCAGCGGCAGGTTCACGGTGACAGCGAAGGACAGATAGACCGGCACATTGGGTGGCAGAGTGTTGATGGTCCAGGTCAGTACAGGCAGGTTGGCATCACTGCGGCTATCGCCACCGGCGATGGAGCCCGGCACGTAGGTCGTGTGGGCGGGGACGGTGTCGGAGACGGTCACCAGCGTCGCGGTCTCGTTGCCGGTGTTGGAGACCACCAGGGTGTAGGTGACCAGATCGCCGGGGCGCAGTGGCGCGCCGTTCGCATCGGTGCTGAACTTGACCAGGTTCAGCACCGGGGCGCTCGTGACCGGCGTGGTGACCGTGTCGGTGTCGGTGACGCCCTCGGTGGAGGTGACCCAGGCGGTGTTGGTGAGGACCGTGCCGTTGGGCAGCGGCGAATCCACCTGCACCAGCATCGTCACCACGCGCGGGACGCCGATGTCCAGCACGCCCAGGGTCCAGGAGACGACGCCGCCTGCTTCGCCGCACGGCGCCGGACCGCAGGACTGGTAGGTGGTGTTGGCCGGGACGGCGTCGGTGACCACGACCCCCGTCGCCGATACGATGCCGGTGTTGGTAACGGTCAGGGTGTAGGTCAGCAGGCCGCCCGCTTCCACCGGGCTGGGTTCGGCGGATTTTTCAATGTCCAGCGCCGGATAACCGGTCTGCACTGGGACGGTATCGGTGGGGATGGGGTAGGTCCGCTCGTCCGCGCTGGGGCCGGGCAGGCTGCTATAGGCGCCCCAGGCGGAGTTGGTCAAGGTCAGGCCCGCGCCGATGTCCCAGGCCACCTGCGCGGTGAAAGTGATGGTCACGTAGCCGCCCACGTTCAGTTGCGAGACTGTCCAGGCCGGGTAGTTCCCGCCCAGGGTCGCCGTGAGCGGGTCGGTGACGGTAAAGCCCACCGTGGAGACGAAGGACAGGCCCACCGGGAGACTGTCGGTGACCACCAGGTCGTAGGCCGGCCAGGTGCCGTTGTTGGAGAGGACCAGCGTGTAGGTGACGATGTCGCCCGCGCCCAGCGGGTCGCGCGGCACCTGCACCGACTTGTCCAGCGTGACGTTCGGCTCGGCCACGGTGATGGTGACCGGGTTGGACGAGATGGGCCCGGCAGGGTTATCGCGGTAGTCAAAGACCGCGACGTCGGTGATCTGCGTGCCCGCCGTCACCGTGACCAGGTCCCGCACCGTGGCGGTGATGACGATCGTCACCTGCGTGTAGGCGGGGATGGTGGTGAAGGACGCTGTGACCACCTGGCCGCTGAACGCGGCGTTGGGGCTGACGGCGTCAATCCGCAGGCGGCTGTCCACCACATCGGTGAAGACGACGTTGTGGAGCACCGCGCCGATGGGCGGATCGGGCAAGGTGATGGAGAAGACCACCTGGGAGCCGACCGTGGCCGTGGGCGGGGCCACGCTCTTGCTCAGGCCGGTGGCCAGCGGGGTATGGACGGTTGTTGTGTCGGAGATAGGGCCGTAGTCCCGGTCGCCGGGGACAGGGCCGGGCAGGCTGGACCAGGTCGCCTCGGCCTGGTTGGTCAGGTCGGTTGCGGCCGGGGCATCCGAATCCACCGTCGCCGCGTACTGAATCACCAGTTCGCCGCCCACCGGGATGGAGAAGGCCGGGGTGAAGGCGACGGTGAAGACGCCGGTGGCCGGGTTGTAGCCGGTGACGTAATCCGAGGCCGCCACCGGCGCGCCGTTCAGGGTGACCGTGATGAGCGCGGGCGGCGTGGCCCGCATCCCGGCCGGTAACGTGTCCGTGAAGACGACGTCGTAGGCCGGGCTGGCCGTGATGGCGGAACTGTTGGTGATGCGGACGGTGTAGGTGACGGCCTGGCCCGCCACGACGGTGCTGGAGGTGGGCGGGCCGCTGGCCTTGACCAGGGTCAGCGATGGCTCGGTGACGGTGAAGGCAGGCTGGTTGGAGGGCGTCGGGCCGCCGTCCCGGTGGCGCAGCACGGCCAGGTTGGTGATGACGTTGCCCGCGACCGCCCCCAGCGGGTCGGAGAGAACGGCGGTGACGGTGATGAAGCGCTGCTGACCCGCCGGGATGGCCGGGTAGGTGACGGTGAAGGTGTTGCCCGCAATGGTCACCGTCCCGTCCGGCCCGTCGGCCACCGCGTGCAGTTGCAGGCGGGAGTCCAGTTGATCCGTGACCGTCACGTTGTAGAGAGTGGCGGTGATGGGCGTCGCCGGGACGACGACCACGTAGGTGACCACGTCGCCCAGGGTGGCCGTGGGCGGGGTGACGGTCTTGAGGATGGCCGCGTCCACGGTGCGGTGGGAGACCGAATCAGAGCCGTCGGTGTACTCCCGCTCATCGGGCGTATACGGGCCGGGGCCGTCGCCGGGCTGGGAGTCGTAGTACGGGATGGCCGCAGTGTTGGTTAGGATGAGGTTTGCCCCAACGGTGTCGGTCACCTGGGCGACGACGGTGATGACCGCCACGCCGGGCTGGCCGCCGTTCCAGTCCGTGCCCCAGAGTTCGTTCACCCGCCAGGTCAGCACCCCGGTGGCGCCTACAGTGGGTGTGTAAGCGAAAGCAATGGTCGGCGGGGCGCTACTGGTGATGGTGGAGGTCACGTAGAACAGTTCCGCCGGCAGCACGTCGCTGATGACGATGTCGTAGGCCGGGCCGTGGCCGGAGTTGGTCACCGTCAGCGTATAGGTGATGCGGTCGCCCGCGCCGACATACGCGCCGGGTGGCGGAGTGCTGGACTTATCTATGGACAGGAGCGGCTGGATGACGTGATTGGTAACGCTGTCACTGTCCTCAAACTGCCAGTGGTCCCAAACCTCGGCATAATCGCCAGTAACGGTGAAAGTCTCCGACCAGACCGGCTCCAGTGTGTCAATCCGCCGCCCTACCGCCTGAGCGCGGAAGGTCAACGTAACCACCGTTGGCAGGTCCTGCTCGCTGGTGATGGGCGCGAAGTACCAGCGGATGACCTGATAGCCGGGTTGCTCGGTGGTGTTGCTGATCCGTGCGGTAATCGTCACGTTCACCGTCGGCGGCGTCCAGGTGAGGGTCTCGCTGTCGGTGATGTACCAGAGGCCAGGGAGGAGTGAGTCGTACAGGAAACTACCGTCCCCAACCATTACCAGGCCCGCCGGGATGGTGAAGACCAGATGGTAGGTGACGATGTCCCCCACCCGCAGGACCGGCGGCTCGGTGGTCTTATGCATCGTCAGTCCGGCGGGCATGACCGTATTGAATGTCTCCGCATAATAGGACCGCACGCCGGGGATGTTTTCGGTGAGGGAGTGGTAGGTCACTTCCACCGAGTTCCCCAACAACTCACTGGGCCAGGCTCCGGAGATGCGCGCGGTGTAGGTGAGCAGGACGACGTTGGCCGGGGCGACGTTGCTGATGGAGTTCACGGTCCAGGTGAGGATACCCGGCCCGACGACGGGCGCGCTGCGGTCGTCCCCGCCGTAGAGGGCAGTGACCGAGATGCCTGCCGGAACCGCATCGGTGATGTGGACCGAGTAGGCCGGGCTGGAGCCGGTGTTGGTCAGGCGGATGGTGTAGGTCAAAAGCGCCGTCCCGTCCAGGTCGGTCAGGCGACCGGCGCTGCTCTCCACGGATTTCTCCAGCAGCAGGCGCGGCTCGCCCACGGTGGTGCTCACCACGTTGCTATTGGTGACCGGCGCGGTGGCGTGGCTCATCCGGGCCACGTCGGTGAGGACGTCGCCCGCGTTGGCGCCCAGGTCAGTGTGAATGCGCGCCGTAATCGTGACGTAAGCCTGGGTATCGTGCGGGATGGAGGCAAAGGTCGCCGTGACCGTCTGGCCCGACCAGCCATAACTCCAGAAGGTGTCGTGGGCAGTGACCGCCACAATTTGCATCCGGCTATCAATGGTGTCCGTCACCGCCACGTTGTAGAGGGTGGCGGAGATGGGGCGGTCGGGGATGATGAGGGTGTAGGTGACCAGGGTGCCCAGGGTCGCCGTGGGCGGCGGGCTGAAGGTCACCGTCTTGGAGAGGCCGGCGTTCACGGTCTGGACGGCGGCAGAGTGGGAGCCGCCGCTGTAGCCGCGCTCCACCCCCACCGGGCCGCTTCCGGGCTGGCTGCTGTAGGAGAGGAAAGCCTGGTCCGAGAGAACGGTGTTGGCGGTGATGCCGTCGGAGACCGAGAGCACCACGGTCAGGGTGATGGCGGTGTGCTGGCCCCAGGTGTAGGGGACGGTGGGCGTCAGGTGGTTGACGCCCCAAACGAGAACGCCCGTGGCGCCGGGGATGGGGGAGGGCTCCGCCACCACCTGCGCGGTGGGGTCGTCGGAGGTCATCGTGTAGGTGACCAGGCTCATCCCCGCCGGCACCACGTCGGTGATGACCAGGTCGTAGCCGGGGATGCGGGACTGGTTGGAGATGGTGAGGGTGTAGGTGACCCGGTCGCCCGCGCCCACGTAGCAGGACTGGTTCCCCAGGCGGGTGACCAGGATGTCGTCAAAGTCTGTCCTTGTCTGTGATGAAGAGAGTAAGCCCACGCGTCCTGCAGAGTGAGTAGTGGTGACCGCAGATAAGTAACGCGTTCCGTCTACAAACACCTCAATGGAATCGCGAGTCACGCGTATTTCCACATGGTACCAACGATTAATGGCATAAGCAACATTATTACTATCCAATAGGCTATAAGGGTTTCGTTGCTCTAAACGCATTCCGTTGTTCTGCCAGCGAAACAGGTAGCCCGTATCAGCAGTACCAGTAGAGTATTGACGGACGTATCCACCCATTGAGCCAGTGGGATCATCCGTGCGCATCATAAAACTGAAGCTATAGTCTGTCCAGTCCCTATCTCCAGCAAAGGCACGGCGGTTAGTATCGGTGTAATTGGTCTGTTGATATAGCCCTTCAACCACAAGCCATGTCCCTAACGCACTCCAGCCATTCGCATTCCCGTCGTTAAAGTTGTCCTGCAGCAGCGTCGCCCCGCAGCCGTACGGCGTCACGTAGGACTTGCCGATGTGCAGCAGCGGCTCCAGGATGTCCACGTTCGCCGTGTCGGTGTAGACGTAGGGCTGGCCGTCGTCGGTGTAGGCCAGGCGCAGGGTGTTGGTCAGGCGCGCGCCCTCAGAGATAGCGGTAATGTTCTGGATGACGGCGGTGATGACGCCGTCTATCTGCACCGCGCCAGTCAGGTTGCCCAGCCGCCAGACCACGTTGCCGCTCCCCAGGTAGGTGGGGCTGATGGTCGGCGTGGTGGAGATGGCCGTATACGGCCCGCCCTGATTGCCATCCACATCCCAGGTGTAGGTGAGGACGGAGCCGACATAGCCCAGCCCTGTCGGGAGCGTGTCGGTCAGAGTGACGCGCTCGTAGACAGTGTCCACGTCGGGCAGGTTGGCAGTGAAGGTAAAGACCACCAGGCTACCAATCGTGCCGGTCTGGATCGCCGGCCCCTTGTCAAAGGCCTGCTGGAGGGTGACGTAGGAGATGTCGCTGGCGGAGGTCGCCAGACAGCCCGTGTCGCAGGAGGCGGTGGCGGTGACCACGTTGCGGTTGCCGCCGGTGGCGATGAGCACCGCGCTCACCTGCGCCGTCCAGACGCCGCTCGCCGCAATGGGCGCGGGCGTCCAGGTGACCACGTTCCCGGCGATGACCGGGGAGGAGCCGTCGGAGCCTGGGGTGGCTGTGACGCTGATGAAGGACGAGCCCACCACGTCCGTCACCACCACGTTGTAGGCCGCGCCGGTGCCCGTGTTGGTGAGCCGCAACGTCCAGGTGACGCGCTGGCCCACCTGCGCGGTGAGGCTGGCGGGGGACTTATCCACCACCAGGTTCGGGCCGACCACGTTGATGGCCTGCGTTGCCGTGGTGCTGTAGGGGCCAGTGGTCGCACAATCCGGGATGTCGTCATCGTAGGTGAGGGTGATGACGTTGGAGCCGGAGGGAGCAGCACAGCCGCCTGCTCCAATGCTGTTCCGCACCGCCAGGACGATGGTGGTCAGGCCCGTGGGGAGCACGCCCCAGGTGTAGACGACGGTCTGGCCCAGGTCCACCGTACCGGAGGGTGGCGTGCTGGCGTAGACCGTCCCGCTGTAGACATAGCCGGAGGGCAGGGTATCGGTCAGTATGACGTTGTAGGCGGGCGGGCCCTGGTTGTTCAGCGTGACGGTGATCTGGCCGCCGCACCGGTGGAGAGTGGCGGGTGGGATGTCGGTGCGGACAATCGGCGTATCGTACACTGGACGAGTGCGCAGGGTGACCAGGTCGGAGCGGGCGCTCTGGCGGCAGCCGTCAGGGCAGCCCCAGGCCACTTCGGCGGCGTTGACGGTGTCGGTGACCGTACACCCTTCTGGCTGACTGACCACAGTGGTGACGGTCAGGACGACGGACGTGGCTGGCGTGATGATGTCAAAGGTCCAGGTAAGCACACCACTCGGCGGGCCGCCGGAGAAGGTGTAGCCGGGGGTGGCGCTCTGGAAGACCAGGTTGCCCGGCAGAGTATCGGTCACCACTACCTCGCGGGCCGGGGCGGCGCTGCCGGGGTTGGAGACGGTGATGGTAAAGACCACCGGCTCCCCCGGCTCGGCGTAAATCATCTCAGGAGACGGAGAGGTCCGGCTCAGGTTCTCCCCCACCTTCACGATGGAGAGGTCCGCCGTGCGCACCGGCATAACGAAGTAGGACGCCTCGGTGAGGTAGGGGTTGCCGCAGGTATCCCGGTAACCGGTCTGGATGCGCAGTTGCCCGCCCGCAAACGGGCAGGAGGCGTAGACGTCAAAGCGCAGGTAGACGGTCTCGCCGGGGCGGATGCGGGAAAGGAGCGTATTGAGCGGCTCGCCGCTCTCCGGGCCCCAATACAGGTTCGGCCCGCTGATGGTCGGATTCGGGCCGGGCTGCCAGTTCACCGTGTCGGTGCTCACCTGGGTGGTGTTTGTCACATAGGACAGGCCCGTCGGCAGGGTCTCGGTGAGGGTGGCGGAGTAGACGCTGAGGAGGCCAGCGTTCTTCACCGTTACCGTGACGGTGCGGGTGTAGCAGGTGTCAATGGGCGTCACCGCCTGGTTGGTGTTAAGAAGAATGGCAGGCGGAAGTTCCACGTGGGACTGCACCGGCCCACCCGACTGGCAGGTCTCGCCCAGGCATCCCTGCGCACCGGCAAAGCGGTTGGTCAGGTCCGCGCAGCCGATAATCTCGGCGACGTACTGGATGGTGACCTTTTCCTTGGGCTGGATAACCGGCAGGTTCCAGGTGACCAGGTTGGAGGAGGTGATGGGGGTCACCCCGGCGGCGGAGCCCTGGGTGGAGGTGATGGAGGAATCCACGTAGCGCAGGCCGCTGCCCAGGAGGTCGGTGAGGACGACGCTGTAGGCGGGGCCGGCGCCGGAGTTGTAGGCGATGAGCGTCCAGGTGACGATGTCCCCGTGGGCGTAGATGACCTCGGGGAACTTGGTCAGGATAGGCAGAGGCTGGACCACGGGCGGCGCGTCCAGCGTGCCGCCGGTGCTGCACCGCTCCCGGTAGGTGTCGTTGTTCGCGCAGCGGTTGTCGTAGTGGAGCGTGCCCTGGAAGGGCGCGGTGCCGCTCCCGCAGCGCAACTGCACCCGCAACTGGACTGTGCCGGTGGTGGCGGTGGCGAAGGTGTCGGAATAATACCAGTGGTAGCCCAGACCGTCGGTGGTGGTGTAGACAGGCGTGGCGCCGGAGAAGCCCAGGACGTCTAAAACGTAAAACGTAGAGGTGGGGACATCAAGGACCGCATCGTAGGCCGGGACGGAGGAGGTGCGCTGAGCCGTCAGGGTCACCGTGTAGACGCCGCAGGAGGAGACGTTGGGCGGCAGACCGGAGAGGCTCAGGCTCATCGCCGGGGCCAGGGTCTGCACGAAGACGCCCTCTTCGATCACGCCGTCGGCGGCGCACTCGGCGTTGCCCGTCACCCCCAGGTTCAGGTAGGACCAGTCGTACCATTCAAAGTCGGAGCAGGCGGCGGGTTCGGTGACCGCCGTGGTGTAGGAGATCCACATCGTGGCGCCGGGGACGGTGATAGGGCAGGTGGGGGAGATGTGGGAGATGACCAGCGTCCCGCCCACGACGTCGGCGGAGAAGACGGCGGTGCATGTAACGGAACCGTTGCTCATCCAGACCGACGCGCTGCCAGTGACGTAGGTCTGGTAGGGCAGCGTCTCGGTGAAAATCATCCCCTGCCAGGTGGGGGTGACGATGAAGGAATTGGCGAAGGCGTAGGTGTTGGTGTAGGTGAAGGCCGGGTCGGTGCAGGTCTCGGCGGGGCCGGAGACGGCCTTGAAGGTCGTCGCCACCGGCTCCTCGCACTGGAGGTAGGCCGTGGCCTGAGCGGTGGCGGTCTGGCGGCAGTTCTGGCAGTCAACAGCCGTGGCGGTAACGATGTTGGTGGCGGCGGTGCCGCAGTAGGCGCAGCCGGTGGTGGCATCGGGGGTGGCGAAGACCGGGTTGAGGGTCGCGGTGCCGGTCAGTGTCCAGGTGATGTAGGTGACGCCGCCCACGGTGAAGACGTTGCCCCCGGCGGCGTTCACCACGCTCCAGCCCGCCGGCACCTGGTCGGTGACGACGACGGTACCGACAATGCCGCTGGCGTTCACCGTGACCGTGGCGGTGACGTTCTCGCCCCGGTAGACCTCGGCGGGCATAGATTTGCTGACGGACAACTGTCCGGGCGCGTCCACCAGTCGCCAGGGGGCGGATTGGGGCAGTTCAGTGTAGCGGTTGCTGCAGCGGTCATAGTAGGTCAGGTCAAAGTTGAAGGCTCCGCTGCGGGGCATCGGGCAGACCGCTGCGGGAAGGGTCAGGGTGAAGACCAGGTTGTAGGTCCCGCCGGGCGGGATGGGGGGCAGATGGAACGCGCCGCCGGAGTAGGAAGCAGGCGGGGCGACGCTCACATTGAAGGGGGAGAGGTCCACCGCCAGCGTCCCGGAGTAGGCCGTGCCGTCGCCGGTGTTGGTGATGGGAATGGTGAAGACGCCATAGCCGTCGCAATACGTGACATTGAAAGCGGGCAGGGAGAACTTCAGGACAGGGTTACGCATCGCCAGGTCCACCGCCCCTTTGGCCGTCTGAGGGGTCAGGCACATCTGGCCGTTGCAGCCCCAGGTGGCGGTGACCACGTTCTCCAGCCCGGAGCAGCCGACGACGCGGGCGGCGATGGGGAAGGTGACTACCCCGCCGACGGGGATGGAGATGACGTAGGCAGAGGTGAGGCCAGAGACGTACTGGAGGCCGCTCCCCAGCGTGTCAGTCACCCGGACATTGGAGACGGTGCCGTAGCCAGTATTCTCCACGTAGACGGTCCAGGTCACGATATCATCCAGCCCCGCACGGATGACCGCCGGCTCCTTGCGGACGGTGATGGCGCCGGGGTTGACCACAAAATCGGTGTAGCGGACAATGGGTGGAGCCCCGTCCTGAGTCAGGGTGACCACGTTCTGCCCGGAGACGGCGGAGCAGGTGGCGGAGAAGACGGCGTAGCGGGTGATGACTTCGTTGGGCCCGACGGTGCCCACATTGAAGACGACCTGGGTCGGGGAGAAGCCAGCGGGCATCGTGCTGGTGATGATGACATTGGTGGTGGTGACGGTATCGTTAACAGCGACGATGGTGAAGGTGACCACATCGCAGTTGTTTATCGGCGCGGAGGGACCGGTGACGGTGACGTTATAGATGGTGTGGTGGGTCTCCGCGTTGCGGGCTGCGGGTTCCGTGTTCCGTGAGGAGCCGGAGAGGAACCAGGCCGGGAGGACGCCCCCGGTCCGGGGCGCCGGGTCCGCCGTCCATGGTCGGTCGTCCGTCGTCTGTGGTCGGTCGTCCGTCGTCTGCCGTCCATGGTCAAACCAGGCCGGAAGGGCCGATGCCGGGGCGGAGGCGCGCGCGGAGTCCGGCGTGAACCAGGCGGGGAGGAGGGAGGGATTCCGTAGTGCGGACTCCGTTTTCGGGAAAGAGGCGGCAGATACTCCGGCGGGGGCCAGCAGATTGACCAACAGGGATAAAAGAGTCCACAGGGAAAGCCAGGTGCGGTGCATGGTCGTCTCCTCTCAGGACAACGGAATCCGGAACACGTATTACGTATTACGTTTTACGTTTTCCGTTTTACGTATTGCGTATTACGTGCGTTTTCGCCTCACCAGCCACCCGGCCAGGAGGGCGGCGGCGCCCAGGGCCAGGAAGGGCCAGGGGGAGGGAGCGATGCCGCCGACCTCGGGCAGAAGGGGGGCCGGCGTGGGGGTTTCCGTCGGCGGCGGAGGGGGAGGCGGCGGTGGCGGAGGGGGTGGGGGCACGGGAGTGGCCGTCGGTGTCAGGGTGGGAGTGGGAGTCTCCGTGGGCGTCGGGGTGGGGGTGAAACCGGCGAAGGCCGGCCGTCCGGTCGTCATCCCGCCGATAAGCAGCAGAATCGCTGCGATGCCCAGCCCAGCCAGCCAGTACACGGCGCGGTTTCGGGCCATAATGCCCCTCCTTCGCAAGAACACTATATACCCAATTGGCAAAATTGTCAAATCTGAAACCGGGAACAGGACACGGATTCACACAGGTTTTACGGGTCGGCACGGATATAAAAATCCGTGCAAATCCGTGTGATCTGTGTCCATCCGTGTCCCATTGCAGGATCAGCGGTTCCGCAGCACGATGGGCAGGTAGAGGCGGTAGACCGGATCAATCCAGGCCGGGACGTCGCCGTGTTGAAACGGCAGCGGGTTCGGGTGGGGGTAGTTCTCCTGCGCGTCGGGCGTTCCGTCCCCATCGGAATCCAGGTCCAGGTAGTTGGGGATGCCGTCGCCGTCTACATCGTTATCCTGGCAGTTGGGCGTGCCGTCCCGGTCGGTGTCCAGAGAAGTATTTTCGCAGAAGTAGTCAGTATCGGCGATGTATTCGTTCGCCGTAGGGATGCCGTCCCCGTCGTCGTCGGGGTCCCGGTAGTCCGGGGTGCCGTCGCCGTCGCTATCCCGGCCCGCCGCCGGGCAGGTCGCGTTGTCGGTGGGCCGCTCGGTGCAGCCCGCCTCCACCCAGTCCGGGATGCCATCGTTGTCGGAGTCGTCATCCAGGTAGTCCGGGGTGCCGTCGCCGTCGCTATCCCGGCCCGCCGCCGGGCAGGTCGCGTTGCCGGTGGGCGGCGCGGTGCAGCCTGCCTCCATCCAGTCCGGGATGCCGTCGCCATCGGAGTCGGGGTCCAGGAAGTTAGGGATGCCGTCCCCGTCCACGTCACCGGTGCCCTCCACGGCGTCGGGGATGCCGTCGCCGTCGGAGTCGGCATCCAGGTAGTTGGGGATGCCGTCCCCGTCCACGTCACCGGTGCCCTCCACGGCATCGGGGATGCCGTCGCCGTCGGAGTCGGCGTCCAGGTAGTTGGGAGTACCGTCGTTGTCCACGTCGCCGGTGCCCTCCACGGCATCCGGAATGCCGTCGCCGTCGGAGTCGGGGTCCAGGTAGTTGGGGAGGCCGTCCCCGTCCACGTCACCGGTGCCCTCCACGGCATCGGGGATGCCGTCGCCGTCGGAGTCGGTGTCCAGGTAGTCCGGCGTGCCGTCCCCGTCGCTGTCCACGTCGCTGCCCCCTTCTACCACGTCAGGGATGGTGTCCCGGTCGGCGTCGTAGGTGAAGTTGACCTCGGCGACCTGGTAGCGGCCATAGGGGCCGGTCTGGACCCACTGGGGGATGAGGACGTCGCCGGAAATGGGGTCGGTGGCGGTCAGGCCGTCCCAACTGAAGCGGACGGCGCCGGTGTAGACGCCCTGCAGGTAGACCTGGACGGTGTGGGTGAGATGGCGGATCAGGGTGCCGTCCGAGGTGACCTCAAACTCCCGGATCGCGGCCCAGGTGCTGACGTTCGGGTACGTGATGCCGCTCTTGCCCCAGATGCCGGAGGAGTAGGGGGCGGCCGGGGCGTAGGCGGGGAGGTCCACCAGCCAGCCGGTCCCGCTGGCGACCACGCGCGCGCTGATCCCGGAGGAGATGGGGACGGGGTTGGTGATGGTCCCGGTCACCACCTCCACCGCGCCGTACCAGACCTGGAGGACCTTCAGGCCGGTCTGGGTGATGATGTTGTCCGTGTGGAGCGCGTAGCGGTCCACCGGGGCCGTGTCCAGCGAGTAGATGCCGTAGGTCCCGTTGCCGAAGAGGGTGTTGTTCTTCAGGATGGGGATGGAAAGGATGTCGTCCCCGGCCTGGGCCGGGCTGTAGGTCCCGCCGAAGTCCGGGAGGTTGTAGACCCCGTAGGAGGTGTGGTTGGCGATGGTGTTGCCGGTGATCAGGGGCGAGGCGCCGATGTTGTAAATCCCCATCCCGCTGTTGGCGGTGATGACGTTCCCGGCGAAGAGGTTATCGTAACCGCCGGAGAGGGTGGGCAGGTCGCCGGGCGGGTAGTGGGTACGTTCGTTGACCACCGCGGCCTTAGGGGTGCAACTGGCACTGGCGCTGTTGGCGCGAATTTCGTTCCCCAGAATCTGGTTGCCGGTCGGCGGGGCGAAAACGTCGTTAGAGGTATCATGCCCACCCCGCAGGTGCAGGCCGTAGCAGCCATTCCCGGCGATGAGGTTGTTCTGGACGATGTTGTCGTGGGCCCCCCGCTGGATGATGATGCCCTTGTTGGTGTTGCTCAGGATGAAGGAGTTCGCAATGGTATTCCCGTAGGCCGGGGTGACGACCCTCGTGGGCTCGGTGAGGAAGCGGGCCGACACGAGAATCCCGTCGTCCCGGTTCCAGGCCACCAGGCAGTTGGTGATGAGGTTCCCGGAGGCGCCGCCGGTCAGCAGGATGCCCGTGGTGTTGCTCACGAAGCGGGAGTTGCGGATGACCCCGTCACTCCCCCAGGTGTCCAGTCCCCAACAGCCGGAGCAGGTCATATTGCGCACTTCCAGCCCGTCCACGAGGGCGCCGTCCGCCTTGATGAAGAGGCCCGCCGCGCCCGTCTGGGTGATGTTCTGGCCGTTGATGACCACATCCGGCACCCCGTCGTCGTTCCGGTCGCCGTCTATGTGGACGTTGGCCCGGGTGATGGATGGGAGGGACCCTCGCGTGAGGGTGATGACGTAGTTGCCCGCGAAGGTGATGGTGACCGGTTCAGTGCCCCCTATGCCGTTGGCCTGGGCGATGGCCTCCCGGAGGGAGCAGTAATACCAATTGCGTTTGTTTAAGACATTATGTATAATTTTAGCGAATTCTGGTTGGAGGTGAAGTCCGATTAAACCCGTGAGCCCACTTGTAGACTGGCAAGAAGATGAAGCCACCTTATATCAAT
>Ga0272447_1000631_pt1 | contig 25310 bp, 22 predicted proteins | sample YNPCB0133_FD_194589 | JGI IMG/M metagenome (GOLD analysis project Ga0272447, IMG submission 194589) | Hot spring microbial mat communities from Yellowstone National Park, WY, United States - YNP-CB-013-3 | ecosystem: Environmental > Aquatic > Thermal springs > Hot (42-90C) > Sediment | place... | reverse complement strand
GGTGCTGGGCTTCTGGGTCCTTAAGGGGAGGGAGAGCAAGGCCTTCTGGGCCGAGGTGCTGCAGGACCTGGTGAGCCGTGGGGTGCATCGGGTGCTCCTCTTCGTCACCGACGACTTCCGGGGCCTGGGGGAGGTGATAGGCAAGCTCTTCCCCTATGCCCGGCACCAGCTCTGCCTGCTGCACCGGCAGCGCAACCTGGAGAGGGGGCTCTCCCGGGAGGCCATGAGGCGGGCCAGGGAGGCCCTCTTCCGCCTGCGCCGCTCCCGGGGCCGGGAGGAGGGCAGGGGCTGGCTGGGGGAACTGGCGGCGGTGGTGGCCAGCGAGAAGCCGGCCCTGGCCCGCCAGCTGGAGGCCAAGGCCGATGGCTACCTCGCCTTCCTGGACTACCCCGAGGAGGTGGGGGTGCACGGGTGCAAGCACCAACCCGGTGGAGAGCCGGGGCGCCGGCATCGACCTGATGCGGCTGGAGCTGGGGGGATACTTCCCCTCCCTCCCCTGCCTGGAGGTGAACCTGTTCATCCAGGTGGTCAACCTCCAGCACCAGTGGTGGCGAACCCCCGTGCCCACCATCAGGGCTGCCTCCTACAAGTTGCGCCAGCTCTTCGCCATCCGCTACGAGCTTGCCGAAGAGGAGGTGTTCACGTTACACAGGATTTGAGCGAAGTCTCCCATCTACATTTCGGGATGAGCTCTAGCGCTGAGGCGCGGGATCTCCCCGCCGCCCTGCACGGAAATGCACGGGCCGCTCGGGACGTCAATCCTCCCCTGCCCCAGAGCTGCGTGTGGATTGCCCGAACCAGACTGTGCTGCTACGCCCTACAGGGGCCATGACTTTGGACCCTAACTTTGGACCCTACCACGGTGTGCGCGGTTGGCAGCAAAGTGGTGTAGCAGGCGACCGAGGGGGAACGGGAGAAAGGAGTAGGGGCCGACATGAGTGGTACGGGAGGATTCAGGGTCACCAGGAGGCAGTTCCTAAAGGCCATAGCCGCGGCTGCCGGTCTGGCAGCGCAGATCCAGCTGCCGCGGGAGGTTCTGCGCCTGTCCTTCCTCCAGCCGGTCGAGCCGGGGATCAATCCTCTTGAGGAGTACCTCAACCGCGACTGGGAGCAGGTCTATCGTGATCTCTACACGCCGGACTACACCTTCCACTACCTGTGCGCGCCCAACGACACCCACGGCTGTTTGTTGAAGGCGGCTGTGAAGAACGGGGTGGTGGTGTACGCGGACCCGAGCTTCGGCTACGGGAAGGCCACGGACCTGTACGGCAACCGGGCCTCCGCCCGGTGGGACCCCCGGATCTGCATCAGCGGGATCGCGTACGTACGTCGGTTTTACTCCGACCGGCGCGTCAAGGGTCCCATGGTCCGCAAGGGGTTCAAGGCGTGGGTGGACGCGGGATTCCCCCGGGACCCCCTCACGGGCAGGCCCCCCGCGCGGTACTTCGAGGGCCGGGGCAAGGAGGAGTTCGTCCCGGTCAGTTGGGACGAGGCGTTTGCGTACGTGGCCAAGGCCCTCCTCAACATCGCGCAGACCTACTCGGGGGAGGAAGGCAAGGAGCGCCTCCTCCGCCAGGGCTATGACCCCGACATGGTGGAGGCCACGGAGGGCGCGGGGACCCGGACCCTCAAGTTCCGGGGCGGGATGCCCTTCATCGCGCCCTTCCGGGTGGGGGCGCTGTACCGGTTCGCCAACATGATGGCGTTGCTGGACGCGCACGTGCGCAAGGTGAGCCCCGAGGAGGCCAAGGGTGGCCGCGGCTGGGACAACTACGCGTGGCACACGGACCTCCCGCCCGGCCACCCTATGGTGACGGGCCAGCAGACCCTGGACTTCGACCTGTACACCGCGGAGAACGCGCGCCTCATCACCCTGTGGGGCAAGAACTGGATCGCCACCAAGATGCCCGACGGCCACTGGCTCACGGAGGCCAAACTGCACGGAGCCAAGGTGGTCACCATCGCCCCCGAGTACCAGTCCAGCAGCGCCAAGGCGGACGAGGTCATCGTGATCCGCCCGGGCACGGACCCGGCCTTGGCCCTGGGCCTGGCCCACGTGTTGATCCGCGACCGGCTGTACGACGAGGCCTTCGTCAAGCAGTTCACAGACCTGCCCCTCTTGGTGCGCACGGATACCCTGAAACTGCTCCGGGCAAGGGACGTTTTCCCCGACCACAGGCCCGCTCCCCTGACCAACGCCACCCGGGTCCTGCGCCCCGGGGAACCCACGCCCCCTCCCGCGGAGCAGGACGCGCAGCTGGTGCCCCAGGCCCTCCGGGAGGAGTGGGACGACTTCGTGGTGTGGGACCTGCGTACCTCCTCCCCGAAGGTGGTCACCCGGGACCAGGTGGGCCGCCACTTCGCCGCCGCGGGCCTGGACCCGGCCCTGGAGGGCGAGTTTGAGGTCACCCTCCGGGACGGCAAACGGGTGCAGGTCCGACCGGTGTTCGACCTCCTCAAGCGGTACCTCCTGGACACCTGGACCCCCGAGAACACCAGCCGCATCACCGGGGCGCCGGTGGAGGCGGTGGTGAACCTGGCGCGGGAGGTGGCCCGGAACAAGAGCAAGACCCTGTTCGTCACGGGCATGGGGCCCAACCACTTCTTCAACGCGGACCTCAAGGACCGGGCCATCATCCTGGTGGCGGCCCTCACCAACAACATCGGCCACTTCGGGGGGACAGTGGGGAGCTACGCGGGCAACTACCGCCTCGCCCTGCTGCCCGGCATCGTCCAGTACATCAACGAGGACCCCTTCCAGCCGGAGCTGGACCCCGCCCGACCCGCCCGCACCCGCGTGTACTGGCGGGGCGAGTCGGCCCACTACTTCAACTACGACGACCGCCCCCTGCGGGTGGGCCGCAAGCAGTTCACAGGGAAGACCCACATGCCCACGCCCACCAAGGCCGTCATGTGGGCGAACTCCAACTCCATCCTGGGCAACGCCAAGTGGGCCCACAACGTCATCGTGAACACCCTTCCCAAGATCGAGATGATCGTCGTGGCGGACTGGTTCTGGACCGCCACGTGCGAGTACGCGGACGTGGTCTTTGCGGTGGATAGCTGGGTCGAGCGCAAGCTCCCGGACGTGTACGCCGCCGTCACCAACCCCTTCCTCCACGCCTGGCCCCCTTCGCCCCTGGCCCGCATCTTCGACACCCGGGACGACCTGGAGTGCTGGACCGGGGTGGCGGCCAAGCTGGCGGAGCTCACGGGCGAGAGGAGGTTCCGCGACTACTGGCACTTCGTCCTGGGGGGCAGGCCCGAGGTGTACATCGACCGCGCCTTCCGGGCCGGGAACACCACCAAAGGCTACACCTTCCGGGAGCTGCTGGAGAGCTCCCGCAACGGCACGCCCTTGTACTTGCTGGCTCGCACCAGCCCCAGGGTGGTGGGCTGGGAGCAGACCCAGGAGAGCAAGCCCTGGTACACCAAGACGGGCCGGTTGGAGTTCTACCGGGAGGAGGACGAGTTCATTGAGCACGGGGAGAACCTGCCGATCTACCGGGAACCCGTGGACGGCACCCACCACGAGCCCAACGTGATCGTGGCCAAGCCCCATCCCGCCATCCGCCCGGCGCCGCCTGAGGCGTACGGCCTGCGGCCCGACGACCTCCGCACGGAGGTCCGCCAGGTCCGGAACGTGGTCCGGAGCCCGGAGGAGGTGGCGGAGAGCCCCCACCCCCTGCGCAAGGAGGGCTTCACCCACATCCTCATCACCCCCAAGTACCGCCACGCGTGCCACTCCATAGGGGCCAGCACCGACCTGGACGTGGTCTTCTGGGGGCCTTTCGGGGATTTCTACCGCCATGACCGCCGCAAGCCCTGGGTGAGCGAGGGGTATATAGACCTGAACCCCGAGGACGCCAAGCAATTGGGCATCGCGGACGGCGACTACGTGTGGTGCGAGGCGGACCCCTCCGACCGACCCTTTGTGGGCCATGAGCGCAAGCCGGAGGAGGAGCGGATCTTCCGGTGGCTGGTGCGGGCCCGCTACTATCCCAGCATCATGCCGGGGACAGGGCGGGCGTGGTTCCACTTCTACATCGCCACCCACGGCAGCGTGGAGGGGCACGAGAGGCGGCCCGACGGCCTGGCCAAGAACCCCCGCACCAACTACCAGGCGGCCTACCGGTACGGCAGCCACCAGTCCGTGACGCGCGCCTGGCTCCGGCCCACCCTGCTGACGGACAGCCTGGTCCGCAAGGAGACCATCGGGCAGGTGCTGGGGAAAGGCTTCGCCCTGGACGTGCACGGGGCCATCGGGGCGCCCAAGGAGAGCTACGTGCGGATCCGGAGGGCGGAGCCGGGAGGCGAAGACGGCCGGGAGATCTGGTCGCCGGCCGATAAGGGCTTCCGCCCGGGCTACGAGTCGGAGGCCATGAGGCGCTACCTGAAGGGCGAGTTTGTGCAGGTGGAGGGATAAAAGGATGCCTAAGGTCTACAACTGGCAGATCGGGCGCGAGATGGAGTACCCCTTTGAGGCGGCCAGGCCCCGCCGGCAGGCGGCGGCCGTCTTCGACACCAACAAGTGCATCGCCTGCCAGACGTGCACCATGGCCTGCAAGACCACCTGGACCTCCGGCCGCGGCCAGGAATACATGTTCTGGAACAACGTGGAGACCAAGCCCTGGGGCTCCTACCCCCTCGCCTGGGACGTGCGGGTGCTGGAAAAGTTGGGCGTCCAGAGGTGGGAGGGGGACAAGTACGTCGGCAAGACCATCTTCGAGGCGGCGCCTATGGGCGAAAAGGCCCTGGGCTACCTGCCCGAGGACCTGGACTACGCCTACCCCAACCGGGGCGAGGACGAGACCTCCGAGTCCGTAACGGGCCGCTTCTACCTGCGCCTGCCCCACGACGCCTGGTTCTTCTACCTGCCCCGCATCTGCAACCACTGCACCTACCCGGCCTGCCTGGCGGCCTGCCCCCGCACCGCCATCTACAAGCGGCCTGAGGACGGCATCGTGCTGGTGGACCAGGTGCGCTGCCGCGGCTACCGGGAGTGCATCCAGGACTGCCCCTACAAGAAGGTGTTCTATAACCACGCCACCCGCGTGGCCGAGAAGTGCGTCCTCTGCTACCCGGCGGTGGAGCGGGGCATTCAGCCCCGCTGCATGCGCACCTGCATCGGCAAGATCCGCACCTTCGGCTTCGTGAACACCCCCGACAAGGCCGACCCGGAGAACCCGGTGGACTTCCTGGTGCACGTGCGCAGAGTGGCCCTGCCGCTCCTGCCCCAGCTGGGACTGGAGCCCAACGTCTACTACATCCCACCGGTGCACGTGGGGAACCTGGCCTTCCTGCGCATGCTCTTCGGGCCGGGGGTGGAGAGGGCCATCGCTGCCTACCGCCGGGCCATGGCTGGCGAGGACCCCGAGCTGGTGGGCGTGCTGCTGCTGGCTGTCTCCACCGATCGCATAGTCCACAAGTTCAGCCTGCGCGGGGACCATGTTTACGGCTACGGCGAGGACGGCAGCGAGCTGGTCCGGGTGCCCCTCAAGGAGCCTGTGCAGTTGCGGGAGTTTTACGACCCGCTGGTCGGCGCCTACCGTTACAACATCACCTGAACCCAAGGGGAGGTGAGGGATATGCGCTGCCCCACCTGTGGCGAGACCTGGTCCGAGGAAAGGGCGATGTGCCCCTCCTGTGGGGCGCCGGCGGCCGACCCCACCCCAGTTGGGGGAGGGGAGGACCCGCCCCAGAAGGCCGGAGGGGGAGCGGGGGACCGGCGGTGGTTCCTCCGCGGCCTCGCCCTGGCCGGCGTCGGCGCTGCCCTGGGCGTGGGCGGTTACGTCGCCGCCCGTCTTCTTACCCGTCCCCCTGCCCCTGCGCCTCCCCCTCCCACTCTTACACCTACACCTCCCCCCGGCGTGGTCTTCCTTACCGCCCGTTTCGTCCCCGACCCCCTGCCTGTGGAGGACCCGGACGCGCCCCTGTGGGACCGGGGTGAGGAGGGGCGCTTCCCCCTTCAGCCCCAGAACGTTACCCCGCCCTTCAAGGCTACCCCCGGGGTGGCGAGCGTGGCCGTGCGCGCCCTGCATAACGGCCGGGAGATCGCCTTCCGTATGGAGTGGGAAGACAAGGACCGGGACGACCTGACCGTCAAGGTCACCCAGTTCCGCGACGCCTGTGCCGTCCTCCTCGGCTCGCCCACGGCCCCATGGGTTATGGGCAGCCGTGAAGACCCGGTCACCATCCTCCACTGGAAGGCGGACTGGCAGCGAGATAGGGAGCAGGGCTTCCAGGAGGTGAAGGCGGCCTTCCCCAACGCCACCTTCGACTTCTACCCACCCCTGGTGGGGGTCCCCGCCCCCGCCCCGAAGGACTACCCACAGGAGGTCCGCTTCTACCTGCCGGCCCTGGCCGTGGGCAACCCCCTCTCCCAACCCGAGAGGCCATCCCCGGTGGAGAAGGTGCAGGCGATGGGCCCGGGGACCGTTGAGCCCTTCCCCACCCAGGACGCCAGGGGGCGGGGGGTGTGGCGGGACGGCCGGTGGCGGGTGGTCCTGGCCAGGGCCCTTGCGGCACGGGATAAGGGCGAAGTGGCGCTGGCGCCCGGGCAAACCTACGCCCTGGCCGTCGCCGTCTGGTCCGGGGCCGCTGGCGACCGCGGGGCGCGCAAGGCGATCAGCCAGATGGGCAGGTTACACCTCGAGCCGACACGATGATGACAGCCGTCGCCGATACCGCCCGTGACCTGGTGCACGTGGCCCGCTCGTATGGGCTCTGCGCCCGCCTCCTCACCCGAGAGGGTGGGCGCCGCCCCCGCTCTGTGGTCCGCCTCCTCCTCCGGGAGGTGTCGGCTTTGGGGTGGGAAAAGGCCAGGAAGGCGGCAGAGGACTTCTCCCGCGCCCTGCCGTCCAGGGCATACCGCTATGCCTCCTGGCTGGCCACCAACGCCGTGCCTGCCTATGAGGCCAGCTACGGCATAGGCGCCCGGGCCAGCGGTGGCCTGATGGCCACCATGGCCGATGTCGCCGGCTACTACCGCGCTTTCGGGTTCCAGGTGCAGGACGAGCGGCCTGACTATCTGGGCGCCCAGGTGGAGTTCCTGGCCCTCCTCTCCCTGAAGGAGGCCCACGCCCTGCTGGAAGGCCGCCCCGAGGAGGCGGTTGCCTCTCGACAGACGCGGGCCCAGTTTGCCCACCAGCATCTCCTGCCCTGGTTGCCCTCCTTCCGGGAGCGGGCGCAAACAGCCGGCCTCTCCTGCTTTGCGGCGCTGGCCGATCTCGTCCAGGCCCTGGTGGAGGCCGACCTCTCCGCCCCAGCGCCGGCGCCACCGGGCCGGTAGGGAAGCGGGGCTCGCCGGCCAGAGGGGTGGAAAGCCCGTCTAACGACGCGGCGCCCGCCACGCCCCCCACCCCCCCACCGTGCATGTCCCCTCCCCGCGGGGCGTTCGTCCTGTTGCGCCCCTTCCCTGGGGAGGACGAGGATAATAGAGCATGTCCGCGTCCCGGAGAGGGGGTGTCGTGAACGCCCGGTCCCGGCAGGCCGTGCGCTTCATCGTGCTCCTCGGCCTGGTGAGCCTGATGGCCGACGTCACCTATGAGAGCGCCCGCAGCCTCATCGGGCCGTACCTGGCCACCCTGGGAGCCGGCGCCGCGCTGGTGGGGGTCCTCAGTGGGGTGGGGGAGGTGATGAACTACGGGCTCCGTCCCCTCTGGGGGTACCTGACGGACCGGCTGCGCCGGCCCTGGGCCCTCACCATCGCCGGCTACGCCCTGAGCGTCCTGGCGGTGCCCCTGCTGGCCCTCGCCCGGACGTGGCCCCTGGCGGCCCTCCTGGTCCTCCTGGAACGGCTGGGGAAAGGGGGCCGCACCCCTGCCCGGGACACGATGCTCTCCTATGCGGCGCAGGAGGTGGGCCCCGGGAAGGGCTTCGGCCTCCACGAGGCCCTGGACCAGATCGGTTCGGTGGTGGGGCCCCTGGCGATGGCCCTCGTCCTCCAGGGGGCCGGGCGGTATGATGTGGCCTTCGGCCTCCTGACGCTCCCGGCCCTCCTCACCCTTGCCCTGCTCTTCACCGCCCGTCTCCTCTATCCGGCCCCCCACCTTCTGGAAGCCCCCGCCCACAACCCCAGAGGGGGGCCACCCGGAGGGCTCGCCGGCCCGCTGTTACGGAGGTACCTGCTCTTCGCCGCCTGCAGCGTGGCGGGGTTGGTCCCCTTCCCCCTCCTCGCCTTCCACCTGAAGGTGGCGGGGGTGCTGTCCGACCCCGCCATCCCGGCCCTCTTCGCCGCGGCCATGCTGGTGGATGCCGCCGCCGGCCTGGCCTTCGGCACCCTGTACGACCGCCTGGGCCTGCGGGTCCTCCTGGGGATCCCCCTCCTCACCGCCTTGGCTGCCCCCCTCCTCTTCTCGGGACATCCCCTCCCCCTCCTCCTGGGGGTGGCCCTGTGGGGCGCCGTCCTGGGGGCGCACGAGACGATCATGCGCGCTGCCATCCCCGCCCTGGTGGGCCGGGAGGAGAGGGGGACCGCCTACGGCCTCTTCAACGGCGTCTACGGGCTGGCCTGGTTCCTGGGGAGCGCCGCCATGGGGGGTCTGTACGAGATCGCCCTGGGGTGGGTCATCGCCTTCGCCCTCCTGATGGAGGGGCTCGCCCTTGCCCTCTTCCTGGGGGTGAGGCGGGGTATGGTAGAATGATTGGAGAATTAGATAGGAGGGATAGACGCGGTCTATCCCCCAGGAGGGGAGCGTGGGGACTCTGCAGGTGTGTGGCGCCGGCCGTGCCGGCGATGGGACCAACACCAACGTATCCATCCTGGGCCAGGTGCTGAAGGACCTGGGGGCGTGGGTGTTCGTCTGGCGGGAGGAGGTGTACTCCAACATCCACACCCGGGACACGGCCTTCGGCCTGCGGGCCGCCGGGGGGCCGGTCTACGGCCCCGATGACGCCTTTGACATCCTGGAGGCCTTTGACCAGGGGGCCTTCCTGGACTGGACGGGGGAGGGACGGGTGCCACCCCTCGCCCGCCTGCGCCAGGGGGGCGTGATCCTCTATGACTCCTCCCCCCGGCTGGAGTACCCCAACACCGGCCACGAGGTGCGCCCGGAGCAGGTGGAGGGGGAGGTGAGGGCCAAGGGGGCGCGGCTGTTCGGCCTGCCCATGGGCCGTCTGGCCAAGGAGCGTTTCGGCAACTACATCGTCCGCGGCACTATCGCCCTGGGCGCCCTGGCCCACATGCTGGGGTTACCGGAGGAGGCCTTCGTCCGCCGCTTCGCCCGCCTCTTCCGAGAGGGGAGTGACCTGTTCCGCCTGAACCTGGAGGCCTTCCGGGCCGGCCTGGAGCACGCCCGCTCGGAAGGGTGGGCCCTTCCCGACCTGCGCCTGGCCCTCTCGGCCCCGGAGGGTGACCGGCGGCAGCTCCTGCTGGGCAATGAGGCGGTGGCCCTGGGGGCCATCGTGGCCGGCTGCCGCTTCTACGCCGGCTACCCCATCACCCCCGCCTCGGAGGTGTTGGAGTACATGGCCGAAAAGCTCCCCGCCCTGGGGGGCGTGGTGGTCCAGGCCGACAGCGAGATGGCCGCCGCCCACCACGTCATCGGGGGCAGTGTGGCGGGCGCCCGGGCCATGACCGCCACCTCCGGCCCCGGCTTCTCCCTGATGCAGGAGGCCATCTCGGCGGCGGGCATCACCGAGACGCCGGTGGTCATCGTCGTCTCCCAGCGGGGCGGGCCGGCCACGGGCCTCCCCACCAAGGTGGGTCAGGAGGACCTGAACGAGACCGTCTTCGGGGGCCACGGCGACTTCGCCCGCATCGTCCTGGCCCCCACCGACGCCGAGGACGCCTTCTACATGATGGAGAAGGCCTTCAACCTGGCGGACCGCTACCAGTGCCCCGTCTTTGTCATCTATGACCAGATGTTTGCCCAGTCCACCTATACGACGCCCCCTCTGGACCCCTCCCGCTTCGTCATCGACCGGGGGAAGGTGGTGACGGTCCCCCTGAACGGCCCGTACCGCCGCTACGCCCTCACCGAGGACGGCATCTCGCCGCGGGCCTTCCCCGGCACCCCGGGCATCTACACCATCTACACGAACACCAACGAGCACACCGAGGAGGGGTACATTACCGAGGAGATGGTGGTGCGGAAAGCCATGGTGGAGAAGCGGGTGGTGAAGCGGATGGACCTCATCCGACGGGACCATGACCTGCCCCCGCCCCGGCTCCACGGCCCCCCCGACGCCCCCATCGGCTTTATCGCCTACGGCTCCACCTACGGCCCGGTGCTGGAGGCGGTGGAGCGGCTGGCCGGGCAGGGACAGAAGGCCCGGTTCCTGGCCCTGCGCACCCTCTGGCCCTTCCCGGGGCGGGAGGTGCGGCGTTTCGTCGATAGCTGCCGGGTGGTGTACGTGGTGGAGTACTCGGCCGGCGCCCAGCTGAGGGGCCTCATCCAGCGGGAGGCCACCGGCCCCATGGCGCGCAAAATCCGCTCTATCCTGCGCTACGACGGACGGCCCATGACGCCCGGCTATGTCTTACAGGCCATGTAAGGGAGGGAAGCCATGGCAGCGGTGTACACACCCCAGAAGCCCCTGACGGCGGCGGACATCACCGGCCCCGGCGCCTGGTGGTGCAGCGGTTGTGGCGACTTTGGCGTCACCGCCGCCTTCAAGGAGGTGGTGCTCACCCTCGTCAACGAAATGGGGGTGCCCCTGGAGCGGATCTTCGTCCTGTCGGGCATCGGCTGCTCCAGCAAGGAGCCGGAGATGCTCCGCCTCAACGCCTACCACGGCCAGCACGGGCGCTCCATCCCCGTGGCCATGGGGGTGGCCCTGGCCAACCCCAACCTGGTGGTGGTGGACTTTGGCGGCGACGGGGATACCTACGCCATCGGCATGGAGCACTTCGTCCACGCCTGCGTGAAGAACGTGAACATGACCCTCATCGTCATGAACAACCAGGTCTACGGCCTGACCCGTGGGCAGGCCTCCCCCACCGGCCACCTGGGCCTCAGGACCAGCTCCACCCCGGAGGGGAAGAAGGTGCGGCCGGTGAACCCCCTCAAGCTGGCCATCGCCGCTGGCGCCGCCTTTGTGGCCCGGGGCGTCTCCTGGAAGAGGAAGGAGCTGGCAGAGCTGATGCTCAAGGCGATCCAGACGAAGGGCTTCTCCCTCCTCGACGTGTTTTCCCCCTGCGTCACCTACCACCGGGAGCCGGGCTACCGGGGCAGCGGCGCCATCGTGGACTGGTACCGCCTCAACTACGTCGTGGACATCCAGGAGGCGTGGCGGGCGATGCGGGAGCAGGTGTTCAGCGAGGAGGAGAGGGCCCACCTGCCCGCTGACTATGACCCCACCAGCCCCCTTGCCCCCCTCTATGCCCTCCGCCTCATCGAGGAGGCGGCCAGGAGGGGCAAAGAGGTGACGGGCCTCCTGGTGATGAACCCGTCGGCCCCGACCCTGGAGGAGTCCCTGGGGGCCTCGCCGGAACGGGCGCCGGCCCTGGTGGACATCTCGGTGGAGGCCAACCTGGAGCGCTACCGGCGCCTCCTGGACGAGCTGCGGTAGGCCTCCCCCTGCCCCCCTACAGACGTGTCCCCTCCGGGACCTGTCCAGCCAGCAGGCGCTGAAACCCCGCCCACCTCTCCTGGGGTATGCGCCGCACCCGATAGTGCAGGGTGGAGAAGTCGGGCGCCTGGGGCAGCACCTGACGGGAGACGGACTCCAGCTGGCGCCAGGTGAGGCCGTGGAGCTGCTTGAACGCCCACAGGGCCAGCACCAGCGCCTCGCTGTACGTGGCGGGGCGGCCCCGCCCCCGGGGCGGGGGGTGCTGGGCACAGAAGGCTTCAGCTATCTCCACCAGTCGGGTCAAGGACACCTGGGCCCGGCTCACGGTTTTTTGCCTCCTCCCTCCCTGCCGCTCTCGACGATAACTCTACACCCCACCCTCCCCCTTTGTCAAACACCCCCCCCCGGCCGGGTGAGGATGTTTGAGGCAGGTAGGGGCAGGCCTTGTGCCTGCCCAGCAGGCCCCGTGCCCGCCCCGTAGGGGCAGGCCCCCGTGCCTGCCCCAGTGTTGGGCAACCACAGGGGGTTGCCCCTACGGGGTTATCCCCCGCCCCATCTTTTCAAACACCCCCCCGGCCGGGTTGACCTCCTGTTCCCTTCCGTGTAGACTACAGCCACCAGGGTGGCGGGAGGTGATGTATGACCTCTTTGCAGGCTTTCCTGGCGGCGGGCCTGGCCGACCTGCACCGGAACCTGGTCCAGGCGGTGGAGGGCCTCACCCCCGAGCAGCTCCACTTTAAGCCTGCCCCCACCGTGAACCACATCGCCTTCATCCTCTGGCACTACGTGCGCACCGAGGACAACCTCGTCCGCTTCGTCTTCCGCCGTCTTCCCACCATCTGGATGGAGGGCGGGTGGGATAAACGCTTCGGGCTGGATAGCAAGGCCCAGGGCACGGGGTGGACACCCCAGCAGGCGGAGCAGGTGCGCTTCCCCTCCGTGGGCGCTTTTTTGGAGTACGCCCGCCTGGTCTTCCGGGAGACGGAGGAGTTCGTGGCCGGGGTGAGCGACGCCGACCTGGAGCGGACGTACCTGGTGCGTCCCCTGGGGGAGCGCCCTCTGCGCTTCTTCCTGGGCAACACCCTCCTCACCCACGGGTACGGCCACCTGGGGGAGATCTGGCTCCTGAAGGGGATTCAGGGCCTTCCGGGCAGCCCTATCTAACGCCCTGCCAGCGGGGGTACGACCCCAGCACCCGCAGCCATGAGGTCTGCCGGGTCAGGTCTGCTATGGCCCCCTTGACCGCCTCCTCCTCCCGGTGCCCCTGGAGGTCGAGGAGGAAGATGTAGCGCCCCAGCTCCCGCTTGGTGGGGCGGGACTCGATCTTCGCCAGGTTGATGCCCCGGGAGGCGAAGAACCCCAGGGCCTCGTGGAGGAGACCGGGACGGTCGATGGTGTACGTAAAGGCCAGGGAGGTCTTGTCGTCGCCGGTGGGGGGGTGGTCTGCCGTGGCCAGCGCCACAAAGCGGGTGAAGTTGTTGGGGTTGTCCTGGATATCCCTGGCCAGCACCTCCACGGGGTAAAGGGCGGCGGCCCGCCCGGCGGCGATGGCCGCCGCGGGGACAGGGCTGGTCAGCACCTGCTCCACCGCCGCCACCGTCGACAGGGCGGGCTCCCGCCGCACCTTGGGGAAGAGGGTGTCCAGATAGCGCCGGCATTGCCCCAGGGCTTGGGGATGGGAGTAGATGACCTGGATGTCGGTGTGACGGGTGCCGGGTTTGACCACCAGGACGTGGTGGATGGCCAGGACCACCTCCCGTCGGATATAGAGGGAGGACTCCTGGATGAGCAGGTCCAGGGTCTCGCTCACCGACCCCTCCAGGCTGTTCTCGATGGGGACGATCCCCTCGTCGGCCAGACCCGTGAGCACGGCGGCGGCCACGGCGGCGATGGAAGGGACGGGGAGCAGGTCGGCGGCGGGGTCGTACAGAAGGGCCGCCTCCTCGCTGAAGGTCCCCGGAGGGCCAAGATACGCAAGGCGTTTGGGCATGACCCTACCCCCCTCCCGCCACCGCCTCCAGGAAGGCCTCGGCCTGATCCTGGGGGACAACGGCCACCACCTGGTCATAGGCCTCCAGGAGGGTCTCGGGGTCCACCGGTTTGGCATACCCCTCCCGGCTGAGGATGGCGGCGATACGGGTGTCGGGGGGAAGGTCTACCTCCCGGAGAAGGCGGCCGGCGCCCTCTCTCCCCGGGGGCACCTCCACGGCGATGACCTCCAGCCCGCCCCGGATGGGCATCACCTGAATGGTCAGGTGCCCCGGCACCTCCTTTTCGATCTCGGCCATGAGCAGCCGGGTGGCGGAGACGGTGTCGTCCACCCCCAGCATCTGGAACAGGTCCTCGTTCTCCGGGTTGTTGACCACCGCCAGGGTGCGCCGGGTGTGGAAGAGGCCTTTGGCCACCTGGCAGACGGCCAGGTTCACCTCGTCGCTCCCCGTGGTGGCGATGACCAGGTCGGCCCGCTCCGCCCCCCCTTCCCGCAACACCGCGCTCTCCGAGCCGTCCCCCAGCATGGCGATGTTCCCCAAGGTGTGCACCAGGGCCTCCACCTTGGCAGGGGAACGCTCCACCACTGTCACCTCATGCCCGGCGTTCAGGAGGGCGCGGGCCAGGTGGACCCCAATGCGACCCCCGCCCACGATGAGGATGTACATCCCTACCCTCCCGGACGGCTAGGTCGGTGGCGGGCGCGAGGGGACACGGCTGGGGGAGAGGGCCTCCAGCACCAGGTTCGCCGCCATCTGCGTGGGGCTGATGACCCGGATCCCATGGGCCTGGTAGATGGGCACCCGGGCCGGGTCTTGCACCAAACAGACCACCAGGGGCACCTTGAATCGGTACTTGGCCTTCTGGGCCGCCAGGCCATTACAGTTGTCGTCGTCCGAAAGGGCGAGGAAGGCGTCCACCTCCCCAATACCCGCCGCCTGGAGGTCCTCCTCCCGGGTGCCATTGCCCAGGATGGTCATCCCCTTCTCCTCCCGTGCCTCCGGCGGGAGGATGAGGAAGCGCTCGGGGGCGGTGTCCATGACCCGCACCTGGTGGCCCTCTTGCCAGAGGGCGAGGGCCACCAGCATACCGATGCGGCTGCACCCCATGAGGAGGACCCTCATCCGTCAGGCCTCCACGGCGCGCGGGGGCTGCCCCACAGGGGTCCTGGCGGCCTCGGGCTGGCGCAGCAGCAGGACGGGACAGGGGGCGTGCTCCAAGACAAAGAGGACGGTGGGTCCCAAGGGGGAGCCCCGACGCCCCCGGCGGTAGGGGACCTCCAACAGGATCAGGTCTACCCCCTTTTCCACCGCCTCCTGGACAATGGCGCGGCCCGCATCCCGGGCCTGGAGGATATCCGCCTCCACCTCCACCTCGGCCTCCCGCAGGATGTTCTCCATCTGCTGCAGCACCCTTTCCCCCCGCTGGGTCTCCTCCGACAGCTCGGCATCCACAGGGTAGCGGCGGGGGACCTCGATGACATAGATCAGGAAGACTCTCCCCTCCCCCGGCCGCACCAAGGTGGACACCAGGGCCGGAAGGGTGCTGTCGGCATACACTTCCTTGATGGGGAGGAGAACACGGCGGTAGGGGAGACGCTTCTCCAGAATACCCCACCTCCCACCGCCCCCATGATACTCTAAGCTTGCCCCTCTTCTCTGTCTCTGTGGGGCGGAAGACCCTCGCCCCTACCCGGTGCAGGGGGCGACCGAAGAAGGAGGGGGTATGGCCGCGTTCCGTGCCCATCCGGCGGTGGGGAGCCTGAAGACACCCCAAGGGGAGGTGGCGTACTACCGCCTCGCCTACCTGGAAGAGGGGGGGCTGACCCGCGTGGAGCGCCTCCCCTTCTCCATCCGGGTTCTCCTGGAGAACCTGCTCCGCCTGCATCTGACCCGGCCCCACCTCTGTCGGGAGGAGGACCTCACCGCGGCCGCCCGCTGGGACCCCGCACGCCCCGCGGCGGTCGAGGTCCCCTTCCTCCCCGCCCGGGTGCTGATGCAGGACTTCACCGGAGTGCCGGCGGTGGTCGACCTGGCGTCTATGCGCTCGGCCATGGCCAGACTTGGTGGGGACCCCCAGCGCATCAACCCCCTCGTACCCGTGGACCTGGTGATAGACCACTCGGTCCAGGTGGACGCCTTCGGGCACCCGGAGGCCTTCGCCATCAATGTGGACAGGGAATACGAGCGAAACCGGGAGCGCTATGCCTTCCTGCGGTGGGCCCAGCAGGCCTTCCGCAACTTCCGGGTCGTGCCCCCGGGCATGGGCATTTGCCATCAGGTGAACCTGGAGCACCTGGCCACGGTGGTGGTACGGCGGGTCAACGGCCACCCCATCGCTTTCCCCGACACCGTCCTGGGCACCGACTCCCATACCACCATGGTCAACGGTCTGGGGGTGCTGGGGTGGGGGGTAGGGGGTATCGAGGCCGAGGCGGTCATGCTGGGACAGCCCTTCTTCATGCTCATGCCCCCTGTGGTGGGGGTAAAGGTGGTGGGACGCCTCTCCCCCGGGACCACCGCCACCGACCTGGTCCTCACCGTGACCGAGGTGCTGCGCAAGAAGGGGGTGGTCGACAAGTTCGTGGAGTTCTACGGCCCGGGGCTGGACTCCCTCCCCGTGGAAGACCGCGCCACCATCGCCAACATGGCCCCCGAGTACGGGGCGACGTGCGGCTTCTTCCCCGTGGACGCCCTGACCCTGCGCTACCTGGAGCGCACCGGGCGCAGCCCCGACGAGATCGCCCTGGTAGAAGCCTACTGCCGCGCCCAGGGCCTCTTCCGGGACGCCTCCACCCCGGACCCCCTCTATAGTGAGACCCTCACCCTCGACCTCTCCACAGTGGCGCCCAGCATGGCCGGCCCCAGCCGGCCCCAGGACCGCATCCCCCTGGGGGAGGTGAAGCGCTCCTTCTCCGTCGCCCTGGCCAAGACCTTTAAGAAGGCGGCCTCCGACCCCGCCCCCACGGTGCGCCTGGACGGCGGGGAGGTTGTCCTGGGGCACGGGGCGGTGGTCATCGCCGCCATCACCAGCTGCACCAACACCTCCAACCCCGCGGTGATGGTGGGGGCAGGGCTGCTGGCCAAGAAGGCGGTGGAGAAGGGGCTGGGGAGCAAGCCCTGGGTGAAGACCAGTATGGCCCCCGGTTCCCGCGTGGTGACCGACTACCTGCAGCGGGCCGGGCTCCTCCCCTACCTGGAGGCCCTCGGCTTCCACGTGGTGGGGTATGGGTGCACCACCTGTATCGGCAACAGCGGCCCCTTGCCCGACCCCATCGCCCAGGCCATCGGCCAAAAGGACATGGTGGTGGCGGCCGTCCTCAGCGGCAACCGCAACTTTGAGGCCCGTATTCACCCCCTGGTCAAGGCCAACTACCTGGCCTCCCCTCTTCTGGTGGTCGCCTATGCCCTGGCCGGACGCATGGACATAGACCTGACGGCCGAGCCCTTGGGCCACGACCCCCAGGGGCGGCCCGTCTTCCTGAAGGATATCTGGCCCTCGCCGGAGGAGATAGAGGAGACCATCGCCCGCTCCCTCTCCCCCGAGGCCTTCCGGGAGCGCTACCGCCAGGTCTTCGAGGGCGACCACCGCTGGAAGGGCCTCCCCACCCCCACGGGGGACCTGTACCCCTGGGACCCCGCCTCCACCTATATTCAGGAGGCCCCCTTCTTCCGGGACCTGCCCCTTGACCCCCCACCCCTCCGGGACATCCTGGGGGCGCGGGTTCTGGTGTGGCTGGGCGACTCCATCACCACCGACCACATCTCCCCGGCGGGGAGCATCTCCCCCAAGAGCCCGGCGGGGGAGTACCTCATCGGCAGGGGCGTCCCCCCGGCCGACTTCAACACCTTTGGGGCGCGGCGGGGCAACCACGAGGTCATGGTGCGGGGCACCTTCGGCAACATCCGGTTGAAGAACCTGCTGACGCCCGAAAGGGAGGGCGACTGGACCCGCCACTTCCCGGGGGGCCAGGTCATGCGCATCTTCGAGGCGTCCCAGCGCTATCAGCAGGAAGGCGTCCCCCTCCTGGTCCTGGCGGGGAAGGAGTACGGCTCGGGGAGCTCCCGGGACTGGGCGGCCAAGGGCCCCGCCCTCCTGGGCATCCGCGCCGTGTTGGCCGAGGGTTTCGAGCGCATTCACCGGAGCAACCTGGTGGGGATGGGCATCCTCCCCCTCCAGTTCCGCCCTGGGGAGAACGCCCAGACCCTGGGCCTCACCGGGGAGGAGGTGTACGACATCTTGGGGGTATCGGATGCCCTCCGCCCCCGGCAGGAGGTGACGGTACGGGCGCGGGCTGACGGCCGGGAGCGCACCTTCACCGCGGTGGCCAGGGTGGATACGCCTGTGGAGGTGGAGTACCTCCGCCACGGCGGGGTCCTGCCCATGGTCCTGCGCCGCCTCCTCAAGGGCGACGCCATAATATAAGGAGGGGTGTCCTCTATGTGGAACCAGTGGCGCACCGACGCCTACGAGGGCATGTTGGCCGAGGTCATCCCCTACCGGGGGCACCGGGGCGACCTGATCGCCGCCTACTTCTCCCGCCCCTTAGGGCCGGGTCCCTACCCGGGTATCGTTCTGGTCCACCACCTCCCCGGCTGGGACGAGTTCTACCGGGAGACGGCCCGTCGCCTCACCGCCCACGGCTACATTGTGCTCTGCCCCAACCTCTACCACCGCTTCGGCCACGGCACGCCGGAGGAGGTGGCCGCCAGGGCCCGCGCCCAGGGGGGCGTACCCGATGAGCAGGTGGTGGGCGACTGTGAGGCGGCCCTCCACTTCTTACGTTCCCTTCCCTCCTGCAACGGGAAGGTGGGGATCATCGGCACCTGTTCCGGGGGGCGGCACGCCTTCCTGGTGGCGTGCCGCGTGAAGGGCTTCAACGCCGCCGTCGACTGTTGGGGCGGGCGGGTGGTGATGGCCCCCCATGAGTTGTCCCCCCAGCAGCCCGTGGCCCCCATTGAGTACACCAAGGACCTCTCCTGTCCCCTCCTGGGCATCTTCGGCAACGAGGACCAGGCCCCCTCCCCCGAGCAGGTGAACCGGCACGAGGAGGAGCTGAAGCGGTACGGGAAGGTCTACGAGTTCTACCGCTACGACGGGGCAGGCCACGGCTTCTGGTACTACGACCGCCCCGCCTACCGCCCCCAACAGGCTATGGACGCCTGGCAGAAGACCTTCGCCTTCTTCCGCAAGTACCTCTGGTAGAGGGGGAGCGGGCTGTGCCCTCCCTCCAGTACCTCATCGACAGCATGTGCGCCAACTTCACCGCCCCCTCCCTGCATGCGCTGGTGCGGGGGGCGGTGGCCGGAGGGCCCACAACCCTGACGCGCCTCGCCCGCCTGGTGACGGAGAAGGACCCCTCCCTGGATATGGGGAGTGCCCGGCTGCTGGTGGAGGCGGCGGTGGGGGAGCTGGCCGCCCGGGGGGAGGTGGTGGTGCAGGGGGAGGCGGTATGGGTGGCCGCGGGGGCCCCGCACACCCCCGCCGGCCCCTAGCTCATCCCAGGCGCAGGGAGGGGTGGGCGTCCAGGTCCCACCCGTGGCGCTCCCCCCGTCGCAGGCGGAAGAAGGCCGCCGCGGCTATCATCGCCCCGTTGTCGGTGCACAACGAGGGGCGGGGGACCAGGAGCGGCACAGGGCTCCGTTGTTGGAGGCGCTGGCGGAGGAGGGCGTTGGCCGACACCCCTCCCCCCAGGAGGATGCCCCGCGCCCCGGTGCGGCGGACCCCCTCCAGGGTCTTCTCCACCAATGCCTCCACCACCGCCTCCTGGAAGCCCGCAGCGAGGTTCGCCACCGCCTCCCGGCTCTCGGAAGGGGAGGCGGAGGCGCCGGCGGGGGGATAAAGGCCCGCCGCCTGGGCCCGGCGCACCAGGGCCGTCTTCAGCCCGCTGAAGCTGAACGCCAGCCCCTCCACCACCACCCGGGGAAAGGGCTCGGGACGGGTGGCCCTTCCCGCCTCCCTCTGGATCTCCGGCCCCCCGGGGAAGCCCAACCCCAGCACCCGGGCCGCCTTGTCAAAGGCCTCCCCCGCCGCGTCATCCCTGGTCCGCCCCAGGAGACGGTACTCCCCATGCCCCTCCATGAGCACCAGGTCGGTGTGACCACCCGAGGCGAGGAGGCAGACCAGGGGGAAACCGGGCTCCCGCTCCGGGTCCAGGGTCGGCTCCAGCCACGCGGCGTAGATATGCCCCTCCAGGTGGTTGACGCCCAGGAGGGGCTTCCCCAGGGCCATGGCCAGGCCCTTGGCGAAGTTCACCCCCACGATGAGGGAACCCACCAGGCCGGGACCACAGGTCACCGCCACCGCGTCCACCTGGGGGAGGCTAACCCCCGCCTCTTGAAGGGCCCGGTGCAGGGTGGGGACCAGGGCGAGGACGTGCTGTCGGGACGCCACTTCGGGCACCACGCCCCCGTAGCGGGCGTGGACCTCTACTTGGGAGGCGACGGCGTTGGCCAGGAGGGTACGCCCCCCCTCCACCAGGCCCACCCCCGTCTCGTCACAGGAGGTCTCGATGCCCAGCACCAGCACGAGGGTACTTTACGGGGACCGTGGAAGGGCCGTCTGCCCCCCCTGCTGGAGGCGGAGCCACTGCTCCCGGGTGATCTCCATCCGCACAAAGGTCTGGCCGTTGCGGCGGACGGTACGGACGGGGGTGAAGCCGGCCTTGGCAAAGCACCGTTGGGCGCGGGTGTTCCACTCCAGGGTGTGCAGGTAAACGCGCCGGAGGGGTGTCTCGGTGAAGATATGGGCCAGGAGGGTCTTCACCGCATCGGTGCCATACCCCTGGTTCCAGTACTCCTTCTCGCCGATCATGACCCCCAGCTCCGCCTCCCCGGTGGTGTAGTCGATGTCGTAGTACATGCAGTTGCCGATGTGCTTGCCGTCCTGGGTGTCGATGGCGAAACGACGAGACCAGGGGTAGGGGTGGCGGAGTTCGTCTTCGTAGAGGCGGAGGTACTCTGGGAAGGGCATGCGGAGAGGGGGTGCGGCGTCCAGACGGGACAGCTCCTCATCGGTACGCCAGCGGTAGTCGTCGGGGGCGTCGGAGAGGCGCTTCTCCCGGAGGATCACCTTCTGACCGCGCCAGACCCTAGCGGTCTTCACGTCTCCCCCCGCAACAGACGGGCGGCCGTCTCCACCATCTGCCGTTCGTTCTCGTAGGAGAGGGCCCTGAGGGCCTCCTCCAGGGAGAACCACCGCACCTCGTCATACTCCTGGTCGTGGAGGGAAGGGTCTCCCCCCTCGGCGCGCATCAGGTAGAAGTAGACAGTCTTATGGCAGCGCACCCTATTGGTGGGGTGCACAAACCAGTACTCGATCTTTCCCAAAGGTCGCTCCAGGGCGATCCGGAGGCCCGTCTCCTCGGCGCTTTCCCGGAGGGCGGCCTGCTCCAGGCTTTCCCCGGGGTTGGGGGCCCCTTTGGGCAGACCCCATCCCGCCCTCCCACCCCGGTCCCTCCACCCGCAGAGGGCCACCTCTATCTGTCCATCCCGTCGCCGGTAGACGACCCCTCCCGCCGAGACAAGGCGCTCCACCGGACCCCGCGCCACGGCTTCTCCCCACCGGCTGTGCTACCCCCATGCTAGGGGGAGGGGGGGCGGGCGTCAAGGGCGGGGGGACTGAAGTGCGGACATGAGTTAGGACAGGGGATGGCGATGGCCAAGAAGGAGACCCGGTTCACCCCGATGATGGCCCGCCCTTCTATATATGGCGGTAGACACCCTCCGGTTTGCCCCCCAATATCGGTGTCCCGACTCGTGCCCCAACCTCAGCGGAGGGAGGGTGTTTGGGAAAGAGGGACGGGGATAAACCGTAGGGGCAACCCCCCGTGGTTGCCCTATATCGGGGCAGGCACAGGGGCCTGCCCCTACTTTCCTCAAACACCCTCAGGGCGGGGGAGGGCTACTGGGTGAGCCAGACGTAGGCGTACATCTTGCCCACCCCGTAGGACCCCAGGATCTTGGGCACCATGCCCCGCACGTGGGGATGCCATGCGGTGCGGATGACGCCCATGGGCAAGTAGACGTAGTAGGCCTTGTCCGCCAGGTACTCCTGGATGGCGTAGACCGTCTCCAGCCGCTTCCTGGGGTCCATCTCCCGCCGCTGCCGCTCCAGGAGGGCGTTCAGGGCCGGGTCGTTCACACTGCTCCGGTTGGCGGCCTGCCCGGGGTAGAAGTGGCCGTAGAGGAAGTAGTCGGGCTCAGCGTAGGGGGTCACGGGCCCGATGGCCATGCCCTCGAACCGGCCCAGGTACGTGGTGGAGATGTACAGGCCGTACTCCTGGGGCCGCAGCTCCGCCCTGATGCCAGCCCTGGCCAGGTCCTGCTGCGCCAGCTGATAGCGGGCATCCCAGACGGCCCCGTATACCACCGTCGCGTAGAGCAAGGGGGCGGTGAGGCCGCCCGGGTGGCCAGCCTCGGCCAGCAGCCTCCTGGCCAGCTCGGGGTCGTGGCCGATGAGGAGCTTGGCCTTCTCCGGGGGGTACTTTTCAATGGGCAGCTGCCACGCCTGGTAGGCGCACGGGATGGGTCCGTGGTACAGGCACCCCTCCCCGTAGTGGAGGGTGTCGATCCACGCCTGGCGGTTAATGGCCAGGGAGACGGCCTGGCGCACCCGGTGGTCGTTGAAGGGGGGTTTGGTGGTGTTGAAGTAGATGGTGCCGAGGACCATGCTGCGGAGGCCGCTCCCCAGGATCAGGTCGGGGCGGGTGCGCTGCAGGTGGAAGTAGTCGGTGTCCTCGATGCTGGGCCACCAGTTGGCCTGGTGCACCCGCCCCGTGCGGAACAGGGCGACCCGCGTGCTGTAATCCGGCGTGATCTCCACCCGCACCTCATCCACATAGGGGATGCCCTTCCGCCAGTAGTCGGGGTTCCTCTTGAAGACGTACTGGACGCCCCTGGTATAGGAGGCTAGGATGAAGGGGCCGGTGCCGATGGCCGCCTCCAGGCGGTTGTAGTCCCTGTACTCCCGCTCCGCCTCGGGCGGGAGGACCACGGTATAGGAGGGCTGGGCCAGGTGGTTCATCAGGGGGGCATAGGGGTGGGCCAGGCGGATGCGCACCGTGTGGTCGTCGACCGCCTCGATCCTGGTGACGGGCTCAAAGTGGGCCCGGAACCCTGAGCGGGCGGCGAAGCGCTCGAGGGAGAAGACCACATCGGCTGCCTTCACCTCCCGGGCGTTGACAGGGGGCTTGTTGTGGAACCGCACCCCCCGCCGCAGGGTGAAGGTGACGGTGGTGAAGTCGGGGGAGAACTCCCACTTCTCCGCCAAGTTGGGGAGAATAGTCTCGTCGTAGGGATCTTTGGCCTCGGGGCCGAAGGGGAAACCCACCAGGTGGTCATAGACGGCGCTGGCGACGTTCATGGTCAGGAAGCTGATGGTCAGGTGCGGGTCCAGGTTGGGGGCCTCCTGTCCCGCCACCCGGTAGATACCCCCGTAGCGGGCCTGCTCGGCCGGGGTGGGGGTGGGGGTCGGGGTGGGGCGGACGGGCGTTGGGGTGGGGACCGCAAAGGGGGTGGGGGTTGGGGCGACCGGGGGTGGGGTGGGCTGGGCGACGGGCGCCGGGCCCGGGGTCGGCGTAGGGGTCGGGGCCACCGCCGGCCTACACGCCACCACCCCCCACAACACCACCAGGAAGATCACGCCGGACAAAGACCGCCACCTGCCCATGGCCCCCCTTTTCCCAGAGATTTTAGGAGGTCACAGACACTCTACTTTAACGATGAGGTCTTGTCAAGGGGGGGCCGGGCCGGAAACCACGCCTCTTAAGGGTATGGGGGGGGTGTGCCCAGGGGATGAGCCGGTGGCTGGTCCCAGTGGGGTATGGGGCTCTGGGGGTTCTGGGGGTGTTCCTCATCTGGCCGGTGTTCGGGGGCGATTTCCCCCCCGGCGTGGATACCCCCACCTTCCTCCACCTGGCGTGGGTGACCCGGCTGGCCCTGACGGGGGAGATATCCCCCCCGTGGGTCGACCCCTTCTGGTATGGGGGGCGTTTTCCCTACCTGCAAGCCTATCCCCCCCTGGCCTACGGTCTGGTGGGAGGGGTCAGCGCCGTGACGGGGGTGGAGTGGGTGGGGGTGTACCGTGGGGTGCTGGCGGTGGGGTATGTGGGGACCGGATGGGCCACGGCATGGCTGGCCCAGGAGATGGGCCTCGCCCGCTGGACGGCCCTCCTGGCGGGCCTGGTGGCGCTCCTGGGCTATCCGGTGCTGGCCGCCCTGGGCCTGTGGGGGTGGTTCACCAGCTGCGTCGCCCTCCCCCTGGTGCTCCTGGGCTATGGGCTGCTGGAGCGGGGGGTCTGGAGGGGAAAGGGGGGATGGGCAGCCCTGGGAGGGGTCTGCTTCGGGCTGGGGGCCCTGGCCCACCACATGACCGCCTTCGGGATAGGTCTGGCCCTCCTCCCCTGGGGGGTCTACGCCCTGGTCCGGGGGGTCCCCGGGCGGTGGCAGGTGGTCAGGGCAGGGGCGGCCTTCATGGGGGCGACGGGGGTGGTGGCGCTCCCCTGGGGGATACCCTTCCTCCTCCACGCCCTGCCGGTGGGGTTCCGCCGGGAGATCCCCGGGGTGTGGGCCTTCCCCCCCGTCCTTTACGCATGGCACGCCATCTCCCCGGGGTATATCGGGCGGTATATCTACCCCTCCTATCTGGGGGGTAGCCTGGTCCTCTTCGGCATCCTCGGGCTAGGGTACGCTATAGGGGAGGGGCGTCGCCTCCCCGGGGTTGCCCTGGTCCTCCTCTGCCTGGTCTGGTTCAGCCTGGGGGTGGGGGGCAATCCCCTCTACCGTTTTTACCCCTTCAGCGGGCTGGACACGGCCCGCTTCTCCCTCTTCCTGATGCCTTTCCTGGCCATCCTGGCGGCCGCCGTGGTGGATGCCGGCGCCAGGGCGATGGGGAGGAGGCTCCCCACCCTGGCGGCCAGGGGTGTGGCAGGGGTCCTGGCGGTGGCCCTGGTGGCCCTGCCGGCAAAGGACGCCTGGACCTTCCGGCAGAGGATCCAGCCATACCGCGTGGACCCCCAGGTGCGGGACGCCCTGGGGTGGCTGGCCACCCACACCGCCCCCCACGACCTGATCTTTTCCGGGGGGATGTGGTTCTGGGACACCTTTTTGATCCCCTACCTCTCCCGACGCCCCCTGGTGCACGGGTGGCACGACGAGGGCGCCCCCTCGTGGCGACAGGTGGGCGCCCTGCGCGGCGCCGTGTGGTCCGCCCATGGGTCGGTGGAGGAGGTGTACGCCACCCTGAAGGCCCTGGGAGCCCGCTATGTGGTGGTCGGGGAGGGCCTCTTCTCCCCCGAGGCTTCCGGCGCCTTCCGCCAGGGGCTGGACAGCCATCCCCAGGGCTTCTCCCTCCGGGCCCGGTGGGAGCGGGTGCGCATCTACCAGGTGCGGTAACGCCCTTCGGCGCGTCCTGACCCTCCCAGGAGGCCTGCCCCCTCTTCCCACCCCACCCCCGGCGGCCCGGCCCTCCTGCGGGGGCGGGGGTGCCTCCCCCCTGGAACCTGGCCCCGGTGCTCTTGTCCACCTTACGGCTCAGCCACCCCCTGGCGCCCTGGCGCCACCCCTGACCCTTTCCTCAAACACCCCCCCTGAGGTTCAGACATGAGTTGGGACAGGGGGGGAAGAGGAGGGCCAGGAAGGCGGCCAACGCCCCCCCCACGATGGCCTGCCACTCCCGCAGTGACACCACCCACCTCTGCTTCAGCAGCACAAACAGGCCGGAATAACACCTCCCCTTCCCCTTCCACCAGGGCCGATGGGGGTTCACCCCCGCCGGGGCCCCTTCCCCCTCCCCCGGCGGCGCCCCAT
>Ga0272447_1000627_pt1 | contig 25394 bp, 29 predicted proteins | sample YNPCB0133_FD_194589 | JGI IMG/M metagenome (GOLD analysis project Ga0272447, IMG submission 194589) | Hot spring microbial mat communities from Yellowstone National Park, WY, United States - YNP-CB-013-3 | ecosystem: Environmental > Aquatic > Thermal springs > Hot (42-90C) > Sediment | place... | reverse complement strand
GGGCCCCAGCAGCGGGGGGGGGGGGGCGGCGGGCCCCCCCCCCAACCCCCGTCCTTTGTCCATGCCCAGATACCCCGCAGGGTAACAACTATTCAGGCCGATGGGAATCGCCCTCCCTGGGCCCTTCGTGCCGGGCCTCGCCCCGAGGGGTGTCGGTCTCCACCGGGTACGGAGGCAGGGCCGCTGCGCCCGTGGTATGTGCGCATCATAAGAGACCTGGTCGGCGAAGGCCAACCAGCGGCCGCAGGCCCAAAGAGGCGGACTTCTGTCAGTACCTGAATAGCACCTGAATAGGGACCTCGCAGGGATCACCCCACCAGTCCGTACCTCTGCAACACCGGCCGGGGGTCCACCATGTTCTTATCCAGTTCCGCCTTCTTCTCCTCCATCCCGAAGGCGAGCACCATCAACTGGGTGATGTAGAGAACAGGCAACTGGAAATCCAGTTTCATCTGGACCTGCCGGGCTTCCACGTTCACCTGGCAGAGGGGACAGGCGGTAACCATCAGTTCCGCACCGCTATGGTGCGCGTTTCGCAGAACCTTCTCCGAAAGTTCCAGCGCAACGTTCGTCTGGGTAATCCCCAGGCTGCCGCCGCAGCAGTCGGTCTTGTAGGACCACTCCAACGGTTCGCCGCCCAGCGCCCGGATGACGTCGTCCATACAGGTGGGGTTCTCGGGGTCCTCCGCACCAGTGTACTTCGGCGGACGGGTGGTGGCGCATCCGTAGTAGGACGCCACGCGCATCCCCTGCAGAGGCTTTTTGACCTGCGCCCGAATCGCCTCCAGCCCGGCCCGTTCCAGCAACGTCTCCACCGCATGCAGGGTCTCCACTGTCCCCTGATACTGGTAGCCGACCCGCTGGGCCACCTGCTCCGCCAGTTCGGGACGATGGGCCATCTCATAGGCACCGGCCCGGAAGCGCTGATAGCACCCCAGACACGGCGCCACCACCTGCCGGAGCCCCATCTGTTCCACCAGGGAGAGGTTCACCCCGGCATAGTATCCCGCCAGAACCGGGTCGGTGGTATGCGCAGGGGTGGAACCACAGCAAACCCACCCCGGCGGCTCCACCAGTTGGATTCCCAGGGCCCCGCAGACGGCGCGGAAAGTATGGTCGTACTCCGTGGCAGTGGATTCCAGCGAACAGCCGGGGTAGTAGGCAATGACGTTCCCCCTGGCCTCCACCCGCTTCACCTTCTTCGGCGGACGGACAAACTCCGGGAGCAGCCGGATTTTCCGTTTGAGGATCATCGGCACGCCCAGGTCCATATCTTTGAGGGGGCGCCCGGTCAGGACGTTCATCATCCCCATGAGGCCGGCCTCGTAGAGCCGCCCGGCCACTCCGATGGTCTTGAGGAAGACCTGGGTGAAGAGTTCCACCTCCCGCACCGGCGGCTTGATGCCCCGCCTACGGGCCTCTATGCGGAGCACGTCCATCACTCCGGCGACATCTATGCCCTGGGGGCAGCGGGTGGAGCAAGTGACGCACGCCGCGCAAATCCAGGGGGTCTTCGCCTCCAGCACCCGCTCATCGTTGAACTGAATGGCCCGCATCACCTGGTTGGGCAGCAGGTCCATATGCTCCGCCACCGGGCATCCGCTGGAACAGCGGACGCACTGGTAGCAGAGGTAGGGGTTGGAACTGGTGTGCTCCTCCACAATCTCCGCCAGCGTTTGCGTTCGGACTCGTGCTCTGGCCGCCATACTCGCTCCTGTTTTTTTCACCACCAAGACACCAAGACACGAAGAAATAAACTTTTTTCTTGTGTCTTCGTGCCTTCGTGCTTACTCTTTTACCACCAAGACACAAAGACACGAAGAAATAAACTTTTTTTCTTTGTGTCTTCGTGCCTTCGTGGTTTTTTAGGTTTTACTCTACCACCGGGCGGGGCAGGAGGCCGGCGCCCTCCACGATGGGCCGCACCGCCTCTTCCCACTCAATGGCCATGATGTGAACGCCCGCCACACCGGGGATTTCGCGGAGTTCCTGAATCTGCTCAATAGCGATGCGGATGCCTTCCCGCTCCCAGGCCTCCTTGCGGGCCTTCTTGTCCTCTTTGGGAATTCCGGCGACCGCCGCCTCCATCCGCTCCACGTACTCCTCCCGCACCCGCATCCCCGGCACCTTGTCCCGCATGTACCGGGCCGCCCCGGCGGACTTCAGCGGGCCGATGCCGGCCAGGATGTAGACCTTCTCGTGCAGGCCCATATCCACCACCCGTTTCATGAACTCCCGGAAGCGGGGGATGTCCAGGATAATCTGGGTCTGGATGAAGTCCACTCCGGCGGCAATCTTCTTCATCAGACGGTACGGGCGGAAGTCAAAGGGATCCCCGAAAGGGTTCTCCGCCGCGCCGATGAAGAAGGCGGGGCGTACTCCCTTGATCTCGTCCCCACACTGGAAGCGGCCCTCGTCCCGCATGTCCCGGACCATGCGGATGAACTGGATAGAGTCTAGGTCGTGGACGTTTTTCGCGGTGGGATGGTTGCCGAAACCCTGATGGTCGCCCGTGAGACAGAGGAGGTTACGCGCACCCAGAGCGTAGGCACCCAGCAGGTCCGATTGCATCGCCAGCCGGTTGCGGTCCCGGCAGGTCATCTGGACAATGGGCTCCACCCCCTCCTGGAGAGCCAGAACCGCCGAGGCGATGCTGGACATGCGGACGATGGCCGTCTGGTTATCGGTGATGTTGGCAGCGTCCACCACGCCCCGAAGCAGGCGGGCCTTGCGCCGGATGACCTCGGGGTCAGCGCTCTGGGGCGGGCCAATCTCCGCCGTCACCACGAAGTGCCCCGCGCGCAGGAGTTTCTCCAGGTTGCTACCGGACTTGTAGCCGTTGGTCTGTTCGCTCATGTCTCACCTCACTCTTCTTCAGGCAGTCTCAGGTCCTCCCGCACAATCTTGCGGGGGCCGCCGTCGCGGCTGCGGGACCAGTTCTTGGGCGGCTGGACCTCCAGGAGTCGCTCCATTTGCCCGAATTTCATCGCGCGCTCCCAGATGAGATGCCAGGCACAGGGGAGGTCGGAACGCACCTCGCAGACGCCGTTCTGGGAACCGCCGCAGGGGCCGTTCAGCAATTGCTTGGAGCAGCGGGCGATAGGGCAGATGCCGAAGGTGATCCCCAGGATGCAGTCGCCGCAGGCCTGGCAGCGCTCCTCCCAGACGCCGTGCTCCTCTGGCAACCCCAGGAAGGTGGTGTTCAGGCCCGGCAGGGTGATGGCATCGGGGAAGCGCTCGTTCATCGCCTGGACGCCGATGCCGCAGGCCAGGCTGAGGACGACGTCGTAGTCCTTCAGCCGGTCCGCCAGCGGGTCAATGTACTCCCACTCGCACTGCCGCTGTACCGTGACCTCATCCACTTCCATTGGGTGGCCCTCCAGTTTGCTCTTCATGCGAAGGGCCGAGGCCAGAATCGCCGCCTCCTTCTCGCCCCCGGCGAAGCAGACGGTCACGCACGTCCCGCACCCGGCCACCAGCACCCGGCGGGCATCCCCCAGCAAGTTCATGATTTCCTCTAATGGCTTCTGTTCACCAACAATCATGGATTCCTCCGTTCACGTTTTACTTTTCACGTTTCACGTACTCCGCCTCAGCGGATTCGGTCCCAATTTCCGGACCGTCTCCGTCATCTCGCGGACGTACTCCGCGAACTGAACGGCCATGGCTGAGGAGAGGTTGAACATCCGCACCCGCTCCCCGCCCAGGCCGATTTTGTCCAGCCACTCGGCGGCGTACTTCACCCTTCGTTTGGCATTGACATTACCTTCCAGGTAATGACACTCGCCTTCCAGTCAACCCGCCACCATGACGCCGTCGGCGCCGTGCTCAAAGGCGCGGAGAATCTCCGAGACCTCTACCCGTCCGGAGCAGGGCACCTCCACGATGCGGACGCCCGCGGGGTAGTTGAGGCGCATCACCCCGGCCAGGTCGGCCGCCGCGTAGGCGCAGTAGTGGCAGCAAAAGGCCAGGATTCGGGGTTCAAAGGCCTCTTCCATAATCGCCTCCCGTTCATAAGACCATATCGGAAGGACGCGGACAAACGCAGATGGAGACAGATTTGTAACTATTCAGGCCGATTGAAATCGCCCTCCCTGGGCACTTCGTGCCGGGTGTCGGCCTCCGCCGACACCCTTCGAGAAGGGTGATCGGCAAAGGCCGACCACTGGCCGCAAGCCCAAAAAGGTGACGCCTCGGGCGAGCCTTCGGCGTGACCCTTCCAGTCACCGCCTGAATAACGCAGATTTTACCTTTCATCTTGCGACCTGCGACCTGCTCCGTGCTCCCTGTCTAATCCGCCCCAGGCCGCTCCCGCCCCTCCCGGATATACTGCATAATCTCCTCCGCCGTCATCCCTAAATCCAGCCCCTGCACAGCCAGCGGCGACCCCTTCCGCCGCTCCGGACGGACCACAAACACCCGGCCATCCCGGCGCTTGATTCGGACTTCCCCTTCCGCCTCTGCCCGTTCCAGCAACTCGGCCAGCCGTTGCCTGGCCTGGGTATAGGTGTATACCTCCATCTTCCACCTCCTACACATTTATCACTTCTACACCCCTTTGCTGTGCTGCTGCCACTAACCCCTTATCCAGCGTCAGCAATGGCAACCGGTATTTTTCTGCACAACGAATCAAATACGCATCGTAGGCATAGAGTCTCAACTCTTGAGCGATTTTTAACGCCTCCTCTATCTCTACAGTAACATATCGGACAGGTATTTGTTCGTATATCTGGATTGCCCTCAACGCCTGCTCCAAAGTAATCCGGTTCCGCTTCAGCATAGCAGCAAGCGCGTTCCCGATTTCCCAGTGTACCGAGTAGGGAGCCACCAAGTCCACCCCTTCGGTCAACTCAATTAACCGCTCCCTTCCAGGCTCCCCAACAATCACTGCAATTAAAACCGAGGCATCTACCACAATATTCATCGCTTGCCCCTGCTTAGTTGTACAATTGAACATATCACCAATTATACCCCGTGATCTTTTTTCCGCAACTCTCATACCTCTACCAGCCCCGATTCCCTCATCGCCCCAATCTTCGCCTCCATCTGCACATCCCGGTAGTGGAGCAACTGGATGGCCTTCGCCGGGCACTCGCCCACGCAGACACCGCAGCCATGGCACTGGGCCGGCTCAATGTAGGCCGCGCCCACGATGCCCCCCACCCCCATCAGGTCGGCGCGGATGCGCGGCACCCGATACGGGCAAATCCGCACACAGGTCAGGCATCCCACGCACTTCTCCGGGTCCACCTGGGCGACGACGCCCCCCACCTCCAGATAATCCCGGCTCAGGACCGTCGCCGCGCGGGCCGCAGCCGCCTGGGCCTGGGCAATCGCCTCCCCCAGGAACTTCGGGTAGTGGGCCATCCCCGCCAGGAAGAAGCCGTCGGCAGCGAAATCCACCGGGCGCAGTTTCACGTGCGCCTCCAGGAAGAACCCGTCCAGGTCCACCGGCAACTTCAGCCGCGCCGCCAACTCCCGCGACCCCGGCGACGGCACCACCGGCATGCTCAGCACCAGCAGGTCCGGCTCCAGCACCAACTCCTCCCTCAGCACCGGCTCCCATACTGTAATCTGCAATCTGGAATCTGTGATCTGCACCTGGGGCTTTCGGTCAAAATCATACTGGACGAAGAGCACCCCCGCTCGCCGGGCCTCCTGGTAGATGCGCTCCTTGAACCCGAAGGTCCGGATGTCCCGGTAGATGACCGTCACCCGGGCCTGGGGCTTATGGCGCTTCAGCATCAGCGCGTTCTTGAGGGCCGTGGTGCAGCAGATACGGGCACAGTACTGCTCCGCCGGCCCCACACATTGAATCATCACCACCGAATCGGGCAGGTCCCGCCCCTCCCCCAGCCGCTGCTCAAACTCCTGCTGGGTAAGGATGCGCGGGTTGCTCCCGTAGCCATAATCGGGTCCCCGATACTCCACTCCGCCGACGGCCACAATCGCCACGCCGTGGCGGACCTCCAATTCTTCCCTTGGCCCCCGCAACCGGGAAACGTACTGCCCCACAAAGCCACTGGTCTCCACCACCTCCGTGTTCAGGTGGACCGTGATGAGGGGCTCCGCCGTCACCCGCCCCACCAGCGCACGGGCATACGCCTGCGGGTCCAGCCACATCCGCTCCCCGTCCCCCGTCGCCTCCAGAAGCGAATGGTGCATGCAGAGCAGGTTGCCCCCCAGGCGATCCGACCGTTCCACCAGATGGACCGGGAACCCCTGACGGGCCAGGGTGAGGGCCGCGTTCAGCCCCGCCGCGCCCCCACCGATGACCAGCGCGGCCTTCTCCACCGGCACGCGCGTCCGATGGAGCGGCTCCAGCCGGGCCGCCTTCGCCACCGCCATCCGCACCAGGTCCTTCGCCTTCTCCGTCGCCCCTTCCCAGTCGTTCTGGTGGACCCAGGAGCACTGGTTGCGGATGTTGGCCATTTCAAAGAGGTACGGGTTGAGCCCCGCCTGTCGGATGGCCTCCTGGAAGAGCGGCTCGTGGGTCAGTGGCGTGCACGCCGCCACGACCACCCGGTTCAGGTTTAACTCCTGCACCCGTTCCACAATGTGACGGATGGAGTCCTGGGAGCAGGTATAGAGGTTGTACTCGGCATGGATGACGCCGGGCAGGGTGGCCGCGTACTCCGCCACCGCCGGGACGTCCAGGAATCCGGCGATGTTGGACCCACACTTGCAGACGAAGACCCCGATGCGCAGCGGCTCCCGGGTCACATCCCGCTCCGGCGGATGGGTCTCCGGCGTCGTCTGGGTCCAGCGGGCGGGGGCCAGCAGCGCGCCCGCCAGCCCGGCCGCCGCGCTGGCCTCCACCACCGACTCGGGGATGTCCTTCGGCTCCCGGAAGGGCCCGATGGCAAAGACCCCCGGCTTGCTGGTCTGCAGCGGTGCGAAGGGAATTGTCTGGCAGAAGCCGTAAGAGTCTGTCGCAATGCCCACCCGCCGGGCCAGGTCGCGGACGGTCTCCGGGACCTCCATCCCCACCGAGAGCACCACCAGGTCAAACTCCTCTTCGCGGATGCCCCGTCCGTTCCCCTCATCTACATACCGGATGACCAGGTTGCGACTCTTCGGGTCCTCCTTCACCGCCGAGACGCGGCAGCGGACAAAGCGGATGCCATACCGCTCCTGGGCCCGGCGGTAGAAGTCCAGGTACCCCTTGCTGAAGGCCCGCATGTCCATCAGGAAGACGGTCACTTCGGTATCCGGCTCGTGCTCTATCGCCATCATCGCCTCTTTGATGGCGTAGACGCAGCAGACGGACGAGCAGTAGTCGTGCTTCTGGTCGCGGGAGCCGACGCACTGGATGAAAGCGATGCGCTTCGGCGTCCGCCCGTCGGACGGGCGCTGGACGTGCCCCAGGGTGGGGCCGGACGCGTTGAGGAGCCGCTCAAACTGCAGGGACGTGACCACGTTGGGGTAGCGGCCCCAGCCGTACTCCCCCGCTTTCTCCGCGTCAAACGTCGCAAAACCTGGGGCCAGCAGGACGGCGCCGACCTGGAGTTCCACCGTCTGCTCCACCATGTCGTGGTTGATGGCCCCGGCCTGGCAGGTGTAGAAACAACTCAGGCACTCCGAGCAGACGCCACAGGCCAGACAACGGGCCGCCTCCGCCTGCGCCTGCTCATCGGTATACCCGGCGACCACTTCCTCAAAGGTGGAAAGCCGGTGCTCCACCGGCAACATGTCCATCGGGACACGGGGCTGAATTTTGACCTCACCGCGGGCAACCCGTTCCTCAATCTCGGCCCGGGAGAGTTCCACCACCGGCAGTTTGGGCCTCGGCGGTGGCTCCAGTTCCTCCCCCTGCAGGTACCGGTGAATGGCCTGCGCGACCTTGTGTCCGGCGGCGACGGCCTCAATGACGAACGCCGTCCCGGTGGCGACATCCCCGGCGGCGAAGACGCCCGGTCGGCTGGTCGCCAGGGTGTTGGGGTTGACGGCAACCGTCGCCTGGTCGGTGATGCCGACCCCGGCGCTCTCCGGGATGAAGGCCAGACCGGCCCGCTGGCCCACGGAGAAGATGACATTGTCGCAGGGGACGAAGTGCTCGGAGCCGGGGACGACGACGGGTCGGCGGCGTCCGGTCTCGTCGGGAAGGCCGGGCTCGGTGCGGACGCACTTCATCCCTACGACGCGCCGGTGGCCGTCCCCCAGAATCTCCACCGGCGTGACCTGCCAGTGGAAGACGACGCCCTCCTCCTCCGCCCGTTCCATTTCCTCCGGGTCGGCGGTGGCCTCCTCGCGGGTCCGGCGGTAGTAGACGTGGACCTCAGCGCCCAGGCGGCGCGCGGTGCGGGCCACGTCCATCGCCACGTCCCCTGCGCCGATGACCGCGACCACTTTCCCCAGTTTCGGCGGGTTCCCCAGTCGGACGTCCCGCAGGAAATGGGTGTTGATGAGCACGCCGTCCAGGTCTGCGCCAGGGATATTGAGCCGAATGCCCTCGTGCGCGCCGACGGCGATGAGAACGGCGTCAAACCCTTCCGCAAAGACATCGTCCAGGTTGTTCACCGGGTGGTTCAGCCGCAACTCCACGCCCAGGTCCACGATGTCCTGGACCTCGCGGTCCACAATCCACGAGGGCAGGCGGTACTCCGGCACGCCCACCCGGAGCATCCCTCCGGCAACGGGCAGGGCCTCAAAGACGGTGACGCCGTAGCCCATTTTGCAGAGGTCCTGGGCCGCGGTCAGGCCGCAAGGCCCGGCGCCGATGACGGCGACCCGCTGGAGGTACCGGCGGGGGGCCGGTTCGGGAGGCACGCGCGGTTTTTCATACACCTTGTCCGTAACAAAGCGCTTGAGCGCCCGGATGTTGACGGACTCATCCAGTTTGGCCCGGTTGCAGGCGTCCTCGCAGCGGTGGTTGCAGATGCGCCCGCAGATGCCGGGGAACGGGTTGTCCTCTTTGATGACCCGTAGGGCATCCTCGTAGCGGCCCTCGCGGATGAGCGCGATGTAGCCCTGAGCCCGTTGACCGGCAGGACAGGCGTTGCGGCAAGGGGCGATACCGCGCTTCTCTATGGCGTACGCGTTGGGGACGGCCTGGGGGTAGAGTTTGTACGCCGCGCGCTGGAACCCCAGCCCCGCGTTGAACCGGTCCGGGATGATGACGGGGCAGACGCTGGCGCACTCCCCGCAGCCGGTGCATTTATCCAGGTCAATGTAGCGGGGCTTTTTGCGCAGGCGGACGGTGAAATTGCCCACGTCCCCGTCCACACCGATCACTTCGGTATCCACCAGCAACTGGATGTTGCGGTGGCGACCGGCCTCCACCAGTTTGGGGCTGAGGATACACATGGCGCAGTCGTTGGTGGGGAAGGTCTTGTCCAGTTGGGCCATGTGTCCGCCGATGGCCGACTTCGCCTCCACCAGGTAGACCTTGAAGCCGGCCTCCGCCAGGTCCAGGGCGGCCTGGACCCCGGCGATGCCCCCGCCGACGACGAGAACGGAACCGATCAGTTCGTTTTGCCCCGCCATAGTGCCCCCTTAAAGAATGACCAATGACGGAATGACCAATGACGGAATGGAATGGTTCAAGGGGTATCCAGTTTCTTTGTCGCGCTTTTGATGATGGCCTGCAGGATGCGGATGAGTTCGTCGCTCTCCTGGATAAGGGAGCGGACCTCGGCATCATCCAGCAACGCGGCCTGAACGATTTCCAGCCAGTACCTCGCTTCTCGCGCCTCCTTATGGGCAATTTTCATCTTGTGGACGAAATCGCGCCGGGATTCCGCGGCATCTGCTTCTTCCACATTGGCGCCTACAGAAGTCGCCGCCCGCACCAGTTGGCGCCCAACCTCCATTCCCGCAACGGTTCGGGGCAACCGGTCCACCAATTTGACCACGCGCACCGCAAACTGAAACGTCCGCTCCTGAATATCCATTCTCCTGCGGCCTGGCCGCCCTTCATCCAAAGACAGCCTTCTCCCTTCCCCCCGCAGCGCCTCCTGTGGCTCCCCCCGCTGCACCATTGCTCCCCCTTTCTTATTTGCGGTCACAGTTCATTGGTCATTCGTTCATTGGTCATTTCTTCATTGGCTCATTGGTCATTTTTCATTTGGTCATTGGTCATTTTTCATTGGTCATTTTCATCGGGCTCGGCCCCAACTCCCTCACCCTCTCCGTCATCTTCCGCGCGGCTTCGGCGAAGGTGGCGCCCATACCGCCGGACACAAAGACAATCTCCAGCCGGTCCCCCCCGATGCCGATTTGGTCCAGCAGTGCCCTGGCGTACTTCACCCGCGCCAGCGCGCGCTCGTTGCCGTGGACGTGGTGGCAGTTCCCGACGGGACAGGCGACGATGTAGACCCCGTCGGCGCCCTTCTCAAAGGCCTCCAGGATATAGCGGATGTCGGCCTTGCCGGTGCAGGGCAGCCGCACCAGCCGGACATTGGACGGGTACTTCAGCCGCAGCGCCCCGGCGGTATCCGCCGCCATATAGCCACAGTAGATACAGGTAAACGCGACAATCTCCGGCACGAACTCCTCGTGCCCGTTCCCCTTGACGTCCATACCTCCTCCAGGTCAGGAAATGTGCCACAAAGATGTCAGCCTGTAACCGGGCCAACGGCCGGCGCTACGCCGTCGTTGTCACCAGGGCCGGTGTGATTTCCAGCATCAACCGGCCCCGTTCTTCCCCCAAAAGTTCACTGGCATCCAGAATCTCCAGTCCGACCAGACGCCCTTCGGCATCGTAGTCCGCAATAATCTGATCGCCCAGCGGTCTCGCCTGCGCGGCACCCGGCCCCACAACGCGAAACTGGAGATACAGAGCATCCACCTCCGCATCATAGTAAATTTTCATCTTATTCCTCCACTTTCTCACTTCCGTAGTACACCAGAACCGTCACCACAACAATTTTATCAAACTCTTCCGCAAAAATGACATGCACTGTTTTATAGAGATATACCTTATGGTCTACCGGTGATGGTCGTCCATAGACAAAAGTTCGGCGCGCCTGATACTTCCCAGCCCGTGCTGATTCCCACGGGCTTCCTTGAATTGTCTGAATGACCTCCGCATCGGTTGCACCGCGCAGATACATCCTGTATCGGGCATGCCGTGAAAAGTGAATCGGTTTCACCCTCGTCAAATCATCCGCCATCGGTCATTGGTCATTTGGTCATTGGTCATTTAACCTGGTCATTGGTCATTTAATCTGCGCCAGCACCTGCTCATCCTTATACGCCACCAACTGGATGGCCTTCGCCGGGCACTCCGCCGTGCAGGTCCCGCAGCCCTGGCAGAGCGCGGGCTCAATGTAGGCCGCGCCCCGGATGCCGCCCACGCCGATGTCCGTGTAGCGCACCTTCGGAATCCCGAACGGGCAGGCCCGCACGCAGGTCAGACAGCCCACACATTTGGACTGGTCCACCCGGGCCACCACGCCGCCGATGTAGAACTTATCCTTCGTCAGGACGGTCAGCGCACGGCCTGCGGTCGCCTGGGCGTTGGCAATGCACTCCTCAATGAACTTGGGGTAGTGGGCCATGCCGCAGACGAAAATCCCCTCGCCGACGAAGTCCATAGGCCGCATCTTCAGGTGGGCCTCCATGAAGAAGCCCTCCCGCGAGAGGGGCACGTCCAGGATGCGGGCCAGGCGCTCCGTCCCCTCCGAGGGCAGGACCGCCATGCTCAGCGAGACCAGGTTGGGATAGAGGGCCACCTCCCGCCGCAGCGACGGGTCCCAGGCCACCAGTTCCAACTGCGGCCCGACGGAGCGGATGGTGGGCATGTGCTCGTCATCGTAGCGCATAAAGATGACGCCCCGGCGCCGCGCCTCGGTGTAAATCGCCTCCCGGAAACCGTAGGTGACAATGTCCCGATACAGCACCACCACCCGACAATCCGGGTTGAGCATCTTGATGCGGATGGCGTTCTTCATCGTGTTAGTACAGCAGATGCGGCTGCAGTAGCCCACCTCCCCCTCGGGCCAGACGCACTGGATGAAGACGACGGTGTCCAGGTCAGCGATGCGCTCCGGGCGGTGGACAATCATCTGCTCCAGTTCCATAGAGGTGACGACGCGCGGGTCCCGCCCGTACATGTAGACCGACCCGCGCCACTCCCGTCCGCCCGTAGCGACAATGGTCACGCCGTGGCGGACCTCCGTCTCCACCGTCTCGCCGGTGCGGGTGGTGGTGCGCAGGACGGAGCGGTACTCCCCCACCCGGCCCGTATGGGAGACGACCTCGGTGCGGGTGAGGACGCGGATGCGCTCGTGGCCCACCACCCGGTTGACCAGGTCCCGCAGGAGCCGCTGGGGGTCCTCCCCCTCCGCCACGTAGTAGACGTAGCGCAGGTTGCCGCCCAGTTCCGGCTCCCGCTCCACCAGCACCACCTCGTAGCCGGCGTCGGCGATGGTGAGGGCCGCGGTCATCCCGGAGACACCGCCGCCGATGACCAGCGCGCGCGGCTCCGGCACAACGGCCTCCTTGTAGACGGGCTCCGCCAGCCGCACGCGCGCCAGCGCCGTCCCCAGCATCACTTTCGCCTTGCGCGTCGCCCCCTCGGGGTCGTCCACGTGCACCCACGCGCAGTGCTCCCGCAGGTTGACCATTTCCATAAGATACGGGTTCAGGCCGGCCTGTCGGGTGACTTTCTGGAAGAGCGGCTCGTGGGTCCGGTGGCTGCACGCGCCGACCACGACCCGGTTCAGGTTGTGCTCCCGGATGGCCGCCCGGATGGCGTCCTGTCCGGCGTCAAAACAGCCGTAGTCCACCACCTGGACGTGGGCCACGTCCGGCTGGGTGCGGGCCCAGGCCGCCACGTCCTCCACGTCAATCACCCCGTCCAGCGTGGGCGTACAGCGGCAGAGGAAGACGCCCACCCTCGGCGGTTCGCCGCGCACGTCCCGCTCCGGCACGAATCCGTCCGGTCTCCAGAGGAAGGGGTATTCCCGGCTGGACGGGTGTTCGCCCAGGTGCTCCCGCAGCAGCCGCATCACGTCGCCTGCGGCGCCCGCCGCGTCTATGATGGTCTCCGCAATCTCCTTGGGCGACTGGAAAGTCCCGCAGACGTAGATGCCGGGCCGACTGGTCTCCAGCGGATTGAACTTATCGGTCTCGCAGAAGCCGTAGGGGTTCAGGTCAATACCCAGCACACGCGCCAGGTCGCGGGCGCCGTCCGGCGGGCGGGAGCCCAGGGAGAGGACCACCAGGTCAAACCGGTCCTCCCGCATCCGGCCCTCTTCGTCCGGATAGCGGAGAATCAGGTCGTGGGTCAGCGGGTCCTCTTTGACCGCCGAGATGCGGCAGCGGGTGTACTCCACCTGATACTTGTTCCGGGCCTCCTCGTAGTAGGCGTTGAACTCCTTGTTGAAGGCCCGCTCGTCCATGATGAAAATCTGGCAGTGGACGCCGGGGATGCGCTCTTTGGCGATCATCGCCTCTTTGGTGGCGTACATGCAGCAGATGGACGAGCAGTAGGGATACTTCTGGTCCCGCGAGCCCACGCACTGCAGCCAGGCGATGCGTTTGGGGAGTTTCCCGTCGGACGGGCGCAGGACAATGCCCTCGGTGGGGCCGGACCGGCTGGCCAGCCGCTCGTACTGCATGGAGTGGATGACGTTGGGGAAGCGGCCGTAGCCCAGTTCGCCGTACTCCTCGGGGTCGGAGAGGGCGTAGCCCATGGAGAGGATGATGGCGCCCACCGCCAGGTCCTGCTCATAGGGCTCTTCGTCCAGGTTCACCGCGCCCGTCGGGCAGACGGCCACGCACCGCCGACAGGTCTCGCATCGGGGAACCTTATCCACCACGTACGAATCCGGCAGGGCGCGGGGGGCCATTTTGTAGATGGCCTTGCGGGTCACCAGTTCCTCCTCAAAGAAACTGGGCAGGTCCACCGGACAGACGGCGGCGCAGAGGCCGCAGTTGATGCACTTCTCCGGGTCCACGTAAGTGGGCCGGTGCCGCACGGTGACGGTGAAATCGCCCGCCCGACCCTCCACCCGGATCAGGTCGGTGTTGGTGAGAATCTCAATGTTGGGGTGGCGGTTGAAGTCCAGGAAGGCCGGCGAGATAGAGGGCCGCGTGCAGCCGTAGCCGTGGTCGGAGGTGCCCCGGCAGAGGACGCAGTCGTGGGTGGGGAACATGTAGCCCAGTTGGGCCACCCGCCCGCCCAGCCAGGGGAGACTCTCCACCAGGTAGACCTTCAGGCCGGCCTCGGCCAGGTCTATCGCGGCGCGCATCCCGCCGACGCCGCCGCCGACCACCAGGACGGATGATGTGGGATGGTGTGGAATTGCCATACGGGTCCTCGCGTGCTATAATGGTCAATACAACGCATCAGGGAAGGGAGAAAGATGGCTCGCGAAATTTTTGTTCAGACGACTCCCCAGGGCATCCTGATCACTTCGCCGATTTTCCGGGAATGGGAAGAGGTTGAAGTGATTCAGGACGGAGAGCGCATCATCCTTCAACCCAGACGGGCAATAGAGCACCGCCCGATTGCGTACCACCCCGCCTTCGGTCTCTGGGCAGACCGGGAAGAAGGGGACAGCGTACAACTGGCTGATACCCTTCGGAGCCGATTGGAGCATCGGCAAGATGTTTCCTCCTGAAGCCCGTCTGATAGATACCAACATCCTGGTGGACCTCCTGCGTGGCCGGGAAGAGGCCCGCCAGTGGATTGATCAATTGCCCAATGAGGGGCGCTGCATCTCTGTTGTCACAGCGGCCGAGTTGCTGGCGGGAGCCCGCTCAGCCCGTGAGCAAAGCCTCATAGAAGAGGAACTCGCCCTCTACCAGATTCTCTGGTTACAGGAGCCAATCTCCCGCCTGGCACTGGAGTGGTATAAACGCTTTCACCTTCGGTATGGCGTGGGCTTTCTGGATTGTCTGATCGGAGCGACCGCTCTCTATTATGACCTGCCCCTTGCCACGTTGAACGAACGGCACTTTGCTCCTCTTCCCGACCTTCGGGTAGAACGCCCCTACTGACGCCGGGTGTAATCCGGCAATAGTATGGGCGATACCACCCCCGTATTCACCCCCGCCTCCTCCAGTTCGCGGTTCCACCTTTCCAGATGGGCCAGGGTGGGCCTGCCCGGTTGGGCCTGGTGGGCCCAGAGCGCGGCGTTGCGGCCCGACCGTCGGCCAAAGACCAGAATCTCCAGCAGGGAGTTGCCCATGAGCCGGTTGTGGCCGTGGACGCCCGCGCTGACCTCTCCGGCGATGTAAAGCCCGGGGATCACGGTGGAGCCGTCGGCCCGGAGCCGCACCCCGCCGTTCTGGTAGTGCAGGGTCGGATAGACCAGCATCGGCTCCTTCGTGATGTCAATCCCGAAGCGGGCGAACTGGCGCACCATGGCCGGAAGCGCCCGCTGGATGGTGCCGGGGCCGTGGATGATGTCTATCATCGGCGAATCCAGCCAGACGCCCGGCTGTCCGGTCGGGGTGACGACGCCGTTGCCCCGCGCGCACTCCCGGATGAAGGCTGCCGCCTCCACATCGCGCGGCTCCAGCGGATAGACGAACTGCTCGCCATATTTGTTGACGACCTGCGCGCCCAGCCCGCGCACCTTCTCGGTGACCAGCAGCCCCAGAATCTGCTCCGGGAACGCCGCGCCAGTGGGGTGGTACTGCATGGACTCCAGATAGCCCAGGGGAGCGCCGGCCCGGTAGGCCAGGACAACGCCGTCGGCGGTGGCGCCGTAGTGGTTGGTGGTGGGGAACCCCTGGTAGTGGAGCCGCCCGCCGCCGCCCGTCGCCAGCACGACGGCCTTCGCCTTGATGTAGCCCTTCGCGCCCGTCTCCAGGTTCATCACCACCGCGCCGGCGATTTGCCCTTTGTCGTCCAGCACCAGTTCTATGGCCGGAGAGAACTCTATCACCGTGATGTCCGGCTCCCGATTGCGGACCTCGTCCCGCAGGACACGCATAATCTCCGCGCCGGTGTAGTCGCGGGCCGAGTGCATCCGTTTGCGGCTGGTGCCGCCGCCGTGGGCCTCCACCATGGTCCCGTCCGGCTCTTTGTCAAACATCATTCCCAGGTCTTCCAGCCATTTAATGACGAAAGGAGCGTCCATCACCAGCGCCTCCACCAGTTCGGGGACGTTGGTGAAGTGCCCGCCGCCGATGACGTCCAGGTAGTGAATGGCCGGACTGTCGTTGGGACGGTCGGCGGCTTGGATGCCGCCCTGGGCCATCATGGTGTTGGCGTCGCCGAAGCGGAGTTTGGTCACCAGGATGACCTTCGCGCCGTGCTCCTGGGCCAGGAGCGCCGCCGACGCGCCGGCCCCGCCGCCGCCGATAACCAGGACGTCGGTCTCGGCGATGGGGCTGGCAAGGTCAAAGTCCGGGCCGATGTGGGGCCGGCCCTCCACGATGTCCGCCAGTTCCAGCGGCATCTTCTGGCCCTTGCTGACGCCAACGCGAATGGTGCGGAAGGTCTCCTCTTTGTAGTCGGGGTGATAAGCCTTCAGAATCGCCTCTCGCTCCTCCAGCGTCATCGTGGGAAAGGTTTCTTTCAGACGCCGGGGGCGGGTCGCCTCCACCAGTCGGAGAGACTCCTGCATTTCCGGCGGATAACCGCTCATCGCTCACTCCTGTGTCGCAGATTTTCAGGCAACGGACTGGGGAAACTCCTCTTGGAGTTTCTCCTGCACCCATAGGTTCAGAAGCGTCTCCGGAGAAATTCCCCGTCGCTGAGCCACTGAACGAATACGGGCGGAGAGAGTCGCATCCAGGGGATAATAGGTCACCTCAGAACGAATATCCACCTCAAATTCCACCGGGTAGGTCTGCTCCCAGTAGTCAGCCAAGTCATGGGCATCCCAAAACTGGCCAATTTCCAGATAAGACCGGGCCTTTGATACCGAACTTCTACCTTTGCTCATATAGCCTCCTTTCGGCACGGGTCATATCCCTCGCCGACAGAATCAACGCGTGCCCGCTCTTCTTCCAGACAAAGAAGACCGCCAGGTATCTCCCACTCTCTGTCTGGCCCAGAGCGACGTACACATTTTCGCCCCGCCGATGTCCCTTTTCTACAAAGCGAAAATAGGGACGGCTGGCGAAAACCTCCCGCACTTCCTGCTGACGCACACCGTGCTTCTCCAGCAACTTTTCTACAATATCAGCCAGCCAGATAAGACCGGTGATCCTCACGCAAGACTCCCTGTCACCCCTTGAACCGTGGCTTATACAAACTTACACAACGCTCCAGGCAATAGTCATCCCAACACGCTCCCCGGTCGCTTCGTTAATCAACAGCAATTCTCCCCCATTCTTCCCCCGTAATTGCTCGTTCGCATTCAACAACTCAATGCCATAGACGGTTCCATCCGGAGCCATATCCACAACCAATTCGTCACTCAGGCGGATAGACTCCACTTCAGCGTCCTCTTCCCGAAAGCGAAGGTAAGCAATGTTATAGCGCGGATCGTATGTAATCTTCATCACCCTCCTCCGTCAAAATACCGTGCAATGACTGTGATCACCAACCAATCCTCGTCTTCCCAAACAGCGAAAACCTCCACCTGCTTGAACCGGTAGCGCCGCCCGCGCCATTCGTCGTGGAACTGAAAGTTTCTACGGAAGCCCATACGGCCAAACTTTGCCGGGAACGGTTCACCCCTTTCCACTGTCGCCCGGACTTCCTCCTCGGTGACGCCCCGCTCCCTCATCCGCTCCACAGCGTGAGGATGAAAGCGTACCCCCATCAGTCCTCCGGCTCTACATCCCGCGCTTTGTAGCGAGCCTTCAGTTCCTCCACGCTCATGCTCTTTAGGGCCCGGATTTCCTCGTCAAACTTGCCGTTCTTGATCTCCTCCAGCCGCTCCTCCAGGTGTTTGGAACGGGGGGCCAGGTAGCGGCCGTAGAGGCGGCGGGCCAGAATGGCGATGTTGTACTGGGCCTCCTCCGCCGGGCAGCGGGCCGCGCAGAGGCCGCACATGATGCAGTCAAAGGACAGGTCGGCCACCCGGGCGATGTCTCCGCGCATCCCGGCCGCCATGTAGGCCCGGACGTCTATCTGCTGGGGGCACGCTTTGGTGCAGGTACCGCAGCCCAGACAGCGCAGGACTTCGGGATAGAGGGCGAAGAGCGTGGTCGGCGTCGGCTCCAACTTCGTGATGTCGTAGGTTGCCCGACGGGCCGGGAAGAAGGGCAACTGGGCCAGGTACATATTCGGCTGCACCACCGTCTGGCAGGCCAAGCCGAAGTAGAGTTTGGGGTCGCCCTGGATGCGGTAGGCCGTGGCGCACGCGCCGCAGAAGCCGCCCCGGCAGCCCACGCCCCGCACCAGTTTGTACCCCGCGTACTCCATGGCCTTCATAATGGTCAACCCCGCGGGCACCTTGTACTGCTTGCCCATAATGAAGACGGGAATCAGGTTTTCCTGTTCGGCCATACAGCCCTCCCTCACTTCACGTTTTACGTTTTACGTTTTACGAACTCGTGAAACGTAAAACGTAAAACGTGAAACGTAAAAGGTAATTACCGTTCCTCCCCCACGTGTGACCACTCGTCCTCGCGGAAGGTGATCAGCGGCAGGGGCTCCTCCACACTGCGGCCGGGGACGTAGTCAAAGACGGCCTGCAGTTGCTGGCCGACGGCGCGAAATACCCGGCCCACGGGCAGGTCGGCCGGGCACGCGTCGGTGCAGAGGCCGCAGCCGATGCAGGAGAGCACCATGTGGTTGAGCCGGGTCAGGTGGAAAAGCATCGTGTCCGCCGGGAGCCGGTACGCGCCTTTCCGCTGCGCCCAGGCCATGTACTGAATCGGCTCATGCTCCATCACCGGGCTCTTGAAGAGGCAGGTCTTACAGTAGCAAATCGGGCAGGCGGTCATGCAGTTGTGGCAGCGGACACAGGCCGCGAAGACGCCCTCCACCCCCTCTTTCTCCAGCCGGGCACGAATCTCGGCGAAGAACGCGTCGCGGGTCTGGACGCGGCTCCGGGTGACCTTCTCCACCACCTCGGCCCGGCGGCCGTCCTCCGGCGCGGCCTCCAGGCCCAGTCGCCCGGCCAGTTCGTCGGAGAGGACGACGGGGATGCCCACCGAGAGGTCGGCGCCGAAGAGTTCCAGCCGGATGTCGCCGCCCGCCGCCACAAAGTTCTCGCACATCTGGCAGGCGTCCCGGAACGCGTAGCCCGACTGGGGGGCCAGGTCGCCCGTCCGCATGCCCGCCAGCAGCGCCGCCCGGTCCACGCCGCCGTTGGCCCGCATGGTCTGGTAGACGGGGACGGTATAGGTGCCGGGGCAGTCCACCACCACCGTCACCAGGTCCTCCAGGCTGGCCTGCTGGAGTTTGACCAGTTCTATCAGCGCGCGGTACTCGCACGGGCGCAGGACGGCGGCGATGCGCCCGCGCGGCTGGCGGACGGTCACCGGCCCGACGACGCGCGCTGCGTTCAGGCCCAGCACCGGCGCCAGCGGGTCCGCCGCCTCCAGCAGGGCCGGGTCCGCCACCAGCGCCGGGGTGACCGTACCGGACGGCGTCTCCATCGGCACCAAAACGGCCTCCACCGTCTCCGTCTCCAACAACCGTCGGAGAAAGCCCCTCAGGGCCGCCAGAATGTCCTGGTTTTCAACGGGAATCCACGCTCTCATCGCGACTCCTTAAGCAAGTTGGTAAGTGTGCAAGCTGGCAGGTGGGCCAGTAGTCCAGTTAGCCCGTTGTGCGCAGGCGCCGGTATTCGGTCAGAAGGGTGGAATCATCCAGCGCCCGCTCAAATTGCTGCAACCAGTGCTCCACATACTGGTCATCCAGACTGTCTCCTTGTCGGTGGATAATGCTGACAGCGTCCTCGTAATCCCTGGGGCGGGTAGAGATCAGTTTGTAAATCAGCAGGTCCTCGGCGGTGCACACATGCACCACCCTATCCAAAGCCACCTCTATGGGCCGGGCCCGCCGGACGGCCTCCCGATCAAACTCCGTATCCGCCAGTAACAGGTCCAATCGTACACCCGTTGGATCCTGGATGAAGAGGAAGCCCATTTTTTGGAGCGTTTCCAGCGGGTCATCGGCCAGAAAGACGTACTCCTCTGCCAGGAGTGTCACCAGATGAGCCGCGTCCTCACGTCCCAGCAGAACCCGCACATCCACGTCGCGAGTCGCGCGGGGCTCGCCCCAGATGCTCAGGGCCAGCCCACCCACCACCGCGGACGGGATGCCCGCCCTCTGTAAACGCTCCTGAAGGGACGCCACGGCCTCAAGCAGATTCTCCACGCCGCTCCTTCCGCCATCGCTCCAGCCGGGACAATCGCTCCTGAAGTTCCGCCAGATAGGCCGTCCGCTGAGGGCGGAACAGGGCCTCCGTCTGCTGGAACTGCGGCTCCAGGGCCCGCTGCAGGGCCAGGTACTGCCGGATGCCCTCCTGGACCGTCATCTGGCGCAGGAGCCGTATCCGCTCTCGTTCCAGCGCCTCCCATCCCTCACGAATGCGCCGTAAATCGCTCATCGCTTATCGCAAATCGCTTATCGCTTATCGCTTATCGCAAATCGCTTATCGCAAATCGCTTATCGCTTATCGCAAATCGCTTATCGCTTATCGCAAATCGCTTATCGCTTATCGCAAATCGCTTATCGCTTATCGCAAATGGTTGTTGATCGCTCATCGGGGGTTACAATCCCTGATCCCGGCGACCTGCGACCTGCGACTTGCGACCTGCGACATGCGACTTGCGACCTGCGACATGCGACTTGCGACCTGCGACATGCGACGTGCGACCTGCGACATGCGACGTGCGACCTGCGACTTGCGCCCTGCTCCCTGCTACACCGCCCACTCCTGTTTCATCGGGTTCGGGCCTTTTTCCTTCAAGTACTGGGTCATCTGGGTGACCGTGTCGGCGAAGCGCTGGCCCTCAGAGGCGGAAATCCAGCGCAGCCAGACCCGGTCCTCCTCCATCCCGGCCTGTTTGAGGATTTCTTTCAGGGCGATGACGCGCCGCCGGGCCTTGTAGTTGCCGGACTGGTAGTGGCAGTCGCCGGGGTGACATCCGCCGATGAGCACCCCGTCGGCGCCGTCCAGCAACGCCTTCAGGACATAGGTCGGGTCCACCGACCCGGAGCACATCAGCCGAATGATGCGGACGTTGGGCGGGTACTGGATACGGGATGTCCCCGCCAGGTCCGCTCCGGTGTAGGTACACCAGTTGCAGAGAAAGGCGACGATTTTGGGTTCAAAGTTGTCGCTGGTCATCCTTCCTCCTTTAAGAAGAGATTCAAGCATCGGAGCCGTAGATCAGGGAATCAATCTCCCGAAGCACGTCAGATAGGTCCGGACCTTCAGATGCCACAATGGAGTCCCCTGTATGTTTGTGGTGAGGGAAAGTCGGGACTTCCGGATAATGAGGCGCATTGTCGTATCGGAAGATCAGCGTCCCGTCCGCACGCTGATAGTGAAATTTATACGCAACGCGCCGGATCTCCCGATGCCCCACTCTCTCTATCTCCTCAACCACACTTAACTGCGAGCCGTCATAAAAACGTAACTCAACTCTCAGGATAGCGCCAATAGTCGTCAGTGCGATCTGGAACCCCCGAATTTCAATATCCCGACGGGAGCGAAGGGTATCCTCCAGGCGGGCCAGGTAACTGTAGAGATTCAAACTGTCACCTCGCTGAGTTCTGGCTGAATCGCGGCCCGCATTAGCGCGGCTTCTACCATCCGCCTGGTTTTGACAAAAAGGTCATAAGCGGCCGCCCACTCAATACAATGCTGCAGTTCATCGTCCAATACGCCAGCCTGGTAGCGACGATAAAACTCAGCAGACGACATGCCATATTTTCCCTCATATTCGCGAAGTCTATCGGCCAGTTCCAACAAGTCGTCCACAGGGTTCGCCATCGCAATGGATTGAGCCACCGCGCGCCGGAACTCTTCCGATGACGGTAAAATGTCAAAAATCAATTCGGGCATTGGTTTCACCTCCAAAAACCGCGCTTACCACCCCACCAGCGCCTCCACCTGGGCCAGAATCTGGTCGGGAGTGAAGTGCTGGAGACGGATCGCTTTGGACGGGCAGGTGACCGCACAGGCGCCGCAACCCTTGCAGAGCACCGCGTTCACCCGCGAGACTCCCCAGAGGGAGTCCAGCGCCGGTGCGCCGTACGGGCAGATTTCCACACACATCCCGCACCCGGCGCAGAGTTCCGGGTCCACAATCGCCGTCGCCGCTTCCATCGGGACAACGCCCCGCATCAGCGGGATGAGGGCTGAGGACGCCGCGGCCTTCGCCTGAGCGACAGTGTCCGGGATGTCCTTCGGGCCCTGGCAACACCCCGCCAGGAAGACCCCGTCTACCGCCGTATCCACCGGGCGGAGTTTGGGGTGCGCTTCCAGGAAGAAGCCATCGGCGGAACGGGGGAGTTTCAGAAGTGTGGCGATGTCGGTGGCCTCCGGGCGGGGATCCATCCCTACCGCCAGCACCACCAGGTCCGCCTCGTGCTCCAGCGTCCGCCCCAGCAGCGTGTCCTCCACCCGCACCACCACCCGGTCGCCCCGGCGGTAAATCTCCGAGACGTTGCCCCGGCGGTAGCGGACACCGACCCGACGGGCCTCGTCGTAGAACTCCTCCCCCCGCTTCCCGAAGGTCCGGACGTCCATATAGAAGACGGTCACCCGGGAATCGGGCAGGGCCTGGCGCACCAGTTGCGCCTGCTTGGCGCTGATCATGCAGCAGACTCGGGAGCAGTACGGGCGGCCCAGTTGCTGATCCCGGGAGCCGACGCACTTGATGAACACCACATCCTTCGGTGTCTTCCCGTTCACCGCCAGGTCGCCGGACGCCAGCCGGTGCTCCAGTTCCAGGGTGGTGACCACCTGCGGGTACAGCCCGTACCCGAACTCCGGCTTGAGGCGCGGGTCAAAGACGTTGTAGCCGGTGGCGATGACAATGGCCCCAACCTGTATCCGGGCAGGAGCAAACCCTGTTCCTACCGGCTCTACCGTCGCCTCAAAATTGCCGACAAATCCGGTGATCCCGGCGACGCGCGAGTTCAGGTAGACAGAGATGTTCGGGTGACGCTGCACCCGGTCCACCAGCGCAGGGAGCCACTCCGAGACAGGCTCCAGGTCTGGGAAGGTCCGGTTCAGTTCGGCGACGCGGCCGCCCAGGTGGTCGCTCTGTTCCACCAGGTAGACCGGGAACCCGGCGTCGGCGATGTCCAGCGCGGCGACTATCCCTGCCACGCCGCCGCCGATGACCAGCGCCGCTGGCGTGACCGGCGCTTCCCGCTCCTCCAGCGGCTCCAGACGGGCCGCCTTCATCACGGCCGCGTAGACCAGCGCCTGCGCCTTCTCCGTCGCCTCGTGGCGGTCGTGGTGGACCCAGGAGCACTGCTCGCGGATATTGGCCATCTCAAACTGGTACGGGTTGACCCCGCCCTCCTGGGACGCGGAGCGGAAAGTCGGCTCGTGCATCCGGGGCGAGCAGGCCGCCACCACTACCCGGTTCAGCCCCAGCGTCCGGGCGTCCTCCTTGATGAGGGCCTGGCCCGGCTCGGAGCACATATACGTATAGTTGCGGGCAACGGCGACGCCCGGCAGTGTGGCCGCGAACTCCGTCACCGCCCCCACGTCCACCGTCGCGGCGATGTTGGTCCCGCAGTGACAAATATAGACACCGATGCGCGGTTTAGCAAGCATTGTAATGCCCTCTCTTGAAGATCACGGCTCTCCTCTACTGGAAATGGGAGAACTCGTATCCTGGCGGTCTCATCTACGGCTCCAGAAGCGTTTTTTTCCCGCTCCGGTTGCGAAACGGCGACCCTCAGCGGCAACTCCACTTCTTCCGCCCTCCAGGCGGCATAAGCCAGCGCCTGGCGGATATCCTCTTCCTCCAGGTATGGATACGCCTCCAGGATTTCCTGAAAAGAGGTAATTACCTACCACAAAGGACACAAAGTACTCACAAAGGACACAAAGGGATAAAATATCATCCTTCGTGCCCTTTGTGCGGCCTTCGTGTCCTTCGTGGTTTTTATGAAACGGTTCTTGGGTAGGTAGTTACGAAAAGAGTACCCGGAAGCCACCAGACCCACAATGGTACCAACGGTCACCCTCATCCCCCGGATGCATGGCTTCCCCCCCATTACATTCGGGTCAAAAGTAATCCGATCCAGGGATTTCATTACCCCTCCCTATAACGCCATCGCCACCAACTCGGCGATGTCCATCACCTTCAGTCGCTCCGAGAGCCCCTTCACCTTGACTGCGTCGTCCAGCATCGCCATGCAGAAGGGGCAGGCGACAGCGAGAATCTCGGCGCCGGTATCGGCGGCCTCCTGGACCCGCTGGAAGGCCAGTCGCCCCTCCGTGTTGGTGCCCTCAAACCACATCCGTCCGCCGCCGCCCTCGCAGCAGAGGCTCCGCTCCCGAATCCGGTCCATCTCCACAAACTTCACGCCCGGAATGGCCTTCAGGACCTCCCGTGGCTCGTCAAAAATCTTGTTCTGCTTGCCCAGAAAACACGGGTCGTGGTAGGTGACGACCTTCTCCACCCGGCCGGTCAGGTTCAGCCGCCCCTGCTCCAGGAGACGGGCCAGCAACTGGGTGTAGTGGAGCACGTCCATCCCCAGTTTGTACTCGTGGCGGAAGGTGTTCATGCAATGCGGCGATGTCGTCACCATCTGCGCCGCACCGACTTCCTCCAGCAGCGGCTTCCCCTCCTCCATCAGCATCTCAAAGAGGCCCATCTCCCCCAACCGACGCACCTCGTTGCCGCAGCAGGTCTCCTCCGTGCCCAGGTGGCCGAAGTCCACCCCGGCGGCTTTCAGCACCCGCACCAGCGCCTTCGTCGCCGCCTGAGCGCGGATGTCGTAGGCGGAACTGCAGCAGGTGAAGAGGAGCGTCTCGCAGCCCTCCTGGGCCGGTTTGACGTCCAGCCCGTCCATCCAGGCAGTTCGGTCCTCCCGCGCGTAGCCGAGCGGGTTGCCCTGGCGGAAGATGCCCATCAGCGCGTTGCCAATGGTGCCGGGGACCTTCCCCTCCTCCACCAGCAGACTGCGCAGGGCGATGATGACCTCCGCCGGGCGGACGTCTTTGGGACAGCGCTCCACACAGGTGAAGCAGCAGGTGCAGTCCCAGAGTTCCTCCCGGTGGACCGGCCCTGCGATGTCACCGATCAGCGCGCCGTAGACCAGCGAGCGGACGTTCAGCGCGGTCGTTATGGAAACGGGACACCCACCCGTACACTTCCCGCACTGGATGCAACTGAAGAGGTCCAGACCCAGTCCGAGTTCCCGTGCGTGTTGCTGGATGTCCATGAGCATCATGCCTCCTTTGAGATGTAACCACAAAGACACCAAGACACAAAGTTTTATAAAATTTTCTTTATGTCTTCGTGTCTTTGTGGTTGTTTTTATTCACCACGAAGACACCAAGACACGAAGTTTATCAAATTTTTCTTCGTGTCTTCGTGTCTTTGTGGTTGTT
>Ga0272447_1000626_pt1 | contig 25406 bp, 29 predicted proteins | sample YNPCB0133_FD_194589 | JGI IMG/M metagenome (GOLD analysis project Ga0272447, IMG submission 194589) | Hot spring microbial mat communities from Yellowstone National Park, WY, United States - YNP-CB-013-3 | ecosystem: Environmental > Aquatic > Thermal springs > Hot (42-90C) > Sediment | place... | reverse complement strand
GCCGGTTTCGCGCGAGCCCCAGGAAGGACCCGCGTTCGTATCTATCGTCTAAACCGAGTCAGAACGAAGTACAGTAACGCCAGCACGATCGTACACGCAACGCATCCGTCGCGCACGCCAGCGAGGTACGCAGCGGAGATCGCGGCGCTACTCGCGTGCTCGACCGCGGTCGCGATTTTCGTAGACGATTCGCGAACCGCGCCTGCGACCGCGCGAATTTCGCGTAGCGTATCACCGAGAGCAGCTTCGTTCACGACCTCGCCCCGCACTTAGTCTAACCTAAGAGACGAGGTCGAGGCAAGAAAAGTTCAGAGAAAATCGACTAGACGTGACGCCGCACGCGACGTGCAATATCGGAGGCGCGGAATAAGCGAATCACGCGTTCTTCGACACTTTTTCGTGATTCGCCGAAGTTGCCTACGAAGCATTTTATTTTACCGTTCTCGAGGTAGAAGACGACGTGTCTTCGGCCTTGCGCCGAGTATATCGTTGGCTTGACGAGCGACTGCGAAAGCCTCTTGACAATCCGACGTAGATCGTTAGCGGAGTACACGACGTTACCGAAAACGTCGCGAAGTTGATAGCGAATTCTTCGTCTCATCGTTGCTTCTCGTAGTCGATAAAAAATCCCGGCGATGCCGGGCAGAAGTCAACGCGTTGTCATCGTCTAGTCCGGAGCCACGATCGGCGCTGCGACTTCGAGAAGATCGCGCACCGTTACGCGGATCGCGATATCGTCGTAGCTACCGTCGTCTTCGGCGACGCAGATTGCGCGTAACGCCGCTTCCATAACGAGACGCGCGGCCATGCGAATATCGAACGGAATTTCGCGGCGACCGTCGATACCCGGCGCCACGAGTTGCACCGGCGCGAAGTAATGGAACTCGTTTCGATCGCCGTTTCGATGCTCGCCGACGATCGTAGTGCCACCGTAAGCGGTCGGCGCGAATCGGAACGAGTACGAATCGTTCGCAATCCACTCGAGCGCTTCGACTACGTCTTCGCTTCCGATGCCGAGACGAGTAAGCGCGGGATGAAACGGATAGCAGAATCGCGCGCACCACGAAAACGCTCGTACAGTGACAGGCAGTTGTCGGTACCGGTGGTGGCGCCGACACCAGTCGTAGACTACTCCGAGTACGATCGTACGATTCACGAGACTCGGCGTCACAGTCGTTTTCGGAACGTACGTCTCGCCTTCGACGACGCCGCGAAGATAGCGACCGTAGCGCGCGACTGATTCGCGATCGATGCACTCGGATACTTCGTTCCAACTAAGTTTTCTCGGCATGCGAACCTCCTTTCTTCGGTACGTGAAGACGCTCTTTTTTCGCATCCGTCGCGCGTCTTCCGTAGTTAGTCGCGACTAAGTCGCCGTTATCTCGCTAGCCGCGAACTGGTTTTCGAGCAAGTTGCGCGATTATTCGTTGAAGGACTCGATAATCGGACGAAATCGCTCGCGCACGTCGTTAGGCACTTCGTCGTCCGACACCGCGACCCAAGGACTGAAACCGAATCCGCCTTCGTACGTAGTGCCGTCATCTTCGACGAGAGCGAATCCCCAACGACGAAAAACGTCCTCGTTCTCGACCTGCAGTAAGTAGACGTTAGCAGCAGTGCGTACGAAACGAATCGCGCTCATCGTAAGACCTCCTGAGTTAGGTTTGCCTAATCGCCCGAAGGCGTCACTGCAGTACTAGATCGCTTCGTATCGATTTCGGTTCGCGATCAACCGAGCTTTGCAAGCAGCGCATCGAGATAAGCGTCGATTCGGACCATCTCGCTCGGCTTTACGCTTCGAGGCAGCCCGCCGTCGACCTTGCGACCGCGAATCTCGCCTTCGATACGGCTACCGGTGGAAAGTTCGAATATCCCTTTCGGCGCAACGAGGTAATTCTTGCCGTCGCTGCCCAACCAAACCGCGAGTCGACGCGCGGCCTTCCAGCCGACCCTCCGCAGCAGCTTCTTCTGCGCCTCGTATATCTTCTTCTCGATCGCGGTATCGTACTTCGCGCGAAGGTTGTTGCGATCCCATCCCGCGGGTACCGTAACCGAAGCCGGGGGAGCCACGTCGCTAAGGTCCGGAGTCACGATATCCGCTGCCTCGCGGAAGATCGCGAGAAGCGTTTCGATCGTTGCGTCGTCGACGCCCTGAAGGTGCCCGCCGAAGAGCACCGCATTTTCCGGTCGAACGTACCGAGCGAAATCCTCGGCCGAAAGCGCGATCTTTTCTTCGCCCTTGACCTCGACGGCATTCTCGCCGTCGACGGATACGAAGACTCGATTGCCGACGCGATAGATACCGGCAATCACGCAGGCCTTCGCACCCCGTGCAGCTTTCACGGAATCCTTAGTAGCGCCGACCAGGTCGAACAGGGCCTCGAGAGCGTGAGCGCGGGTCATCGTCGTTCTCCTTTCGTGGTTCGGGTTACTTCGTTACTTCGTTACTTCGTTCTCCGTTCTTCGTTGTCGTCACCCTTATAATAACACGCCTCTCGCAGGCGTCAAGCAGAAAAATCGAAAAAAATTCGCTGCTCGACGTAAGTGCCTAGTTTTCTAGGGACTTGCGGCGAAAAAATTTTTCAAAAAATTCCTGCGGCAGATCTCCGCGGCATCGAAGGCTGCGAAAATCGTGTACGCGCGTACATCGTTTTCGTAGTGTACGCGGTTACACTTTTCGGTAGTCGGTAACGATCTCGAATGTGCCGTCGGGAAGTAGAATCCGCCGGTAGTCACCGAACAGATGGGGCGATTCCCGTTGAAGGACCTCGAGCAAGATGTTGGCTAGCTTCCGGATTTCCGATTCAGCGTGCCGACTGCCACGCAGTTCGAGGAAATGCCGCAACGCTCGCGCGTTGGCCGTTACGAAGATCTTCGTCTCCGTCGCGTTCGGCAATACGCTTCGCGCCGCTTGTCGGGCCAACTTCCTCTTATTTATAGCGGTAGCCTCGATCGGTAGCCACCGCGACGCGAACGACTCGTCCTCGAGCTTCGCTTCGAGAAGTCGAACGAGTCGAATGTAAGCCTCGCGTGCGTAACGTACCGCGTCCGTCCACGTCGCGTGCAACTCGGCGTCGGACGCGATAATATCCGGCTCGATGTACTCCGCGGTCGACTCGTCGACGTAGCGCTGCGAAAGTTGCGAGTACGAAAAGCCGACGCGATGCCGTACGAGTTCGTGAGTCAGACTACGACTGACACCAGTAATGAGCAGATTCCACACAGCGTGTTCCAGGACCGACCCGTGGCCCGACTCCTTGATATGCTCGAGATAAGCCCGGTTACCCCCGGGACGCGGCCGAGCGAATGACATGTAGCAGATTCTCCCGGCTACCTCGCACAACACCTCCGCTGACACCTCGCTGTCGCAAATCCGCCCGGGCCCAGGCGAGTTCGATGACATCGCACTATCACGCGACCACGCAACACCGTGATTGCGTAAAAATCGCTCGAGCTCGCCTTCGTCGAGAATCGATCGACCGAGAACGTAAACGCGCATAACGAACCTCGCTAGTCGATTACGGAAATTATCGCGATCACGTCGCCAGCACGGCAGACGATACAACGCTGATCACCGTAGTAAGCGAGTAGAAACGTCGTGTCCTCGTTCTTCGCAGCCTCGAGAAACGCCAGTAAGAGAAGACGACTAGCCGCAACGTGCGAAGCCACGCCCGAAAGGCCTTCGAGTACGACGTAACCGTATTCCTCGTTACTTCGAAGTTTCGCTGTCATCTCCCTTATCGAAAGTTCGCACTCGAAACTGATTGGATGCGCGAGCAATCGTTCGTAATGCTCGCGCGGCGTCATTCGCGGTCGCCACGAGCCCGAATAACACGAAACCAAGGGCGGCGTACTTATCTTCGATCTTCGATCGTACTCGAACGAAAAGACGAGCTTATAACTCGCGGCCACGAATATCCTCTCGAGATAATACACACGCCAAGTTCGTAACTCGAAAAGAAGCGACCTCGCAGCGAACTGCGAAATCGCAATGCACCCCGACACACCTTCGATTTCGAGACCGCAATTCGCAAGACCGATCGAAGCGTACGGAGTCGCTGCGAAAATCGAATCGCGCAGCCAAAAGATACCTGCATCGTTGCCCAACGATTGCGCTGCCGGCAATGCGACCGACAACGCACGTTCGAGCTTCGCAAATCGCGAAGACTCGATAACGAAGCTACACGCTTTCGTTTGCGACATTGCTCTGACTCCGAGTCGAAAAAAACACGCCGATCGGACCCTCTCCTAACCGACCGGCGCTCACCTGGGCTTGGCCGCAGGATCGGACACCTCTCGCCGCGGCCGCAAGTATTCTACCTCGATCTCGTCGTCGAACAAGCCCCGAAGTCGCTCGACGATTACGCTCGCGTACCGCGGCGACAACTCGCAGCCCCAGAAGCGACGACCGAGTCGCTTCGCGACTGCCAACGTAGTGCCACTACCGGCGAACGGATCAACTACGAGATCGCCGGGATTCGTCGCCACTCGAATGATGCGCTCGAGTATTGCCTCAGGCATCTGGCAAGGATGCTCTACACGTTCGAGAAACGTACCGCTAATGCGCGGTTCGAACCATACGTCGCACTCCGGACGAAAATGCTCTGCCGTTCCTTGAGGACGCAGAATCCATACGTCGTCAGGAACTTTTCCCAAAGGATTGGCCCTGCGGTTCGTATGCGTGATCAGCCCCACGCTAGGAACACGTATGGCATCAGCATTGAAAGTGTATTGCTTAGGATCGTAAACATAATAAAGAATATGTATATGTGATCTCGTAAATTTCTTATTACATGATAACCCAAATGTGTAATGCCAAATAATCCAATTTCTCATAGTCAATCCCAGAGAATCCAATCGGATCTTGTATTCCGCAACATATTCATCTCCCATCGCCAGCCAAAACGACCCGGTCGGTTTCAGTAACCGAATCGCAGTGCGAATCCATACGTCTGCCCACGCTAGATACTCGTCCCGCGACCGACGATCATCGTAGATGTCGTACTCGTAACCGATGTTGAACGGCGGATCAGCGAAAATCAAATCAGCACACTCCGCGGGTAACCGCACCATCGCCTCGACGCAATCACCGACTACGAGCCTGCCGTTCATCGCTTCGCCTCCTTCTCGATCTCGATTCGCTTCGCAACGACTGCGATATCGAGCGGCTTCTTGAAAACGACGTTGAAGCCGTACTGGAGAAGCTGCTCCGGTTCCGCCTCGTCTTCGCTCGCCAGGCCGATGATCAGCGTAGCGGCGTAAGCATCGTCCTTGCGCAAGTCGCGAACGATCTCGATCGACTCGCGACGACCTAAAGAGAAATCGATAACGATTACGTCCGGTCGAATCGTGGCCACAAGCGCGCCGAACTCGAAGACGCTCGACGCGAAATCGAAGCGATAATCCTCGATCTTCGATAACGATTCGCGAAGTAAACGATCGAATATCGAGTCCACGCTAACGAGGAGAACCTTGCACCGAAGATAATCTTCGAGTCCGCGCAACGGCATCCCGCGCTCCTTCAAAAACCGGATTAGGTTCTCTACGGGAACACGCCGATCGTTGCTGCCCGGTAATCGATACCCTTTAAGATGACCAGCATCAATCCACTTCGAAACTGTCCGCGGCACCACCCGGCATATCCTCGCTACCTCGCCCGTCGTAAAAACGTCTTTTCGCCGCATCGCTAATCTCCCTTAGTCTCGACTAATCGGCATCATACCGTATCGCCAGTCGTCCGATTCGATACCGAAGAAAACGATACCCTTCGCACTCTCCTCGCGCTCGAGTACGATCTTCGTCGATTCGAGTGCCTCCGCGGATACGACGCTGCGTACCGCCACGAGGAAATCGCCGACGAACTTCGAATCGAGATAGATCGTACTACGTAGATTCGCAGGTACTACGGACTCGAAATCGACCCGCGACTTCGCGGCCACGCCGAAATCCGAAGTCGCCGACAACGTAACCGAAGACTCGCCGAACTCGAATCCGATCGTTCTCCACTCCTTCGATACGACCGGATCGATACTTCGATACGCTCGCGCAAACGACTCGTAAGGAATCGTGGCCGCGCGATGCACGCGATCGCGAAACTTGCGATCGAAATCGAGAAAACGAATTCCGTTATTCGGAACCGATAACGTCGCGAGACCGACGGCAAACGACTCGCCAGCTAAAACGAGCCAACCGTTCGCATCGACGCCAATCTCGACCCGCTCATCCGTAGCGTCGAGGAACGAGTACGCCAGCGCGGCCGAGTCGTAATCGAGATACGCTAAGACCTTCGACTCGACGTTCGCGTCCACACGGCTGCGGACGATCGAGTATCGCTTCTCGTCGGTCGAGAAAACAATGAGACCGTCATCACCGCTTCGATAAAGAACGAACCTCGAACTCGATCGCACGCTCGACTTCGACGCGAAAACCGTACGCGCGAAAATGCCTTCGAGCTCGAAAGCGAAACGAGATAGCGACGACTCCGAAGACGAAAAGCTCACTCGATCGTGATCCGAATACGCGACCTTCGGAAACGCGTACTCAGTCGCTGCAAATCGAATGTGGTCGCGATCCGGTCCGCTCGCGATCTCAACGACCTCGCCTGCAGCTCGATCGATCGACGATACGAACTCGTTCGCGTCGAGTGCTACGGCACCCTCCTCCTCGATTACGATCTTCGTACCATCGGCATCGAACCGAACCTCGCCGACCGCGATACCACTACGAGTCGAAAACGATAACTTCCCGTCGCGAGCCTCGACGAAAACGATTCGACGTTCGAGTACGACCTCGCGAGCAATCGCACGTATCGCGCGAAGTCGATCGCGAACGAGATCCGATTGGAACCGCGCACGCATTCGTACCTCCTTTCTTAAATCGAAGAGAAAAGATCGTCCGCGAAGAGCGATAGCGATACGCGGACAGTACTCCCCCGCGAACCCGCTACGCGCCTAAGCGCCGGGCCCTGCGAGGCGTCGGAGGTGTCTCCTTCAGTCTACCTCCGACGTTCGCCTCGTGCAACCCTCGAGGCTATTTTTTCGCCCCTGCGACCCGCTTCCGGGGGGTCTTATTTAAGGCAGGGGTGCAGTTTGTAAATAAATGGCCCTCGTCGTCGTAACTCCTTGTTGCACTGGCACTTACGTCTCGGAATTCGTTGCAAATCGACCCTGCAGAAAACCCTGCAGTAAATACCGAATAATTCCCGCCGCGGTCATCGACGACCGACGTAGCGAACGATCGTCTTCGGCCGGCCACGGGCGTGCGTCGCTCCGACCTCGACCTCGATCTCCTCTTCCTCGACGAGCGAACGAAGAATCTCGTCTCGCTCCGACGGCCGAATCCCGCGAAAACGCGAACACAAGTCGGTCTTCGTTACCGCCCCTCGTTCGCGAATAAACTCGAGTATCTCGTTCCGCTTCGCCTCGAACGCACTCTCTGCGAGTTGCCGCGAGACCACGGTTATCGTTCGGCCTACGATCGCTTCCGCAAGCTCGCAGGCCCACCGCGCTACCGAATCTCGTACGATTACGTTACCCTCCGCAACCGCGCCAATAATCGAAAGCTTCCTCGCAGCCTCGTACGCACGCGCCCATAACGACGAATACGGCTCGCGCACACGAAGCGCGTACTCCTCGAACTTCTCGAGATACGAGTCGAAGATCGCCCCGGCTGGCCGCGAGTACGTCACGACTACGTTGCCGAGAGAACGAACGAAATCGACGATCTCGCGCGGTACCGTTCGATCCGCTGGTCGCTGATGCGTCGTTCGATCGCGACTCTCGAAAAGAAGTATCCGCGAAAGAAGACCGCTCTTTATCGAAGATCGTGAGATCGATCGAAAGAAATCTTCGGGCACCGTTGTGCCCCAGAGCGCGACGTGCGGCCGATCGATAACTCGCGTCTTATCTACGTCTGCGTACGCGACTCCAGTAAAGACTACGTTCGCAGACGTATAAAGTTTCAAAAGCAGTGTGGTCACGTTATAGAGATGCGGACTCGAATACGCGTTGTGTGTCGTACTAAGAAATCGCCCGAACTCGTCGAGCTGAAAGAGTTGCGCCCGATTCCGCTCGAGTGCACGCAGTAAACCCGAACCGCTTGCGATGTCTTCCGGGCCAACGAGCTCGAGGACACCCGCGACCTTCGCGATATCACGAATCGCTTGCCGTGTTCGCTCTTTACCGCATCCCGACGGTCCGACGCCGACGCAGTAGAGATTCGTTGTCGTACCGTACTCGTCCGCGATGCAGTGCGCACCGCAGAGCACGCTCACGAACGACAGCGCCGAACCAAGCGACAACATCGGTTGCGGTCGATACGCGGTATCAAGAATATACCTAGAAATCAAGGCCAAAATACCCGGCGCACGTTCGACGAACTCCTCGCTCGGCTTCGCAAATTCGATGACCTCGTCTTCGGTCTTCTCCCTCTCGACGATCTGCGCGTAGCGGCATTCGACTAGAGCAGTCTCGATCGCGTTAGCATCGTAGCGTGATGCCGACTCCGCAATGCGCCACACCTCGACATCGTCGAGCTGTGGCCGACATCGTCGTCGATTCACGACCGATAACGCCGAGTAAATCTCCTCGAAATCGAAACCGATCGAACGCAACTTCGCACCGATCCGAAAGAGAACGTCGTTGCGCGTGCCCTCCTCAATAACTCGAGTCTCGTCTAACTGTGCACATTTATTGATCTTCGACGTGTAATCTCGTTCTCGTTCATCGAGTAGATCGCACAGCCACTTCGGTGGTATTGAAAGAAACTCCTTAGCGATATCGAGCTCTTTACCTTCGAGCCACACGTACGCGCCGGCCAGCAGCTTACTCGGCGGTACTACGACGTAACCGCCGTCAGTGCGCACGTCGACGTTGGCCGCGAGCTTGCGCACCGAACATCGCCACGAAACGCCGTCCGGTCGACGGAAGAAAAAGTGACGACCTCCCGACGGCGTCACCGAAATCGCTCGCGCACTCTCCACGAGTTCGCATGCTCGTTCTTCGTCTTCGGGCCATCGCGCGTCGTCCTTCGAGTCGACATCGATAATGACGAGACCAGATGCGGAGACGCCAATATTCGCGTTCGGCCAACGAATCCACCACGACTCGATCGTCTTCGTATCGAGCGTCGCGTCGCGAACGCCGTGCTCCGTAAGCGGATTCTTCGCGCCGGCGACGACCGGCAAAACTTCGTAACCGAGTTCCGCATAGCGAATCGCAGCGTGCAAATTATCGAATCTCGCTGACGACGACATGACACTCTCCACGCGGCACCACCTCTCCACGAACGACTTCGATACGCGATACGAGGAAATCGTCTGCGATTAGGCCTGTAAACTCGAGTACGTCGAGGATCGCCTTGAGCACGTTATCGATGTCACGCCGTCGATAATCCGGCGGTCGCACCTCGACGAAAACTTCGACTTCGCGATCGAATCGCACGTCTTTCGGAACCGAACGTACGACGAGTTCTCGATAGTTCTTCGCGGCACGCGAGAGATAGTGACGACCTCTCGCATGCCGCCAGTAAGAATTTACCGACGGCGGATACGGAAGCACAAGCTCGACTCTACGCTTCGGTGGCATCACGCGGTCACCGCTGGCCGTTGCCACGACGCGGTGGTTTCGGTATCGATTCCTTAGCCTCGCCTAACTTGGGCTCCGGTAGTCTAAACGGATAGTAGTTCACGACTCGCGGATACTGCGTACCGTTCGGCGAAGATCGATAGCGAAGATCGATAACGAGAATCGAGCGAAGGAGCTCGTCAGTATCCGAAATCCTCGTCTTGCCGCATGCTGTGCAAATCGCAGCCAGCTCGGCCTTCGCGTACTCGCGCGCTACCGGATTATCGTGAAAAACGTTGACACGGACGAGAATCGTTCGACCGAGATACTCCGCAGGTTCCTGCACGGTAAACTCGACTGCGAGATACTGTCCAGTTCCCGTCATCGACGAACGCAACTCGGTCTTCGTGATCGCAACTACGTAGCGACCTTCGGGCAACGTGCCGAATCGAGTCGGCACACTCGACGCATCGAACTCTTCGGGTAGTAGTGCCATCGCTTCTCTCCTTTCTCTTAGTAACCGATCGCCTTCGCAAACGCATCCCAACTAAGCGGAAGTTCACCTGTAAGTCCGTATCGATTTTTCGCTACACACGTCGGTCCACCGGAGACACGAACGACACGCTCGCAGTCCGTGCGCGATGCGACCGCGACGCCACGAGTCTTGCCGAAATTCCCTGTCTCCGTCCGGACAGCGTAGCGCCAGTGCGCAAACAGCACCGCGTCCATCCACTCGGTTACCAGCGCAGCCGACGTTTTATGCAGTCGCGGCGAATAACGATCGTACGCCGGCGACTCCGGATCTTCGAATCGCTCGACCTTCGCATGCGCGATACCGATTACGATCATCCGACGTTCCGCTCGTATCTCGTCAAGAATACCGATGATCTCGCGCCACACTCGAAGCGCCGCCACATAACCGCGACCGTACCCGCCATCTACACGCTCGATCGTTGAGACATTGTGCTCCGCACACACATAGTCGTGTATTAATCTCTCGAGCCAATCGAGCGAGTCTAGCACAATCGTCTCAAAGTCATGCTCCTCGTCACGCACGTAGCAGAGCGCGCGACGCACGTCGTCGTACGACTTCGCTAACGGAAAATGCGCGACATCGAGATCGCCGAGTCCATCTTCCGTCAGTACGAAGATCGGCTTCGGTGCCGATGCACCGAATGTCGTCTTACCGATGCCCTCGACACCGTAGAGCATCACTCGCGGCGGCAACTTTTCTACTTCGCGGATCGGTTTCATCGCTACACCCTCGAACTTCGCACAACTCCTCGAACCCGCAACCGTAGCTTACCTCGTACTCGATTTTTTTGTAGCCGTGGCCCTCATAAAGTGGCCATCTCATCGAGCGAAAATCAGCAGAATTGCCTTATTTTCTAGGCGAATTTGCGCGTGCTCGACCTCATGCAAAAAATCGCAAAGCTCGGGGTTGATACCGTGATGTCGGCCAAACGGCATCTCGGCTGGAAATTGCGTAACGTCGTTCGTAACCACGACGTGTCGCCACTTCGATAGCGCTACGACTTCGCGCAGCCAGCTGTGAACGTGTGCAAACGGCCAGTACGCGAAAACGTCTTTCACGAGCAGCGCATCGCCGTCGGAAATCGAATCGATCTCGAACGCGTTCGCGTACTCGAAGCGAAGATTCGGTAGGTCGCTCTCCGGTAATACTTCGCGCACACAGTCGAGGCCAACGACCTCGACACCGGTTCGACGTGCGATCTCTTTCGTGATGCGACCGTTGCCGCATCCAAGATCGACGATCTTGCTCCAACTGTGCGTCTTAGCTAAGGTTTCAATGCATGCAATATATGCACGATCGTCCGGCGATGGCGAATCGAAAACACGCATCGCACCGCGTCGATAAAGACTCGTGAACGCAGGTTCACACTCCTCGACTTCGTGTTCGGCGAGTTTCGTGAACTTGCGCCACACGAACGTCTCGAACGGAAGATGCGGCGCGAAATCGACGGCGCAGTCACGAGCGTTCCAATCGCATGCGCGGAAGAGCTTCGAGACCGGTCGATGCACTACGAATCTTCGGTTATCGATCGAACACACGAACGCGGGATGTTGCCACGTCGCTGGCCCAATAATCGTGTACGGCGACTCCGTAACCGCGAGTGCTAGTCGCCACGCGTCCTGATCGCCGTAGAGATGCCAGAAGTAGAAGTCACTGTGCTGACAGATCCAATCCGCGATGACAACGAGTGGCCACGCGGCCTCGCGATCAACGAAGAACTGACCGCCTTGTACACCGACAACATCGCGTCGATCGTGAGATGGCCAGACGTAGTGCCAGCGGATATTCTGTCGATTCTCGCTCCAGAACGCGAAGTCCGAGAAGCGATCGAAGTACGGCGTCGGATCGACTACGCAGTACGCGTCGGCGTCGAGAAAAAGTAAGCGACGAAATCTCGTGTTGCGGACCGCGTGTAACTTCGCTTCCCAACCGCGGAGAATTCGTGGCTGCGTCGTCTTCGCTACTTCGCGTGCATCGACGACGCGAACGTCGTAGCCGTCTAGATCGGACCTACGAATCGGTTCCTCGTCTGCGTAGTGGCCGCGCCAGATTTCGATCGGTCCGCGGTAGCCGATGTGACGCAAGAGTCGCACACCGACGACGATGCCAGGCCAATATCGACCGCCGCCGACGTAGACGACTCCGAAGTCGCAGTCGTGGCCAGCATACGGTTCGTTCTGCGCGAGATCAATGACGCGATCGAGCGCTTCGTAATGAGCGCGAATCGTGTTCGGGCAATGTGCCCACTTTCGATCGCCGGTGTGATCGTTGACGTGCGCGAGCGGATCAATCATGACAACCTCGACTTAGGCAGGCCTAAGTACGAATGAACCCGATGCGCAACGACCAGGTCGAATCGTAAGATAAAACGTAGGATTAGAAGGACAGCCGACGACAGTTATATCGAAGTCGCTAGTAACTAGGCTGCAAAAGGCCATATCGCAGTATAGCGTAAGATCATCAACTTCCAGTCTATTCCGAGTGCAACTGAACACAGCGAAAATCGTAAGATAGCTAGGTGGCGGCCCAGGATTACACGGCGTTCCAACGTCTTCAAATATACTCTCCCATAACCTACCGAACCAAAAAGTATTATATTTTGCTCCGACGTGGCGATTGCCGAACACGACAATATCGTACTCGAGTACGTACTCTCTGCCATCTTGCGGACAGCAGCCGACGCCACCGCCGCCGCCGCCGCCATCCGAACCCGGCACCGACCCGCCGTACGGCGCACCCGTGCAATCGGGAACGCGTACACGATTGCCGCTCGCGTCTTCGTAGAAGATATCGACGATCGCACCCGAGTAGTCGCGAGCGACGCAAAGCTTCGCGAGACAGTCGATACACTGTCGCTCCTCGTCTTCGTCACGCTCTTCTTCGTCTCGAAACTCGAAGCCGTAAGGTCCGTAGTACGCGTAGCCGTACTCATCCGTTTTCAACTTTCGGCAACGTCGTTGATGCCGCGAGTCTCCGAGTCGAATGAGCGCGTAGTTGTCGGCGCGATAAAGAATGCGCGCCGGACCGTAGTCGTCTGCTTCGAGAAAGTATGGATCGCGCGGAATCGCGTGCGCGTAGTCGCCGTCGCCGTAGACGTAACCGAAGACGACGCCGCTGACCGCTGCTCGCGCAAGCGTAACGCCATCAGACGGTTCGACGAGTACGACAAACGGATCACACGAATCCTCAGGCACTTCGACACGATACGCTTGCGGCGCGAGAAGCGTACCTGGCGACGCAAGGTTGCCAGTAATGCGCCAGATCGTGTACTCGCGCGCCGGTATCGGCGTCTTCACGTAGACGATATTATGCGGCTGCAGCGCGCGAAATATCTCTTTCTCGATATCGCTCGGCGATGTCTGCGGTCGCAAGACGCGCCGCGCGGATTCGATAAGAAGATTGATCCGATCGGCGCGCGCAAGTTCGCCGATCGGGTCACCGGGACTAACGAACGATAACGGATCGCTCACGACTATACCTCACGTTCCGATACCGAGTAGACTAAAGTCGGCCTCTTCGTAAACGACCGAAACGTACGCCGCGACCGGCTCCTGAACGACGATGCCCCAGCGGGCAACCGGTCGATATTTCACCCAGAGATAGTCGTGACCACGCTTGAGCGGAACCGTAATATCCTTCGTGATACGAAGGTTTCGTCGATTGCGCTCGACTCGAAACTTGTGCGTGACTTTCCACGCGGATGCGTTCTCTTTGTCCGCGACGCAACCGAGATAGAGAACCTCGCCTGGCTCGAAGTGATAAAATCTCTTCTTATTGACTTTGCCTATTAGACTCATCGCTGTTTGAATATATGCGACATTCACGACTGGAATCGTGATGCGTCGCTCGAACGAGAGCGACGGCGCAACGATATCACAACCTTCGATCGAGTCTTCGGAGACGTTGATCGCGTTCTCGAAATCCGGCGCATCAGCAGGCATCGTCCACACACCGCCGCTCGCGCCGACTGGCGCCGGATTGCGATCGAGGACCCAACGCGCACCGTTGAGCGCTACGATCCGATACGGACCGTACGTCCACGCCGACGGTCCGCCGGTCACGAAAATCGTTCGACCTTCGTGTGTGGGATTCGCTGCGATGCCATCGGGAACCACTTCCGCGAACGCGACGCACTGCAGGTTCGTACCGCTTGCCGTCGCGTTGCCAGCGCCGACGCGACCTTGCGCGATCGCACTCGTAACGTGAATCTGTTGAGCTTCCGCGGAGATCGAGTAACCGAACGATAGATCGACCGTATCCGAAGACGGCGCCGACTTCGTTGCTGACGGTGGACTCGCATCGACTGCCTCGTCGCTCGGCTCCGCGGAGTACGTGATTGCGACATCGTAAGTCCGACCGTCCTCGTTCGCGCGAATATCTACGTCGGATCGCGTGAGGCCGAGGAAAATCGGAGGCGTGTACGTGTAAACCGCGTTCGCGACCGAGATCGCATCAGGATAGTCGATCGCGTGCACGTTGATCCGATAACTCGTACGGTTATAAGAGAGCGAGAGCTCGTCCGGGTTGATCTTGAAGAGAAGATGCGGCATGCTATTTCACCTTCATGTTATCCTGAACGCCTTGCTGTACCTTTCGCACCTCTTTTAGAATGTCCGCGAGCAAATCTTCTTGGCGCTTATGTGTGCGTGTACCGAACGCGAACTGCTGTCGCGCTGCGAATGCCGTAAACGTGCCGCGCGCCTCGCCGATCGCGAGTATGTTCGCGACTTCTTCCTTCGGTACTACGACGAAGTCCGCTTGCATCTCAGCGACGCGACCTTTCGGTGGTCCTTGCTGCTCCTGATCTCGCTGCTGTTGTCGTCGTAGCGCTTGCAAAATCATCTGCTCGAGTTCCCAGCGCAACTGGTCGACGCGTGCGCGATCGACGTTCTCGATCTTATCTCTGAGAAATTTATCGATCTCTTCCGCGTTGAGCGCAAGCGCACCCTGACCGAGCGCGCCGACACCAACGCCGATAAGACCACCGGCTGGCCCTCCGATAAGGAGACCCGCGCCGCCACCGACTAGCGGCAACACCCACGGATTATTCGCGAAGAACTCGAAGACGTCGCGCACAAACGACCACCACAAGCGCTTCAACGATCGGATCAGCGTAGCCCACGTTAGTTCAAGCGCCTTTACGAGTATATTGAACGCGGTCTCGATGTCGCCTGACTTGATCGCCGCCACGATCGCTTTTATCGAATTCGACCAGTCCGTCGCGAGTCCCTGAAGGTCGGTCTTCATTTCGCGGAACTTCTCGATCGTGTTGTTCCCGCTCGCGACCGCGGCCACGCCGAGCGCTGCGATACCAGCGACAACGAGACCGATCGGACTCATGATCGCGAGTAACACGAGTTTTACCGCAGCGAGCAGCGCAGAGAACACGCCGATCGCGATCGAAACGACTTTCACGATACCCGCGAAGGCGAGTAACGCGGTACCCGCGGTGACGAGGCCAGCAGCGAACGCTGCCACCGCGATGACAGCGCCTTGATTTTGACGCACCCACTCGACGAGGCTCGCAGTCGCATTTTGCAACCACGCCGCGATCGACTCCAACACGGGCGCGATCTCGGCAGCGACCTCGTACCAAACTGCAGAAATCGAAGCCGTAATCTCGCGCCACGATTGCATAATCTGCGTGGCGCGTTGCACTCGTTCACTCGTTGTCGCGGTAAGATTCGCGAGTCGATCCTTCGCATCGTTCGAGAGCACACCCATCGAAACGAGCGCCATGCCGACCTTATCGCCGAAGAGCTCGACTGCGATACGCGCACGCTGCGTCTCGTTCGGAATACGCTGCAACGCTCCGAGTACGATTTCGAGTCGCTGCTCGAGCGGCAAATGCGCGAACGAAATAACACCGAGATTCTGCAGCACGTCTCCGAACTCGGCTACCGCTTTCGCATCGAGCTTCGCAGTCATGCTTTCGAGCGATGCACCGAGCTCGTCAACGCTCACGTTCCAAACGCGAAAAAGCGATGAGAGTTTCGAAAACTGCTCGACCGACGTGCGCAGTCGCAGCGCCCAGCCACCTATCGCTTCCTGCTCTCGGAAGACCGACAGCGCCGGCCGAAACGCTGCGAGTATCGATGCACCGATACCCTGAAGCGCAACGCCCCACGTCGCGAGCTTACGTGAAACCGCATTCAAATCCGCGGTCAGTCGATCGGTTAGCGTCAGCTCGACACTCGCGCGACCCGCTCGGATTTCTGATGCGCTAGCCACGACTTTAAATCGTCCTTAGTCAATAACGGCAACTCGTTGTCGCCTCGAACACCGAACCGCTCGAGGTACTCAACGACATCCGGGAAAATATCTTCGACTCGAATCGTCGACGACTCGCTGCCGCGAAACGCGTTCGCGATCGCAGCTGCGATGACACCGTAGTGACAGTGATCGTGGAATAATCTGCTTTCGTACATCGCGCGCAATTCGCCGAACGTAAAGTCCCACGGCGCTATGCCGAGGTAGCCGACGAAGTGCCAGACATAGGAGTCAATGTCTGCGCACTCGCTTGCTCGACTTTCGACAGCAGCAGCTTCAGCGCGGCGCCGAGTATTTCGCGCATTATGGGATGGCCCTCGAAAAAATCGAGAATCCTCGAGATAAACGCGACCTCGGCTTCCCAGATCGACCGACCGTAAAGCGACTCGAAAACTTCGTTCGCGGTAATACCGTACCGCGCAAGCGATTCGCGACACAGCACTGTCAGCAACGCCTCTGCAGTCTTGCGATCGCGGAACACGGCGCCGTCAGCGAGTATGCGCACAAACTCTTCGTAGTCGAATCGCTGCGACTGCACGTTGTCGCTCGTAATGTCCGGCTTCACTACGCGTGCAAGTGCTTCCGAGGCCCATTTTGCAAGATCGAACCCGTGCTCGCGAAGATCGTGATATCGCGCGAAACTAATCCGCGCAACTTCGTACTCGCGACCATGATCGTCCGTAAATCGATGTCGCATCGCTGTCAGTCCTCACGAGATCAAGTCGTTACCTCGAAGTACTCGGGATAGCGATAGACGCCGCCATCGAGTAACGGCGACACCACGAACGTGACTGAGATAACGATCGCTTGGCCCATCTGCTCAGCGCGATTGAAACGTGTTACTTCGACGAGCGTCTTGATACCCCACGAACCGACCTCAGTACGCGGACCGTTCAGGCAAAGAACATGCAACTGACCGCGATTGAAAAACGCCTGGCGAATCTGCGCGACGCTCGGATCGCCGGCAACGTCGAGCATGTCGAACTCGATCGTCGCCTCCTTCAACGTCGCTACTTGCGTGCGCCAACCAGCATGCGCACGCGTCGTCACGTCCGCGGTCGCGTGCGATAAGTTTAGTGTCAGGTTGCTGACATTCGGCGCCTCGACCCACGTCGGATTGGTCCAGTTATTCGCGGTATCGACGTAGAGCTTCGCGAGGTGCCCTAAGCGTGTTCGACTCATGCGCTTGCCTCCTTATAAAACTGCGACAGTTTCGCAAGACCTGCTCGAAACGCGGGCTTCATATACTCGCGTTTCGGATACTTCGCGATGCGTGCGCCGTAGCGACGTACGCCGCTATGCTCGTGTAGCGCTGGCACCGGCGAATCAGGACGTAGTAGTGTCGGTCCGATGACAACGCTTTTCTTTCGCTCGTCGAGCGAGAAGAAGATAAACTTTCGCAGCTGACCCTTACGCACCGACGGCGGCTGGCCTGGCGGCGACGCGGTCTTACGTCGACGCATACTTCGCTGCGCGACCAGTCGCACAAATGCACCGAATCGCTTGAAGACGCGCAGCGTCTTGCGATCGATGTAGCGCGCGATCGCTGGCCGATCGAGAAAAAGCTGCTTCACTTTTACAATCGACTCCGATGCCATCACAACGGCTCCAACATGGCATATCGCGCAGTCACACTCGCGCGAACGAACGAACTCTCGTCGAAGACTTCTTCGATCTCGTAAAGCGGATCGGAAAACGAGATCGACTCGAATGCGTACGCGATGCCATCACGTTCGAGCACTTCTTTGCCCGTGATACGCGCCGCGATTAGGTACGTATCGTTTACGACAGTTTCGATCGACGATGCGTCTACGTACGTTCGAGCGCGAACGATCTCTACGTCGAGAAGAAATCGAAATCGCGATCGTGAAAGTCGCTCGCGCTCGGAACGAACGAACGTGACGACGCATACGTCGGGCGTCTCGCGTGCGAGAATCCAGTAGTGCGCCCACGTCCTCGTCGCCGCTATTGATGCAGTCTGTGGCGGACCGTTGAGCGCGTCGACAACGGCGTCTAATAGATTCGCGATCATCGGTCCATCAACACAAGCACACGAGTCGCTGTCGGGATAACATCACTGCCGACGACTATGCCAACGCGCTTATTACCGGTCGCCGTCGTCGTGAAAACTCTGTTCGCAGCATCCCAGTAGACGACTGTTCCTTGCCCCCACGGAGAGCCTGCTTGCCGCGGGCCTTCGATTACGGCGCCGACAGCGACGCCGCATGGCACGTTAGCCTTCATCGGCTCGAGCGTGACCGTCGGCATGTCGCCGAGAAAAAAGAGCACGCCAGCGGGTTGGTCAGAACTCGACGTAGCCGGAACTACGAGATCGTGATGCTTGACAACGACGTTCATCGATCACCTCCTTAGGATGCTAATCTCGTCCAAACGCGAACGAGGAAACCGTAAGGATCGCTCGAAGTCGTAGCGTGCGCACCACCGATAGCACGCACTACGACGTATCGCTGCGCTGTCGCGACGTTGACGATTTCGTCTGCGACGCGTGGCCAATAACCGGCAGGTAAGTCGCTCACGCGCACAACGAAGCACTGCGTCGTCGTGTCGGCTGCGACCTGACCACCGAGTGACACCGACTGCGAATCGCGGCGCGCGACTACGGCATCGATCTCGGTGCCGTTCGGAAGCCGAAGCCGAACGCCGCGGCTGCGAAGTAGTGTCTCGAAGAAATCGTTGAGGACTGCGTTCATGACTTCTCACTATCGTCACGGCGTCGCACGCACTGCAGCTCGGTGATCGAGCAACGCGACACCGAAGTGCCAGTAAGCGCGCACCGAGTAACCGAGGAACTGCGGACTCGGCTGCACCTCTTCGATGATCGGCGTTTCCTGACCACGCAAGAACGCGACCGCGAATGCCGGTGTCGTTGCAGGGTCAGCGACGAGGTACCACGTCGAATTAGCGCCGTTCGTCGGTAGATACTGCGTAACGACCGGTTCGAACTGGCCAGCGTAGGCGTTCGTTTCAGGTAACGTGCGATCGCTACCGCCCGCGATCACGACGCGCACACCGGTAAAGAGATTCTCGGCAGTCGCTTTTAGTCCGACCGGCACAACGAGGAAGCTCGGCTTCACGAAGACCGGCTGACCGAACTGGTCCTTTTGCGCCAGCATCGCTTCGACTGCGCGATCGAGATTGGGAATCGTAAGCGGTGCGCTTGTCACGACGTTCGCGTTTGCGGTGCTAAAGAAGTTGCCCGGGTTCGCGACGATCGTACTCCAGAAGAGATTCTCAAGCGCGATGATCGCGCCGCGCGCGGCCTCCTGCGGAATCGCGAGGAACGCGCCGAGATCGTCGTTGATGATGTCCTGATGCGTGATCGTGAACAGACGTCCATACGTGTCCACCTTGATTTGCCAGCCGTTATCACCGATGCGCTCCTGTGCGATCGATCCGCTCGGTGGCACACGCTCGAACTGCGCGAACGCATTCAATCTCGCGAGCGTGTGCGGCATAAAGTTCACTGTCTCCACGACACGCGAGATTCGAAGACACGTCGGTGGCATCGTCTCGTAGGTCGAAACGAGGATGCGATACGCCGACTCGCGCAAGAGATTCGGAAACGATCGCACGCTGAACGCCGCGCGGATCACATCGACCGGCGAAGAGTACGGATCGATGCGATGTCCTTCGAGTCGAAGACATTCGCGTGCGAGTTGCAACAGCCCGAGATTACGATACTTCGATGCCGCATCGACGACTCGAGGCGCAAACTTCTTCTCGGCACTCTTCGCGATCGATCCGCCGGCGCGAAGCATGACCGCGGCGGTAAGGACTTCGGTCGTGTCCACGCTCGCATCGAACGCGTGCACAACTCGACTACTCGGCCGACTCGCGCGAATCGCAGCGAGCTGGCACTTCTTCGTAGACCAGTTCTCTCGAATCGCACGCTCCGCGAGATGCGGATACTTCCCGAGAATTCGCTTCACGATCTCTACCCTCCGAGCGGCTTTCGCGGCCACGACTGACGTGCCGATGTCCGCGGGCACATCGACGATCGAAATCTCGCGCAGCACAGCGAGATCGACTACGTAAAGCGGACCCGTAAACGACTGGCCATTCACTTCGACTTCGGCGCCGTCGGGAATCTCGCGATACTCGACGACCTCGAGTCCAATCGAGGCTTTCCACGGGAAACCGTTTTCGATCGACGAGAGAAAGTCGCGCGAGTACTCCGTGTCGCGCGAGACCACGGCGTCTGCTACGATCTCGTTGCCCTCGATCGCGATGCTCGTCGTGTGCCCGATACCAGCGTACTCGTCGTGCGCGTAGCGAATCGGCAACGAACTCGTCGGAATCTCGAGGCCACTAAGATCGACTACGACGGGCAACGGCCAACCCTCGACCGTCATCGTACCGCCGGTGTACGCGACGATCTGGATTCTTCGCAGTCCTGACGCGGCGTCGTCAGTCGATTGTGATTCTTCCTCCGCCGGTTCCGACTCATCGTCTTCGCTCGGCGATTGCTCTTCGTCTTGCGCGACAACTTCGTTTTCGTCTTCGTCTTCTTCGTCTTCGAGCTCGTCGTCAGGATCCTGCGCGCGAATCCTCGCCTTCGCTCGAATCCGAAGGAACTTCTTCATCGTCTTCGGCATCGCTATTACCTCCTTTCTCGAAAAGGAAACCGAGACCGAGTTCGTTCGCGAGCGCGTATTCCTTCGCTCGCTGACGAAGTTCGGTCATCCAATCACGGCCCTGCTTCGCGTACTCGTACGCGAACGTCGTTAGGCCGCTTTTGAGACGCAAGCGCTGCGCCTTCGCTTCTTTCTCCGGATCGACGCCCTCGAGTGCAGGCCAATACCACTCGTGATCCGGCACTTCGCGACCCAATTCGACCATCGCTGACGCTTCGCTGTCAGCGATACGCCACTCGCGATAGAACGCTCGTAGCAACGGTTCGAGTACGATCGCTTCGATACGGGCACGCTCGACTTCGAGTGCGCGATACCAGTTGCGAAGATCGAGTCGACCGCTCGAGAAATTCGCGCGCGAAGAGTCGTTCAGCGCGACCACGACCGGCACGTTGAGACAGCGCGCAATCTCGCTCATGAGATGGTACACGAAGTCGCCATAAGTCGTAGTCGGATGCTGCGCCGTCATCTGTGAGAGACGCCAGCCCGGCGGCAATACGGTCGCACTGCGCGGCCGCAAATCGACGAATTGCCAGACGAGTTCGCGAGCAAATCGCTCGGCATCACGCGGAATGTACGCGGCTGAGTCAGTTTGCAAAACGGCTGCGAGATTGGCTGCGGTCTCGGCTGCAGCCGCAGTCGCGAGCGTGAACCGACGCAAAATCGAGAACAGCGGCAACGCCGGCGTAATCTCGGGCACACCACGCCATTGGCCCGGACGCTCGCGGTGGAAGTAGTGGATGACTGAGTCTGCTGGTATCGTCTCGTACGAGTAGTCGATGTCCGCGACCGCGATGTCACCGGGATGTCGCCGCAAAACGTGATACGCCGCTGGCACCCCGTAGTCATCGAAAACGACACCTTCGACTGGCTGCATGAGCGAAGAGATCGGACCTTCGCTCACCTGCTCCGGCTCGACGAGTCGAATCGCAAGCTTCACTTTCGTTCGCTGCCGCGGGTAATCGCAAAGGATCGCAAACGCCTCGCCGTCGACGACAACGCAGCGTCGCATCGTTCGCAGAATCTCGGGAAGATCGACCGCGGCGCACCACTCGGACCACGCGCGCTCAAAACGAAGATTCAGCTCTTCGTTCGTAGTGCGAACCTGCAAGACCGGTCCGGTGCCGATCGTGTAGTTCGCAATCGTCGAGACGATGCCGTTCGCGTAGCTGTTGTTCGCAACTTCGTAACGCGATCGATTCCGCAACGTGCGTCGCACACTAGGCGTCAGCGCGGCCGACGGCGACAGCGCATCGGCTTGAGACCAGTGCTGCGCATTATCGGGAGTCGTAGCCGCAGCGTCGTAACGCGCGCGAACCGAAATGTCCGGTCGCGCTGACGACGCGTTGCCACTAGTACTGAAAACTCGACGTAGCCACCCAATCATCCCAACGCTCCCGGCGCGTTCATCTTCACGACGACCGCTTTCGGTTCCGATACTTCGCGAACGAACTCGAGCAACTCGCTTACGTCGCGGTACTGAACTGTCATGCCGTCGACAGTCACCGTCTTCGGTTGTCGCGCTTGATCGACTAACGATTCGATGATCTGTTGTCGCTGCACGTCGTCGATCATGACATCGTCCTCGCACGGTAACGCAGTAGGCCCTCGAGTAACCAGTTCGAACTCGCATCCGAAGCCGAAGTCGAACTCGACTCGAGCGAGTCGAAAATCTCGCACGCAACGAGCGCGCCCACAAAGCAGTCGAAGTAGTGATTCTCGCGCGCCGGCAGTAACGTCCACTCGACGCACTGCCGCCAGATCGACTGCGTGGCCACGCCGGTCTCCGACGTAAGATGCTCGATAATAACCGGCGCATCGACACTGCGTGCGATCTCGACCGAAGACGAAGCGAAAAGATTCGCAGCGCTCGTCTTCGCGCGATTCGTGTCGATAAGCACGCTGGTCGTGGCGCGGTCCGGATCGCGCGTCATGCGCCACGCGTTACCCGTTACGTCGCCAGGCTTCGTAAGCTCGACGACCGACGACTTCGATCGCGCACCGACGTAGCGACCGTAAGCCGGATATACGCGATCGTGTACCGCGGCTACTGTCGACACGATGTCACTGCGATAACCCGCGTCCACGAGTACGAAGCTATTCGGGTAGCGAGCGCGAAGCTGCGCGAGAAGATCGTGTAGGCCTCGCTCGATCGACTGCGGCGCCGTAACACGATAGAATCCTTCGAGCGATAGTGCTGGCCGCGATGCCGAGTAGTAGTTCGCATGCTGCTCGGGCCACGTCGAGAACGCTACTCGCACGCGATCGTTCTCGCGCGCCACGACCGCGTAGTAGAGAATCCGCTCCTGCACGTCTACGTAAATACCGACCCGCTCCGACGGCGCAATCGAGAAGTCGCCGAACGCGGACGCAACCGACTCCGGCGAAATCGCAATCGAGTCGTCCGCGACAACGTTCGCCGCAGGTTCGTTCTGATACTCCGAGTAAAACGCGTTGCGATCCTGAAAGTAGAGATGCATCGCGTGCTGAATCGCTGACACCTCGATGCGCGGATCGTAACACGCTTCCCAAAACGGTATCGCACCGGCATCGAGCTGCTCACGATGCGCGAGGTAGTACTCGTTGATCCGCCGGTAGTCGCGCACGCGGATCGCATCGCGATAAACGCGTTCGTACTCCGACCACGCGGCCATATCGGCCGGCATCGAGCGAAGCAGGCCGATACGCTCGCCACTCCACTCGGGTAGCGACAACAGCTGGTCACTAAGATCACCGCGGCGAATGACGGTACACGTGCAAAGCACCGCGGCTTTATGGTCGTGCGCCATTGTGCCGAGAATGTCGGACTGGATGAGTGCGCGCCGATACTCGCACTGCCGCGGCGACATCGCGCTGTCACGCGTCTGCGGGTCGTCGATTAGGATAAGTTGCGGTCGTACGAGTCGGCCGTCGGGCAGCGCGTGCTGCAAGCCGCGCAACGAACCGCCTCGAAGTGGCACCGATTGGATTAACGCACCCGAGCACTTCGATCCTTCGATCGATGCAAGTACGATCCGATCGAACGTAAGTCGCAGATGCGTCGGCTTACCATCGAAAAGCTGAAACCGCATGCGCTGCAAGCTGCCATCGGCGCGCAGAATCGGATAGCACGCCTCGGGATAGTCTTCGATGAGTCCACGTGCAGTCGTGAGCCAAAGAATCAGATTCTGAATCGTCTGTCGCGCGCGCTGACCGTTCGCGGTCACTACGAGTACATACTTCGCGTACCCATGCAGTACCGCCCACAACGCGGTCGCTAGCGAAAGCGAAGTCTTGCCGCTGCCACGAGGTAGCGCGTACGCGAAACAACCGCCACGAAGGACGACCTCCTCGAACTTGCGTGCAATCGCTCGATGCGCGTCCGAAAACGGTAGCGAGAAAACCGAAGGTAAGTACGTCCGACACCACTCGAGAATCGATCGACTCGCTCGCGCACGCCGACGTGGACTCGCAACTTCGGGCAACGGTCCGATCTCGCGAGCGCGCAAAATAACACGTCGCCGACGCAGCGAGTCGTCGGCGACTTCATGTGCGTACTCTTCGATCGTCCTAGCCGCCATCGCTCTTAGCCTCGCCTAAGTCACGCAACGGCATCGCAATCGGTTTCAGATCGTCCGAGTAGTTCGCCGGATGCGTAAGCATCGCGCGAATAACCCGCGGCGATGCACCCCACACGTCACCGACCGCGTTCAAGCGAGTCGTACAACAAACCGGCGACAGCAACTCGCCAGTCGCGGTCGCGATAATACCACCGCCGCTATCGCCCTGTGACACCGATAGACGATAGCGAACCTGGAAATCGGCGTTCTCTTTCGCAACCACGTAACCGTCCTCGCGATTGCCCGGAATATGCACGCCGTAACCGCAGTGAAAGACCTTGTCTCCGACCTCGAACGACTCCGCAACGCGCAGCCACGGCAGTCGATCGTGACGGTCGTCCGTCAGTAAAATCGAGCAGTCGGACTTCCGATTGATCGCAATCACACGCGCGCCGAACGACACGCCGTTGCGAAGAACGACCGTGACCTCTTCGCCGACACGACGGTGACAGTGCGCGGCGCTCACAAGATACCAGCGACCGTCGTTGCGCTTCGGACCTACGATCGTCGCACTACAGTAACCGCCGGTCATAATAATCTTCGCGACTGCGTCGCACGGATTCGCTGCCGGCTTATCGTCGTCCGGTTGCGGTGACTTCTCTTTGTCACCGCGTCGCTCGTCTTGCGGCGGCGGTACGCGTACACAACCGAAGTTCACCGCGGTGCCGCCGCCGATAATCGTAAGTAGCGCGGTCAAGACCGCAACGAAAATCGAACGCCACGGTTCGGGAATCGAAATCCGCATCGAAATCGCTCCTACGAAGACGGACTACTCGATTTTCGAGGC
>Ga0272447_1000625_pt1 | contig 25414 bp, 17 predicted proteins | sample YNPCB0133_FD_194589 | JGI IMG/M metagenome (GOLD analysis project Ga0272447, IMG submission 194589) | Hot spring microbial mat communities from Yellowstone National Park, WY, United States - YNP-CB-013-3 | ecosystem: Environmental > Aquatic > Thermal springs > Hot (42-90C) > Sediment | place... | reverse complement strand
TCCTGGGCAACCACCGGTGGGGTTCCGCCGGCCAGAAGGACCACCATCACACCCACAGTACGTATCACTCGTGCGAAACTCCGGCGTGGCATCGGATCCTCCCGAGGAAAACAGGATGTTTTTCACCATCCGCGACAGGAAAAACCGAATGTGTTGATAGTCTCCGAAGTGCGTAGCAATCGGGCAAGGGTTCCTGGAAAAACTGAGAGAAACTCTCGGTTTGTGTCGATGGTAAGGATGAGGTGTTCCGAACAAAGGGAAAGGGGCACAGGAATGCACGCCGGTCGCCTGATGAGGCGCAGGGGGTGGCTCTGCCTTCCCATAGTGGGGCTGTTGGGATGCGCCGGAGAGACCTATTTCCTGAGCAGGCAACCGGCACGGTCCGTAGGGTCTCCAACGCTGCTTTCCCAGGTGAGGCCCGCTTTAGAATCGACAGACGCCCCCGCCTCTTTTCAGAGACCAGGAGGTCCTCTTGCGACGGCGCCCGTATCTTCCGCTGCATATCAGGACACAAATCAAGACACGGCTCCGCCTTCGACGGATTCCGGCAAGCTGGAAAAAACCACGGTGACCTCCGGTAAAGGTGGGCCTGAAATGGCCGGACCTCCGGAAACGGTTTCCCCACCTGCCACACCCCTGACACTCGACCAGATTATTCAGGCCACACTCTGGGCGGACCCCTACTTGCGGGCCGGCTTCGAGAGCATCACTCAGGCTCAAGCCGACCTGTTGACCGCTTCCTTGTTTCCCAATCCGCAGCTCAACATCAGTCAGACACTCATGCCCTTGACCCGCCCCTTCACACCCGACAAACAAGGAGGGCCGCCTCAATTGGATGTCGGCATCAGTTACCCGATCGACTGGTTTCTCTTCGGTAAACGAGCTGCAGCACTGCAGAGTGCCGCGATTGGCGTAAGGGTAGCCGAAGCGGAATTCGCCGATCGTGTCCGGCAACGGATCCTGGAAGCCATGCTCCGTTACTACGACCTTCTGGAAGCGAAGGCCCTTGTGGACCTGGCCCGGCAAGATGTGGAGAACTTACGTCAGGTCGAGGGTATCACCCTCAAGGCTGTAGAAGGCGGTGGACGTTCCCGCGTCGAACTGCAACGGATTCAACTGGACCGTCTGCGTGCCGAGCAGGCTTTGCGTGAAGCGGAAAGAAATCGCTCGGTCGCCGCTGCCCAACTCCGCGTCCTCCTCGGTCGAAACGATGCAGATCCCGCTTTCGATGTCGCCGGTAGCTTTTTGGACATCCCTCCAGCCGCGCTACCCGATGCCGAGGAAGCTTACCGCCTGGCCACCCAGGAGCGACCTGATCTGACGGCCTTACGCCTCCAGGTGCAACGAGCTGACGCCCAACGCTTCCTCGAGCAAAGTAACGCCTGGCCGAACGTGGTCCCCTTTCTGGGCTACACACGCCAGTTCCAACGCAAGGTGATGGCGATGCCCGATGCCAGCTCCTTCGGTTTCGGTATGGAGGCGAGTCTGCCTCTGTTTGACCGCAATCAGGGGAACCGGAACAAAGCCGCCTCTGTTGCCGTGCAAAGCCGACTCCAGTTACAGGCCGCCGAAGTGGCCCTCCGGGCCGAAATCGAACAATTGTTCCAGGAATTGCAAACGGCTTCCTCGAATGTCCGGTCTCTTGCCGAGGAGCAGTTGAAACTGGCCGCCGAACTTCGCGACAGCATTGTGAAGGCTTACGAAGCCGGTGGCCGCTCCCTACTCGACGTACTCGACGCCCAACGCAACTACCGGGACACCTATCGTTTGTTCATCACCTCGCGGGCTAACCTGGCCAAGGCCATCGCTCGCTTCAACGCTGCCGTCAACCGCCGCCTGGTACCGTAAGTTACCCCGACGAGGCGTACAAACCGGTGAAGTGTATAACCCCGACGAGGCATACAACCCGGCAGCTGCCGCCCTGCTCGGTTATGGGAGGATTGTGTCATGCCGCCGGGGATGTTTCTCTGGGGCCTATGGGTCAAGGCCGGCCTGATCGAGTCTGAGGAAAGTTGATCTTGCGAAGGCTGGGAGGTCGGAGTGTTGTCGTAGTGCTGGAGGTTGCTCGGGCGTGGCAATTGCGTGGCAGTGGTTTTGGTTCAGGGTCGCGCCACTTCCAGGAGCTCACGCACCGGCCCTTGGATGGGGCTGAGTAGATTGTTGAGTTCCCGATAGGAGAACCGGCTATTCCGTTCGCGGCTTCCTCCCTGTCGGAAGTCATCGGCGGCGCGGTCCCGCTGGCCGAGCATCCACCGGGCAGCCCCGAGGTAGTACCAGGCGACCGGATCGCTAGGATCATGGAGCAGAGCCTGTTCGGCGGCTTGGATTGCCTGGGGGAATCGCCCTTGCCGATAAGCCTGGATGGCTTGATGCAGATGAGATAGAGCCAGTTGCGGATCCTTGGGTTGCTCCTGGGGTGGTCGGCGTAAGGGAGCGAGGGGATCCCGGATGGCCAGGCGGGCCTGCTCGGCAATGGCGACCCAGGAACGTTGCGCCTGGCGTGCTGGCTCGTAGGCAGGACTTTGCTGTGCCTGCTCCAGATGGAGCGAAGCCTCCGCAGACTGGTTGGTCAGGATCGCTGCCAGGGCAAGCAGAACATGGGCCTGGGCCGCTTCTTCCGAGTCTTTATCCACCCGTTGCAGCACTTTCCGGGCGGCCTGTTGGGCGGCAGCTGCATCGGTGGGTCGGCGGGCTTCCGCCAACAGTTGCAACCAGAGCTGGAGCAGTTCGGTGTCGCTGGGGGCTTGGGCCAGCTTCTGCCGCAGACTCTCCTGGTGCTGCTGGGTCTGGCGTAGCTGTGTCTGCAACTCCTGTTCCCGCTTCTGGGCGGCAGCTTGCAACTGCTCTCGCAGCCGTTTCTGTTCCGCCGCAGCCTGTTCCTCCAAGGTGCGTCGCTCTTTAGCAAACGCCTCCGACTGCTGTTGCACCTGCTGCTGCAAACGCTGGATGGTAGCCGTCAGAGTGCGTTTTTCCTCTTCCAGTTGACGCAGTTGCTGCAACTCCGGCTTAGTGTTGAGCAGGGCGATGGCGCGACGTTGGGCTGCCAATAAAGTGGCGGGATCGTACTGCTCTGTGAGGAGTCGGGCGGCTTGCAGTTCCTTGGCCAGGGCTTGCAGTTGCTCCTGGAACTGTTGGACCTGCTTTTCGAGATTCTGTCTCTGGGTCAGGCCGGCTTGCAGCTCCTTGTCCAGTTTCTGCGTCTGTTCGCGCAGTTGGTTCAGGTCGGCTTCCAGCTTCTTGCGTTGATCGCCGGCTTGCTGCAATTGTTTTTCTACTTCCTCACGTCTTATGACGGCGGAGCGGAGGTCATCCTGAGCTTTGCTGAGGTTCTTTGCCAATTGTTCCCGTTCTGTTTCCAACTGCTTGCGGGCGGCGATGGTCGTCTGCAATGTCTGTTCTGCCTGCCGTAGTTGAGTTTGGACTTGCTGGAACTGTTGGCTCGTTTGTTGCAGTTGCTGGGCCAGGCGCTGTTGTTCGTCCTCTTTGAGACGGGCCGTCTCTTGGGCTTGGGTCAATTGCTGCTGGGTGGTTTGCAGTTCCTTTTGGGTTTGCTGGAGTTGTTGCTGAGCTTGGGTCAATTCTGTGGCAAGAGCGGTGAGACGCTGATCGGTATCAGGGGTCCGAATGTTCGAGGTGGCAGGGCCGATGACACCTGTGAAGTAGAGGGCCGCTCCGACTCCCAGAGGCAGGGACAGACCCAGAAGAGTTCCACCCAACCAGGCCCCGAGGCGGCTGGGAGCGGGTGATATGGGTTGGCGTAGAACTGTTTCGACTTCTCGTTGCTGGCCCGCCAGGCTCGAGGGGATAGTGATGCCCCCTGGAGCAGAGGTCGCGGCAGACTCGGCAGCTACTTCCTGCGGTGTGGGGCGTGGCAAAGTCGCCGAGCTGCTTGGCTTGATAACCGCGGAGCGCGGACCGGCAGGAGCAACGGCTTCGCCACTAAACAGGTCAGAAGACGGAGTAGTAACGGGGGCTTCATCGACGCTCCATTCGATAATACCGCTGTCCGTCGGCTTCGCCGCCAGAGGACTGCCGGGAGACTCTGGAGCATCTCCAAACAATGCCGTGGCGGCTTGGGGATCAAAGTCGGCGTCGAAAATGCTGGAAGGATCATGCGAGGGTGGCGGGACAGCCGAGAGAATATGCTCCTGCGGGTCCTCGATATACATTTCCGGGATGGTGGTCTCGGAGAGCGTTGGGCGACGATGAGGAAATTCGAGATTGTCCGGCGTCGCCGCCTTCTCCGCCTCTTCCAGTTCCTTGGGAACCGGGCCAAGGTCCACATCGATATCAAAACCGGATTCCGTGGAAGAGCCGGGGCGCAGCGTCCGTCCCACACCCGGGTTGGGGATATGGACAGCCGAGGAGTGGTGACCCGCTTGCATCAAATCGGCTAAGATGTTGGATGCTTCCGGGACAGGCAGCGGGGCTGCACCGTAATCCGGGGCATCCGCGGGAGGCTGAATCGAACTGCCGGGTAGGTCTTCGGCAAGCGGCGGAGGAGAGGTGGAACCCGCCGAAGGCCGAGGTATTCCCCCCAGGAAGGACAACGCGCTGTCCTCGCCCTCCGACCAGGCGGTGGGGCGCTGTGCGTGAATGTTCGAGCCTTCCATGTCGAAGGGGGTAAGGAATGGCCCGAACAGATTGGAGCTTTCCGCTGCCGGCCCTGGCGGGGGTGTTGCAGCGTGAATGTCCGAACTGACCTCGTCAGCCGATGGAGCAGCAGCGAGTGAGGCGGCGGAAGCGGGTTCCCCCCGCTCATGGGCGGCTGCTGGCGATGCCTCCGAGGGTGGGGTAAGCGGAGCATCAACCTCTCCCAGAGGTAAAGCGACAGCGTTCGGATCGATTGCGTCCTCCGCCACTACATCTGAGGCCAAGGGCAGTTCTTCGGCCACGGGCAGGTTATCCGAGGCGGAGGAGGGACTATCCGCCTGTTCCTGCGTGCCGACGAAGCTTTCCGCCCCGGCTGCCCAACCACTGACCGGACGAATCGGATGAATCGAGGGGGAGGTCGTGTAGCCTGTTTCACCAGCAGGCGGAGCACCCAACTCCACAATCGCTTCCTCTTGCAGATCCGACGCGACAGGAATGGCTGGCTCCGCAGATTGATCAGTTGCACCGCCTTCCGCTGTTGCAAAAATATCCGTCCCCTCCGGCGGCACGTCTCCTGGGGGAGAACTTGCAGGAAATTGCTCCGGTGTGTGTCCCCTGCCGAGCTCCTGTTCAGCCTGTTTTTCCGAAGATGGAACATCTGGCGGCTGATTCATAATCACTCCACTCCTGACATGAAATGTTGGGGCAGACCAGTTGCCTCGGTGAAACCGTGGTCCTGGGGAACATCCCTATCCCTTTGCTCATTCCTGGCTATCCTTCGCACTCTCGCTTGAACCTATTGTCCGGTTGCGACTGGAGCCTTGCAATGGTTTTTTACCATATTTTCCTTTTCCACCTATCTCACTTATAGCTCATCTGTCGCATCAGCGAAATCATGAGGAGCAAGTTTTTCAATGGAGGTAAAAAATTGTCTCTACCACTACAACGCACCTCCAGAACAAAACAGGAACAAAGTGAGGAAACCCTTCAACTCAAGACTGGGCTTGAGACTTGCTGTCCCCCTTTGCTGGTTGCTGGCAACTCGGTAGGGATCCGCCCACAGGGAGGAAGTAGGGGACGTTTGACCAACCCGGGAACCATTCCGTCACCTGCCTGAGCAATTTTCATCGCCTGGAAAGCAAGCAGAGGTGCCCATAAGCGCGACACAAGAGGATACCGAAATAGCCTCTACGTCCGGAAAGAGTGTAAAGCAAAGTCTAGGAAGAGGGTACAGCAAAGTCTGGAATGGGAACGGGCCTTTGGGTGGAAAATGAGCCTTTGACTCGAAGATGAGGGCTGAGGTGGCACAATGTTTGCTGTACGGAGTCATGTTGGGTGGAAAGACCAAAAGCATTCGCGGTGGGAGTCATTGACTCCCTCCTGATTCGGGAAAAGAACAGCCCAAACGAGGCAGTGAGGATCTAATCGTGCAACCGCTTTTCGACACCTTCGCTGGTGAAGTGACGCGGAGTGATGAAGAAGTAGTCGAGTTATCCTTGCTGTTACCGCGCTGGCAAATTCTGGCCTTGGAAGAAACTGCCCACCGCTGGGGCATGACCACTGGCCAGATGATCCGCAAGCTGCTGGCCGAAGCTCTGCCCACTCTCCCCGTACTGCCACCAGATTGGCAGTAAGCCTTTTTCCTTGACAACCTGCTGCTCCCCCTCCCTCGGCGACGAATTGCTCCTCAGGCGAAGGACAAGAAGCGACCGGTCCCACCCCGACGCGTGGGCTCCAGCTGGCAACTGAAGCGTAAGGCGAACCAACAGGCAGGGAACAACCAAGGGAACAGGGATTATCAGGTCATGGTGAAGGCTAGTGCATGAGGGAACACCCGTCTTCCCGCCAGGCTGATTCGGGGAGGTGAGGTGGTTCCCCAGGCAGAGTCTGTCAGAGAGTCTTCAAGTATTCGATCAGGTCCCAGCGTTGAGATTCGGTCAGAGAGTCGCCGTAGGTGTGGCCGGCATTGCTCCGTCCCGGCTGGGTCGTATCGTAGATTTTGCGGCGCTCGATCGGGGGGAGATTCGGATCAGCAGGTTGCTTCAATTCCGTGAATTTCCAGCCGACGCGGCGGGTATCATAATTTTCTCGATCCGTGCGGAAGGAGCGGGTGAAATACCGGGGTCGTTCGCTGGATTTGAGCACATGGTAGAGGGTGGGGACACTGCCGTTGTGGAAGTACGGGGCAGTGGCCCAGATGCCATCGAGGGGCGGAGCCTGGTAACCGTCGGTCCAGCGTAAGCGTTTGCCTCGGAAGAACCAGCCGTCGGGTTCCTGCCCGAACCAGGAGCGGGAGTAGGCTTCCCCATAGGCAATGCTGACAGCGGCGTGTCGCTTGGGATCGGTACCGATCTCTTCGAGCGGAATGATTTTGTTCGGATAGGTCCAGTCAGGGCCATAAGTGCCGTGACAACGAGCGCAGTGCTGGCGGAAAATAGCTTCTCCTCGCCGGGCTTGGGCCATGTCGATGGGGAAGGGGTATTTGGGAGGCTCCAGACTGAGCAGATATTGTTGAATCTCACGGAAAGCTGGTTCGGCCCGCTGGAAATCCGCTGGCGTGGTCAACGGATGCATCATGAATTGCATGAGAGTGCGGACGCTGCGGCTGTCCATGCCACCGGTGTAATAGATCGTTTGTTTCTTTTTCATCAGCCACCAGGCCGGCACATCAGCACAACTATCATCCCGCAGGCCGAGGTTGTGCCACTGGTTGCGCAGTGTCATGTCGGGCTGGCGCCAACCGAGCAGATAGACCCCAAAGGCATCCGCCTCATTGGTGCCCCGGGTGTTGCAGAAGGTGAAGGGGAGTTTCACCGGCCGGCCATCAGCCTGGAACAGCTCTTCAAAGAGAGCGTGGATGTCAAGAGTGTGATTGCCCAGGCCGACGTAACTTTGACCGAGGAGGGAACTGCCGTGACAAAGCATGCAATCGATAGCGATGGCGGGACGCAGCAGGAGTTGGCCACGACGCAGACCCATCGGCAGACCGTCGTTCGGGTAGGGAGCAGGGTGCAGGCCGTATCGTTCCCGGAAGGCAGTGGCATAGTCGGCGGGCTTTTCCGACACGCCCCACTGCTGCCAGGCCCGCTCATACGCTTGCAAACTCCAGAAGCCGGGAATGAACGCGGTGCGGGTCAATGCCTGGTAACCCCGTGCTGCTACTGTCTGATTCTCAGCAAACTGGGTCGCTGCTGCCGTCTGATGACCGACAAGCTGAGGATCAGCGGGCTGGGCATCGACAGCCAGCAGCTTGCCTGCTGGTGCATCCTCGACCACGCCGGCACCAGTGGACAGCCCAGCTAACAGTGCCAGCACACTGCACCCCCCAGCAACCCCTCCACAGAGCCGCAGCAATCCTCGCCCTCTCATGGTGCCCTCCCGGATGAGGAAGGTGACTGGCACGTTCGGGCCTCTCCTCGAAAATCATTCCCGGCACTTGTCGATCCCTATGTTTCACTTCCGGCCCGAGATTTCCACTCATCCTTCCTCATCCATCATAATCGATAGCACAAGGTCCGGGACAACGGTCTGGGATGCCGTGCACTGATCGCGTGCACTGAGGGTTCTGCCACTGCCCGTCGTTCTAGCCGGTAACCCAATGACCAAGTCGAGTCCACAAATCCGACTCCACCGACCGGTGGGCCAGCTTGACAAGAGCTGCATCTGACAAGGAACAGGACATTGGGCCAACCGATCGGTTGAGGAGAGGCCGTGGTGCTTAGCTGAGGACAGGCCGTGGTGCTTACTCTGGTGGCACAGAGGCGGCGGGATTGCAGCCAATTCGGGGATACGGGAGGCGTGAAGTTAATCCGGGGATGCGACAGGTCGTGGCTACTCCGGGGATACGAAGGGGCTGAGGCGTCCAAAGCGATCGAGCGCTGCGACAGCAGGAACCGCTTTGTCCTCCAGGGGCAGCTGAACAGGGTGTTGGGGATCGGCCGACGGTGGAAGCAAGCGTGTGGTCCAGCCTTGGGAAGTGCGGCTCCGCAGGACGAGAAAGCGGGTATCGCGGGGAGGGGTAATCTGGAGCACGGGAGGTTGTTGCTGGCGGAGCAACTGACAGCGCGGAGGTGAAAGCTGAGTGGGTCCGGATGGCAACTGCGGTGCGCTCCAGTCGATGGCAGGGACTAAGGCCGGTTCTGCATACAGTTGTTGCAGGTGGTCGGCGAGGCGGTCGGGGTTATCCCGCAGGGCCTTGATGCTAAAGTGGATGGCGCCGCTGACCCCGCGATGCTGACGGATCAACCTCATCTGTTCGGCGATTTCCTGGGCGGGCCAACCTTTGGTTCCGCTCGCCTGCTTGCGCTCACCCACCCGGCTGGTGTACAACCCCGGCCAGAGATGACGCTGCCGGGTATTCTGCTCAGCCCACCAGGCCAGCAATTTGGGGAAACTTTGTTGCTCCTGAGCGATCGGCCAGTAGAGTTGCGGCGCCAGATAGTCACACCAGCCTTCCTGAAACCAGAGGCGGGCGTCGGCGTACAGCTCGGCGAAAGCATCCAGCCCCGTAATCCCCGGCGGGTGATTCGGTCGCCAGATACCGAAAGGGCTGATCCCGACCTTCACCCACGGCTTGAGAGCTTTGACTTCACGGTACAGGTCTCGGACGAAAGCGTTGATGGCAGCCCGACGCCAATCATCCCGTCCTAGAGTTCCGCCCTGCTGGCGATACTCTTGCCAGGTATCCTCGTCAGGAAAGGGGAGCAGCTGACCGTCCGCACCACGTTCCCGATAGGGATAAAAGTAATCGTCGATGTGAACGCCATCGATGTCATAGCGCCGTACCACATCCCGAATCACCGCCAGAGTATGAGCCGGCACGTCGGGATGCGTGGGATTCATCCACTGATGCTTACCGTAAGTCTTGATCCACTCCGGGTGCCGGCGGATGAGATGCTTGTCGCTCAAAGGTGAACGGGACGAAGGGTGGCGGGCACGGTAGGGATTGAACCAGGCATGCAGTTCCAATCCCCGGGCGTGCGCCTCGCTGAGGGCAAAAGCCAGGGGATCGTAACCGGGAGATTGGCCCATCTGCCCCGTCAGAAATTCGCTCCAAGGTTCGAGCGAGGACTCATACAGGGCATCGGCCATGGGACGGACTTGAAAGATGACGGCATTGAAACGCAACTCGGCGACGCGGTCGAGCAGGGCCAGCAGTTCCCGCTTCTGCTGTTCGGCACTCAGACCAGGTCGGCTGGGCCAGTCGATGTTCGCAACGGTGGCAATCCACACACCGCGGAACTCACGGGGCGGGGCCGGCGTTTCCGCGACTTCGCTGGTATATGTCTCTGCAGTACGTGCGTGAGTAGTATAAGCCTGCGTAGTACACCCCTGGGTGACCCCGGCCGTCAGGTCCGACATCCACCGGGTCGTGGAGGAGAAACTCCCGCTCCGGGATTCGAGCATTCCTGACGCGCTTCCCAGGCCCAGAATGAGGACGAAGAAGACCGGTCCGATCCGATTCCTGAGGCAGCGGTTCCTAAGGCAGCGGTGGAGAAGACGAGTAGCCATGATTCGGTAAGGAAAAGGTTTCCGGAATGGATGAAGGTATGGCGGGAAGCCTGCAGGCGTGACGGCCTCACGCGGGTGTGCCGAACGTCGATTAGTAGATAATGTTAGCAAGGGGCGGTGGCGTTGGACACGGAGGCAGCCAGGCGGCAGGCCCGGCGCAACGCTCCTAAGGCCGGCTCGGAGACACGGATGAGGGGATGGGCCTGGTAGCCCCGTTCCGCCAGGGCAAGCAGGAAACGGTCCCGATACAGGGCTGAGCCGAGGAACAGGCCACCGCTCAGGGCCAGGGGCACGGTAGAAGGTAAGGCGACACGGGCCGCCGCGGTCGCAGAGATACTAGCCAGCTCGCTGACCGCTTCCTGCACCAGACGATGGGCGACGGCATCGCTGCTAGCGCATTCCAATACCACCGGGGCCAGAGCGGCCAAAGCGGCCCGGTCCGCACGGCCATAGACATATTCGACCAGTTCCTCGACCTGGGCCAGACCACAAGCAGCCAGGAGGCGTTCGGTCAGTCCCGTGGTTGGGCCGCGCCCCTCTGCTGCTCGGATGATAGCTCGGAGAGCTGCCTGAACTAAGGCATAGCCGCTGCCTTCATCACCGAGGAGCCAACCCCAACCACCGGAGCGGGCCGTCTGCCCCGCGGCATTCCGAGCGAAGGCCATCGAGCCTGTCCCGGCGATCACGGTCAGTCCCCAACCTTCGGGTGTTCCAGCCTCCAGAGGAAGCAACGCATCCTCGACTACTTCCACCGCGGCCGTGCCTAAGCGCTGTTCCGCCCATTCCCGTACCAGACGTTGCTCAGCACTGCGACCCGCGCCGGCCAAACCGAAACAGGCCGCCTGCACCCCAAGCCCGGAGACACCTGCGGCAGCAAAAGCCTCACGGATGGCTGTTTCCAAGGCCGCTAACGCCGAGGATGTTCCCACCGCCCGCAGATTGCTGGAACCGGCTGTACCCCGGCCGATCACTTCCCACGTGTTGCTCTCCGGCTGCCACCGCGCCAGAAGGGCTGTAGTCTGGGTCCCGCCACCATCGACGCCGAGAAGCCACGGGCCGTTGTTCTGGGCGGTGTTTCCCCAGCGTTTGTTACCCAGAGCCAAAGCCACGCGGACCCGTCCCTGAGCCTGACGCAGCCGTTCCCGGGCTGTTTCCACATCGACCCCACTCAGGTGGACCACCAGGGCCGTCTTGACTTCCCCGTCACAGCGTTGCAGTAATTCCGCCGCTGCTTCCCGGCTCAGTCCTGTCACTTCCCGAACGATGCGCTGGGCACGCCAGCGGAGCTTCTCGTTGGTAGCTTTCAGATCGACCATCAGATGACCAAACGTTTTGCCCAAACGGACCATCGCCCCGGTGGAGAGCATGTTCAGGACCATCTTGGTAGCTGTTCCCGCTTTGAGACGCGTGGAACCGCTGAGCACTTCCGGACCCACCACGGGGATAATGGCCAGGTCCACCAGCGGGATCAGTTCCGCATCACTATTGCATGCCAAACCGATGGTGAAAGCTCCACAGTGTCGAGCGTACCGCAGGCCACCCAAGACATACGGTGTGCGTCCACTGGTGGCGATGCCGACCACCACATCCCGCGGGCAGAGTTGCAAACGTTGCAAGTCCTGCTCCGCGGCTTCGGGATGATCCTCGGCACCTTCCACCGCGCGGGTCAAGGCTTCGACCCCTCCAGCGATGACCCCAATGACCATCTCCGGTGGAGTCTGGAACGTGGGGGGCATCTCAGTGGCATCCAGCACGCCCAGGCGGCCGGATGTGCCGGCTCCTAGATAAATCAAGCGTCCCCCCTGCGCCAGTCGTTCGGCGATCACCCTGATCCCTTCGGCAATGGCCTGCGCCTGCGTCGCCACCGCCGGTGCCACCCGTGCATCCTCGGCGTTCATCAGCCGGACGATTTCCCAAGGGGTCATCTCATCGAGATGAGCGGAGGCAGCCAGTCGGCCTTCCGTTTGCAAATGATCCATATCTGGCAATCCTGACTTCTTTCTGATTCGGTTCCGTACCTCCAGTCGTTCGCCTCGGTACGTCTAACGTCTCGGCCCTATACCTCCTATGGGTGCGTGCCGAATGGGCCGGTGGTCCGCCATCAGGCACGCTGCCTGGGAGTTGGCTCGCTGCGTGTGTGGGGATGATCGCGGGGTCGTCGGAAACAGTCATCCTGTTGGTGTTCGGTGGTGGTGCCAGAGCCGGTCGGTAAGCCGAGCCACCACGACGGTGGCCAATGTACCCAGGGGTGCCCACCAGGGCCAGGCCAGTGTGGTGTTCCACCAGAAGGCGACGACCGTGATCAGACCGCCCAACAGACCCAACAGGGCAGCGGAGGAACGTGGGACGCGCTGGCAACATCCCAGCAGAAACAATCCCAACATACTGCCGGTAGTCCAACTGGCGATGCTCAGAGCAGCATCGATGACGCTTCGCTCCAGGTAGCGTGCCGCCCCAATAGCCACCGCAGCCTGGCACAAACCGCAGATCAAAGTCACGCGCCGTCCGATCCGTACCTGTTGCTGTTCGCTGGCCGTCCCAGCCCACCAGAGGTGGAAGTCCCGAACCACTACCCCCGCGGAACTGTTCAGGGAAGACGACAGGGTGGACATGGCGGCGGCCAACACCGCGGCCACCAACAGACCCACCACCCCCACCGGCAGACCATGTACGATGTAATATCCAAACACCGCATCGGCCCGCTCCGCGACCGGCTCCGGTATTTCCCATCGGCCCTGCTGCTGGACCACGGCCAGGCTGACCCCGATGAGCAGAAATACGCCGAACTGGATCGCCACGACGACACCACTTCCGATCAACGCCCAGCGAGCGGCACGCGGCGAACGGGCACAGAGCAGGCGTTGGACGGTCAACTGATCCGCCCCATGCGTTCCCATGGTGAGAAACATACCGCCGAGCACCCCCGCCCACAAGGTGTACGGTTCCCGCCAGTCCCAGCGGATGTCCCACAGGTGCAGCTTGCCGGCGCTGACGGCCGTCATGTACCATCCTGTCAGTCCGCCTTCCACCTGGGTCAGCAGCAGTCCTAGGGCCAGCACCGCCCCGCCCAGATAGAGGCACCATTGCACTACATCCGTCCAGATCACCGCCGGCATTCCCCCCACCGAGGTGTACACCAAGGTGGCGACGGTCAAAACCAGGATTGACGGGACCAGGTCCCAACCGACCAATTGTTGCAACAGGAGAGCCGTCAAGAACAACCGCAGTCCATCCGCCAGGGTGCGTGTCAGCAGGAACAGACCTGCCGCTCCCCGCTGCACCGTCGGACCAAAACGCCTCTGGAGCACTTCGTAGGCTGAGATGAACTGCCCCGAGAAATACAGCGGCACCAGCAGCCACGCCACGATGATCCGGCCCAGGATCAGTCCCAAAGCCAGTTGCAAAAAGGTCAAATTGCCTCCGGGGCGATAAGCCATGCCGGGCACGCTCAGAAATGTCACCGTGCTGGTTTCCGTAGCTACGATGGAAATGAGCAACACCATTGCCGGGAAACGTTTGCCCCCGAGAAAATACTGCTGGCTGCTCGTGGGTCGCCGGCCCAAAGACAAACCTACCCCCAAGGTCGCTACCACGTAGACGACCACGATCACGCCGTCCACCCACGAAAGCGTCTTCATCGATAACTCTTCGCCAGTCAACCTGCAGACTGATGTTGCACGCAGGGTGCTCGACGCCTGCACCCAATCTTCCGGGTGGGGCGGGAGGCTCCTTCACCAGCCAGCCCGCCAATTGCTTTGCCAGGGGAGCCATCGTGGCTCATCGGAGGGAGCCATCGTGGTTCGTCGGACAGAGCCAACGTGGTCCACCCTGTTGCAGGCACCTTCAGGTTTCGCCGGACAAATTGATTTGTCGAAAGGGCGCATGCTTTGTGGCCACCTCTTGAAGCAAGGGGTGTCACTTTCGAGACCTGCATTTTCTCGGCTTCCCTCATGAAGAGGAATCTTATTTCCTGACCCTTCCGTGGTAGCGAACCTTATTGTCTTCAGAGGAAGCGGAATCTTATTGTGTTCAGCGGAAGCGGAGTCTTATTCTGGTGGGGGTGGAGGATCAGGAATATCGGGTACGGGAATCGGGAATCGCCCCCGATCCACTTCTTCCGGTCGGGCCATCAAAGTGACGAAGAGAACCTTGCGTTCCGTGCCACGCCGGACTTCCACTTCGATGACGGCACCTGGTCGGCAGGAACAGACATAGGCGATCACCTGCTGCGTGGTTTGCGGGTAGAACTGGTTGACGCGCACGATCACATCCTGGGGTTGGAGTCCGGCGCGTGCTGCCGGCTTGCCTGGTTCCACCGCTTCAATGGTCAGCGTCTCCTGGTTGAGGATGACCCCCATATATCCTCGACCCAGCGGGTCCGGCAACGTTGTGCTGCGTTCGGAGGGAGTGGGAGGAATGGGTGTCAGTACAGGAATCTCCCCGCCACACCCCAGTATTGTCCCCCAGATCCAGCCCAGCCACGCTCCCATGATCATCGTGCCTCCTGGCTGCTTGCCTTATTTTCTTGTGGCTTGTATTACTGCCGCCGATTCCGGGAAAATTTCCCGACACTCCATCCTGGGCTTCCTGGCTAACCGCCTCTCTCCTCCTGGTTTTGAGGCTTGCGGTTCAGCCTGCCATTGCCTACTACCGTCGTCTCTACACTCGTACTATCCTCTCTGTCGCCTCCTACAGCTATCGCTTGCCATTCGTTGGGCCGGACACGATTTCCGCTTCGCTCATCCTCTGCCCCGTGCCTCCTTGAGTGACTTCCTCCCGCTGGTTACTCCTCATCGGCCTTGTTGGGTGGGGATGGTATTCGTTGTGTTTGAGGTGTTCGTGGGTGGCGTATGGTGTGAAGGAACGTACAGTTGTTATCCCTCCGCCACTTCGAGGACGATACAGGAGACATTGTCGCGGGAACCTTGATCCAGTGCCAGCTGGCAGAGATGTTCGGCACACTGCTGCATATCATCGCAGACGTTGATTTCGCGGGCCAGTTGTTCGTCGGAGACGACACCGGTCAAGCCATCCGTACAAAGCAAGTAGCGGTCACCTGCTTGAAGCGGCAGAACCTGGACGTCTGGTCCTTCCCCCACTTCTTTGCTCCCCAGGTATTTCCAGAGCACATTGCGGAAGCGGTGTTCCTTGGCTTCGGCGGCGGAAATGGTCCGGGCTTCCACCAGGGCCTGAGCCAGGGAGTGATCCACCGTCAGTTGCTGGATAAAGCCGGGACGGATCAAATAGGCGCGGCTATCTCCTACACCCGTGACGAACAGTTCCTGGCCGCGGTGGCGCCAGAAGGCCATGACCACGGTGGTGCCCATGTTTTTCATGTCCCGCTCGGCCGCTCCCAGCGCCATGATTTCTTCGTTGGCCAGGACGATGGCTTTCCGGGCTGCTTGTTTGACGTCATCCAGAGGCATCTGGGGAGTGACACTTTTGCGCAGCTCACGCGGAATGATCTCCACCGCCTTACGACTGGCAATTTCCCCGGCCGCTTGTCCTCCCATTCCATCCGCCACTATGCACACGGTCAGCTCAGGGAAAACCCTAACGTCCAGAGCATCTTCGTTGTTCTCGCGATAGTTGCCCAGCAAACTGCATTTGCCGATCTGAAATGTCCAGCCCATCGTTTCCTCCTGCGGTCGACGCTCGCCTACCCTTTGAAGACCGGGGCGTACGTACTGCTTTGTTCCACCAAGGCGGGCGACCTGCGGAACCGCATGGTTTGGAAAAACGCCGCGGCCCCCACGCGGGGTGCTGTTCACCATTATAAAGCCTTTCGCTGATAACTGTGGTAAAAATACCACATTTTCCTCAAGCCCTGGAAGGGGAAGTAACACCCATTCCACAAACGCTCTTTACAGCCTCGGCATCGCTGCAGTAAGAGGGAGCGACTTGTGCGGCAAGCCGTGTCGCGGTCGCAGCACCTTATGCCGTGTCCAGTGGCAGCAGCGTAGGCAGGAGCGAGTAGGCATGATCTGGCCAGACTCGAGCACCCCGGCGAAGCAGGGCCAGGGGATTGTCCTGGTGCACGATTGGCTTACAGGCATGCGGGGTGGGGAGAAATGTCTGGAACCGGTGTGTCGGCGGTGGCCCCAGGCCCAGCTGTGGACCCTTTTTTACCGCCGCGGCAGCGTCAGTCCCGTTATCGAACGGCTCCGCATCCGGCCCAGTTGGCTCAATCGCTGGCCGGGAGTTGCCCGCTATTACCGCTATCTGCTACCGTTGATGCCACTGGCAGCGGGTTGGCGCATTCCCCAAGCGAAATTGGTGATCAGCTTCAGTCACGCCGTGGCCAAGTCGGCCCAGCCACCCCCGGGAGTTCCGCATGTCTGCTACTGCTTCACCCCCATGCGGTACGCCTGGCATATGAAAGACGCCTACTTCCGGCCCTATGCTTCCCCCCCCAGCGGACCCAGCGGAAAGGACCTGTGGTGGCCCACACAGCTAGGGCGGCGGCTCCAGGACTGGGGACGGGAGCAACTCCTGGAGGTCTTGCGTCAATGGGACCGTACCACCGCCGCACGGGTGACCCATTTTCTGGCCATCAGCCAGACAGTCCGTCGGCGGATCTGGGAATGTTATCAGCGGGAGGCTACCGTCATCTACCCGCCGGTCGATACCGACTTCTACACTCCCACCTTTCAGAAGCGAGAACCCTTTTACCTGATCGTCTCGGCGCTGGCCCCCTACAAGCGGTTCGACCTGGCCGTCGCCGCCTGTGAACGCCTCCGACGACACCTGGTGATCATCGGAACCGGTCAGGATTACCGCCGCTTACAAACTCTAGCCGGTTCCTACACCCGCTTGCTGGGTTGGCAACCAGATGAAGTGGTCCGGGACTACCTGCGTCGTGCTCAGGCCCTGCTTTTTCCTGGCGAGGAAGATTTCGGAATCGTCCCGCTGGAAGCCCAGGCCTGTGGTTGCCCCGTGATCGGCCTGGGTCGTGGGGGATTGACCGAAACGGTGTTGCCTCTGGGTTCCAGCCCCTCCCCGACGGGGGTGTTCTTTCAGGAACAGACGGTAGAAGCAGTCATGGAAGCGATTCTACAGTGGGAACGGCACCGCGACGCTTTTGACCCCCGTCAGGCCCGTCGGCAGGCTCTCCGCTTCCGCCGACCGCGTTATGAAGCCCAACTGTTCGCCTACCTGGATGCGATCCTGGCGGGCCATACCCCTCAGGGGGAACCAACCACCCTACTACCCTCGCCACCCGCCGCCGTGGACATACCCCAGATACCCCAGCGTCAGGCCGCCTGAGAGAACCTGTTTGAGGAGAGGACATTGGTCCTGGGCAGACACGCTGGGTGACCCTTATTGACAGACAGTTGATCCTTGACAAACCGCCTGGCGGAAGTGGGAAAGCCAAACTCCAGGTTTTCCGCAACAAACCGCCTGGCGGAAGTGGGAAAGCCAAACTCCAGGTTTTCCACGCAGGTGGTGCGCGGATGCTGCTTGGCTGGTGCAACCTGATCATCATGGGGGACCGCTCGGTGAACACCATTTCACGCGGTTACATCGCGGCGTTGCAGCACTGGCGCGAAAGATCATGGGGGATCGCTCGATGGACCCCATTTCACTGCATTGTCAGATGGCCACAATGTCCGCAAAGTTTGTTGTGCAGTGGTGGCCTTGTCTATGAAGTTCCGTGTTGAGCGGCTGGCTTTGGCCGTGAAACTCCTCAGGCAGTGGTTGGCACTGTCAGTTGACGACATTGCGGAGGGGTTGGCCGAGCAAGGCGCGGCGGCAATTTTGTGCCCCTTTGAGTCGCATATCCCGCAGTCCTTCCTCGGAGTAGAAGGCAGAGTGGGGATTGAGGATGAGCCGGTCGTGACAAGGATCGGCGGGGTCGCGCCAGGCCCGGATGAGTGGATCGTCATCCGACGGCGGCTCCTGAGGTAGGACATCCAGAGCTGCCCCTGCCAGCTTGCCGCTGCGTAAGGCGTCCAGCAATGCTTGCGTGTCCACAATCGCCCCGCGGGCCGTATTGACCAGATAAGCCCCGTCTGGCAACAGGGACAACGCCCGGGCATCAATCAGGTGGTGGGTTTCCTCAGTCAGCGGGCAGTAAATCCCCAGGACGTAAGCCTGCTGGAGGAGTTCTTCCAACGTCTCCGCTCGGCTGATGCCCAGGGCTTTATCCAGGCCGTCGGCCACGTATGGATCGTAAAAGACGACCCGCATGCCGAAGGCTTTGGCCCGTAAAGCGGCGGCGATGCCGATCCGGCCCAAGCCCAGTGAGGCATATACCCGCCCTCGCAGGCGATACAGTGGCCAGGGGGGACGATAGTGCCACGCTCCACGCTCTCCCCGTTGCAAACGTCGGCTGTGATAGGTCACACCCCGCACCAGGCTCATCATCAGGGCAATCGCGGAATCGGCTACCTCCTCCGTCCCGTAATCGGGCACATTGGCCACCGGTATCCCTTTCTGGCGAGCATAGCGGTAATCGACATTATCGTAACCTACTCCGCAGCGAACGATCAACTTACACCGTTGCAAGCGATCAATCGTCTGTCGGCTCAAACGGATCGTATGGAACAGCATCAGGGCGTCAGCGTCTTCGACTTTGCCGTGGAGTTCCTGCTCCTGGTGGGCATTGAGCATTACCACATCCGCGATATCTCCCAGCACTTCGCGTTCCGGTGCAGCATCGTCCACCACGAAGTCGGCAATGACCACGCGAAACTGTGCCATCTCTGCATCCTTTCGGGTTGAGGTTGGGTTGACAAGCCGTTCGATTCATCCATCCGGCCCTGGGTGGGGGAAGGCCGAGCGTTGTCAGGCATACCCCGGGGCTATTGAGAAACCTCCGGCTTCTCGCCACTCTCTATTCTGCAAGTGTCCCTGATCGATAAGATACGAAAGAGATAGGACCCCTGCCGAGAGGCAAATTGGATGTATCCGCGCAACCGTGCCCGTGAAGTCGCCTTGCAACTGCTCTTTGAACGGGATTTCCTGCCCCAACCTCTGCCCGCCAAGGAACTCGAATCATTTGCCCAGGCCCGTCTGCGAGCGGTTCCGGAACAGGTGGCCTACTGTTTGTACCTCTACAACGGTGTCGAGCAGCACCGTGGGGAAATTGACCGCGTTCTGCATGCGGTTCTGGAAAACTGGCGGCTGTCCCGTCTTCATCCGGTGGATCGCAATGTCCTGCGTCTGGCGACCTTTCAGATCCTCTTCGACTCCGATCCGCAGCCGGTGCCCGTGATCATCCACGAAGCTGCTAATTTAGCGAACCGCTACGGTACAGAAGAATCAGCCCGCTTTGTGATGGGTATTCTGGATAAGCTGGGTCAGCAGCGGTCGGCATCCTCCACGGCTCCCTCAGAACCCTCAAACCCAGGGCATGAGCAGGGGGATCCGGAGGGGAACACCCGAGAGGTGTCCGACGTGTAACCGGGCGCAAGGCGAACTCCGGCGGCCATTCGCCGGTATGGGCAGGTCAGAAGGGGAACGGCAGACTTGCTCAACATCAATCACCCCGTCCCACGTAGTGTTCACCGGCATGGACAGGTCACGGTAGAACGGCAGAAGAGAAAAGAAAGGGGAAGCGGCTCCGGCTACCCGAACAAGCCGGCTGGCGACGTCATCACCTCTTTTCACTACGCTGCTGGATGCTCGTGGTCCGCCAGAGGGTGGCCATCTGTTCTTGCACGCGTTGGTGCAAATCGAACACATCGTGGAAATCCTCGGGTCGATCCCGTTCGGAACGACTCAGGATCCCCAGATCGATCAGTTGATAGACGATCTGTCCGACATCGGCGGTGGTATGCACTCCCCAGCGTTTGAGGATCAGGGAGGCCAGCAGCCCGAATTGCTCCACCGCCAGGTCCACGAGTCCTTCCAGCAATTCCCGGCCGCTGATGTGCCGCTCCGCGCTCTGGTCGTGATGTCGTTGCAGTTTTTGCTGCGTAAAGGTGACCGCGGCGCAGACGAACTCATACGCCTCATAAGCGTAACGGCGATCCTGTCGGCAAAGTTCCCAAATACGGCTATCCACGGCGGTTCATCAGGGTCGAGGTTGAAGGTCGAACAGGGAAACGGGAGACTTCCGGAGCAACCCTCGAGATCGAGGATAGCAATATTGTATCAATTATCGGCCTCCGTGGTTTCATCGGAGGGTGGAGCTGCCGGGGGGTCAGGAGAATCTCCTGGGGAGTTACCTGTGCGGGGTCTGCTCAGGACGGTTTCGATGTCCTCCAGAGGCATAGTCAGGCGTCGGCCGTCGTCCAGTTCGATCAGCAGACGTTGGGCCAGGATTTCCTGTTCGATGACCCGTCCTCGTCCGCGGCGGGTCTGGACTATACTCCCCACACGGGGTAATTTTTGGGAGAGTTCCAGATAGACTTCGTATTCAAAGCGTAGGCAACATTTGAGCCGTCCGCAGCGACCGGAGATTTTCGCGGGGTCCAAGGTCGCCTTCTGCAACTTGGCCATAGGCATCGTCACCGGCGGCATGGTCAGCATGTGGGTATTACAGCAGACCGGTTTACCGCAATCGCCGTAGTCAGCCAGGAGCCGGGCTTCGTCGCGAACACCGATCTGACGCAATTCAATCCGTTTGCGAAAGTGCCGCGCCATACTCTTGACCAATTCGCGGAAGTCCACCCGTTGCTCGGCAAGGAAGTAGAAGATGACCCGCTCCTCCCCGAGGAGCCATTCCACATCGACCAGTTGCATCGGCAGATGATGCTGCAGGATCAGGCGGACGGCATCGTCGTAATCCCGGTGACGCCGGGCCTGATGCTCCTGGGCTTTGGCATGATCGGCAGGGGTGGCCAACCGCAGCAATTCTCCGGTGGTGGGATCGGGAATCTGCTCAACGGCCGTCGCGGTGGCCGGACACAAGGCAGTACCCATCTCGGTCCCCCGCTCCGTCTGGACCACCACCGCTGCTCCTCGGGATACGCTCAGCTCCTCCACGGGTGTGAATACGCCATGCAAGTGCATCGCTCCATGGCGCACGATCCAGGCGCGGGGATCAACAGTGACGGATCGCTTCCCAGCTTTCATCGTTCGCTCTCGAAAGAGAATCTCTCAGGCAATCCCAGCAGTCGTGACTCACCCTCCCTTCAGAGGTATGGGTTCCCAATTTGTTGTTGGATGTCCTCGGAGGGTAGTTCTCGTTATTCCAATGTTAGTAATCGGCCGGAAGGCCTGTCTGCCGGGACTATATCTGCAATTCGACAATATCTTGATCCTGCAAGACGTAATCCCGCCCGACGGTTTGACCGGGAAACGTCGCACTGCCCCAGACCCGGGCCGACTTGACCTTCTCCCCCAGGTCCCGATGGATATGCTCGGCCAGGTCCGCCACCGTACTCCCGTGCGGCAGGGTGAAAGGAGTGGTGCGATCGGGTGGCCGACCGGGTTCCTTGCCATAGATGCGGATGACCCGAAGGAGGCGAAAGATGGCCTGACGCAACTCGTCTAAACCTTCGCCCCGCTCGGCAGAGATAGTCTGCCAGGGGTAGGTGTCGTCGAACACTTCTCGAGCCAATGCCAGGCGAATGTCCGCAGCGGGATCATCCGCTTTGGTGGCCACCAAGAGGGTGGGCAAGGCGTATTGGGCAGGGTCCTCTGGAGCCGGCGTACCTGGGGGAACCAGATGACGACGGGCCTTGGCCAGGCGGTCGATCACCGCTTGCGTGGCTTGAGGTCCATCGTCATCGGATAAATCCAGAAACAGCAGGGCAGCATCAGCTCCCCGGGTAATGTCCGTTAGAAAATGATCATAATGTTCCGCGGTGATCGGGGGTAGATCGACCAGTTGGATGCGCACGTCTTCGTAGGTCATCATCCCCGGCAAAGGCTCGCGGGTGCTGAACGGGTAAGGAGCAACCACCGGCGTCGCTTGGGTCAGGGCAGCCAGCAGACGCGATTTCCCCGCGTTGGGCGGTCCTAAAAGGACCACCTGACCGGCTCCCTGCCGGGGAATCTTGTGCACCGTTGCCCCCGTCCGCTTCGGAGCCGTGCGGGCATGCTCGATCTGGTCCGTCAGCTCGGAGATCCGCCGCTTCAAATCGGCTTGCAACTTCTCGCTAGCCTTATGTTTGGGCAGAAGGACCCACATTTCCCGCAGGGCGACGAGTTTCTCTTCGGGGGTTTTTGCCTTGCGGAATCGCTCCTCCGCTTCGTGATACTGCGGCGGCAGATTGACAGCCACGGTTCCCCCTCCTGACAGTCCCCGACTATTCTACACGAGGATTTTGAAAGCAACCTCCATACCCACAAAACGCCCGCTGCGTCATGCCCGGAAAACTCTCACCGTCATGCCCGGAAAACTCTTGCCCCCAGAGCGTCTTTGTCCACCTCATCAAATTCCAGGCGTTTCCAAACCTGGAGGAGGAAACCTGTTGGCCCAGCTGGTGCTGCGCCGGGGATATGCTGTGGAGCAGAAGAGGGTACGAAAGGAACCTTACCGCCCGGCTGCTATGTTCCTTGGCTGCCTTCGCTGGGTTTTCTGCTACAACAAGAGCAAAAACAAAATCGGCGATGGGGAGAACGCTTGGGCAGGGTGGGTCCAACGCTGGGCGTGGCTCGGCGGTGCCGGAGACGCTCCAGTGGTGCCAGCCGGTGCCCCTCGGCAGCGGAGCACCCCCACCCGAGGAAAGGCAGGTTGGGACATGACCGAGCTGTACGAACGGGTTCAAGAGTCGGCGGCGTACATTCGCCAGCACTGGCCGCACACTCCCGTGGCCGCTATTGTCCTGGGGACCGGTTTGGGTTCGTTGGCGTCGGACATTTCTGCCCAAGTCGTGCTGCCGTATGACCAGATTCCGCACTTTCCCCGTTCGACCGCCCCGAGCCACAAGGGCCAACTGGTCTGCGGCACCCTGGGCGGCCGACCGATCCTGGCAATGGAGGGACGCTTCCACTATTACGAAGGCTACACGTTGCAGCAGATCACCTTTCCGGTGCGGGTTTTCAAGGCGTTGGGCGCTTCCGCCCTGCTGTTGACCAACGCTGCGGGCGGATTGAATCCCCGTTTTCGCAAAGGGGACCTCATGCTCATCGAGGACCACATCAACCTGATGGGGGACAACCCCCTGATCGGTCCGAACGACGAGCGGCTCGGCGAGCGCTTCCCCGATATGAGTCAGGCTTATGATCGAGCCCTGCGCGACCGTTTGCAAAAGTTGGCGTTGGAAGAGCGGATTCCCCTGCACGGCGGTGTATTTGTGGCCCTGGCAGGTCCCTCCCTGGAGACGGCCGCCGAGTACCGCTTCCTGCGCACCATCGGGGCGGATGCCGTCGGCATGTCCACCGTCCCGGAAGTGATCGTGGCGGTCCACGCCCGTCTGCCTGTAGCCGCCCTATCGGTCATCACCGACATGTGCTTGCCGGATGCCCTCTCCCCCGTCTCCTTGCCCGATATCCTTCAGGTTGCCCAACAAGCCGAACCGTTGCTCCGCCGTCTGATCACTCGTCTGGTGACCACCCTTCCCGCTGAAACTGCCGTTTCTTCGCCTGCTTCGGATACTTCGAAAAGCTGAACCGCTCTGTTCCGCCGCGTCGAGGGGTGGTTATACTACTGGTAGCATCCCCCCAGCCCCGACGTCAGAAGTCGAGTTTTTCGGAGTCCGTAAGAAGGTGTTGTCCAGCAGGTCGGTTTCCGACAGCACACCCTGCGGGGAGTAACTGCAATGATTCTGGCCGCACGCCGGACGCCGAACCCCAAAGCTTCCCGGCCATCGGTAACGGGACCTCTGCCCACTGCTCCCAGCCGCCCAGCCCTCGCAGCCATCGCCAAGGTGCCCGGGTGCGGACTCGCCCAGCTCGGAGGGTGGATCCTGATCCTTACGATGGCCGCCGGTTCCGCTCCCGTTCGTAGCCAGTCGCCCCCTTCCGCTTCTGAAGATGCTCAAGCCATTCTGGGTATTTGGGAAGTAGTGGCTCTGGAAACCGGTGGACGACCCGAAAGCGACAAGAACTACCGCTGGACCACCTTCGTCTTCACCAAGGAAAAAATGGTGTTACGTGAAGGATTCAATCCCCCCGTGGAGTTTGCCTACATCCTGGATCCGTCCGCGGTACCCAAAACGATCGACCTGGTGGTACGTGGCCACACAGCCCGTGGCATTTACAAGCTCGAAGGGGATGAACTGATTCTGTGCCTGAGTATGGGGGGACCACGCCCGACCAGCTTCACCACACGGGGCCGTAACGATACGGAAATGTTCACGCTGCGGCGGAGTCTGTGGGAACGTTATACGGAACCCGAGCTGGGATTTGTCGTCGAGGCTCCCGGCAAATGGCAGGTCCGAACCGAGCCACTCGAACTGCCCTCTGGTCCTGTAGCGTTACAGGTATATCAGACCCGTACTCCTCAAGAAAAAGAACACCTGACGTTCATTTTGGCTGTAGCGACACTCCGCTCGCGTCCTGGTGGGGGCAAGGCGTTGGATGCGATCTTCAATGCTGCCCAAAGTTTCCTTACCCAACAAATCGGAACCCAAGCTCAGGGAGAAGAGACAAGAATGAAGGTGGCCGGTCCCTGGCCCTCTCGCGAAGTGACTCTTCGGTACCCGGACAGCAAAGAACCGCTCGTTCTCCGGGCTCGCTTGTACCTCATTGGCGAACGACTCTATATTTTGGCGGTTCATGGACCGGAGGAGCAGGTTCGCACAGCAGCGGTGCGCTTCTGGGCGACCTTCCGCCCCCCACCTCCTATGGGAAGCACCCGGACGGAACCGAAAAAGGAACCTCCTCCCAAAAAGCCCTGATCCCCCGGTTCAGGAACCCCGAGGTGAACGCATACGAAGGGATCTTTTCTATGTCGACATCCGTCCCTCGCATCCAACCTTGTCCCAGTTGTGGCATGCCACGCCTGGCGGAGGCTATGGAACACTCCCCCTGCCCTCTTTGCGCTGAAACAACCCCTGGGACACCTGCTCGTTCCCCCTCTCCTGGGTCCCCGACTGTAGACCCTTATGCCCACCTGCCCGCGGATGCCTCCGTGCTTTATACTCCGCCCCCGCCATCCTCTCCGCATCTGTCTCCACGTTGGTCCGGGCGTGCCCTGATCATCGCTTTTGCCATCGGTGCCTTGCTGGGCGGCCTGACTGTCGCTGTTTTTCCGATCCTCTTTTCGGATCAGGCACCTCAAGAGAAGGCCGATACCTTGGTGTTGCCTGTTCCGTCTCTGGCCCAGGTCACTCCGTCAACGCCCCCTGTTGCCTCCGCTACAGCATCTGCTTCATCTCCCTCGAGTCCGACCCCACCACCGTCGGGTGTACCGTCCAAGTCCGGAAAGTCAGAGAGGAGGAATGAGCCAGAGGGTGAGTCCGCCTCGCCCCTG
>Ga0272447_1000621_pt1 | contig 25491 bp, 26 predicted proteins | sample YNPCB0133_FD_194589 | JGI IMG/M metagenome (GOLD analysis project Ga0272447, IMG submission 194589) | Hot spring microbial mat communities from Yellowstone National Park, WY, United States - YNP-CB-013-3 | ecosystem: Environmental > Aquatic > Thermal springs > Hot (42-90C) > Sediment | place... | reverse complement strand
CCAAGGATTGGTGGCCATCTTAGCCCTCCGGAGCGCCGGAATGGGAGGAGAAGCAGAATGGAACCGGGCCTGGAAGGAAATCGGCCTGGCCGCTTAAATTCTCCGACGATTTTGGGACACACCCGATGGCGTCTAGGAACTTTATCGCGGTTTGTTGCGTTATAATTTATGGAGTCACATGAGAGCAGTGCCTGGAAGCGCTGGGCCTATCCGCACGGGAGGAACTATGGAAGGCTTTATTTTGCTTTCCCTATGTTTGATTCTTACAACTCTTGCGGATTGCGCGCCATCGGATGGAGATCCGCAGGTCTGCCCTCGGCCTCGTCCCCTTCGGACGCCGACCTTGATATCGGGCAACCCACCTTCGGAAGGAAGCCGTTCTGGAGAGGGAAGGGTCAAGCCGGCGGAGCCGCTGGTGCCTTACACGTATGCTTATGTGAAAGCGCCGGCTCAAACCTATCGCTCCCCGGAGGAGGCCCTCAACGGGGGCGCGCCGCGCCGCGTCTTCCCAGCCGGTTATGTGTGGGTGAGCGTGCATGGGCGGGTCGAGGCAGGGGGGAAGGTGTTCTATCTGATTAACCCGGACGAATACATCGACGCCGCCCACCTGGCCTTTGGGGCGCCGTCCACGTTCCAAGGCGTGGTGTTCAGCGAGCCGCCCTCGCGCCCCTTCGGCTGGATCGTGCAGGCGACGCGGCCCTCCTCAGCGCCGGGTCAGGCTCCCAATCCGCAGGCCCCGCTGTTAGCGCGTTACACACGCATCATCGTGGAAGAAACTCGCGAGATCGGCGATCAGGTCTGGCATCGGATCGGCCCGGATCAGTGGCTGAAGGCGCAGACGGTCGGCCTGGTGTTCCCCATCCGACGGCCGGAGGGGGTCCCGCCTGGCGCGAAGTGGATCGAGGTGAACCTTTACGAGCAGACCCTGGCGGCCTATGAGGGGGATCGCCTCGTATTCGCCACCCTGATCTCCTCGGGACGGCCACGGACCCCCACGGTCACCGGCCTCTATCGGATCCAGATCAAGGTGCGGGCGACCCGCATGGATGGGGATATTTTCGGCTACTACTACTTAGAGGACGTCCCCTGGGCCATGTTCTTCTATCAGGGATATGCCCTCCACGGGACCTACTGGCACGACCGCTTCGGGTTCCGGCAGAGCCGCGGGTGTGTGAACCTCTCCCCGCGGGATGCCCGGTGGCTCTACGAGTGGGCGGAGCCCTATGGGGATCGGCCCCTGGTGCGGGCCACAGCGGACAATCCCGGCACCTACGTGTGGGTGCACCACTAAGGCAAACCGTGGGCCCGGCTCTTTCAGAAGCTGGGCCCACGGTTTCGGGGCCGATCAGGCGGACGGGGCGAGATACTTCCCCAGGATGGGGGCCAGGTCCCGCTTGAGGGATTCGGGGACAAGGGAGAGGTCGGTGGCGAAGGCGTGCTGGAGGGCGCTGCTACAGGCGCAGGTCCGCTCCTCCGGGAGCGTCTGGGCCAGGACCCGGATGGCTTCCTTGGCCAGGGCCACGTTGGCCGCCAGGCGCCGGATCACCATCTCCGCGGTCACCGGCTCCTCGGCCTCTCGCCACACGTCGTAATCGGTCACGTGGGCCATGGCCGCATAGCAGATCTCCGCCTCCCGGGCCAGCTGGGCCTCCGGCACCGCGGTCATGCCGATGATGTCCGCCCCCCACTGACGCCATACCCGGCTCTCCGCCTTCGTGGAGAACCTGGGCCCCTCAATGGTGATGAACGTCCCGCCTTTGTGGACGGTGCCCCCCACTGCCTTGACGGCCTGATAGACGTATTCGCTCAGGTAGGGGCAGAAGGGGTCGGCCATCGAGATATGGACCACCAGGCCATTGCCGAAGAAGGAGTAGGCGCGCTTGCCCTTGGTCGCGTCGATGAGCTGATCGGGCACCACCACATGGCCGGGGGCGAACTCCTCGCGCAGGCTCCCGCAGGCGCTGACGGCAACGATCCGCTCCACCCCGAGGGTTTTCAGGGCGTAAACATTGGCGCGGCTGTTGATCTCGCTAGGGGAGATCCGATGGCCGCGCCCGTGGCGGGGGAGGAAAGCCACCTGCCGCCCCTCCAGCGTCCCGATGATGATAGCGTCGCTGGGGTCCCCGAAGGGCGTGGAGATCCGCACCTCCTCCACGTCCTGCAGGGCTTCCATCTCATAGAGGCCGCTGCCGCCGACGATGGCCAGCTTCACCGGCTCCCGCGCCATGGGTCCTCCCCTTGAACAGAGTAAGCGCTTTTTATGGTAGCGGGAAACCCCTCCTCATGCAACCCCCATCCCGGGACAAACGCGCCCGCTCCCGTGGTTGTGTTGACAGTGATTGTCGGCATGGCCGCGGACACCGTGAGCGCGTCCCTCGCGCTGGCGCGGCCTAAAACCGCCTCGGCCCAGGAGCCCCCGCCGCCGGAGGAGACCAAGCTGCCTCTGCATGAGCGATCACCCATTCACGGCCCCGGCGGGGCGATGGCAGTGGACACCCAGCGGATTCACCAGGCCTCGCTTCTCCCGTCCCTGCCTTACCGCATCTTCTATGAGGACTTTGAATCCTGGCCACCGGCTGGATGGACGATTGTGAACAATAGCGGCAACTGCGTCTGGGAGAGCACGACGACAACCGGGATGCCCAACCTCACCGGCGGCGCTGGCGATGCAGCTGACGCCAATTCGGACTGGTGCGGCCCGGACACGACAATGGACACCGAACTGCGAACCCCGCCGATTAACCTCTTCGGCGTGAGCCAGGCCTGGCTGATATTCAAGAGCGACTTCTATGACTATCTCAACCGAGACCATGGCTACGTGGACATCAGCACGGATGGCGGGACCACATGGACCACCCTGCTCCACTATGACCGGCAAGATTACCGTGCCCGCATCGAGATCATCGACCTCACCCCCCACGTGGGCTCGGCCAACACCATCATCCGCTTCCGCTATGTGGCGCCCGGCTGGGACTGGTGGTGGCAGGTGGATGAGGTTGAGATCTACGTTAGTTACGGCACGTTCCTGCCGCTGGTCACCCGAAACTACAGGCCGTAGTTTGCGGCGGCAAGGTGACGGTCACCTTAAGGGTGGCTGTGACCTTGCTGCGATTGCGGCGGACAGAAACAGACGGCGCACCCATCGGGGTGCGCCGCTTGTTTTTGACGGAAGGCTTCCTGATGAACCGACTTTCCGTCCGACCCCATCTATGGCTTGGGGGGAGAAAGAAGCGGCGCTATCATGCTGTAAGGAGGCTGGATGGGAGGTTCGGGAGATGGAGTCCCACGAGGAGCGGGTGTTGGCACCGCTTCGCGCGCCCGGGGTGCTGACGGAGGAGCTCCGCCGTCGCCTGCTGGAGCTATTGCTGGAAACCTCCTCCCGCCCCATCCCCTATGAGGAGTTCCTGGCCCGAGCCGATGAGGACACCCTGGCCGAATGGGTCCAGGGCGAAGTCCGCCCCTACAGCCCCGCCTCCCGAACCCACCAGGAGCTCGTAGGGTTCCTCACCGCCCTCCTCAGCGCCTATGTGGAGCTCCACCGCCTGGGAGTGGTGCTGCCCGCCCCCTTCCAGATGAAGCTCCCCCGCTCCGGCCGCGAGCCCGACCTCCTCTTCATCGCTCAGGAACACCTCCACCGTCTCCACCCCACCCACCTGGAAGGCCCCGCCGACCTAGTGATCGAAATCGTCTCCCCCGAAAGCGCGCCGCGCGACCGCGGCGAAAAATTCTACGAATACCAGGAAGCCGGCATCCCCGAATACTGGCTCATCGACCCCCAAAGCCAGTGGGCCGAGTTCTATCAGCGGGACGAGCGGGGCCGCTTTCAGCATGTGCCTCCGGATCCCCAGGGGATCTATCGCTCCCGGGTCATCTCTAGGTTCTGGATGCGGGTGGACTGGCTCTGGCAGGATCCGCTGCCGCCGGCAGATGCGATCCTGCTCCAGATAGATCGGCGGCGAAGCCTACGCGCGCCGTCTGATCGAACGTCTCCGGGAGCAGGGGTGGCTCTGATCCGCCCGCCGGGCACGGACGCTTAAATGCTTTCCACAGCCCGGCGCGGGATCAGATAGCGCTCCAGGGGCTCACCCGCAGGAAGCTGCGCAGCCAGGGCCAGCCAGAGGCGCTGCGCTTCCTCCCGGATTCCCTCCAGCGACGGGGCCTCCCCCATCGCTCGCAGCACCTTCCCCAGGGCGATGCGGGCGGTGAGGGCGGCGGGACGGAATCCGGCCGCGTCCGCCCAGCGGATGGCCTCCTCCAGCACCGGACGGGCTTCCTCGGGGCGGCCCACCGCCCGGGCCCAGCGCCCCATTTCCACGGCCGCGTGCACGAACTCCGCCACCAGCCCGCGACGCCCGGTGTAACGCAGCGCCTGATCCAGCACTGTCCGGGCCTCCTCCAGGCGGCCGCGCAGGCGCGCCAGTCGGGCCTCCCCTACCAGCCCCAGGCTGCGGGCCACGGCATCCACAGCCCGCCCTTGGGCCAGGGCCTCGTCGAGCAGGGCCGTCGCCCGCTCCAGATCCCCCTGGGCGAGGACGGCCATCCCCAGCCCGATCTGGGCGCTCAGCCGATGGGCCCGCAACCGCGGAACGGCCCCTGAGCAACGTGAGCACGCTCAGGAATTGCGCCTGGGCCTCCTCCAGCTGGCGGGCTCGCAGGGCCAGATAACCCTGAAAGATCCGCGCCCAGATGGTGCTCCAGTCCATCTCCGGTCCCCGACGGACCAGCTGCAGGCCCCTGCCCAGCCAGGCCTGAACCCCAGGGAAGTCCCCCCGCAGGTCCTGTAGGTAAGCCCTCAGATTGCAACCCATCACCACATGGGGCCACTGGGCGGTAGCTTCTGCAATGGTCAGCGCCTGGCCCAAGCACGCCTCTGCCGCCTCCGTCATTCCCTGCAGGGTGAGGATCCAGCCGTAGAGGTTCAGCAGCAGCGGCGCCTGTTCCGGGGCCAGGGCCTCCGCCAGCTCCTTCCACGGCCGCCCCCAGAGCGGAGGAGCCGGCTGGAAGAGCGGCTCCCGAAGCGGGAGGCCTGCCGGCTCCTCCCCGAAGACCAGCTCCGCCCGGTCCAGCAGGTCGGCCTCCGCCGGGCTCAGAACATCCGCGAACTGCCCTCGGATCTCCCCGGCGAGCCCGCCTGCTTCCTCTAGGCGGCCTAACATCGTCAGGGTGGTCATCAGCCGGCGGGCGGCGTTCAGCGCGTGCAGGCGATCCCCCTGAGCCTCCGCCCACTCCCGGAACCGCGTGTAGGTCTCCACAATCCCCTCCCAGTCCCCTAGGGCCTCCAGGGCCATCCCGCGGCCCAGATAGGCCCGCCGGATCCACTCCGCCATCCCCTCATCCCCAGCCCCCCAGGCGGCATGAAGAGCTTCATCATAATGGCGGACCGCCTGACGGAACCCGTAGGTCCGCCGGGCGTGATCACCGGCTTCCACGGCGTATCGGACCATCGCCGGCAAGGCGGAGCGGCCAGCCCGCTGGAAGTGATAGGCGATCTCCGCGCTGTAGGGACCCGGATGCGGGCCGTAGAGGGCGACCATGGCCTTGGCCAGCCGACGGTGCTGGCGCCGCCGCACCACCGGCGGGATGGCCTCATAGATCACCCGGCGCACCACCTCATGCACGAAGGAGAGGCGCTCCTCGGCTTCCTCCCGCACGAAATGGCGCTCCAGGAGGATCCGCAGATGGGGCGTGGGGTCCGGCGGGCCCACCAGCTCCAGCCACTGGAGCGGGAAGGCGCGGCCGATCACCGCTGCGATCTCCAGGATCTCCCGGGCGCCCTCCGGCAGACGAGCCACCCGCTCCAGGACCAGGGAGCGCAGGGAGGAGCTCGCCGCCGGCCCTTCCAGGTAGCGCTCCAGGAGCTCCCGGCGGAAGCCCCCCTCCACTGTGCGGACGGCCCGCAGCAACTCCGCAGTGAACAAAGCGTTCCCCTCGGTCAGGCCGTAGAGCCGGCGCGCCAGCTCGCGGAGATCCTCAGCAGGTTCCCGGAACAGAGAGGCCAGCCAGTGGGTGATGGCCTCCAAGGGGAGGCGCCCGACCCGGATCCAAAGACCAATCCCCTCTCGGCGCAGCCCCTCCAACAGATGGACAGCCTCCTTCCCTTCGGGCTCTTCCCCTGGGGTATAGGCCAGCAGCAACACCAGGGGGTGACGGGCCGCGCGGCGGGCCAGCCGTCCGATCACCGTCAGGGTGGCCTCATCTGCCCAGTGCAGATCGTCCACAAACACCACCAGAGGGTGCTGATCCGCCAGGGAGATGAGGAGATTGGCGAGGCCGTCGATCAGGCGATGGCGGTTCTCCTCGGGGGTGGTTTCTGGGGTGGCCGGGAGGTTCGAGAACAGGAGATGGAGGGAGGGGACCAAGCGGGCCACCTGGGCCAGAGCCGGGGGGGCAGATGGGCGCGTCGATCGGAGGGCACCTGGCTCAGGAAGCGGCGCAGGCTCTCCGCCAGGGCGGCGAAGGGAAGGGCGCGCTCGATGAAGCGTCCTCGAACGTAGAGGACATCCGCCTCGAGGGCAAAGCGGCGGACCGCCTCGGCAGCCAGGCGGGTCTTCCCGGCTCCCGGCTCCCCGCTCAGGATCCCGACGCCGCCGGATCCGTGCGACCACCCGGCGAAAATCCCACGCATCCGTTCCAGCTCGGCCTCCCGCCGGATGAACATCCCATCGGGCCCTTCTGCCTCCTCTGGGAGATCCCGGATAGGCCGGGAAGGAGGGATAGAGCGTAGCGGGGCCAGCTCCCCTCGCCGCAGCGCCTCATAAAGGGCCTGGGTGGCCGGCGAGGGCTCCACCCCGAAGGCCTCCCGCAGAGCCCGCCAGCACCTCTCATAGGTGCTGAGGGCCCCTGCGTGGTCTCCTGCGGCGATCTGGTAGCGCATCAATGCCCGGTAAGCCGGCTCCCGGAACTCGTCCAGGGCGATCACCCGCCGGCAGAGGGAGATGGCTTTCTCCGGCGCGCCGGCCTCTGCCAGCTGTTCCGCCAGCTCCAGGGCGGCTTCCAGATAGCGCTCCCGCAGCCGCTCCCGTTCAGTGAGCGCCCACCCTGCATAGGGCTCCTCGATCAGGAGGTCGTCCCGATACAAAGCCAGCGCCTCCATCAGCCGCTCCCGGCGCTCTGCCGAGGCGGTGGACCGCCCAGCCATCTCCAGCAGGTCCTCAAAAGCCCAGACGTCCACCCACAGCGGGGCCTCGGGGACCACGGCGTAGCCCGGAGGCTGAGCGCGGATATACCGCGAGGCGCGAGGCGGCCGACCCGGCTCCAGGGCCCGGCGTAGGGCGTGGACCGTGCTGCGCAGGGTGATGGCCGCCCGCTGGGGATCGGCCCGCGGCCAGAGCCAGTCCAGGAGCTGATCTGCTGGCACTGGCTTGCCCCGGGCCAGGAGCAGGATCTGGAACAACTGCTTGGCCCTCCGGGTGAACCAGTCGGCTTCCGGGATAGGCTGATCCCCTCGCCATACCTCGAAACGACCGAACATCCGAACGCGCAGCATCTCCCACCTCGCTCACGAACCCAAGGCACGCGTCCTGGCTCCAAGCGATCGAACACGGAGGAGCGCGATCCAGACCGGCAGGCCCATGGCGAAGAACGCCGCGATGGCCAGGGCCTGCATCAGCGGATCCGCCTGGAGGTTCAGGAGAGGATAGAAGACAAAAGCGGCGCCGGCGATGGCATACGCCACGACCGCCTTCACCATAGGGGCTGGAGAGGAGGCTGGGGACGGCCAGCGACGGGAGATCCCAAGGTAAAGCCCGTTGATCAGCGGCATCGCCATCATCCAGCCAATGAAATTCCGAGCGGGGACCCCGAAGTGCGGTCAGTGTAGGCGTAAGGGCTGTAGATCCAGCCGGTCGCCATCCCCACCGCCTCCATCGTCAGGCCTGACCCAACCGTTAGACCCAGGAGGAGCGGCGCTCGGCGCTGGCCCAGGGCGGAGAGCGCATGGGCGAAGGCGAACCCCTACTGCCGAAGGGCGTTTGGCGGCATCGACCAGAAGGGATTCGGCCATCCCCAAGCCCTGGCTGCCAGATGGTAAAGGGTCACCGCGCCGAAAGCGATCCGCCGGAACCTTGGCATGCCTCTGCCTCGATCCATTGTCGAAGGATCTCCCGGGCCTGAAGGGCAGCGCGCGCCCGATGGCTGATCCGGTTTTTGACCTCCATGGGGAGCTCGGCCATTGTCTTGCCGAGCTCCGGGACGTAAAAGATCGGGTCATAGCCGAAGCCAAAGGCCCCTCGGGGCTCGAAGGCGATGTAGCCCTCGACGCGCCCCTCCACCAGCGCCGGTGCCTCCCCCGGCCGGGCCATGGCGATCACGCATCGGAAGCGGGCTGTCCGCTGGGGCCACGGCACCCCCGCCATCCGGAAAAGGACCTCTCGGATGCGAGCAAGGTCATCGGCATCGGGTCCGGCGAACCGGGCCGAGCGGACGCCCGGCGCGCCCCCCAGGGCGTCGATCTCCAGCCCCGAATCATCGGCCAAGGTCCACAGCCCGCTGCGGGCAGCATAGCAGAGGGCCTTCCAGCGAGCGTTCTCCTCCAAGCTGTCGTGCGGCTCCTCCGCGACCTCCTCGATCCCCAGCTCCATCAGATCCGTCAGCCGGAGGGGGAGATCGGCGAAGAGCGCCATCAGCTCCCGGCGCTTCCCAGGGTTATGGGTGGCGATCAGGAGGACGCGCTCCGGAATGGGGGGAACGAGAGGGCTCATCCGTGCGTTCGTTCTGCAGCTTCTCGATCCCGTTGCGGACCACCTGCAGAAGATGGGAGAGGTTTTCCTCCAACTCTAGGAGGCGGGTGAGGGCGTAATCGTCCGCGTCCGCTTTCAGGCGCTCGGCCTCCCGCTGGGCTCGCTCAATGATCAGGGCGGCGCGCTGTTCCGCGGCCTGGACCACCTGATGCTGGGCGATGAGCTCGCTGGCCTGCTCCTGCGCCAGGATGACGATGCGCTCCGCCTCCTCCTTGGCTTGGGCGATGATCCGCTCCCGCTCCTGGGCGATCCGGCGGGCCTGCTTCAACTCCTGCGGGACGGCCACCCGCATTTGATCGATCAGATCCAGCAGCTGGCGTTCCTCGACCACTACCCACCTCAGGAAGGGAAGCAGGCGGCTGCGCAGGACCAGCTGCTCCAGCTGATCGATCAGATGGAGGATGTCCATCCAGTCCTCCCCCTCATCCTGTTCCTTTTAGGCGCGAGATGCCCACTGCGACGGGGATGCCATCTATTCCCGGATGGAGATGATCGGCACCGTCTCGTCGGCCCGTTCCGCGGCTTTGGCGGCCAGGGCCTGGGCCACGTGCGGCGGGACCATGGCGGAGACGTCGCCGCCCAGGAGGGCCACCTCGCGGACGATGCTGGAGCTGATGAAGGCGTAGTCGCGGCTGGTCATCAGGCAGACCACTTCGATCTCCGGGGCCAGCTGCTTGTTGGTCAGAGCCATCTGCAGCTCCAGCTCGAAATCCGAGACCGCGCGCAGCCCCCGCACGATCACCTGGGCGCCGATCCGCCGGGCGAAATCCACCGTCAGCCCGCCGTAAGCCATCACCGTGATGTTGGGAAGATGCTGAAGGGCCTCCCGGGCCAGCGTGAGGCGCTCCTCCAACGAGAAGAGGAGGCTTTTGCTGGGCCGATCGTAAACCCCCACCACCAGCTCGTCGAAGATCGCCGCCGCCCGGGTGGCGATATCGATGTGTCCGTAGTGGATCGGATCAAAGGACGCCGGATACAGGGCTCGGGTCATTCGGCGCTCCTCGCGATCAGATCTCAGCTCGGCTCCACCGGGCCCTGCCAGAAGCGGGTCACCGCCTCCGCCAGACGGCGGTGCTCCGGGGCCTGCAGCTCCGGATCCCGCTCCGCCAAGCGCTCCGCGGCCTCCCGGGCGAGCTCCAGCAGGCGCAGGTCGGTGAGGTCCGCCAGACGCAACTCGGGGAACCCGCTCTGGCGGGTGCCTAGGAAATCCCCTGGCCCGCGCATCTCCAGATCCTTCTGGGCCAGCTGGAAGCCGTCGTAGATGGTCTCGATGGCCCGAAGGCGTTCGATGGCTGCTTCCGAAGGGGATTCCGCCAGCAGGAGACAGTAAGAAGGATGCGTGCTGCGGCCGACCCGCCCGCGGAACTGATGCAGCTGGGCCAGCCCGAAGCGGTCCGCTCCCTCAATCAGGATCACCGTGGCGTTGGGCACGTCCACGCCGACCTCGACCACTGGGGTGGCCACCAGGACAGGGATCTCCCCGCGGGCGAAGGCGTGCATCACCGCTTCTTTCTCTTCGGATTTCATGCGTCCGTGGATCAGCCCCAGCCGCAGGTCGGGGAAGACTTCCCGTTGCAGCCGCTCGTGCTCCTCGACGGCCGACCTGGCCTCGATTTTATCGGAGCTTTCCACCAGCGGACAAATGATGTAAGCTTGATGGCCCTGCGCCACCTGCCGGCGGATGAAAGTGTAGGCCCGCTCCCGCTCTTCCGGCATCAGCCAGCGGGTGAGCACCGGCCGACGGCCGGGCGGCATCTCGTCCAGCACCGAGAGATCCAGGTCCCCATATAGGGTGAGGGCCAGGGTGCGGGGGATGGGGGTGGCGGTCATGACCAGGACGTGGGGGTTATAGCCCTTGCCCCGCAGGGTTGCCCGCTGCAGCACCCCGAAACGCTGCTGCTCATCGATGACCACGAAGGCCAGATCCCGGAACGCGACCTCTTCCTGGATCAAGGCGTGGGTGCCCACCACCAGCTGGCAGCTTCCCTCGGCCAGCTCGGCGTAGATCTGCGCCCGCTCCACCCCGGTGACCCCGGCGGTCAGCAACCGGATGGTGGGGGTGGGCAGGCCGGCGGCCGCCCAGCGCTCGGCCAGGGCGAGCAGGTTGCGGTGATGCTGCTCCGCCAGGATCTCCGTCGGCGCCATGATCGCGCTCTGGGCCCCCGCCAAGAAGACCGCGTAGGCTGCCAGGGCCGCCACCACCGTCTTGCCTGAGCCCACCTCCCCCTGGAGCAGGCGGTTCATCGGCACTCCGGACCTTAGATCCTCTAGGATCTGGGAGAGGACTCGTCGCTGGGCATTCGTGAGGGTGAAGGGGAGGGCCGCAGTGGCCCGTTCCAGAAGGGCTTCGTCGAAGGCCAGCGCCCGGCCCGGCGCGCTACGCCACCGTCGTCGGGCCTCCAGCAGGCCGATCTGCAGGTAAAAGACCTCATCGAAGGCCAACCGTCGCCGGGCCTTCTCCAGCGGCTCCCAATCGTCGGGGAAGTGGACCTGCTTCAGGGCAGCGGGGAGATCCGGGAACCCGTAGGCTTCCCAGATCCACGTCGGGAGGGGATCCTCCACCCGCTCCGCCCAGTAATCCACCACCCGCTTCATCAGCGAACGCATAAAGCGCTGGGTAAGGCCCTCCGTCAGCGGGTAGATCGGGACGATGCGGGCGGTGTGCAGCAGCTCGCGATCCGCCGGCTCCCACTCCGGGGAGCAGAACACCGGTCGCCCCAGGAACTCATCGACGCGCCCGCTCACCACGATGAACTGACCTGGCTTGATGCGATCCAGCAAATAGGGCTGGTTGAACCACGTGCACTCGATGATCCCCGAGCCGTCCGTGATCAGCGCCTTGATCACTGTGAGGCCGTTCCCGGTCCGCTTGCTCCCGATGTCCATCACCTCCCCGATGACCGTCACCTCCTCCCCGACCCGCAGGCGGTGGATGGGCTTGAGGGCCCGGAAGTCCACATACCGGCGAGGGAGCAGGTACAGGAGATCCCGAATCGTCCGCACGCCCAGGCGCCCCAGGCGCTGGGCCCGCTCTCGCCCCAGGCCGTGGATCACGTGGACCGGGGCCTCCAGACCCAGAGACTCGACCCGGGCGGCCCGCCGAGGGGAAACCCGAGGGACCAGTCGGGCCCGGGCCCTCCCGGAGGGCTTCTCCTCCGGTTTAGGGAGGGCAGGGGGTGCTGTCGGGGCCGCAGGGGCAGCCGGCGGCGGCTGCGAGGGCTGAGGGCGCCCCATGGGCTCGGGCGGGACCGAGGGGGCGCTGCGGCCGCTCCGGAGATGGCGCTCCCGCTGAAGAGCCTCCTGGATGCGGGCTTCTAACGCTTCGACCAGGCGTCGGCGCTCCTCCACGTCGGCGGCCTCATAGCACCGCAGATCCGCATAGATCGCCTCCAGGGCCAGGAGGAGCTCTGGATCCCCTCCCTGGAGCGCGGCCCGGGCCTGTCGATACCAGTGATCGGCGAAGCGGCCCATCCCGCCGATCACAATGCGGTTTCGATAGCCGTCCTGGGCTTCGTGCTTGAGGATCTTTTGGAGCTGCTGGAACGGCGAAGCCATGGAGGTTCTTTCCTCGAAGGCTTCAGGATGCGCCCTCGCCGGGCCGGCCCTCCTCGAGAAGCCGGATACGGACCGGCCGGCGCGGCGTTCCTTCACACCAGATGCGAACCGCCTGATCCCCGTATTTGGATCGAAACCACTCGGTGATCCGGGGCCGCTCCTCCAGCGGCAACGGCTCTGCGATCCCTGTCCACTGCCGCCCGGCGCCCTCCACGATCCCCTGCGGGTTCGCCAACAGGTTTTGATACCAGTCGGTGCCCCGGCCGTGGGCCCTGGCGTGCGCCATCAGGTAGATCGCGTCCTCCCGATAAACGAACCACAGCTCCACCCGATGCGGCCGGCCGCTCCACCGGCCCCGGGTGATGAGCTCCAGCGCCTCCGCCGCCTCCAGCGGATGTCGGACCATCCGGTTCAGCCTCACGGGGATCCACCGGGATCTAAGTATAATCCAGAGCAACGATCCCGCGCAGCCGCGAACGAACCGTGGAGGCCCGGATGACGCTTCGGCTCTACTGGAAGGATCCTTATCTTTGGCGATTCACCGCGCGGGTGGTGGAGGAAACCATCCATCAGGGCCAGCCGGCCGTGATCCTGGATCGCACTGCTTTCTACCCAGCCGGAGGCGGTCAGCCGTCCGATCGCGGGACCCTGAACGGGATCCCGATGCGGGAGGTGGTGGAGCGGGAGGAGGATGGGGCGATCCTGCACCTCCTCGAACGTCCACTCAGGGCGCAGGAGGCAGAAGGGATCGTCGATAGGGAGCGCCGCTTCGATCACATGCAGCAGCACACGGGGCAGCACATCCTCTCCCAGGCCTTCCTCCGGGTCGCAGGCGCGCAAACGATTTCCTTCCACATCGGCCACGAAGTGGTGACCATTGACCTGGAGACGGCAGATCTGCCGGAGGCGGTGGCGGAGGCCGCGGAGGAGCTGGCCAACCGGGTGGTCGTGGAGAACCGAGAAGTGCGGACCTGGTGGGTAGGGGAAGAAGAAGTGGAGACCGTGGGGTTGCGCCGGAGCCCTTCCGTGGAGGGACCGATACGGATCGTGGAGGTGGCGGATTTCGATCGCAACCCGTGCGGAGGCACCCACGTTCGGCACACAGGGGAGGTGGGGCCGATCAAGATCCTGAAGTGGGAGCGACGCGGCGGGGGAGTGCGGGTGAGCTTCCTCTGCGGCTGGCGGGCCGTTCGGGATTATCAGGGGAAACACCGGCGGCTCCTCCAGGCCGCCCGCCTGTTGAGCGCGGGGGAAGCGGACCTGACGGAGGCCGTGCAGGCACTGCAGCGCGAGCTGAAGGAAGCTCAGCGCAACCTGTCCCTCTTGCAAGAGGTTTATGTAGAGGAAACGCTTCTGACCCTGGAACGCGAGGCTTTTGCGGCGCCATTTGGGGAGCTGGTGATCCACGTGTGGGCGCAGCTACCTCCCGGGGTGTTGCCCCAGCTGGCACGGCGGCTCAGCGCCCAGGGCCCACGGCTGGTGATCCTGGCGGCGGGGGGGAGCTCCGGCCTCCTCGCCGTGGCATGCGGCCCGGGGATCCCCATCCCAGCCCGGGAGATCCTAGAGCGGATTCGGAGCCGCATTGGCTTCTCTGGGGGCGGGGGTCGTTCGGATTACGCCCAGGCCCCGTTGCCGTCCTCCCTCTCCTGGATGGACCTCCGGAGGACCCTCGAACAAGTGCGGGAGGAGCTGACACGCGGAGGGCCTGAAAGCGCTTCTTCATCGCTCCATTGAATGGACAGGCCGCACCGGGCCCTCGTCGGATCGAACTGGGCATCCATGCCCCCTCCCGCGAGGGGATCCACAACCCGCCGCCCGTGGCTCGGCGCCGAGACCGCACGCGGCCTCTCCGCTTTCAGTTTTCAGTTCTCCCCAGCGTTCCACTGCAGCAGGCAAACTCAGTTCTGCTCCCGCCCCCCTTCCCCCTCCAGGTCCACGTCCCGCCCGAGGCCACCAGGGAACCCATATGCCCGGGGTTCGGACGAGCGTCGGGCTTTGCTCTACGACCCCAGAAGCTCTCGGCTTCCAGCCGGCTCCCGGAGCGGAGAGACCATCAGTTCCCGCAGGGTCAGGCCCAGGTCGGCAGCAGCTTGCATGATCTCCACCGGCACACGCCGGTGGACAGCGGAGTCCCGCACCACTCCACCCCTTCCTACATCGCTGGAGAAGGCAGTCGAGTGAAGCTGCCAGCGGAAGCGCCCATGTCGGCCGTTACCCATCCCCGCACATCCACCCCGAAGTACCACTCCACCGGGTGTGCTGTCAGCCTACTCATGCCCGTTCCAGCGCCGCCTCTATCTGCTCCACTACGCTCTTCTGTGGCGAACCATCCCCGGGCTCGCGCTCGCGCGCAATGCGCTCGGCTTCCAGCAGTGGGATGCCTTCGGGGATGGGCGAAATGGTGTCGGGGCGCGGTGTGCCGATGTCGTTGACACCTGTCTGCCACCAATCGCGCAGCGCGATGAGCATCCGCCGCCCCTCTTCGCCGCGCTTCAAACATTCGGGGATGATGGGGCGCAGCGGCGTGCCTTGCGGACGCCCGCTTAACACCTCGTCCAGCAAAAAGCGGTTGTAGCGCAGGGCGTAGATGAGGGCGTGCTGGTAGTAGCGCAGCGCGGCGTCAAAGCCGTTCTCCCACGCGGGCGCGTTGCCTTCCCAGGCGATATGCCCCTGCGTCAGCCGCAGCGACGCCAGATGGTCGTTGTATTCGTACTGCTGAGCCAGTCCCTCCGCCTCCGCCAGCAGCGGCGGAATGGCGGGATAATCGCCCTGGGCGTGCTTGACGCGGATGAGGCCTGTGAGAGCCCAACAATCCAAATAATAGCGACCTTTAACTTCCAAAGCTTTAGAGAAGCAGTTCTCTGCTTTATTTATTTGCATTTTGATCTCAAAAAGCTCTCCCAACCAAACAAATATTTCTTGCAACCCCGCATAATCATGTTTTTTCTGTTTGTAGATTAGGCTTAGCGTAAGAGATTTTTCGCCATCTAATAAATCTCCTCGTTTAACTTGCACAAGCCCCATGTATCCCAAGGTTTCCCCTTTTGATCCATACGACAAATCGCTCTGTTCAAACTGGGTAAGCGCTTGACGAAATGCAGAGAAGGCTTCGGAAAATTTTCCTTGCAGACCCAATGCCAACCCGAGATTGCTTAAGAGACCAGCTTGATATGTGGTATCTCCAATTACGTTCAAAACTGCCAAAGAATCACGCGTATCAATTTCTGCATCATGGAAACGGCCAGCCAGAGCAAATGCCCACGAACAATGGCCTTTAAGCCTTACTTCTAAAAAGGGTATTCTTGGAATTGTTCTAAGCATTCTTAGCCCCTCTACAGTAGCATTGATTGCTTTTCTCCAATCACCTAACACGGCGTATACTCCTTTTGAAGAAGCATATCCATAGAGGATTGCATATGTACTGGTTTTACGAGCAAAATCCATTTGCTGTTCGAGGAGTGCTACGTAATTATTCCATCTTCTTTCTTGAAGAGCTAAAACTCGCAAATGAGAAAATACAACCACAAGTTTTTCATCTATCCTGGGAGCTATCTGTATGCAAAGCTCAAGATGCTCACGGGCTATCTTTTTTCCTTCGGGTTGGCTCAATCTATCTAATCTAACTTCTAATTCGCCCAAATCACACAAAGCATATGATCGCAATTTTGACTCGATATACTCATTTTCTCCAATTGCCCTATATATTTTTTCCGCATCACTCAAACGTGCCTCTAAATGAGCCAATCGCGCATTATAATACTCCCTCCACAACCTGCTATTCTCCCGCTCCAGCGGATACGTGTTCACATCGTTCAGCAGCGCGCGCAGGCGGTTGACCAGCCGATAGCGCACCAACTCCTCCGCCATCTCCTGAAACAACTGGATACCTGTCTCTTCATCGGCACGGATGCGGTGATACAGCCGCTCCAGTCCCAGCCGCTCGGCTTCTTCGCCCGTCGCCTTCTCCAGCCGCTTTTCAAAATACGCCGCCGCCCGCTCGTGCAGTTCGCGGTGACGCTCGGCATCCTGCACGCACAGGTTCTCGTCCATGATCTCGCGCACTGCATCGTGCAACGCTAGCCCTTCGGCGCGCGTCCGCACGAACGGAAAGCGCCGCAACTCGTTGTACACATCGCGCACATCCTCCTGCGCCATCACTGCCCGCAAAATCGGCTGGTCGAACCAGCGCACAATCGCCGCCGCTTCCAGCGCAGGCACCATTGCCTTCGGCACCCCCTCCATCAACCGATCCACGAGATTCGCCACGATTTCGGGCTTGACCGCCTGAAAGTCCTCCACCCCATACTTGACCCACAACTGCACCGCGCTCGTCACCACCATCGGCAAGCCGCGCGCAAAGCGGATGATGGCTTCCACCTGCTTCGGATCGGGTTCGCCGCCGCGCAGCGTGGCATAGTAGCGGCGCACCAGCTCGCGCATATCGTCTTCGCTCATCGGCTTCAATTCTTCCACCTGCGCGTTCGCCATCCAGCCTGCCCAGGCGCGGTCCCAGTTCGGCAAGGCGCGCCCCGCAATGACGAGCAGCACATTCGCAGGCAATTGCTGCGCCACCTCGCGCGCCCAGTCCTCCAGCGCGGTCATCTGCTCGAAGGTGTCCAGCATCAGCACGATGCGCCGCCTGTCTGCCACCTTCTGCAGGTCGGCGAGAAAATCGGCAGTCAGTTTCTTCGCAGGGTCGAGCAGCAGGTCAATATCGGGTTTGGTGAGAAAGCCGCGCAGCCAGTCCACCAGCGCCTCGGCGCCCATCCCGCCCAACTTGCCCAGCAGCGGACCGATGCCCGGGATCGTGCTTGTGGCTGTTTCAATGACCGTCTTGGCTGCGCCTTTGGCAAGTTCATTTGCGATCTTCGCTGCTTTGCTCTCGACCCTTCTTAGAAGGGCGCGATAGTGCTGGAGCGCTTTGGCGAACGCGGGCAGCGCAACGCCACCGGCTTTCAGATCGTCCGCCCAGCGCGTCAGCACCTCGAGCGCAGACCTTTGCTCATCGCCAGAGGCGAGCGCAACGGGGACACCAATGCTCTTGCAGTGCAGTCGGAACATCCGTAAGAGCGATGACTTGCCTACGCCGCCGACGCCGTGGATGACCAGCATCCGCCTGGGCAGCGCGGGCGCAGCAAGCCACCGCTTGAAGAGTTCACGTAGATGATCTACGTCGGTAAAATAGGATCGGAGTTCGCAATCAAAATCGGCTTGCATGGCAACTCCTCCCCTCTACGGTTTCTCAGACAAGACCCGCTCTCGCGAACATAACCAGCTCATCGCCACCGCATTGTGCCGCGCCATCCCTCAATATGCGCAAATCGCCCCGTCCCCCTCTCCACATACCAACGCCTGCCCGCAGGAAAACAAAACCATAAGCCGACCAGAAGGCACTATAAGGATAACCCCCACGATCAGGCTCTCCAGAAGAGCTTCCCATCATCGACGACAGGTCTCCGCGCTCCGATCCCCAACTCCCTACGCCACCACCGGACGAGCCCTATGGCATCCAGCAGTCCGGGCCCAAACTTGCCTTTCCTTGCGACCCGCCAAACGCCGCCTCCCGTCCCTTGCCAAGACCTCTCGCTCTTCAGCAGGTTGCTGTGTCGCAGAAATAGAATGCAAAGAATCTACCTTTTTGAATCCATTGCAAAACTGTCGGGGTCGAGACGCCAAACCAGCGACGCAGCGCCCTTCCACTGGCCCTTTCTCGATATGCTTTTAGGATCACCCCATTCTGTTCTTCCGTGGATTGGACTTTTTTCTGAAGCGCTCGATCAGCCCCACCGTCTTTGCAGTGGGACTTTGGAATACCCTATCGGGTTCTCCGATTCTTGACAATGTTGGGGCTTCTAGAGCGAGGACATCAAGCCGTTCAAGTTTCCTGAATCCTCTTCATCCCTCCAAGAGGGGACAACCACATGATACGTCAGTCTGAATTTTAGGGCTACCCTCCGACCGGAGAGGCGGGCTGATGGCCATCATGGCGGAGCCCATCACGCCAGCGACGGCCAGTGATCAGGAGATTAAGAGTTACGCAGTTGAGGCTAAGCTGGGCCACCCTCGCCGCTATATATGGGATGATTTAGGCTACCATCGGCCATGCACAGGGTTCCTTTCCTGCCAACTGCGCAAGCCCTAGACATATAAGATCCCATAAATCATCTTCCAATCATCGGCCATTCATCTTTCGGTCCGGGCCTTGAGGGGAAACCAAGAAATCGTAAGGCGCGACACGAATGAGCGGTCTACCACAACGGCCCGGTCTACATGCTCTGCCGGGCTATGGGAGAGGATGGGATCTCCCGCCTGGGCTACGCCGTCAGCCCCGACGGGCTGAACTTCTACCGTCTGGACCAACCGGTCCTGACCCCCGCTACACCTTGGGAAAGCCGGGGGGTGGAAGATCCTCGCATCACCCGGCTCGAGGGAAGGTTCTACGTTCTCTACACCGCCTACTCCGAGCATGGCGTGCGGGTCTCCACGGCGTCCACCACCAACTTCATCACCTGGACCCGCCATGGCATCCTGCTCCCAGATGAAGACAACAAAGATGCCGCCCTCTTCCCGGAGAAGATCAACGGCCGATACGCAATGCTGCACCGTAGGCTGTCTGATATCTGACCGGCTTATTTCGAGGACTTGATCCATTGGACGGACCACCATGTGATCATGCAGCCGCGCCTGGGCACGTGGGAGTCATGGAAAATCGGGGCAGGTGCCCCACCCATCCGGACGCCATGGGGCTGGCTGCTTTTTTACCACGGTGTGGATGAGCAGCGGGTCTATCGACTGGGGGTGGCCCTCCTGGATCTGGAGAACCCGGCTCGGGTGATCCGACGACAGGAGGCTCCCATCCTCTCCCCGGAGACCACGTGGGAGCAGGAGGGGCAGGTCCCTCAGGTGGTCTTCACCTGCGGGGCAGTGGAGATCAATGGCCTCTATTATGTTTACTACGGTGGAGCGGACGCGGTGATCGGCGTGGCCACGGTCACCGCGGAGGAGGTCGAGCGGTTCTGTCGCGGCCGCTGAGCCTCTCGATTCCTGAGCCCAACATCGCTGCAAATTCCAAAGGAGGGAACGCAGTGAGCGGATGGGGAGATCACTTCCTGATCGGCGTGAACTACTGGCCGTGCACCAAGGCGATGTTCTGGTGGAAGGAATTCGACCCGGAGGAGGTCCGGGCGGACATGGCCGAGATCGCCGCCATGAACCTGGAGGGGGTTCGCATCTTCCTGCTCTGGGAAGACTTCATGCCCACCCCCGAGGCGGTCGATTCCCGTATGTTGGAGCGCCTACGCCAGGTTCTGGACTTGGCCGCGGCGAACGGGCTGCGGGTGATCGTCGCCCTCTTCACCGGGCACATGAGCGGCGTGAACTGGCTACCGCCGTGGCTGCTGGACGGCGATCGAGAGAGCGACCCTCGCTTCCGCCTGATCGCCGGCGGGCGCGTTGTGAAAAGCCGCATCCGGGATCTTTACGAGGACCCCTTCGCCCTCGCGGCGCAGATCCAAATGCTGGAGGCAGCCGCCCAGGCAGCGCGCGATCACCCAGCGCTGCTCGCATGGGACCTGGGAAATGAACCGGACCTGGTCCTGCGGCCTCGAACCCCTGAGGCCGCTGCCCGGTGGCTCGACACCCTCACCCGGGCTCTGCGCGCCATCGATCCCGCCCATCCCATCACCATCGGCTTCCACAGCCCGGTGCCGGAAGAGGACCTGGGGTTCCGGGTGCGGGCGCTTGCCCCCATGCTGGATTTCCTCTGCATGCATGGCTACCCGGTCTACGCGGCCTGGGCCCGTCATCCGCTGGATGAACAGGTTCTCCCCTTCCTGACCCGGCTCACCACCGATCTGGGTGGGAAACCGGTGCTGCTGGAGGAATTCGGGCTGCCCACCGCGCCGCCTGGGCAGCCCACCCGGCGGATCCCGATCCATCTGGAGGATCGATCGTTCGAGGTAACACTGATCTCGGAGAACGAGGCAGCAGACTTCTATGAACGGGCGCTGGAGGGGCTGGTTCAGGAAGGCGCCCAGGGCGCCTTCATTTGGTGCTTCGCCGATTACCATCCGGATCTGTGGGACCGGCCCCCATGCGACCGTTTGATCCACGAGCGGCATTTCGGGCTGCTGCGGCCCGACGGATCCCGCAAGCCGGCAGCGAACGTCATCGCCCGTTTCGCCGCGCGCCGGCGCCCGCTGGCTTCCCCGCCGTCCCCCTTGCCTATCCCTGAGGATTATGAGGACCGGCCGGGCGAAGCCCTCCGGTCGCTTTATGCCTCGTTCCTGAAGGCCCGTGGCTGCTCCGCACCGTAGGCGATTGGGGGTGGCGTCCGGCGGGGCGATCCCTTCGGTTGGCCCCCGCCGGACGCTGCCCCTGCGGTGGGCCTACTTGATCTCCACCACCGCCCCCACCGCCTCCAGCTTGGCCTTGGCGTCCTGGGCCGCCTCCTTGCTGACACCTTCCAGGACCGGCCTGGGGGCCGCCTCGACCAGATCCTTGGCTTCCTTAAGGCCCAGGTTGGTCAGCTGGCGCACCACCTTGATCACCTCGATCTTCTTCGGCCCGATCTCCTTGAGGATCACATCGAACTCGGTCTTCTCCTCAACGGCCGGAGCCGCCGCGGGGGTGCCTGGAGCGACCGCGGGCACAGCAGCGGCCACCGCGACGGGCGCCGCGGCCTTCACCCCCCAGCGCTCCTCCAGCAGCTTCACCAGCTCCACCGCCTCCAGCAACGTCAGGCTGCTCAGCTCCTCAACGAGTTTCTGAAGATCTGCCATCGGGAAGATCACCTCCAGGAGGATTATGGGGTTTGGGAAGCCTCCTTCAGTTGATCGGCTCGCGCCTGCAGCACGCCTACCACCTGCTGCAGGACCGCAGTGAGCGCGCCAGCCAGCTGGGCTGCGGGGGCCTGGAGGGCTCCCAGCACCTGGCCCAGCACCACTGGGCGCGGCGGCAGCTCGGAGAGCGCCTTCACGTCCTCCGGGCGCAGCCGGCGCCCGTTGAGCAGCCCACCCTTTACCTTCAGGATCTTGCTCTCCTCTGCGAACTCCAGGAGCGCCTTGGCCACGACGGGCGGATCCTCCAGGCAGAAGGCGGCGGCGGTGGTGCCCTGCAGCAGGTCTTCTGGCACTGCCCATCCAGCCTGTTGCAGGGCGATCCGCAGCAGCGTGTTCTTGGTGACGTGGAAAACACCACCGGATTTATGGATCTTCTGCCGGAGGCGATACGTGCTCATCGCGTCCAGCCCCCGGTAGTCCGCCAGGATCAGGGCCTGGCTGCGGGCGAGCAGCTCCCGATACCGCGCGATGATCTGATCCTTCTCTGCCCGCGCGAACGGCAAGCTTCACCTCCTGCGTAAGGTTTTCATCCCCGCCGCCTTCCCTGGAGGGGCAGCGAAGCGAGATCGCCGGAAAAACACCGCGCGCCCCCGTCAGCGCAGACGAGGGCGCGCAGAACCCCTTTCCAAGCCGCATAGGCCTTGGTGGAGAGGATCCTCCACGCCCTGCCTCCGCCGGCGGGGTTCCCCCCATTGAGCGTGCGCACCGGGCTTCAACGGCAGGGACCTTTTCGATATGCTGTTCGTTAAGCCGAAGCCTCCAGGGCCTGGGCGGCCACCGGGTCCACCTTGATGCCCGGCCCCATGGTCGCGCTCACCACCACCCTTCGGATATACGACCCCTTCAACCCGGAAGGACGAGCTTTCTTCACCGCGTCCATCAGGGCGGCGAAGTTCTCCAGCAGCTGCTCCACCGAGAAACCGACTTTGCCGATGGGCACGTGGAGGTTGGCGGTCTTATCCACCCGGAACTCCACCCGGCCGGCCTTGGCCTCCCGGATCGCCCGGGGCAGGTCCTCCGGGTTCACTACCGTGCCCGCCCGCGGGTTGGGCATCAGGCCCCGCGGACCCAGGATGCGCCCCAGGCGCCCTACCTTGGGCATCAGGTCCGGTGTGGCGATGGAGACGTCGAAATCCGTCCACCCCTCCTGGATCCGCTTGATGCCCTCGTCGTCACTGATCACGTAATCCGCCCCAGCCTCCTGGGCGATCCGCGCGGCCTCCCCGGCCGCGAACACCAGCACCCGCACCCGCTTGCCTAGCCCGTGGGGGAGAACCACCACCCCCCGGACCTGCTGGTCGGCGTGGCGGGGATCCACTCCCAGGCGCATGTGGACCTCTACAGTGCCGTCGAAACGCGTGTAGCTGGTTTCCTTCACCAGGGCCAGCGCCTCCCGGGGAGAGTGAAGGCGCTTGCGATCCACCTTCTTCAGGGCTTCCAGATATTTCTTGCTTCGCTCCCCCATCGCTGAGAACCTCCTGTGGTTTTAGCGGACCTCTCCGGTCCTCCCACAACCCATGGCGCGGGCATGCGCCGAGCTAATCTACGACCTGGATCCCCATGCTGCGGGCAGTGCCGACAATCATGCGCATGGCGGCCTCGACGTCCTCGGTGTTTAGATCCTTCATCTTCAATTCAGCGATCTCCCGGAGCTGCTGGCGAGTGATCTTGCCCACGATCTGCCGGTTCGGCTCCGAGGAGCCTTTCTGCACGCCCGCCACCCGACGGAGAAGGTCCGACACCGGCGGGGTCTTCAGCTCCATGGCGAAGGAGCCATCGGTATAGATGGTGACCTCCACCGGTACGATCTGCCCCGCCATGTGGGCGGTGCGAGCGTTGTATTCCTTGCAGAAGGCCATCACATTGACCCCATGGGGGGCCAGGGTCGGCCCGATCGGAGGGGCCGGGTTGGCCTTGCCCGCCTCGATTTGAAGTTTGATAATCGCCTTCACCTTCTTGGCCATCGACGAGCTCCTGAGAACAGGGTCCTCGAAAGCGGAAGAGGCATCCGACGCCTCGCGCTCGGATCAAAGGATCTCATCCACCGTCAAGATGAGGTCTGGAAACGCTTGTGGCGCCAGCCGATCCCCGCGCCCGAACTGCGTCACCCTCCGATACCCCTAGGGAGAAGGTTCCCGATACACCTCCACCACCTCCTCCTCCAAGTCCACCCACCAGACCTCTGGGATCCCCGATCGCGCGTAGAGGGGGGCCTTTACCTCTCGATCGAAGGCCGCTGAGCGTTCCATCACTTCCGCAATCAACAGCACGTCTTCGGGGCCCGGGTGGACGCCCGCGTAAAAATCCGGGCGAGGCCTCAGCAGCGCCACATCCGGTTGCGGCTCCAAACGCTCCCCCAAACGGATCGGGTTCTGGACATCGACGATCGCTCGGTCGCCCACCCCCTTCGAGAAGATCCGGTTCAGAAGCCGGACGCACCTCGCATGGCGGCTTCCGATCGGGCTCATCTGCACAATCTCCCCCTCGATGAGCTCAACCCGATCGTCCTCGGAGAGGATCCCTGCCTGGGTCATCCGATGATATTCATCCGCCGTGAACAACCGCCGTAGCGCCTGAACCGCCATCCCTTCCCCCATCCGCCCGGCAGGAGACCCCGCTCGGGGTTAGAGGCCCCCCCTCGGGTTTCAGATCTTCTCCACCTGGGTGAAATCCAGCTCCACTGGGGTCTCCCGGCCGAAGAAGGACACCAGGACCCGCACCTTCGCCTTGTCCGGGTCGATCTCGTCCACGATCCCCACGAAATCCGCGAAGGGGCCTTCGGTGATGCGGACCTTCTGGCCGGGTTTGAAGGTGACCCGGATGCGCGGGGATTTGCTCTCCATGCGCTTGAAGATCGCCTGGACCTCCTCCAGACGCAGCGGAGTGGGCTGGTTGCCCATCCCCACGAAGCCCGTCACCCCCGGGGTGTTCCGCACCACCGCCCATGAGTCCTCGTCCATGATCATCTCCACCAGGATGTAGCCGGGATAGATCCGCCGGCGGACTGGACGCTTTTTGCCCTCTTTGATCTCAATCTCCTCCTCCTCGGGCACCACGATGTTGAAAATCCTGTGCTGCATGCCCAGGGAGGCAATACGCTGCTCCAGGTTGTGTTTCACCTTGTGCTCGGAGCCGGAGTAGCAATGCACCACATACCAGGCGGGCTCCACGGAGGCTTCCACCGCGCCTTCGCGGGGAGCTTGAGGGGATCCCGCAACGGGCTCCTCCGCTCCTTTTTTGGAAGGGGCGGGAATCGGTTCCTCGAGCTCCAGCTCGCGCAGCAGCTCCTCCAGCATCTCTGTATCGACTTCCACCGGCTCCTGTGGCACCGACCGCGCTTCTTCCATGGATCTCCTTTCCAGCGCATCACAGAGGAGGCCGGAGCGCTCCATCCTCACCGGACTGGTCTCACTCACGACTGAGGGCGAAAACGAGGGCTCCCAGGCCGAGCAGGCTCCCCACCACCGCGATCCCGAGCCGCAGGGGATCCTGGGGCGTGGTGAAGATCCCGCCGAACAGCCAGAAGAAGAAATAGTCGACCAGTCCCAGGAGGATCGACATGCCGATGGTGACCGTTAGGACCACCCCCGTTAACCGGTAGAGCTCCTGCCGGTCCGGCCAGCGGACTTTCTTCAGCTCCCCCTGGACCTCCCGCAGATAGCGCAGCAGGCCCCAGTCGCCCCGCAGCCACCGTCGGGTCTCCGCTACCTTCGCCACTGGACACGCTCCTTACAGGAGATCGCTCGGCAAGACGCCTTGGATTGCAGAGCAGCCTCTCCCCCTCTCAGGGGCCGAGATTGCCGTCCTCTTTACACAAATTGGGACACCGCTGAGCGGTGTCCCACCAGAGAACCTCTCAGGCAGGCCGGCCAGGACTCGAACCTGGAACCTGCGGATTTGGAGTCCGCTGCTCTGCCTGTTGAGCTACCGGCCTGCGCACAGAAGTAGGGGGAGATCTCATCGCGTCTCCCGATGCAGCACGTGTTTGCGGCATCGGGGGCAATACTTGCGCAGCTCCAGACGGTTCGGATCGTTGCTCCGGTTCTTCTGGGTCGTGTAATTCCGCTCCTTACATTCTGTGCACGCAAGGGTGATCACCACCCGCACCTCTTTGGCCATTGCGCCCTCAACGGTCTCGATAGATTCTGTAGGGATTTACGCTAGGGCAGACTCAGGGGGCAATTGCCCCAATGCCTCGTTATTATTTTAACCGAAACGGGACCAGGATGTCCAGCCGCCGTAGGCCCTGGGGGTTAGTCCAGGATTTTGGTGACCACGCCCGCCCCCACCGTCAGACCCCCCTCCCGAATCGCAAACCGCAGCCCCTCCTCAATCGCCACCGGCGCAATCAACCGCAC
>Ga0272447_1000619_pt1 | contig 25516 bp, 21 predicted proteins | sample YNPCB0133_FD_194589 | JGI IMG/M metagenome (GOLD analysis project Ga0272447, IMG submission 194589) | Hot spring microbial mat communities from Yellowstone National Park, WY, United States - YNP-CB-013-3 | ecosystem: Environmental > Aquatic > Thermal springs > Hot (42-90C) > Sediment | place... | reverse complement strand
CATTACCTACTGGGCAGGAGCATGCCCTGTTGTTGCTCAGTGTGGGTAATGAAATTTATGGTCTGGAAATTGACCAGATTGTGTTAGAACAGGATTTGGTGATCAAGCCTTTTAGTGGTCTCTTGCGGCCACCTTCTTATATTTATGGCTGTACGATTTTGGGTGATGGTCGTTTGGTACCGGTACTAGACGCAGCGGGGTTGGTCAACCACTGGTTGCGCACACCAACACTAGGCGCAGTACTGCCGAAAATGCCGGTGCGGGCCGTGGCACAAACAGAACTTTTGGTCGTGGATGATTCACTGACGATTCGGGGGACGTTAGCCAAGACGTTGAGCAAACATGGCTATCGGGTACATACGGCCGCAGATGGGCGAGAGGCGTTGGAATTGTTGGCACAAAATCCCCAGATCAAAGCTGTGTTTTGTGATATAGAAATGCCTCGGATGAACGGGTTTGAATTTTTGAGTGCCTGTCGCCAAGACTCTCGTTATCAGGAACTGCCGATTATTATGCTCACCTCACGAGCAGGAGATAAACACCAAAAAATTGCACAAAATTTGGGGTGTAGTGCCTATCTAACCAAGCCCTACTTGGAACCCGATTTACTCCGCACCTTGCAATGCTTTTTACCTAGTGACTAAACATATCGTTTTTTTTTATGCGGTGGCGCCAGCCGTAGGGCGCGCTTTTAGGCCCAACTTTTTGATAAAAATATTTAGAGTTGCCCAGGAACATTAAGTGCAGACAAGTACGACTGAGTAATAACAATTTGCGGTCTTGCTCAACTCTGACTTGACATGCCAATTCTTTAGATAGGAGAGCCTATTTCCCGAAAGCAATTATTTCAAGAGGTGTCTAATGATTGGCAGCCCCTGGTAAAAGGGACACTTCAAGCATCTTACGGATTCGCTAGGAGATTCACTTGCCCTAACCGCCGCAAAGCCAAGCGGGCAATTGCTTCGTAATGGGTTTTGCCGGTGAATAGTTCCGCAAATTTGCGGGTAGCTGCTGGGCGTTTGACCCCCACCTGATAGGCCAGCCCCGGCAACCGATAAAACACCTGCGCTAACCGCTTGGCCCACGCCATATCTTTTCCCCAGGTCTCTTGTACTGTTTTGGTGTAATCAGCCAGGGCATCGAGTTCCCCCGCCAAAGCCCGATCCAAGGCCAAGGCTGCCTGCCAACCCGTCCACAAAGAAGGCCGGATGCCTTCCGCAGTAAATGGGTCCACCACACAGGCTGCTTCGCCCACCAGTAGGGCGTTTTGGGTGTGCAGGGTTTGGGGCGCCTCCCACAGACACAGAGGGTGACCGTACTGCCGCGTGCGGGCTAAATCCACGCCAAAGTAGGCAGCATAGGTCGTGAGCATCTGGCGAAAATCCTGGGTTTGGCCGCCCCCGGCAAACGTCCCTACCCCCAAAGAAAAGCCGTCCCGCTTGGGAAAATTCCAAAGATAACCGTTTTTGACCAGGCCAAATTCGAAATAAATATGCGCTGGGGGAGACGCCGACAGGGGAGCCTCTGCCTCTAACGCCCCTGCCAACCGGCGTTGGCGATCCCGAAACCCCAACCACCCCGGCAACTTGCCCTTCGCCCCATCGGCAGCCACCAAATACCGCCCCTGGTAGGGTTCCCCCGTCGTGTACACCTGCCAAGCGTCCCCTTGCCAAGCAATACCCGTGACGGCTGTGCCATCCCGGAGTACTGCCCCCTGGCGCTGGGCCTGCTGGACCAGGAAATGGTCAAACACCTCCCGGCGCACCAGCCAAATCGGTTCCAAACCCGTCAACGTCACCGCTACCGGGTTCCCCAATTTCCAGGTGTAATGAATCTCCTGACTCACACAGGAAATAGCCGGGCTAAAGTCAAAGTCAAACCAAGCCTGCACCTGGGGCGAAACTCCACCCCCACAGGGCTTGTAACGGGGTAAGGTGGACTGCTCCAGTAACAACACCGACCGACCCCGCTTGGCTAAATGGTAAGCCGCACTGCCGCCTGCTGGCCCCGCTCCGACAACAATCACATCGTACTTCATCGCCAAATGCGCTGGTGGTACTGGTTCAGGTCCCGGTAGGGGTCATCGTAGCTGTGGTAGTGATGGTGATCATGGTCGTGGTGGTGATGGGAATGGTCGTGGGAATAGCTGTGGGAATTCCCATAAAGAACCTGCTGGCGGAATTTGCACGCATCGCAGTTCATGGGCAGGGTGTTACCGTAGGTTTCCTGTTCTCGCTGGCGTAGGAGGGCAAAGAGGGCCGGGGTAATGCCCAATTCTGGCAGACAGGTAATGGGCACGTGCGGGTGTTCCGCCTGCATTTTTTGTGCCATCGCTTGGATTCTCTGCACCAGGACCCCCGTAAACAGGAAATGGGGTAAGACGATCACCCGTTTCGGTTGGTACAGCCACACCCGCCGCCAGCCCTCTTCGAGCCGGGGATGGGTAATGCCCACAAAGCAAGTTTCTATGGTCAGATAGCCGCTTCCTTCCCACAGCAAACGAGCCAATTTCAGCGCATCGCTATTGGCATCCGGGTCACTCGACCCCCGTCCCACCACCAGTACCACCGTCTCACTGCGGGGAATGGTGGGGTGATCCGCTTGTGCTAACCGTTCCTGCCACAGGTGCAGAATTTCCGGTGCCAACCCCAAATGCCGTCCGTAGTGAATGGTTAGTCCCGGATAACGCTGGCGTGCCCGATCCAACTCCTGCGTAATGTCCAACTTCACATGCCGTGCTGCCAACAACAGCAGGGGTACTGCCGACAGTTCCCACCAACCCGACTCAACACACCGGGCAATCCCTTCACTAATCGAAGGCTCTGTCAATTCTAAAAAACAGGGAATCACCGGACGACTGGGGTCCCAAATCCCGTACTGGCGAGCAAACTCCAGGAAATCCGCCCGTCCTTGGGCATCGCGCGTGCCGTGACCAATTAACAACAGGGGCCGAGGTTGGGACAAGGGCACCACCTCTGGTTCCCCATGCAGAACACAAGCCACCATAGACACTCCTGAACCCGTGCAACGCAGGTCAACGGAAGAACCAACCGACCAAACGGCATTCAGGCTGAGGGAATTCCCATCACTGCTGCGGCACAGCGCCGGATTCACACCGGACTTTCCCGAATGGTCAGCCCCCCTATGATAAATGCAACAACCCCCCTAGTGGTACTCTTTCGCTGCCAGCCTTGAGTTTTGCCACTTCGGTGCATGATGATGCGTGGTTATTGCGCCCAATGGAACTGCCAACAGGCTTGGGCAATGGCCCAGTCTTCTTGCGCAGCAATGACCAAAACGCGGATGGAGGAATTGGGGGTGCTAATGTCCCGATCCTCTCCCTGCAACTGATTTTTCTCCGGGTCGCAATCCACTCCCAAAAACCGTAATTTACTACATAATTCTGCACGTACTGGTGCCGCATTTTCTCCCACGCCACCGGTGAAAATGAGGGCATCACATCCACCCAAACTGGCCACCATAGCACCTACACATTGGGTTAACCGATGTATGTACACATCAAAGGCCAAAGTTGCCCCCGGATGCCCCCGCGATCTAGCTTCTAAAATCTGCCGCATATCTCCTGAAAGTTGGGATACCCCTTTTAACCCCGATTCTTGGTTCAGCAGATGGCTGATTTGATCCCCATTGAGGGATTCACGGCGCAACCAATGGAGGATGATGCCCGGGTCAATCGAACCAGAACGACTGCCCATCATCAACCCTTCCAAAGGAGTAAAACCCATCGTCGTATCCACACTTTTTCCCCCGGCAATTGCACATAGGGAAGCACCATTACCTAAATGACAGCAAACTAACTTTAATTCCGGTAACGGTCGCCCTAAAAGTTGCGCTGATCGCTGAGCACAGTAAGCATGGTTGATTCCGTGAAACCCATAGCGGCGAATTCCCTTTTCGTACCATGAATAGGGAATAGGATAGACCTGAGCAGCCAGAGGCAAATCGTGGTGAAAAGCCGTATCAAATACCGCAATTTGGCGGCAATCGGGGAGCAATTCTTCCAGAACCGTAATTCCTTCCAAATGGGCAGGATGATGGGCAGGAGCCAGAGCGATTAAATCCGCAATATCTTGTTTGACTGCTGGGGTAATCAGGGTGGGTACATGGTATTTGGTCCCCCCGTGCACAATCCGATGACCGGCAAGACTGATCTGCTGAAATGCTTCAATTACTTGCAATTCTCCAGATATGAGGGTATGGAGCACTGAACGCATCACGTCTGGGCGGGATGGAAGCGGCATTTCCTGAGTATGGATTTGATGATTGGCCTTGATTTTTACCGCTGCCTGCCCTGGAATTTTGGTCCAATCAATATGAGCCTGCCACAGGGGCGTAGAAGGATGATCGGGTAGCCTATCTAAAGGTAATTGGTAAAGACAACTTTTTTGGCTACTGGAACCCGCATTTAAGACCAGGATGTAAAGGCATTCCATCAATGGTGACCTACCTAACTGAGAATGATTATTTTCTTATTAGCCATAGTTGCCATTTTTAGTTTATCAAAACTGTCAATACAGCACCCACCATTGGCCTTGCCCCCAATCCACACTTTTTTTGAGACGGTGAATGCGATCCCATCTACCCCAGTCAGGTGGCACCGGCACAAAATCCCTTGGCGCAGGGCTGGGACCCTTTGGCGGCAGTGGTGAAATCGGCTAAAGAACGGCAGATGGAATTGCACCCCTGGGTGTGGGCGTTTGCGGTGGGCAACCAGCGGCATCAATTTTGGGACAACCCGCTCGCTATCTGGTTGAGTGCCTACCCAAAGCAGGCCAACCAGAACAACCGGGGTCATGCGATTTCTCTTCGTCAGGGCAAACCATTTCTGGATCAAGCCCACCCTCGGGCACGGGAGTACCTTTTACGTTGGTTTGCAGCAATCTTTGGGCGGTTATGGCCCCAAAAAATTCATGGGCAAAACCTACGAAGGGGTGTTTCGCCATACCTTTATCCTTGATCCCCAGGGTCAAATCGTCCAAATCTACCGCCAGGTGAAACCGGAAACCCACGCCCAGCAGGTCTTGGCTGACCTGGCCCAATGGCAACATCTGACCCCCTGAGAAAAGGAAATTTCCCCACCGGGGGCAGAAGATGTTAAAAATAATGTGAAGACCCTCGGTATGCACTTAACATCAGGAGGACATTATGGCACTGGTTCCCATGCGGCTGTTGCTGGACCACGCCGCTGAGCACGACTACGGGATTCCGGCGTTTAACGTCAATAATATGGAGCAAATCCAGGCGATCATGCAGGCTGCCCATGAGACCGACAGCCCGGTCATTTTACAGGCGTCGCGGGGTGCCCGTAAATACGCGGGGGAGCATTTCCTGCGCCATCTGATTCTGGCTGCGGTGGAAACCTACCCCCACATTCCCGTCGCCATGCACCAGGATCACGGCAACAGCCCGGCCACCTGCTATTCCGCTATCCGCAATGGGTTTACCAGCGTGATGATGGATGGCTCCCTGTTGGAAGATGCCAAAACCCCGGCCAGCTACGAATACAACGTTGCTGTCACCGCTGAAGTGGTGAAAGTAGCCCATGCGGTTGGGGTGAGTGTGGAAGGGGAACTGGGCTGTTTGGGTTCCCTGGAAACGGGTATGGGCGAAGCGGAAGATGGGCATGGCGCCGAAGGGAAGCTCTCCCACGACCAACTGTTGACCGACCCGGATCAGGCGGTGGATTTTGTGGAAAAAACGGACCTGGATGCGCTGGCAGTGGCCATTGGTACCAGTCACGGGGCGTACAAATTCAGCCGCAAGCCGGAAGGGGAAATCCTGCGCATGGATCGCATTGAAGAATTGCACCGCCGTCTGCCCAACACCCACCTGGTCATGCACGGTTCTTCCTCGGTGCCCAAGGAATTGATTGACCTGATCAATGCCTACGGTGGCGCTATTCCAGAAACCTACGGGGTGCCGGTGGAAGAAATCCAACGGGGGATCAAAAACGGCGTTCGCAAAGTGAATATTGATACGGACAACCGCTTGGCAATTACGGCTGCGGTGCGGGAAGCCCTGGCAAAAGACCCCAAAGAGTTTGACCCCCGCTACTTCTTGAAGCCCTCGATCAAATACATGCAAAAGGTGTGCGCTGAACGTTACCAGCAGTTCTGGACGGCAGGCAATGCCAGCAAAATCAAGCAAATGACCTGTGAAGAATACGCCGCCAAATACGCCAAAGGGGAATTGAAAGCCGTTACCCGCAAGCTGGTGGCTGCTTAACCTGCTCTTTTGGTGATGAACCCCTTTCCCCTGGAGAGGGGTTTTTTGTGCCTACCTATCCATCCGCCAACTCCCATGACGCAACCACCCATTACCATCCTGGGCCGACCCGCCCAACAGGGCAGATGGTTGTTGATCCCCCTGGGGATTCTCATTCTGCTGTGTTTGGGGAGTGTTTATTCCTGGAGTATTTTCCGCACGCCTTTGGAGCGGGAACTGGGCATCAATGCCACCGAAAGCCTCCTACCTTACACCGTCGTATTGGTCTTTTATGCCGCTTTGATGCCGATTGCCGGTTTTTATATTCCCCGTTTAGGCCCCCGGGTCGTCACGATCATTGGCGGTGTCACTGTCGGGATGGGTTACCTGCTCGCCAGTATGGCCAACCACATCAGCACGCTGGTATTGACCTACGGGGTACTGGGGGGGGCTGGCATTGGCATTGCCTATGGGGTGCCGATGGCGGTCGTCTCACGGTGGTTCCCGGAGCAAAAGGGCTTGGCGGTGGGGTTAACCGTGGTCGGATTTGGCCTTTCACCGCTGGTGACGGCTCCTGTGGCCAACCATCTCATTACCCTGTACACCGTGCGGCCAACGTTGCGCATTTTGGGCATTGCCCTCATGACCATCATCATAGCTGCGGCATTGGCGATGAAGTTCCCCCCTCAGGATTGGCATTTACCCCACCGGACCCCCCTTTCCCCAGCCAGCCTGGCCGATCACTACCCCAAAAACCTGTGGCGCAGCCGTTCTTTTTATGGACTGTGGGTTTGCTACACCATTGGCACCCTGTTGGGCTTGAGTGCGATTGGTATTTCCAGTCCCGTCGGTGAAGAAATCATCCAAATCAGTCCCACTTGGGCAGCCAATAGTGTTTCCCTATTTGCGATTTTTAACGGCATCAGTCGCCCTTTGTTTGGCTATTTAGCGGATCGATTTCAGCCCCACCACATTGCCATTGCATCCTACGTTTTGACTCTAATTGCCTGCATTTTGATGATGCACGCCACCGCCGGCCAAATCGGTACTTACCTCATCGCATTTTGCCTGTTTTGGTTTTGTCTTGGGGGTTGGCTAGCTATGGCTCCGACCATCACCCTGCGCTTTTTTAACCCCGACCAATACGCCCAAAACTATGGCATTGTTTTTACGGCATACGGTGTGGGGGCATTGGTTGGCACGCTGGTCGTCGGTCGGGTGCGCGACTGGTTAGGAACATACCTTTACGTCTTTTACCCAATGGCCTTTCTAGCAATAGTGGGCATCATCGTTGCCCATTTTTTCCTCCGCAAAGAAGGGGTGAACCGCTCGGTGTGAGTCGTTCCATGACATCCCCCCGATCAGTATGATCTTTGTTCCGAATGGTTCAGCAAGGCCATGTAAATCACAATGGGCAATAAAACCAAGCCCATCAAGGTAACCGATAGGGCTGATCCCAAGGGCCAATCCAGGGTTTTGAGAAATTGATTTTGGATCACATTGCCAATCATCAGACTCTTGGCCCCCCCCAAAATATCAGGAGTGATAAACGCCCCTACTGCCGGAATAAAAACCAACAAACAGCCCACCCCAATCCCCCGGGCACTGAGCGGAATCAATATCCGATAAAGCACCTGCCAGAAATTAGCACCCAAATCCTGCGCCGCCAATACCAGAGTGAAATCAAATTTATCTAGGGTACTATACAGGGGCAAAATCATAAATGGTACATAACCATACACCAACCCAATCCAGACCGCCAACGGGGTAAACAACAGGTTCAATGGCTCTTTAATAATACCCATTCCCAACAATAGGGAATTAATCACCCCCCGCTGCCCCAAAAGCACCATCCAAGCGTAGGTACGCACCAAAAAATTGGTCCAAAAAGGAATAATGACCAACAGCAAACAACCGGTGCGCCAGCGACGGGGTAAACTGACTAGCCACAGCGCCAAGGGATAGCCCAACACCAAACAGACCAGCGTTGTCCCCAGCGCCAGACCCACCGACCGCAACAAAATCTCCCCATACACCGGGTTAATTAACCGCCCATAATTCTCCCCCGTCCACCGCCATAGGACATTCCCGTAGCCCTGATGGGTGAGAAAACTATAGACAACCAGCACCCCCAAAGGCAGGACGAAAAATAACCCCAACCAAATTACCGGTAGGATCAACAGCCCCCGCCAAACCCACCAGGACGGCGTTGACCAGTCCCCCGTATTTTTACGGAGATGGCTTGTCATCCCAGCAACCCACTCGCATTTCCTTTTCCAGGATCATCTTAGGCCGCAGCTAGATGCCGTACCACTGCCGCCCGCAATTGTTCCGGGGAAGCCGGTTTTTCTATGACCTCATTCGCACCTGCTAAGCGTGCCCGTGCCCGGTCCAACAGCCCTCCATTGGCTGTCAGCAAGACAATCGGCGTGTTTTTGAGAACCGGTGATTTCCGCAACAGCGAACACACTTCCAACCCATTCACCTCTGGAAACAACCAGTCCAGGAAAATCACTTGTGGACGGGTTCGGATTAACGTCCCCAACCCCCGCAGCGGGTCCTCTATCGTCACCAGATGGAATTGATCTCCCAAGGCCTCTGCCACCTGCTGTAAACAGGTAGGACTGTCATCCACACAGGCCACAACTGGCTTCGGTGCTGATGGCTGCGGTTCCGGTGGGGCCAAATCTGGTAGCGTCTGCAAACGGAAATACCCCTCCCGCACCAAAGACAACAACGCCTGTCCCACACGGGGTAACTCCGCTCCCGTCTCCATCGCCAAATCCCAAAAGGTGTGCTCCCCATCACACAAGCGGGACAGAGTGAGAAACGTCTGGGGATTCACCCGCTGCTCCAAACGACGCTTTTCCTGGAACTGGGGGGCCATGTCCGGGGAAGTCGCCCGTAACCCCACCTGCTGCCACTGCTGCCAACATTGCTCTACCCGTTGCCATTCCTCACTGACCACCAACAGCAACAGCTCACCAGGCAAACGCAATTCCTGATTCCAATAGCCACGCACCTGCCCCACACCCATTTGCGCCAACGTCACCGCCTGCGCTATCCCAAACAACACCTCCGTCACTGCCGCCCGAATCACCTGCTGCGCCTGATCCCGGCTGATCTTGCGGGCAGCCACCGCCTGCACCAATGCCTCATACTCCCAGGCCACAGCTACCGGCGACCCCAACACCTCCTGCAACTGAGGCGCCAACCGAGCCGTCAACCGCCGCCACCGCCGATACCGATGCTGCCCGCCCGTGGCAAACAATAAACGTCCCCCTAAGAAAAATAGGGACCAGCGCTGACGACTATCCCCCAACTGCAAATGCCCTGACAACCGCTGGGTCTGGATTTGCGTCCATACCGTCGGTACATGAGTCACCGCAAAAGCTTGTCCTGCCATAAGGTCTGCTCCTTTTACGCATTTACACGGAATTTTCTTCCCCAGTGTAACAAATCGTTAAGCTTTTGTGAAAAAAGTCTAACGACCTGTACTCCTAGAAGTTATTTCATTAACTTATTACCTTTCTTTTGAAACGTCAACCCCTAATGTAAAACAATGTAAAACATTTTACCTAGGTATAAGGTTTATATTGCACATTAATTATATGTATTTTATATAAACAAAATACTAAAAAGCTGGTTTTGGTAAAAACTGAAAATTCCCTTATTTTGCGAGGCTTTAGCCAACGAACTTTAGTATTTATCCAGGGTATAAGAAATTTAACTTAAATTTTGTGACAATATCGTAAAAATGTTTCTCATTTCCCGTGTTACACATCAATTGTACGTATATTATAATAGCAAAATACTGCAAAACTGCTGTTCAAGTTTCACCACAGATACCCCCCCCGGCTCTGGGATTTCAGCAAATACACTTAAGTATTTACCCGTAACAGGGCGCATCACCGTACATTCCAGGAGAGTAGTGCTGCAAGCCACCGGCAAGGGCATGGGTTGGTTACCTGGGCTTAACTTTGGGCTAGGGGCCGATGCCATTCCAGATCGGTCTGACCAGGGATGGAATGGGAATGTTCTTGGCAATCTCAGTCGGATGCAGGGTTGCCACAGAATCCCGACACTGAGCCTACGGATAGGGCTTATCTACCCTCGCAAGCTAAAAAAATTACTGTAATCCGGTCAACCGTTCCAAGGACCGATACTGCACCGCTTCTTTAATATCCTCCCAATCCAAAAAGGGGCTGGTTTGTCCCTTCAAATCGGCAATGGTACGGGCGACCTTCAGCAGGCGATCCATCCCCCGCATTGATAACCCCAACCGGCGAATCACCGCTTCCAACCTGCTACGGTTCTCTGCGGTCAACTGACACCATTGACGAATCTGTGCCGACTGCATCTGGGCATTGTGCTGTATATGGGGCGTTGCCGCAAAGCGTTCCCGCGCCAATTGCCGCGCCTTTTGCACCCGTTGACGCACCGTCGCTGAATCCTCTCCCAATGCCTGCTGCACCATTTCTTCCGGTTTGAGCCGCCTCACCTGCACCTGCAAGTCAATCCGGTCCAGCAAGGGGCCAGATAGCTTACTCCAGTACTGCTGTCGTTGGTGTGGTGTACAGACACAGGGTTGCACCGGATCGCCGTAATAGCCACAAGCACAGGGATTGGTAGAAGCCACCAGCGTAAATCGAGCCGGAAAGGTCACCGTCTGTCGGGCGCGAGAGACTGTGACCACCCCATCCTCTAAAGGTTGCCGCAAAAACTCCAGCACATCCCGCTTAAATTCCGTTAGTTCATCGCAGTACAAGATACCGTGATGCGCCAAGGACACTTCCCCCGGTTTGGGAATGCTGCCCCCACCCACCAGAGCTGGCCCGGAAGCAGAGTGATGCGGGCTACGAAAGGGGCGCTGATTCACCAACGTCCCCCGCTCCGGCAACAGTCCGGCCACCGAGTAAATCTGCGTGACTTCCAGGGCTTCCTGCAAGGTCATGGTGGGTAGAATACCCGGCAAACGTCGGGCCAGCATGGTTTTCCCACTCCCTGGCGGCCCTACCAGCAACAGATTGTGCCCCCCAGCCGCCGCAATTTCCAACGCCCGCCGCGCCAAATGTTGTCCCTTCACATCCCGCAAATCCAGCATTGGCGACTCTGCCGGTTGCAGCAGTTCTTGGAGCGGGTCCAGTTGGGTCGGAGTGAATTCATGGGGTGACTGGAGCAAGAGGGCTACTTCCCGCAGATGTGCACACCCATACACCCGCAGGCCCTGGATCAACGCTGCTTCCCGCACATTGGCTGCTGGCACCACCAGGCGGGTCATCCCCAATTTCTGAGCTGTCGCCGCTATGGGCAAAACGCCTGCCACGCCCCGCAAGGTTCCATCCAGGGACAATTCTCCCAGAAACAAGGTTGTCTCCACCTCATTCGGCGGCACCTGTTCCGAAGCCAGTAGAATGGCGACGGCGATGGGCAGGTCAAATCCCGGTCCTTCCTTCCGTAAATCGGCGGGTGTCAGGTTCACCACCACCTTGCGTTGGGGCACCGCGAACCCAGAGTTTTTCAGCGCCACCCGCACCCGTTCCCGCGCTTCCTGCACGGCACTATCTGGCAAGCCCACAATCACCAGCCCCGGCAGTCCCCCGGCAATGTCCACTTCCACCCCCACCTTGAGAGCATCAATCCCCCATAGTGCCGCACTCCAAACTCGAGTATGCATGAAGGGTCAATCCTTATCTTTTACCTCTTTAGATATAGCAATCTTATACAATTGATGTGAATCACAAAGTAACTTAGAACAGAGATATAGCAATCCTACTTGATTTACAAACAAAAATTTTCCAGAACCAAATACGAGGGCGGTGCCTCTGTGACCTCTGTTCCATTCTCATTTAGGATTGCTATAGCTGCGTCTAAACATCATTCCTAAACCAGGCTGACCCAGCAGGAAACTCCATATAAAGGTACGTTTCACAGAACTCATTAGCAACTGGCTAGGAATTGGAGGATATGAAATTGACGCAAAAAAGCTTCCCTAATTTTTAGGGTTTCAGTTGCAACCCTAATGATCACTATTTAGCCACTCTTGTCGGCCCTTTTCCTAACAGCGAAGATTACCAAAATTCCTAGTAAATTAAATCGAAACAACTAATCCGATTTGTTGGCATCCGTAATCCGCTGGAATAGATAGCCCGTACCCCGAGCTGTGAGAATCAAATCCGGGTTGCTGGGGTCGTCTTCCAGCTTGGCGCGCAGGCGGGAAATATGCACATCCACCACCCGCGTATCCACATGGCGCTCCGGTGTGTAGCCCCAAACTTCCTGCAAGATATCCGTGCGAGAAAAGGGTTCCCCCGACCGACTGACCAACAATTCCAAGAGACTAAATTCCATCCCCGTCAGCCGGACGCGCTCGTTATTTTTATAGACCTGCCGCTTGTTGGTGTCAATTTTGATGTTGTTGATCGTGATGACCCCCGAACTGGGAATGCTACTCCCGGACCCATTCTTTTCTACCCGGCGCAACACCGAACGAATCCGTGCCTCTAATTCTTTGGGAGAAAAGGGCTTGACCACGTAGTCATCTGCCCCCAACTCCAACCCCGTAATCCGATCCGCCACATCCCCCAAGGCAGTCAGCATAATAATTGGCACATCGGATTCCTTGCGCAACTCCTGGCAGACTCCATAGCCATCCAGCTTCGGCATCATCACATCCAAAACCACCAGGTGGGGATGCTCCCGCTTAAAAACAGTCAACGCTTCTTCCCCGTCTGCCGCCGTTACCACATCGTAGCCAATCATGGACAAGCGGGTTTCCAGAATCCGCCGAATGCTGGCCTCGTCGTCAACAACTAAAATCTTTTCTTTACGGTTTTCCACAGTAGTTGCTGCGCCCATATGCCTAGCCATCCATAAAGGTACCTTTTCCCCAGCTTGGCCCTCATTGGTGTACCACCAAAGGTTGGTTGTGCCAGCTTGGGTATTGATTACAAATTATATTCTATCTGCTCATGATTCCCAACATTCAGAAAAAGATACTTAAATTACGGCCGGGCAGCTATAGTGGAAAGGGTAGGGACAGGGTGCGATGGAAAGAATCCTTGCCGACGACCTGGCGATTTACCTCGACATTGCCACGGAAGCAGCGGCTACGGGGGGGGCTGTACTCCAGAAGTATTGGGGGAAGTTGGGGGAGATTCAGGAGAAAGGTCGCAGTGGCGATCTGGTCACGGCTGCCGACCGGGATGCGGAAGCGGCCATTGTCCGGGTACTCCGACGGCATTTTCCCCAGCACGCTATCTTGGCTGAGGAATCGGGCTGGCAACGGTCCTCTCCCCAACAGGAGTTCGTCTGGGCGGTGGACCCTTTAGACGGCACAACCAATTTTGCCCATCAGTACCCCTTTTACAGCGTATCGGTTGCCTTGCTGTTTCAAGGGGAGCCGGTGGTGGGGGTCGTCTTTGACCCGCTGCGTCAGGATTTATTTCGGGCAGCCCAGGGCCTGGGGGCAACCTGTAACCGCCAACCGATGCAGGTGTCCCGCACGGAAACCCTGGATCGGAGCCTGCTGGTGACGGGTTTTGCCTACGACCGCCGGGAAACACCGGATAACAATTACGCCGAATTCTGTCATCTCACCCACCGCTGTCAGGGGGTGCGCCGGGGGGGGTCAGCAGCGATAGATTTGGCCTATGTGGCCTGGGGACGTTTGGATGGCTACTGGGAACGGGGACTGTCGCCCTGGGATATTGCTGCTGGGGTGGTGCTGGTGCGGGAAGCGGGGGGACTGGTCACAGACTACGATGGCGGCCCGCTGGATGTGTTTTCCGGGCGCTTGCTGGCGACCAATGGCTGGATTCATGGGGCGTTGAGCCATGCCCTCATGAACTGTACGACGCGGGTGCTTCTAGCGCCGTAAGTTCCCAGGCTTGGGCAATTAGTTGGCTGAGCCAGGAGCGGGTGGCCGGTTCCAAAAGCTCGTCTTCGGCCAGGATTTGGGCCTGGAGTTCGGCTAAAGACTGCCCCGCTGCCTGCCCCAACCGCACAATACCCGCAATCACCAGGGCAATCCGATCCGGACTGGGGGGCTGTTGCCTGAAGGCCGCAAATTCTTCTGGGGTCTGGGGAATGGACGGTAGCATATCAGGCCACAATCTATACAAGACAGCGTAAATAGGTGTGCCCAAATTATGAGAAGCCTGTAAACTTTTTTAAGGATGCTTCTCAGAATGTAACAAATTGCACGGGTGACGGGTAGTGATCCAGGAGCTGTGCTATCGGGAGATTCCCACACCGGCGGTGGCCCAGGTACGGGCGTGGTTGCACGGGTGGAGGGCGCCGGGGTTGACGGTGACGCCGATGCCAACGGGGTTGCACCTGCGGCGGGGGGAGGGGGAATGGACGGTCGTCACTTGGGAATTGCAGCGCACGACCTATCTGAAGGTGTTTCGCTGGCGGGCAGGCCCAGGGGAAAAAGCCTGGTTGAGGCAGTTGACGAAGGATTTGGCGCAGGCGTTCCCACCCCGCTACCCGGAATTGCCGGTGCTCGAAGATGGTGCTGACATTTTTCAGGCGCTGGCACCCTATTACCCGGCGACGGTGCGTTATTTCCAACGACTGCCTCAGGGGGCGTATGACCTACGGCGGGTGTATTGGTGGGAGCGGCGCTGGCGGCAGGGGGTGATGCACCCGCAGGTATCGCCGGTGGTGGTGTCGGGGGAGGTAGATACCCATCCAGAGTACGACCTGGTGTATGTGGGGGGGGCGCTGGGGGTGATCCATGCGGCGGTGATGGCGCGGCTGGGTTATCGGGTGTTGTTGGTAGAGCGGTTGCCGTTTGGGCGCATGAACCGGGAGTGGAATATTTCCCGCTCCGAGTTGCACACGCTCATGGACCTGAATTTATTGACCGCAGCGGAAATAGAAGGGCTGATTGCCTGTGAATACGTGGATGGGTTCCACCAATTCTACTGGCCGGAGGTGCCACCGCGGGTACGCGCACCGGTGTTGCACACCCCCCAGGTGTTGAATGTGGCCCTAAAGAGTCAACAGTTATTGCACTTGGCGGGGCAAAAACTCCGGCAGGCGGGAGGAGACATCTGGGAGGAATGGGAGTTTGTCCGGGCGCAGGTCGGGGCGCGGGGGGTGATGGTGCACCTGCACTGCCTGGCAACGGGGGAAACCAAAACCGTAACTGGGCGGGTGTTGGTGGATGCGATGGGGACGGCTTCGCCGATTGCGTGGCAGTTGAACGGGGGGCGGGCGTTTGACAGTGTGTGCCCGACGGTAGGGGCGGTGATCAAGGGGTTGGATCCGCAGGTGTGGGACCCCCGCTATGGGGATGTGCTGCACAGTCATGGGGATATTTCCCGGGGACGGCAGTTGATTTGGGAGTTATTTCCGGGGGGGGATGGGGAGGTGACGGTGTATTTATTCCACTACCACCAGCCCTGTCCGGCCAATCCGGGTTCCCTCCTGGAACTGTATGAGGATTTTTTTCACATTCTCCCGGAGTACCGCCGCTGTGATTTGGACCGCTTGCAGTGGGTGAAGGCCACGTTCGGCTACATTCCGGGGCATTTTAGCAGTGGGTTTGGGGAACGGCGGGTGGCTGGGGACCGGGTGCTCTGCATTGGGGATGCGGCGGCTTTGCAGTCGCCTTTGGTGTTTACGGGGTTTGGTTCCCTGGTGCGGAATTTGCCCCGGCTGACGGATTTGTTGGACACAGCGTTGCGCCATGACCTGCTGGGGGCTGCCCATCTCAATACCATTCGTGCCTACCAGGGGAATAGTGCGGTGACGTGGTTGTTTTCCAAAGGAATGATGGTGCCAACCGGGAAACAGTTGCCCCCGGCCCGGATCAATGCCATTTTGCATACGTTTTTTGGCCTGCTGGCGACCCAACCCCCGGAGGTGGCGGATCGGTTTATCAAGGACCGCAGCGGCTGGGGGGAATTTACGGCGATGGCACTGCGGGCGGCCTGGCGGAATCCGGCGTTACTGCTGTGGATCGTGCCTTTGGTGCGGTGGGGAGAAGTGGGGCGTTGGCTGGGAAGTTATCTGGGGTTTACCTGGGAGGCCCTGGTGAGTGCGCTGGTGCTTCCCTGGTGGCCGGGGTTGTTGCGCCGCTGGCAACCTTGGTTGGAACGGTATGCGCCGGGGCTATGGCTGAGGCTGTTGGCCCGCAGTTATCACCTAGGGTATGGGGTAGGACGACCACGGCTGGAACGGCGGTTGCCGGTGTCTCCCTAAAGGGCGTGATTTAACAGTAAGGGGGGGAATGGTCATGTCTTACGATAGACATACTTGGGTTGCCGACCGGTATCGCTGTGATGTGGTGCCAACGCCAGTGGGTACGGTGGGGTTGGATGTGGTGCAGGGCTTAAGCCAGCATCCGAAAACCCTTCCCAGTTATTACTTCTATGACCAGCGGGGGTCGGAATTATTCGAGCAGATTTGCGATTTGCCGGAGTATTATCCCACCCGCACAGAGCAGGGCATTTTAACCGCTTGTGCCCCGGAGATTGCGGCGTTAACCGGGCCGTGCGACCTGGTGGAATTGGGGAGTGGTAGTTCCCGCAAAACCCGCATTTTGCTGGATGCCTACACCCAATTGCAGGGGGCATTGACCTACATTCCCATTGATGTCAGTACTTCCATGTTGCAGGCGACGGCTCTCGATTTGTTGCGGGCGTATCCGCAGTTGTCGGTGCATGCCTTGGCGGGGGTTTATGAAAGGGCGCTTCCCCTTGTGCCAACCGCATCCCGTCCCCGTTTGCTGCTGTTTTTGGGAAGTACCATTGGCAATTTGTCACCCCAGGAAGAAGGGATATTTTTCCAGCACATTCATGCCTGTTTGACGGCGGGAGATTATTTCCTGTTGGGGGTAGATTTACGCAAGGACCAAGCCATTCTCCAGCGGGCCTACAATGACGACCAAGGGATCACGGCCCAATTCAACCGCAATATCCTTTGCCATCTCAATCACAAATTCCATGGCAATTTCAATCCGGATCAGTTTGAGCATTGGGCTTTTTATAACCAGGAATTGCATCAGATTGAAATGCATCTGGTGAGTGTGGTGGACCAAAGGGTGCAGTTGCTGAGCTTGGGGTTGGAAGTGACTGTGCTGGCCCAAGAGACCATCCGCACTGAGATTTCCCGTAAGTTTGATCTCTGGGAACTGACCCAACAACTGGATGGCTACGGTTTGCCGGTGCAACGGGCGTGGCAGGATGCCCAAGGTTGGTTTGCCCTGGTGTTGGCTCGTAAACAGGGCTAAACGCAATCTCGCCAAAACTTAAATTCTAACTGCAATCACGGCGCTTGGGAGCACCTATAAGAAAAACTGGAGACAAATCCGGTTTTGATTACAAATCCGATTGGGTGCAGACAATCAGCCCTATCCGTTCTATGGTGATGAATGGAACAAGATTCCATATCCATTCATGAGGAGAATCCCTTATGGCTACCTATAAGGTGCGCTTGATCAATCAGGAGCAGGGAATTGACACGGTGATTGACTGCCCTGACGACGAGTACATCCTGGATGCTGCTGAAAGTGCCGGTCTGGACCTGCCCTATTCCTGCCGGGCGGGTGCCTGTTCTACCTGTGCGGGCAAGTTGATTGACGGGGCACCCCCGGATCAATCCGATCAGTCGTTCTTAGATGACGACCAAATCAGCCAAGGTTACGTGCTGACCTGTGTGGCTTATCCCACCGGCGATTGCACCATTTTAACCCACCAGGAAGAAAACCTGTACTAAAGGGTGGGGGGTGGGTCGTCCCAGGATGCCCCAACCGTCGCCCGCAGGCCATTCCACCAATCCCCGCCGGACATAGGGCGTTTGCCAGGTGGCTGTACTTGGGTCAGAATCAGGCTGCCTGCGCCCGTTGCCACGACGGGACCCAAGGGTTTTGCCAGCGCCAGGATGGTACCGGGGGGACCGGGATCGGGCAGAGCCGGGAGGGTCAATCCTGGGAAACGGGCATACACCTGGGGAAGGCACTCCGGCGCTAGGGGAATACTGGCTAACACTTTCACCCGTTGCCCCCGCCAGATGCCAAAACAGTGGGGGTAAAATCCTCGGATTTGGTTGTGCAGGTGCAGGGCGGGCCGTCGCCAATCCAAAACGTAGTGCTGTGGCTGTAGCAATGGGGCATAGGTCGCCTGGGTTTCGTCCTGGGGGATGGGCGTCAGGTCAGGGAGTCGGGGTAAGGTGGCACACAGCAATTGGGCGGTCAACTCGGCCAGGGTTTGCCACAACTCCGGTAGGGATGTGAATAGGTCAATGGGCACGGCTTGACGGGTCAGGACCGGGCCGGTGTCCATACCCGCATCCATCAGTATGAGGGTCACGCCCGTTTGGGTTTCCCCCTGCGCCAAAGCCCATTGGATGGGAGCGGCGCCTCGGTATTTGGGTAGGAGGGAGGCATGGCCATTGACACAGCCATAGCGGGGTAAGGCCAATACCTCAGGGGGAAGGATTTGCCCGTAGGCCACCACCACAAAGACATCGGCGTTTAGGGCTTGGAGTGCCTGTTGGGTCTCCGTATCCCGGCGTAATCGAGCCGGTTGCCACAGGGGTAATCCATGCTGCTGGGCGAGAACCTTGACCGGTGGCGGTTGCACTTTTTGTCCCCGGCCCTGGGGTTGATCCGGTTGGGTAACCACGCCCAGAACGTGGAACTGGGGATGCGCCAACAGAGCTGCTAACGTCGGTACGGCAAAGTCCGGTGTGCCAAAGAAAACGAGCCGCATGCTGCCCCCCCATGACTGCCCCCATCCTAACCTTCGCCCTGCTGCTCCAGGAGCAATTGGCGCAAGGTTTGCAGGTAGGTTTCCAGGGTGATCAAACGCTGTTGGAGTTGTTGCCAGCGCCGGGCCTTGGTGTCGGTTTGCCGAGCCGCCTGCCAAAGCAACAGTTCCTGGTGTAACAGACGCAGGTGTTTGTGAATTTCCACCCCACAGGCCCGTACCGTTGGGGGCAGTTCCGCCAGTGTGGCAGGAATTTGGCCTAACCAGGTGGCAATCGCCTGCTGGATTTGGGTCAGGGCAGCCGTGTCGGCCCGGGGAAACTGCCAGATTGCTACCTGAATCTGCTGGTACAGGGGGGGCAAGGCCATTGCGCCGCTGGATTTTGAGGGTGCTGCCTACGCTTATAATAAAAAGTCATAAAAATTGCGGGAGCATTACCGATGGCGGACATTGTGGAATTGGCGGTGGGGGCGGGATGCTTTCAAACTTTGGTGGCTGCCGTACAGGCTGCTGGTCTGGTGGATGCCCTAAAAAGCCCTGGCCCCTTCACCGTATTTGCCCCCAACGATGCTGCCTTCGCTGCTCTGCCGCCGGGCACGATTACAACCTTATTACAAAATATCCCCCAACTCACCCGCATTTTGAAGTACCATGTGGTGGCTGGGCGCTACACCAAAGCCGATTTACATGATGGGATGCGCTTGCAATCGCTGGAAGGGTCCCTGATTCCCATCTTTTTGCAAGGTGACGAGTTTGAGGTGAAAAATGCGACGGTGTTGACCGCCGATATTCTGGCGGATAACGGGGTGATCCATGTGCTTAACCGGGTGATTTTGATGGGGGGAGACGGGCCAACGCCGGGGGATGTGACCAAGGGGTGGTACTCCCAGCCGGTGACGGGGCTTTAGGGGCTGATATTACGGAGTTTGAGGGAAGTTAACGTTTGATTGCAAAAAGCGGGCAGGGCGTGTCAGGGGTTTGGTCAGGAATGGTACGGTTACCCCGTAGCAATTCAGTTTCTGTGTCTGAGGGGTTATGTATCGTCCGGGCGAACGGGATTGGCCTGCGGCTTTGGTCACGGCGGGTTTAGGTGCTGGAGTGGTTACGTCTTTGGCGGTGGTGCAGGGGCAACATCCGTTGGTGGCGTTGGGGATTACCCTGTTTGCCGCAGTGATGGCAGTGGTGGTGGATGAATTGCGTCCGAGCTAAAGGCAGGGGGGCGAAACAACCTATAATAGGGGATGCCGCACCTGTAGGGGAACGGTGCCCGGTTGGCAAGACGGGGGCTAGGTAGCTGTCGGGTTCAGCAATGGCGCTCCAGGGCGGGGTCTGAGTCGTGGCAGCGGTCCTAAGGGGTGATCTCTGGTTCTGTGCTGGAGATGACAGCGGCGGGGATGTTTTTGTGTCCTAATGTGTGTTGGTGGTTGCCCTATGATGGATTCCCCTTTGCCCTGGCTGACTGAGGAACGTGACGCCTGTGGGGTTGGCTTTATTGCCGACCGCCGGGGGCGGGCCAGTCATGACCTGGTGACGCAGGCGTTGGCGGCGCTGGCCTGTCTGGAGCATCGGGGGGGTTGTAGTGCGGATCGGGATTCGGGGGATGGGGCGGGGCTGTTGACGGACCTGCCTTGGGGAATTTTGCAGGCGTGGGCGGAGGCGCCGGGTTTGCCGCCTTTGGTGCGGGGACGGACGGGGGTCGGGATGGTGTTTTTACCGCCGCAGGCCCGGGAGGTGGTGCAGGAGTGGATGACCCAGACGTTGCAACAGGCGGGTTTGACGGTCATCGGTTGGCGGGAGGTGCCGGTGCGCCCGGAGGTGCTGGGGGTGCAGGCGCGGCAGAATTGTCCGGCGATTGCCCAGGTGGTGGTGACCCATCCCCAGTGGCAGGATGAGGTGTTGGAACAGGAGTTGTACGTCCTGCGCAAGCGCTTGGAACGGCAGGCGGGAACCCAGCCCTGGGGACAGGATTTTTATATCTGTTCGTTGTCGGGCCGCACGATTGTGTACAAGGGGATGGTGCGCGCCGCCGTGCTGGGGGAATTCTACCGGGATTTACAGGATGAACGCTACCAAAGTGCGTTTGCGATTTACCACCGCCGCTTTAGTACCAATACCCTGCCGAAATGGCCGTTGGCGCAACCGATGCGCTTATTGGGGCACAACGGGGAAATTAACACGCTGCTGGGAAATATCAACTGGATGATGGCGCGGGAGTCGAGTTTTGCCCATCCCCTGTGGGAAGGGCGCTTGGCGGACCTGCGACCGGTGGTGAACCAGAACAACAGCGATTCGGCCAATTTGGACAATGCCTTGGAGTTGCTGGTGCGTTCTGGGCGCAGTCCCCTGGAAGCCATGATGATGCTGGTGCCAGAGGCGTACCAACACCAGCCGGAGTTGGCGGCTTATCCCGAAGTGGTGGATTTTTATACCTATTACGCCGGGTTGCAGGAGGCGTGGGATGGCCCGGCACTGATCGTGTTTGGGGATGGCCAGGTGGTGGGGGCGACGTTGGATCGCAATGGGTTGCGCCCGGCCCGCTATGTGCTGACCCGGGACGATTGGGTGATCGTGGCTTCGGAGGCAGGTGTGGTGGAGATTCCCCCGCAGCAGGTGATCGCCAAGGGGCGTTTGGGGCCGGGGCAAATGCTGGCGGTGGATTTGGTCAAGGGGGAATTGCTCACCAATTGGACCATTAAGCAACAGGTGGCACGGCGGTTGCCCTACGGGGATTGGGTGCGCACCTACCGTCAGGTGTTGTCACCCCAACCGTTTGCAGAAGCATGTCAGTACGATGAAATGACCTTGCTCCGGTATCAGATGGCGTTTGGGTACACCGCCGAAGATGTGGAAATGGTGATTGAGCCGATGGCCAGTACGGGCAAGGAACCCACGTTTTGCATGGGGGATGATACCCCTTTGGCGGTGCTGTCGAACCAACCCCATGTGCTTTATGACTATTTCAAGCAGCGGTTTGCCCAGGTGACGAACCCGCCGATTGACCCGCTGCGGGAGAGTTTGGTCATGTCCTTGGAGATGGGACTAGGCCCGCGGGGGACTTTGTTGCAGGTGCGCCCGGAGGATGCCCGCCTGCTTTGGTTGACATCGCCGGTGTTGAATGAGGCGGAATTGCAGGCAATTAAAACCGGGCCGTTGACGGCAGTCACCCTAAGTACGTTGTTTGAGGTGGATGGGGTGGGCCAGGGGCTGAAACCGGCGCTGGATGACCTGTGTGCCCGGGCGGTGCAGGCGGTGCAGGCGGGGGCGGAATTGATCATTCTCAGTGACCGGCTAGAGCCCTTGACGGCTACCCGTACCTGGATACCGCCGTTGTTGGCCGTAGGGGCGGTGCATCACCATTTGATTGCCCAGGGGTTGCGCCTGCGGGTGTCGTTGGTGGTGGAGACGGCCCAGTGTTGGAGTACGCACCATTTCGCCTGTTTGATTGGCTACGGGGCCAGTGCGGTGTGTCCCTACCTGGCCTGGGAAACGGTGCGGCACTGGTGGCAGGCGGAGAAAACCCAGACACAGATGGCCCAAGGGAAACTCAACCGCTGCACTTTGGCCCAAGCGCAGGGGAATTACCGGGCGGCGGTGGAGGCGGGTTTACTCAAAATCCTTTCCAAGATGGGGATTTCCCTGTTGTCCAGTTATCACGGAGCGCAGATTTTTGAGATTTTGGGCCTAGGGCCGGAAGTGGTGGCGGTGAGCTTCCGGGGAACGGTGTCTCAGTTGGGGGGGTTGAATTGGGCGGAGCTGGAGGCGGAAATTCTGCGGCTGCACCGGCGGGCGTTCCCGGAGTTGACGCAAAAGAAGCTGGAAAATCTGGGTTTTGTGCAGGTCCGGCCCCGGGGGGAATACCATATGAATTCCCCGGAAATGGCGAAGTTATTGCACAAGGCGGTGCGTTCGGGGGAACCGGCGGACTTTGCCCTGTACCAGCAGTTATTGGCCCAGCGGCCACCGACAGCGCCCCGGGATATGTTGACGTTGGTGAGTGACCGAGCACCCATTCCCCTAGAGGAGGTCGAACCGGCCAGCAGCATCGTTCCCCGTTTTTGTACGGGTGGGATGTCCCTGGGGGCCTTGTCGCGGGAAGCGCACGAGGTGTTGGCGATTGCCATGAACCGGCTGGGGGCCAAGTCCAATTCCGGGGAAGGGGGAGAGGACCCGGTGCGGTTCCGGGTACTGACGGATGTGGATGCCACGGGACACTCGCCTACCCTGCCCCATTTGCACGGCCTGCGCAACGGGGATACGGCCAGTTCGGCGATCAAGCAGGTGGCGTCCGGGCGCTTTGGGGTGACACCGGAGTACTTGATCCAGGCCAAGCAGATTGAGATCAAAATCGCCCAGGGTGCGAAGCCGGGGGAAGGAGGACAACTGCCAGGCAAAAAGGTCAGTCCCTACATTGCCATGCTGCGCCGTTCCAAGCCGGGGGTGACGTTGATTTCGCCGCCGCCTCACCACGATATTTATTCGATTGAGGATTTGGCGCAGTTGATTTTTGACCTGCATCAGGTGAATCCCCAGGCGCAGGTGTCGGTGAAGTTGGTGGCGGAAATCGGCATCGGGACGGTGGCGGCCGGGGTGGCGAAGGCGAACGCCGATGTGATCCAAATTTCCGGCCATGATGGGGGGACGGGGGCGTCCCCTTTGAGTTCCATCAAGCACGCAGGCACGCCCTGGGAGTTGGGGTTGACGGAGGTGCAGCGGGTGCTGTTGCACAACCAACTGCGGGACCGGGTGATTTTGCGGGTAGATGGGGGGTTGCGAACCGGCTGGGATGTGGTGGTGGCAGCCCTGATGGGGGCGGAGGAGTTTGGGTTTGGTTCGGTGGCGATGATCGCTGCTGGGTGTATCATGGCGCGGGTGTGTCATACGAACAATTGTCCGGTGGGGGTAGCGACCCAGCGGGAGGAGTTGCGGCGGCGGTTCCCGGGGGTGCCGGATCAGGTGGTGAATTTCTTTTTGTTTATTGCAGAGGAGGTGCGGCAGATTTTGGCCCAGTTGGGTTACCGCTCGTTGGGGGACATCATTGGGCGGGCGGATTTGCTGCAACCCCGGCAGGTGACGCTGCGTAAAACCCAGGGGTTTGACCCCACCGTTTTAATTCAGTTGCCGGATACCCGTACCCGGCGGGATTGGCTCCACCACGAACCGGTGCACAGCAATGGGCCGGTGTTGGATGACCAGTTGTTGCAAAGGCCGGAGGTGCAGCAAGCGATAGCGACCCAGACTACGGCGACGGTGCAGGTGGCGGTGCGGAATACGGATCGCAGTGTGGGGGCCCGGATCGCAGGAGAGATTGCCCGTCGGTATGGGGATGACGGCTTCCAGGGCCATATCACTCTGTACGCCAAAGGCAGTGCGGGGCAGAGTTTTGGGGCGTTTAATCTGCCGGGGATGACGCTGCACCTGACGGGCGAGGCCAATGACTACGTGGGCAAGGGGATGCACGGTGGGGAAATTATTGTGGTGCCGGACCCGGAGTTGGCCTGTGACCCCAGTGAGCAGGTGATTATCGGCAATACCTGTTTGTACGGGGCGACCGGGGGGCGGTTGTTTGCCTATGGCCGGGCGGGGGAGCGGTTTGCGGTGCGCAATTCCCTGGCCCAGGCGGTGATTGAGGGGGCAGGCGATCACTGTTGTGAGTACATGACCGGCGGGGTGGTGGTGGTGCTCGGCCCCGTAGGGCGGAATGTGGGGGCGGGAATGACTGGCGGGTTGGCCTATTTCCTGGATGAGCGGGGGGATTTTCCGTTGCGGGTGAATCGGGAAATCGTCAGCATTCAACGGGTCACCAGTCCGGCGGGGGTGCAGCAGTTGCGCACGTTGATCCAGGATCACGCAGCACGCACGGGCAGTCGCAAGGCGCAGGCCATTCTACGCCAGTGGGAGGACTATTTACCCCGGTTCTGGCAGGTGGTACCCCCTTCGGAAGCGGCCACCCCGGAAGCCCAGACTTCTGCTGAGCCAGCCATCCTCGTTTGATGGTTCCTGCGGGTTAGGATAGAAAACCGGTTGCGAAGGGATTGGGGGTGTTGGGCAGGATCGGCATCATTCTCCTGGTGCTGGCAGGGCTGGGTGTGTGGTGGGTGGACCGGTGGCTACGGCGCCGTTCGGCCAATCCCGTGTATCTCAACCGCGGGCGCTGGCACCTGGACATTCAGGAGTCGGGGCATTACCGCTGGCGGGGGCATTTGGAATGGGTCAACCCCAGCTCCCGGTTTGAGGTGATGATCCCGGAATGCAGGCTGGAGGTGCAGCTTTTGTCGCAACAGGACACGGCGGGTGTGGTGGTGCGCACGGAAATGATTTCCCAGCACCCGGAGGTACCGTCCCGGGCGGATGGCTATTGGGCAGCCTGTATTATCAAAAGGCGGCAACGGGTGGGGTTGGCAGTGACGGTGGACATTACTGGGGAGGATTTGACGGCTTTGCAGGCGGCTTGGGTGCGGTTTCGCTATGTGACCTATGGCCCGGCAGGTTGGGTGCCTCGGTGGCAGCACGTGGTGTTACCGTTGGCGTTTCCCGACCCCAGTCGCACGTTGGTGAGTCGGCGTAGCCCGGAA
>Ga0272447_1000616_pt1 | contig 25576 bp, 26 predicted proteins | sample YNPCB0133_FD_194589 | JGI IMG/M metagenome (GOLD analysis project Ga0272447, IMG submission 194589) | Hot spring microbial mat communities from Yellowstone National Park, WY, United States - YNP-CB-013-3 | ecosystem: Environmental > Aquatic > Thermal springs > Hot (42-90C) > Sediment | place... | reverse complement strand
CCCGGGACGGCCTCACGTACACCTTCACCCTGCGCCGCGGGGTCCGGTTCCACGACGGCACGCCTCTGAACGCGGAGGCGGTGAAGTTCAGCCTGGAGCGGCTCAAGGACCCGAAGGTGGCCATGGCGCTGCGGTTCCTGGTGGCTCCCGTGCAGACCGGGAAGCCGTGGGGGAAGATACGGTCCGCATCCGGCTGAACCGGGTCACCCCCACCTTCCTGTCGGACCTGTCCACCACCCAGTTCGCCATCGTGTCCCCCGCCGCGGTCCACCGGGCGGGCGACCGGTGGCGGTCCGCGCCCGTGGGCGGAGGGACGGGGCCCTACATGTTCAAGGAGTGGCGCCGGGGCGACTCCATCCTCCTGGAGCGCAACCCCGACTACTGGGGCAGGAAGCCCCTCTTCGACGAAATCCTGTTCCGGGTGGTCCCGGATGCGGGCACCAGGCTGACCCAGGTGCTGGCGGGAGACGTCCACCAGGCCATGCTGCCGCCCGCCCCGGACGTGAAGGGGCTGCGCCGCAACCCGCAGGTCAAGGTGGTGGAGGCAGCCAGCGACCGGGTGATCTTCGTGGCCATGAACACCCAGTGGGGGCCCTTCAAGGACGCGCGGGTCCGCCAGGCCATGAACTACGCGGTCAACAAGAAGGCCATCCTGGCCAGCGTCCTGTTCGACCTGGGCACCGTGGCGGACTCGCCCTGCCCGCCCATGATGTTCGGCTACCACAAGGTCCGGGAAGGCGGCTGGCCCTACAGCCCCCCGCGGGCGAAGGAGCTGTTGGCTCAGGCGGGCTACAAGGACGGGTTCGAGGTGAAGTTCTTCACGCCCACGGGCCGCTACATCCAGGACTTCCAGTTCGCCCAGGCCATCGCTGGCCAGCTGCGCAACGTGGGAGTGCGGGCCAACGTGACCACCATGGACTGGCCCAGCTACGTGGCCATGATCCAGACGCCCCTCGAGCGTACCCGCATCCAGATGCTGGTCCTCGGGTGGGCCTGGCCGGTGCTGGACTGCGACGGGGTTCTGTACGGCCAGTTCCACTCCTCCAGCCACCCGCCCCGGGGCCTGGGGCCGGCGTTCTACAGCAACCCCCGGGTGGACCAGCTCCTGGACCAGCAGCGGCAGGAGGCCAACGTGGAGCGCCGCAAGGCCCTGCTCAAGGAGGCCCAGGAGCTCATCTGGAACGACGCCCCGTGGATCTGGCTGTGGAGCCAGAAGTGGTACGTGGTGACCAACCGGAACCTGGAAGGGGTCCTCATCCACCCCATCGAGAAGTGGACCGCCCTGTGCGAGCCCCAGGAGCCCGCGGTGGGGCACCACTGCGTGAACTGGAGGTGATCCCCAGGCCGGTTTGAGCGGGTACATCCTCCGGCGGCTGGTCCTGGCGGTCCCGACCTTGGTCGGGGTCACGGTGGTGGTGTTTGCCCTCATCCGGCTGATCCCCGGGGACCCGGCCCGACTGGTCCTGGGCCTGCAGGCCTCGGAGGAGGAGGTCCAGCGGCTGCGGGTGCAGCTCGGGCTGGACCAGCCGCTGCCGGTGCAGTACGCTCGGTTTCTGGCCCGCCTCCTGCAGGGAGACCTGGGCCGGTCCGTGGTGACGGGGGAACCCGTCCTGCGGGAGATCGGCGCGCGCCTGCCCGCCACGGTCCAGCTGGCGGTGACCAGCACCGTGGTGGCGACCCTGGCCGGGGTGGCAGCGGGGGTGGTGTCCGCCACCCGGCAGTACTCGTGGTGGGACTACGCGGTGATGACGGTGGCCCTCTTCGGGATCTCCCTGCCCGTGTTCTGGCTGGGACTCATGCTCATGTTGCTGTTCAGCGTGCACCTGCGGTGGCTCCCCGCGGGCGGCTACGGGACCCCCGCGCACCTGGTCCTTCCCACCGTCACCCTGGCCGCCTTCTCTGTCGCCATCATCGCCCGCATGACCCGCAGCAGCCTGCTGGAAGTGCTGCACCAGGACTACGTGCGGACCGCGTGGGCCAAGGGCCTGAACTCCCGGGCGGTGGTCCTCCGGCACGCCCTGAAGAACGCCCTGATCCCGGTGGTGACGGTGATCGGGCTGCAGTTCGGCGGGCTGCTGGGAGGAGCGATCCTCACGGAGACCGTGTTCGCGTGGCCGGGGATGGGCCGGCTCTTGGTCGGTGCCATTGTGGCCCGGGACTACCCCGTGGTGCAGGGCACGGTCCTGGTGTTCGCAGCCCTGTTCACCCTCGTGAACCTGGCCGTGGACGTCCTGTACGCGTATGTGGACCCGCGCATCCACTACGGTTAGTTGGGGACGGCCACGGGAGGCGGTCCGCACCCCGCCCAGCGTGTGGCGTCGGCTGCGCCGGCACCGCACCGCGGTGGCAGGTCTGTCCGTGCTGGCCGGCCTGGTGTTCCTGGCCGCCCTGGCCCCCTTCCTGTTCCCCGAGGACCCCACGGAGCCCCGCTTCGAACGGGTCCTGCGGCCGCCGTCCTGGGAGCACCCCTTGGGCACGGACAACCTGGGCCGGGACCTGCTGACCCGGGTGGCCTACGGAGGACGGGTGTCCTTCCTCATTGGCCTTCTGGCCGTAGCCACCAGCGCCGCGGTGGGCGTCCCCGTGGGCCTGCTGTCAGGGTACTACGGGGGCCGGTTCGACTTGCTGGTGCAGCGTCTGGTGGACCTGCTCCTCGCGTTTCCGGGATTCCTCCTGGCGCTCACCCTGGTGGCGGTGCTCGGGGTCGGGGTGACCAACGTGGTGGTGGCGGTGGGCCTGGCTTCCGCGCCCGTGTACGTGCGGCTGGTGCGGGGGGTGGCCCTGTCGGTGCGCAACCAGACCTTCGTGGAGGCCGCCCGAGCCCTGGGGGCGTCCGACCGCCGCATCTTGTTCCGGCACGTGCTCCCCAACTGCACCGCGCCGGTCATCGTCCAGTCGACCTTGCAACTGGGCACCGCCATCCTCACCGCCGCGGGCCTGGGGTTCCTCGGACTGGGGGTGAAGCCCCCGACCCCTGAGTGGGGGACCATGCTGGGGGAAGGCCAGACCTATCTCTTCTCCTCCTGGTACATGGCCACCTTCCCGGGCTTGGCCATCTTCCTCAGCGTCCTGGCCTTCAACCTGCTCGGGGACGGGTTACGGGACGCCCTGGATCCCCGGATGAAGCTTGCCTGACGGGAGGGAGGCGCGCATGCCCGGTACGGTCCTGTTGGAAGAGATGACGTGGCCGGAGGTCCAGGAAGCCCTGGACCGCGGCTTCCGCACCGTGGTCGTGGTGGCGGCCTCCACCGAACAACACGGGCCGCACCTGCCCCTGGCCACGGATGCCCTCATCGCACAAGCCGCGGGCGAGCGGGTGGCTCGGCGGCTTGGAGCCCTGCTGGCCCCCGTGATCCGCCCGGGCTGCTCGGACCACCACCTGGCCTTCCCCGGGAGCCTGTCCGTCTCCGCGGAACTCCTCGGTGAACTGGTGGCGAGCTACGTACGTTCCCTGGCCCGTCACGGGTTCGACACCTTCGTGCTGCTGTCGTCCCACGGGGGGAACTTCCGGCCCCTGGAATCCGCGGCACACCGCCTGCAGGCGGAGTTCGCGGGTACTGCGGTGCGGGTGGTGGCGGTGGCCGGGGACGCGGCCCTCATGGACCTGATGCGGGTGATGGTGGACACCGCAGCTTGCCTGGGGGCCCCCCAGGACGTGGACGCCATCCACGCGGACGCCTGTGAGACCTCCCTGGTCATGCACCTGCGGCCGGACCTGGTCCGGGCTGACCGCCTCGAACCCGGCTTCACGGGGCGACTGGACCTGGACACCTTGTTTGCCCGGGGCCTTCGGGCCCTCACCCCCAACGGGGTGCTGGGTGACCCACGGAACGCCAGGCCGGAGGTGGGCGCCGCGGTGCTGGACCGCCTCGTGGAACACCTGGTGGAGCGCGTGCAAAAGCAGCTGGCGGGGGCGTCGTAGCACGGGGGCGGTCGGACCCTCAGAGGGGTTTTACTGGAGGAGGCGGCGGCGCAGCAGAACCGCGGGAACGGGGAGCAAGGCCAGGGCCACCACCGCCAGCCACGCCAGGTCCGCCAGGGCCCCCAGGGGCGTCCCGAAGGCGAAGGCCCGGGTGCACCGGACCAGATGGTAGAGGGGTGTGAACCAGGCCGCGGTCTGCACCCACCCGGGGAGGGCGTCCAGGGGGAAGAAGATCCCGCCGAACATGAACATGGGAGTCACCCAAAGGGAGAAGTAGTACGGGAACAGGTCGATGGACGGGGTCACCGCGGTGAAGGCCAGGGCCAGGGCGGAGAACACCAGCCCGCCGGTGAAGAACACCGCGGGCAGCGCCAGGGCCCACGGAGACCGCACCACTCCGAAGGCGGCCACCACCACGAGGAAGGCGGTCCCGTACAGCACGCTGCGGGTGGCGCCCCACAGGACCTCCCCCACCGCCACGTCCTCCGGGGACAGCGGTGTGGTCACGATGGCGTCGTACGACCGGTGGTAGTAGAACTGCACGTAGGCGTTGTACGTGCACTCGAAGGTGGCTCCGAACATGGCCGCGGAGGCCGCGAGTCCCGGTGCCACGAAGGCGACGTACGGAAGGCCCTGGATCTCCCGGAGGTAGGCGCCCAGGCCCAGCCCCAAGGCCAGGAGGTACAGCACGGGCTCCAGGAAGTTCTCCGGCAGCGTGTACGGGAAGACTTTCCGGAAGATGAGCAGGTTGCGCTGCCAGAACCGGAAGGCCCCCGCCAGGGACAAGTCCATCACTCGCGTAGCCTCCTGCCCGTGAGCCTGAGGAACACGTCTTCCAGGGTGGCCCTCCGCAACACCACCGCCTCCACGGGCAGCCGGAGAGCCCGCACCCGGTGCACCAGCTCCTCCCCGTCTTGGGTGTGCAGGAACAGCCGGTCTTTTGCCACTTCTACCCCCTCCGCGAGACTCGCGAGCGTTTGGGCCAGGGCTCCCGCCAGGGCCCCGTCCTCTGCTGCCTGCAGCTCCACCACCTCCCGCCCCACGTACCGTTCCACCAGCGCCCGTGGCGGACCCTCCGCCACGATCCGGCCACGATCCACGATGGCCACCCGGTCGCACAGCTGCTCCGCTTCCTCCATGTAGTGGGTGGTGAGGATCTGGGTGACCCCCGCCCGCTTGAGCTGCCGGAGGCGGTCCCACACCGCGTGGCGGGCCTGAGGGTCCAGCCCGGTGGTGGGTTCGTCCAGGACCAACAGCCGGGGGTTGGCCATCAAGGCCCGAGCGACCATCAGTCGCCGCTGCATGCCTCCCGACAGCCTGGAAATGCGGTCCTCCGCGCGCCCTGCGAGCTCCGCGAAGGCCAGCAGCTCCTCCGCCCTGCGGCGGGCCTCTGCCCAGCTCAGCCCGAAGTACCTTCCGTACACCACGAGGTTCTCCCGGACGGTGAGGGCGTCGTCCAGGGTCACGGCCTGGTGGACCACGCCCAGCTGCCCCTTGACCTCCCGCGCGTGCTGGCGGACGTCCAGCCCGAACACCCGCAAGACGCCCTCGGTAGGCCGTGCGTTGCAGCAGACCATGCGCAGGGTGGTGGTCTTCCCCGCCCCGTTGGGGCCCAGGAAGCCGTAGCACTCCCCTTCGCGCACCTCGAAGGAGACGTGGTCCACGGCCAACACGGCGCCGAACCGCTTGACCAGGTCCTGTGCCTTCACCACGGCCACGGAGCAGGGATTCGCACCGACCCCGGAAACTTCCTGGCCCCTCTTGCGGGGTGAGGTCGGGGACCGGTAGGGTCGGCTCCAGGGGACGAGCTGAAGACCGGAGGTGAGGACTGTGTCCCAAGAACTGTACCCGCAGCCCACCCGGGAGCTGGCCACCCGCCGGCGGGAGCTGGCCCCGGAGACCCTGGAGGCCTTCCGGAAGTTCTCACAGGAGGTGTTCGCGGACGGCGCACTTTCCTCGAAGACCAAGCAGCTCATCGCGGTCGCGGTGGCCCACGTGACACAGTGTCCCTACTGCATCCGCAGCCACACCAGGCTGGCGCGCCAGCACGGGGCCACCCCGGAAGAGGTCATGGAAGCCATCTGGGTGGCCGCAGAGATGCGGGCGGGGGCAGTCTACGCCCACTCCCTCCTCGCCCTGGACGCCCTGGAGGAAGCCGCGCCGTAGGCCACCCCGACCATGGTGTCCGGGCGGGTCTTCCCCGGCCGGGGGGATGTCTCGGAGCGCGCCCCGGAGGGGCCTGGGTCAGAACCCCGAGGAGCTCACCGTGGCCGTGCCGTCCCCGTATAGGGTGACGGTCACCGTCGCTCCTTCCACCCGGGTCCCTGTCTTTCCTGTCGCCACCACCTGGCAGCTCGTACCGGCGCAGGAGGAGTAAGCGAAGTCCCAGTAGTCGGTGGACTGGTAAAAGCCGTAGAGGAACCCGTCGAAGGTCTGCTTTTCCGCGTAGAAGCTCCACGCGAACTCCCGCATCTCCTGCAGGCGCTCCGCGGCCTCCGCGAAGTACGCGCTGCGTCGGACGGACAAGTACGAGGGCAGGGCCAGGGCCAGAAGGATGCCGAGGATCACCAGGACCATGACCAGCTCCAGGAGGGTGAAACCGCCCTGCCAGTCCACTCCCGGGATCCGCAGGTGAGGTTTGGTCGATTGGTTCCATCTGTTCTGGGGATTTTCGGGGAATGACTCCCAGGGCACGGCTCAACGCACCCCCTCTGGACGGGTTTCCTGTAAAAGGAGTTATGCCCATCCGGAGGGTGGGTTAGACCTCCTGGGTCAGGCGGGCTTAGCCGTCCGGACGCGCGCGGTTGCCTCCTTGGGTAGGTGCCGGAGGAGGCAGTAGGCGTCCAGCCAGTGAGGCAGCTGCTCCCTGGCCCACACCGCCCAGGTTTGGTCCCCGTACTCCGCCCGCCGGGCCGCGGAGAAGATCCTCAGGTCCTCCCCCCGGCTGCGGGCCGCGAAGGCAAAAAGCAGGGCGCAGGGGAAGTGCACGCACAGGGCGCAGTTCTCAACCCGGCGCCGCGCGGCGCACAGCCCCACAGGGCAAGAAGAGTCGCCCAGGATCACGTGCTGGCAGGAACAGGTGAAGGGCAAGGCTTCGTACCACGCGCACCCCTCCCAGTAGACCCCGCAGACCCCTGCGTACTCCTCCGGACTCCGGTTACCCCGAGGTCCCATCGTCACACCGCCTCCCCCACCAGCCTAGAGGGATCCCCGCCTAAGGGGCCATCGGATGGGCGCCCGATTTCCACCCGATGGTATCCTGGGAGTCAGAATGGTCCAGGCGAAAGTGGTCGCGGTGCTGTGGTGCCTGCTCCTGCTAGGCCCCTTCCTGGACCCGCATGCCGCGGACCCGTACCACACCCACTTCGTCCTGGAGGACGGCTCGGCCGCTGCGGCGTCCGCGGCCTGGACTCCGCCGGGACAGCCCGCCCCTCGGCAGCACCCGCCGGGGGTGGTGTGGCTCCGGGCCGCAGACCCTTCCGGGCCGGCGGTGGTGCACGCGGGCGGGCTTCTGCCCGCGGTGGAATCCGGGCCGCCCGTCCCCTTGCCGGGGCACGTGGAACGCCCTGTCCGCAGCACATCTCCCCTGTACCGCTCTGTAGATCTGGACCCTGAGTCTCCTCCTCCCAGGGCTTCCTAACAGGGTTTGCGCAGGTCATGCAGACCCGGCCCGGGAGCGGGCCAGGAGGAGGGATCCCATGACCGGAAGGTATGTTGGAGTCCTAGCTGCCCTCGCCTTCCTCGCGGCGGGCTGTGCCCGCGGGGAGTCTTTGCGGGGCCAGCAGGTGGACCCTCCCCGGCCGGTGCCGGACCTTTCCGCCGGCGACCACCGGGGCGGCACCTTCCGCCTCGCGGACCAGCGGGGGTCGGCGGTGGTGCTGTTTTTCGGGTACACCACCTGCCCGGACGTGTGCCCTGCCACCTTGGCGCGGTGGAAGCGGGTTCGGGAGCACTTAGGCTCGGACGCTTCCCAGGTGCGGTTCGTGTTCGTGACCGTGGACCCGGAACGGGACACCGCGGCCAAGGTGAAGGAGTACCTGGAGCTGTTCAGCCCCGACTTTGTAGGCCTGGTGGGCAAGGAGCAGGAGCTGCAGCCCTTCTACCAGTTCTTCGGGGCTGCCTACGAGAAGGTCCCGCAGCCCGGCAGCGCCACAGGGTACCTGGTGGCCCACACCGCGGCGGTCCCCGTGGTGGACACCCAGGGCCGGTGGCGCCTGCGGCTGAACCACGAGACTTCCGTGGACGACTACGTCCACGACCTGCGGCTGCTGCTCCGGGAGGCTCGGTGAAAGATTCTTCAAAGGGAGGTGTTGAAGACCATGCGGAGCGCGATGGTGTTGCTGGCTTTGGTGCTGGCGCTGGCGGCGACCAGCGCGGGGCAGTCGCCGGTGGAGGTGAAAAACCCCTGGGCCCGTCCGGGGACCCGCGGAGGCAACAGCGCGGCGTACATGGAGATCCGCAACGCGCAGCCCCATGCGGACCGCCTGGTGGCCGCGGGAACGGACGTGGCGCACACCGTGGAGCTCCACGAGACCCGCATGGAGGGAGGCATGCACCGCATGCAGCGGGTTCCCTCCATCGAGGTGCCCGCGGGCGGCAGGGTGGAACTGCGGCCGGGCGGGCTTCACGTCATGCTCATTAATCTGACCACCCCCTTGCGGGTGGGTGACCGCTTCCCCCTGATCCTGCGGTTCGAGCGCGCGGGCAGGATCACGGTGGACGTGGAGGTGCGGGAGGCACCCGCGGGGGGCGGGCACTAATGAAGTCCAGGGGTCGGCCGCCCACCTGGCCCCTGCTCGTCCTGGCCGCGGCGGGGTTTTTGCTGAGCGGCTACCTGTGGTTCGGCACCGGCGGGGCGGAGCTGCGGCTCTGCCCCGCCGGCAGCGGCTGCCAGGTGGTGCAGGCCAGCCGCTACGCGCGCCTCCTCGGTGTCCCCCTCCCCGTGTACGGGATGGCCTACTACGGGACCCTGTTGGTGCTCGCGGGGTGGGGGTCGGACCCCGCCCAGCGGTGGAACATGGCCTTGCCCGTGGCGGCGGCGGGAGCCGCCGCGTCTGTGGTGTTCCTCGGCATGCAGCGCTTCGTGCTGGAGACCTTCTGTTCCCTGTGTGTGGCCTCCGCCCTGATCTCCTTTACGGTCCTCGGCTTGAGCTGGGCCTATGGCTGGGCCGCCCGGCGCTGGCCCGTGGTGGTGTTGCCCGCCGCGGCCGCCCTGGTGTTCGTCGCCGGCGGGTACGCGCTTTCGGAGCGCCAAGAGCAGGCCAGCGCGTACGCGGAGGGCCTCGCAAAGCACCTGGCGGCCTCAGACGCCAAGTTCTACGGGGCCTACTGGTGCCCGGCCTGCACGGACCAAAAGCGCTTGTTCGGCCAGGCGGCCCGCTACCTGCCGTACGTGGAATGCGACCCCCGCTCCCCAGAGGCAAGGCCCCGGGAGTGCGAGGCGGCAGGGGTGCGGGCGTACCCCACGTGGGTGATCCGTGGGCGCAAGTACGAGGGAACCTTACCCCTGGAGGAACTCGCGAGGCTTTCGGGGTACCCGCCGCCGTGAGGGCTGCCGCCTTCACCTTCCTCGCACTCACCCTGCTGGCCGCAGCGCCCGCAGCGTACGCCCAGGTGCGCTGCCTGTCTTCCTTCCCGCCGCCGGACGGCCGGCTGGAGGCAGCCCCGGGAAGCGTCCTCCTGTGGATGAGCGAACCCGTGGACCTGCAGCTGAGCTGGTTTCAGGTGACAGACCCGTACGGACGGAGGTTCGACCGGGCTCCGCGGGTCTCCGCGGACGGGCTGCGAGTGGAGATCCCCCTGGACCCCTTGCCGGAAGGGGTCTTCGTGGTCCACTACCGGGCGGCCTCCGTGCTGAACGGACACGTGAGCGTGGGGCTGTTCCGCTTCGGAGTCCGGAGTTCGGTCCCCCGGCCGGACTCGTCCGTGGCCGCGGCCGTCCTGCGGGCTGCGGGGGCCCTGTTCACCGTAGGCGCGGTGGCCTCGGGCTCCGCCTTAGGGGCCGCGGCGGCCGCCGCGACCGCCTTGGCGGAGTGGGTGTACGCCGCGGCGTCCACCGTCCCGGCTCCTCTACCGGTGTTGGTGCGTGAAGGTTGGGCAGGCTTGCTCCTGGCCGGTACGCAGCCCGGCTGGGCGGCTCTCCTGGCGTTGGCCACTGCCGGGGCGTGGGCGGTCCCCCGCATTCCTCCCCGGACCCTACTGCGCACCGTAGCCGCGGTGTGGCTGCTGCTCGTGGTACCCCTGGTGGCCGCCGCGGGAGGCCCGTTGAGCCTGCTGGCCAGCAGCCACGCGGCAGCCCTCGTCCTCATGGTGGCCACGTACGGCGTGGTGGGGGTGTTGGCTGCCCTCGCCCTCCCGGTTCTGGGGATTTGGGTGGAGGAGCCGCGGTGGACGCTCCCGCTCCTAGGGGCTCTCCTCGCCGCGGCGTGGGCTCTGCGTCCTGCGGATAGCGTCCAGGACTTCTTCGCCCTGTGGACCGCCGTGGGTGTAGCGTGCGTGGTGGCGTATCTGTGGGGCCGCGCTCGGAAGGAGTGGAGACGGCGGTGACGAGGGGTACGTGGGATCTTGCGATCCTGGCAGGCCTGGTGGCCTTGCTGGGAAGTTTTGCGCTGGCGTACGGGTGGAGGGTCCGCCGCAGCTCCCTGGCCTGGGTGGGAGTGTTCACCCTGGCCACCGCGGCCCTTTTCGTGCACCAAGCCCTGCGCCTGTCCCGGCTGCCGGAACGGAACCCCTACCCGGCTACCGCGGAGTCCCTGCGGACGGGCCAGCGCCTTTACCGGGCCCACTGCGCCGTCTGCCACGGTCCGGAAGGCCGGGGGGACGGACCTGCATCCCCGAGTCTGGTCCCCAGGCCCGCGGACCTGCGCCGCACGCGGCGCATGACCGACGCCCTCCTGTTCACGCGTGTCACCGAAGGCCTTCCGGGTACCGCCATGCCTGCCTTTGAGGACACCCTCACCGACGAGGAACGCTGGCACGTGGTCAACTACCTGAGGGCCTTGACGGAGCGTCCGTGAGACCGGTGTTCTTGCACGGGACCTCGTCGGGAAGCCAGGCGTCGGGCCTCGCGTGGGTAGCCCTGCTGGCGGGTCTGCTGCTCGCGGGCTACGGGTTGCGGGCAGGTCTGCGCCGGCCTGAGGGCCGGTCTTTTTTCCTGGCGGGGCTGGCAGCCGCGGCGGTGAGCAGCGTGGCCCTCGCGCAGGCGCACTTCGGGACTCCCTCCGCCCTGCCCCGGAACCCCGTGCCCGCCAGCTTTGAGTCCGTGGCCGCGGGGCGCAGGCTGTACGAGGTGTACTGCGCGGTCTGCCACGGTCCTCAGGGCTCAGGGGACGGCCCGGCTTCCTCCTCCCTGGCGAGGAAGCCCGCGGACCTGCGGGTTCACGTCCCCATGCACCCCGACGGTCTCCTGTACCGCTGGGTTACCGAGGGGATCCCAGACAGCCCCATGCCCGCCTTCCGCGGCCGGCTGACGGAGGAAGAACGGTGGCACGTGGTCAACTACCTCCGCATCCTGGCTTTGAGCGGCCGTTGATACGCTCTCGTGAACGGGAAGTGGGACGGTGGTGCCCGTGAAGGACCGGAAAACAGGCTTGCGGGTCGGCTTCCTGCTCGTGCTGGGGCTGGCCCTCGTAGCCTCCACGGGCGCCCACGCGAAGCTCGTGCGGGCCGACCCAGCCCCCGGGGCCGTGTTGCGGACCCCGCCGCGCGCAGTCCGGCTGGTGTTCAACGAGGAACTGGCCTCCCACGGGAGCACCGTGGCGGTGGTGGACGCCAGGGGCCGCAGGGTGGACGACGGACGGGGCGGGCTGGACCTGGAGGATCTGGACCGCCGGACCCTGGTGGCGCGCCTGCGCCGCCTGGGCCCCGGCCGCTACGTGGTGCGCTGGCAGGCCACCTCCGCGGACGACGGCTACGTGGCGAAGGGCCAGTACGCGTTCACGGTGCGGCGGTGAAGATCCCTGCACGCGTCCTCGCGGGAGTCCTGGCGGTGGTGGCCTGGGCGGTGCCCGCCGCGGCCCACGCGGTCCTGCAGAGTTCCACCCCTGCCCAGGGTGCCTCCCTGGACATCCCCCCGGAGGAGGTGGTCCTGACCTTCACGGAACCCGTCCACCCTCAAGCCAGTTCCGCGGAGGTCTTCGATTCCTCGGGCCGCGCGGTCTCTCAAGGGTTCCAGGTAAGCCCTGACGGTCGGACGGTCCGGGTGAAGGTGGCCAGCCTGCCCCGGGGCGCTTACACCGTGCGGTGGAAGGTGGTAAGCCGCGTGGACGGCCACCTGACCGCGGGGTTTCTGACCTTCGGGGTCGGGGTGACGGCCCCTCCGGCCCCCACGGGCCAGGACCAACTGTGGTGGCGGGTGGCGGTGCGCTGGCTCGGCTACCTCTCCGGCCTCTTCCTGGCAGGGACCCTGGCTTTCCCCCACCTGGTGCTTCCGAAAGCAGCCCTACGGGAGGGCGCTGCGAGTTTGCGTCCCCTGGCGTTGGGCTCCGCGGCCGCGGTGGCCCTCACCGCCCTGCTGGACACCGGGCTGCGGGCAGCGTGGCTACAGTCCCCTGCGCAGGGATTCGTGGAGACCTTGAGGACTTTGGTGGGGACGTCCGTGGAAGGCCCCTCCCTACTCCTGCGCGTGGGTGCCGCGGCCCTGGCCGTGGACGCGGCCCGGACCCCCAATGTCTGGGTGGCGGCCCTGGCGGGGGCCGCAGTACTCATGGGGTTTACGGTCACGTCCCACGCGTGGGCCACGGGACCCCTGGCTGTGGCCGCGGGCTGGCTGCACCTAGCCGCGGCCTCCATTTGGGTGGGCGGGTTACCTTGTCTAGCCATTCTCCTCGCGCGGTCCCGTTCCGGGGAGCACACCGTGGTGAGCGCCCGGGCCTTCTCCCGGTGGGCGGGTTACGGCTTGGCGGGGGTGGTGGTCACGGGCACCTACGCCACAGCCCTGCACGTGCCAGGCTGGAGTGCCCTGCTCACCACGGACTACGGCCGCTGGTTGGCCGCGAAACTGGTCTTGGTAACGGTTCTGGTGCTCCTGGGCGCCGCCAACCGCTACGGCCTGCTGCCCCGTCTGACCTCCGCCCGGAGCGCGGTCCGCCGGTTCGCGTGGTCCGTGAAGGCGGAAGCCGGGGTGGCGGCCTTGGTGCTCCTGGCGGCGGGTGGGCTGGCCATCACCCCGCCCGCGCGCACGGTGCAGGCTGCCGCGGGTGGCCACACCGTGCTGGCCGCGGTTGCCGGCGGCCTGCGGGTGTCCCTGGCCGTGGACCCCGCGCATCCCGGGTGGAACCGGTTCGAGCTGGACGTACGGGACGGCCGCGGAAAGCCCGTGCCGGTGGATCGCGCCCTCCTGCGCCTGAAGAAACTGGACGAGCAGGCCGCGGTCTCTACGATTCCCTTGGAGGTGCAGGCGGAGGGGAGGTACACGGCGGAGGGCACGCACCTGGGGCTTCCGGGCTTCTGGGAGCTGGAGCTGGTCCTGCGGACCCGGGGCAAGGCCGACCAGGTGGTGTGGTTCCCCCTGCGGGTGGGGACCTTCCAGCTTCCGTCCGAGTTGGAGGCCTTCCGGGTGCTCCGGCGTGCCCAGGAGTCCCTGGAGGCCCTGCGGACGTGGCGGGAGACGGAGCAGATCACGGACGGGGCGGGCAACGTGGTGGTGACGCGCTACGCGTACCAGCGCCCCGACCGCCTGGCGTTCGAGGTGGTGGGCGGCATGCAGGGGGTCCTGGTGGGCAGGGAGCGCTTCCTCCGCACCGACCGAGGGTGGCAGCGGGACACCCTGCCGGAGCCCTTCGCGGCGCGGGGTCCGGCCGTGTACATGCAGAATCCCCTGCGCGCGGCCCTCGGCCGGAAGGAACCCTGCTCGTGGGAAACCTGCCAGGTGGTACTGTGGGAGTCCCCCGACGGGATTACCTCCTTCGCCGCCTGGGTGGGAGACAGGACGCGCCGGGTGTACAAACTCCTCATGTGGGCCCCCGCCCACGCTATGACCAGCGTCCTGGAAGACTTCGACGGCCCCGTGCGGGTGGAGCCGCCCGAGCGGTGACGGGTGGGAAACTGGCCCCGCAGGGGTCTTCAGCGCTTGGAGTACTGGAAGCCGCGCCGGGCCCGCTTGCGCCCGTACTTCTTCCGTTCCTTGGCCCGCGGGTCCCGGGTCAGGAGTCCGTGCTGGCGCAGGACGGGCCGGAGGTTGGGGTCCGCACCCAGCAGGGCCCGGGCGATGCCGTGCCGGACCGCGTCCGCCTGGCCCGAGACACCCCCGCCCTGCACGTTGGCGTACACGTCGAAGCGACCCTCGGTGTTGGTGACCCGCAAAGGCTCCAAGACCCGGTACCGGCGCGCCACGCCGGGGAAGTGCTGCTCCAGGGGCCGCCCGTTGACCACCACCTGACCCGAACCGGGCTGCAGGATGACCCTGGCGCTGGCTTCCTTGCGCCGTCCGGTGGCGTGGGGAAGAGTACTCATGAGCCCTCCAGGATCTGCCTCACAACTCTAGGGCCTTGGGCTGCTGCGCGGCGTGGGGGTGCTCCGGGCCCCGGTACACCTTGAGCTTCCTCAACATACGCCGGCCCAGGGGGTTCTTGGGCAGCATCCGCTGGACCGCCTTCTGGATCACCCACTCGGGCTTCCGCTCCAGCATTTGAGCCGCGGTGGCGGACTTGATCCCACCCGGGTACCCCGTGTGCCAGTAGTACACCTTCTCCTGCAGCTTGCGGCCCGTGAGGCGGATCTTCTCCGCGTTCACCACCACCACGAAGTCCCCACCGTCCACGTGGGGCGTGAAGGTGGGCTTGTGCTTTCCCCGGAGGATGGCCGCGATGCGGCTTGCCAGACGGCCCAAGACCTTGCCCCGGGCGTCCACCACGAACCACTGGCGCCGGACCTCCGAGGGTTTCTGTTGGTACGTCTTCACCGTCCGCCTCCGAACAAACCAACGGGAAGCATACACTGCACGTCCCCCCGTGTCAAACACGGTCTTCCTCCGGAGCCTCGCACAGCCGCTCCAGGGCCTCGAGTTGCTCCGGCTCGCCCATGGCCACCAGGCGGTCCCCCCTCCGCAGCACCTCCTCCAGGGGCGGGTTCACCACCTCCCGGCCGTCCGGGTGCGTGACCGTGGCCACCACGGCGCCCGTGCGCTCGTACAGCCGCGCCTGCCGAAGGGAACGTCCTACCAGCTGTGGGTTGCGGACCACCACCTCCCTCGCCTGCAGCCCCTCCACGAACCCCTCGGACCGTACAAGCTCGGGCCAGTGCGCCCGGGCACGCTTCAGGTACGCGCGGCCGGCCTCGTGGCTCACCCCGAGCCAGTCCAGGCTGTGGCGGACCATGGTCAGGGCAGCCTCCACCTCCGGCTGGACCACCTCCGTGGCCCCCGCCTCCAGCAACAGCGCCCGGGACGTAGCGTGGTGGACGCGTGCCAAAACCGGGACCTGTGGGGCCAGGTTCCGGACCTCCCGCACGCAGCGAGAGGCCGCCCCCGGGTCGGGGACCGCCACCACCACCAGCCTGGCGCTTTCCACCCCTGCCCGCCGCAGCGCCCGCGGGCTGCCTACGTCGCCGAATACCGCCGTTGCTGCCCTCCTCCGAGCCGCCTGGAGGGAGCCGGGGTCGAGGTCCACCACCGCATACGGGATCCCGAAGGCCTCCAGGGCTTGCGCCACCTCCTGCCCTACCCTACCGAACCCGCACAGGACCGCGTGGCCCGCGGGTTCCCGGACTCCGCCACGGCCCGCCGCCGCCACCTCCACGCGCTCCTGCCCCAACCAGCGTTCCAGCCAGGCAGGACGACCGCGGAAGAGGGCAGCGTTGGCCAGGATGGTGACCAGGGACGCTCCCAACACGGCCTGGTAGAGGGAGTCCTCGAGAACTCCCGCCTGCCGGGCCGTGGCCGCGATCAGGTACGAGAACTCCCCCATCTGCCCCAGGCCCAGACCGCACAGAGCCGCCACGCGCCAGGGGTAGCCCGCGGCCCGCACCACCCCGGTCCAGACCAGGGTGTTCCCCACCACCACGAGGCCTGCCAGCCCCAACACCGTCGGGAGCTGCCCCCGGAGGGTCTCGAGGTCCAGGACCATCCCCACGGACAGGAAGAACAGGGCCACGAACACGTCCCGGAGAGGCAGCACCCTGGCCAGGATTTCGTGGGCGAACTCGGACTCGCTCACCACCAACCCCGCCAGGAAAGCGCCCAGGGCCGGGGACAGCCCCAGACCCGAGGCGAAGGCCGCCGTCCCCAGGGCCAGGACCACCACGGTCACCAGGAACAGCTCCATGTTGCGGGTGCGGGCGACTCGGGCGAGCAGCACCGGGATCAGCCGCCGGCCGAGCCACAGCAACGGGACGAGGACGGCCACCGCGCGGAAGACGGCAAGCCCCGCCTGCGCGGGCCGGGAGCTCGCTTCCGGTGCCAGCACGGGCAGCACGGCCATGAGGACTACCGCCAGGAGATCCTGCGCGAGGCTGATTCCGACCAGGATCCGGCCGTGGGCAGACCCCACCTCGTGCCGGTCCTGCAGGAACTTGAACAGGACCGCGGTGCTCATGACGCTGAGCGCCGCCCCCACGGCCACGGCCTGCCGAACTTCCCAGCCGGCCGCGACCCCGAAGGCACTCACCACCAGGACGATGACGGCCATGCCCGCGGGGGTGCCGTACAAGGCTAGGCGCCGGGTCCTCCAGAGGTCCGAGAGGGAGAACTCCACACCCGCGCTGAAGAGAAGCAACACCACCCCCACCTGCGCGAACAGCTCGAAGGGGCCTGGCTCCTGCGCGGTCCCCGTGAGCCCTCCCACCACCACCCCTGCCACCACGTAGCCCACCACGGGGGGCTGGCGGAGGAGGTGAGCCGCGAGGCCGCCTGCCAAGGCCGCGAGGAGGAGGAAGCCGAGCTCCGCAAGCAGCTGGCCTGCCATCGTCTACCCACTCGGAGTTCGTCTCACTGCCAGTCTCTCTGCGGCCCGGCGGGCCCGGGGTCCGCGAACGTCGCGTGGCGATCTCTGGGGTGGCCTTACCCGTCGGGCCTCGCCCACCGGAAGTGCAGGGGGCCCGTGTACGCGGGGAGTCTCAGGTCCTCCCTCGGCCGCACCCGCACCTCCACCCCCACGGCCCGCAGGCCCTCCAGGAATCCCCCGCGGACCCTGAGGGCCGCCTCCATGGCGTCCGCGGGGCCGATGGCGGCCACCACGTAGGGGGCCTGCAGGGATACCCCGTCTACCGCGATGCGCCGGCCGGACTGGCTGTACGCGGAGCGGCTCAGCACCCTCCGGCCGTTCACCGCCACCGCCTCGGCACCGGAAGCCCACAGCTCGTTCACCAACCCCGCCAAGTCTAAGGCCTGCAGGTCTCCCGCCACAGGCAGGCCGGGAGCCCTCCCCGGGATCAGGACCACTTCCAGCCCCGGCCCCCGCACCGGCTCCAGACCCAGGACCATCCGGTACCTGTGGATCTCCGCCACCATGGCCTGGGTCAGGGCCCGCCCCTGCTCGGTGAGCCGCTCGTACTGGTTCAGCCGGGACCTCAGGCGGGCCAGCTCTGCTTCCAGGACCGCCCGGTGGGCCTCCGCCTGCGCCACCAGCGCCGCCAGCTCCTCCGGGCGCTGCACCGGCGGGGCCGGGGGCCGCACGTGCACCGCGCTGCGGGCGTGTACCGCGGCCAGGAACCCGGCCACGACCGCCACCGCGGCCAGGACCGGGGCCGCCCGGGAGTCTGGATGCCGGGGCCGCGGGCCGCGCACAGTTCCAGGCTACCACGGAGCGGGGTTAGCACTCTTGGCCCCCGAGTGCTAAAATAGGGCCGACCTGACCCTGCTGACAAAAAACTCGGGTGAAGGAGGTCGAGAGGCCATGCCGGCGAAGCTGCTGCTCTACGACGAGGCGGCCCGCAGGGCCCTGGAGCGGGGGGTGGAGAAGGTCGCCTCCGCCGTCCGCGTGACCTTGGGTCCCAAGGGCCGCAACGTGGTGCTGGAGAAGAAGTGGGGTTCCCCCACCATCACCAAGGACGGGGTGACGGTGGCGAAGGAGATCGAGCTGGCGGACCCCTACGAGAACCTGGGGGCGCAGCTGGTGCGGGAGGTGGCCAGCAAGACCAACGACTTGGCGGGGGACGGCACCACCACCGCCACCGTGCTGGCCTGGGCCATGGTCCGGGAGGGCCTGAAGATGGTGGCCGCGGGCAGCAACCCCATGCTCATCAAGCGCGGCATCGACCGCGCGGTGGAGGCGGTGGTGGAGGAGCTGAAGAAGCTCAGCCAGCCCGTGGAGGGCCGGGAGGACATCGCCCACGTGGCCGGGATCGCCGCCAACGACCCCGCCATCGGGGAGATCATCGCGGACGCCATGCAGAAGGTGGGGCGCGACGGGGTCATTACCATCGAGGAGAGCAAGGGCATCGAGACCACCACGGAAGTGGTGGAGGGGATGCAGTTCGACCGGGGCTACATCTCGCCCTACTTCATCACCGACCCCGACAAGATGGAGGCGGTGCTGGAGGAGCCGTTCCTGCTGCTCACGGAGAAGAAGATCAGCGCGGCCCGGGACATCGTCCCCATCATGGAGAAGGTCATCCGGTTCGGCAAGCCCCTGGTGGTGATCGCGGAGGACGTGGAGGGCGAGGCCCTGGCCACCCTGGTGGTGAACAAGCTGCGGGGTGTGCTGCAGAGCGTGGCGGTGAAGGCGCCCGGTTACGGGGACCGGCGCAAGGCCATGCTGCAGGACATGGCCATCCTCACGGGCGGCCGGGTCATCAGCGACGACATCGGGGTGAAGTTGGAAAGCGTGGAAGTGGACATGCTGGGCCGCGCGGAGAAGGTCCGGGTCACCAAGGAGGACACCACCATCATCGGTGGCAAGGGCAAGCCCGAGGACATCAAGGGGCGCATCGCCCAGATCAAGAAGGAGATCGAGGAGACCACCTCCGACTACGACCGGGAGAAGCTGCAGGAGCGTCTGGCTAAGCTGTCCGGCGGCGTGGCCCAGGTCCGGGTGGGGGCCGCCACGGAGACGGAGATGAAGGAGCGCAAGATGCGCTTCGAGGACGCCCTCAACACCACCAAGGCCGCGGTGGAGGAGGGCATCGTGCCGGGCGGCGGTGTGGCCCTCCTCCGCTGCATCCCCGCCCTGGACAAGGTCCAGGCCGAGGGGGACGAGGCCGTGGGCGTCAGCATCGTCCGGCGCGCCCTGGAGGAACCCCTGCGGCAGCTGGCGGAGAACGCGGGGATGGAAGGGTCCCTGGTGGTGGAGCGGGTGAAGGAGGCCAAGGAAAAGAACTTCGGCATGGACGTGCTCAAGGGGGAGTTCACCGACCTGGTGAAGGCCGGTGTGGTGGACGCCACCAAGGTCACCCGCCTGGCCCTACAGAACGCCGCCTCCGTGGCAGGCATGCTGCTGACCACGGAGGCCCTGGTGGTGGAGAAGAAAGAGAAGAAGAAGGAGAAGACCCCCTCCACCCCGGGAATGGACGAGGAGTTCTGACCCGGCGGGCAGGCTGACGGGGGCCGGGGCAGCGCCCCGGCCCCCCATGCTTTTCACAGAAGGAGCTTGCCGGGGTTCAAGATTTCCGTGGGGTCCAGGGCCCGCTTCACCGCCCGCAGGACCTCCAGCCCCTCCCCCAGAGCCTCGGGCACCAGGTGCCGCAGCTTCAAGCCTGCGCCGTGGCAGTACTCCAGAGCTCCCCCGACCCGCAGGGCCTCCCGCAGCAGGGTATCGCTCACCTCCGCCAGGCGCTGCCGGTCCGTTTCCCTGCCGGGGTCTCCGTGGGGGTCTGCGTACGCCACGCTGACCAGCTCCGGAGTCCCCCAAAGCCCGAACTCCGCCAAGCGGTAGCGCTCCTGCGACAGGCGCTCGAAGGCCGTGCGCCGGAACCGCAGGACCTCGCCCGCGGGCAGGGACACGCACAGGTAGTCGAACAGCCTCCCCCAACGCGACCGGAGCCTGGCGTCGGGCTGCGCCCGGACCCGCCGGGCGAACTCCTCCCCGGGCCGGTGACGCGAGGTCCAGAACTTTTGCGCCTCCTGGTCTGGAAGCGTCCGGGCCCGGTGCTTGCCCGCGGCGCGGAGTGCGCGGTCCACGCACGCCTCCACCAACCCCGCGGTCCCGTCGAAGCCCACGTACGCCACGGTTTCCGTACGGATCCCTCCCGGCGCCAGGCTTCCAGACCCGGGCTCCTCACCCACGTCCAGGACTGCTGGACGGAGGCCAGCCTCAAACAACTCCCGCACCCACTCCCACGCGTCCTCGAAGCGGCTGAACCAAAGCGCCAGCAGCCGCTCCGCCTCGGGCTTGGGCCAGACCCGCAGGGTGGCCGCGGTTACCACGCCCAAGGTGCCCTCCGCACCGCAGAACAGCCGGTGCAGCTCCGGCCCCGGACCTGGAGCGGGCACCGCGGGGGTGCGCACCAGCCGGCCGCCGGCCAGCACCACCTCCACACCTAGCACCTGGTCTGCCATGCGACCGTACCCGCCCAACCGGTAGCCCGCCCCGTTGGTGGAGACGGTTCCTCCCACCGTGGCCACGGCCACGCTCCAGGGGTCGTGGGCGAAGAACAGGCCGTGCTCTCTCAGGGCCGCGTTCAAGTCCACCAGCAGCACGCCCGCCTCGGCCTCCGCGGTGCGGTCTTCCCGGGAAATCCTGCGGATGCGGTCCAGGCCCCGCAGGTCCAAGGTCACGGCCCCGGGCACCGCCACCGCACCGCCCATCACCCCGCTCCCGCCGCCGAAGGGCACCACGGGGACTCCCTCCTGCTGCGCCCAAGCCAACAGGGCGCAGACGTCGTCCGTGCTGCGGGCGCGCACCACCGCCAGGGGCAGGACGTCCGCGGCAAAGCCGGCTCGGTAGGCCCGGGCCGCGGCCAGGGCGTCGCCGGCATACCGGGCCAGGTCCTCCGGCGCGGTCAGCACTCGGCCGGGGAACCGTTCCGCCAGGGCCTTGTGGACGCGTGTGGGGTCCTGCCCCAAAAGAGTGCTGCCGCAGGGAGATCGCGGTCCCCCAACGTCGCTGCGTGGTGTTTGGGGTGGGCTACATGAGGACGGGTCTTTGGGAGAGCGGGCCTCCGCCATGGTCTTCACCTCCTCCAGGATAGTACGGGCGGCGGGGACGAAGGTGCTTCACCGGAAGTCCCGGCTGCGGACCCGGGCAGGCCCTGCGGGGGAAGGGGCCCAGAAGCGCTCCGCTACCAGGTGCACCACCCCGTCCTCCACCTGCAGGCGACCTGTGACGCCCAAGAACGAAGCGGTGGTGGCCAGCACCCGGTGGCGGTCGAACACGTCTTTCCACGCCACCACGTTCACGAACCCCGTCTCGTCCTCCAGGGTGAAGAAGCGGACGCCTCCCGCCCGCTCAGGGGCCTGCCGGCAGATGACCAGGCCCGCGTACCGTACCCGGGTCCCGTCCCGCAAGGACGCTACAGTGCGCGCGTCCGGGAGCCCCTGTTCCCGCAGACACGGCCGCAGGGGCTCCAGGGGGTGCCCGCGGGCGCTGTGGTCCGTGGCCTCGTAGTCCCACCGGATGGCCTCCAGGAGGGAGAGGGGCGGGAAGGGCGGGAGTCCCTCGGGGGGGTCTGCGGGCAGGGAGTCCCCCCGCCTCTGCAGCAGCGCCCGCACCTCCCAGAGGGCTTCCCGACGGCTCAGCCCGAAGCAGGAGAAGGCGTCCGCCTCCGCCAGACTCACCAGCGCCCGCCGCCCCAGGTCTGTCCGTCGGGCGAACTCCCCCAGGGAAAGCCACTCTCCCTCCGCCCGGGAGCGCAGGATGCGCTCCGCCTCGGCTTGCCCCAGTCCCTTCACGTACCGCAAACCCATCCGCACCGCGAGCCCGTCCCGGCTGTGCGGACACGGCTCGAGGGTGCAGTCCCACGCGCTATGGAGGACGTCCACGGGCCGGACTTCCACCCCGTGCCGGCGGGCGTCGTCCACGATGGTGTGCACCGCGTAGAACCCCATGGGCTGCGCGTTCAGCAACGCGCACGTGAACTCCGGAAGGTAGTGGCACCGCAGGTAGGCGGTGGCGTACGCGAGGAGGGCAAAGCTGGCCGCGTGGGATTCGGGAAACCCGTACGACCCGAACCCCTGGATCTGCCGGAACACCCGCTCCGCGGCTTCCCGCGGGATCCCCCGCCGGACCATCCCTGAGATGAGCCGCTCCCGGTGACGCTCCAGCCGGCCGCTGCGCTGCCACGCGCCCAGGTCCCGGCGCAGCCGGTCTGCCTCCCCCGGGGTGTAACCCGCGGCCACCACCGCCAGCCGGATGACCTGCTCCTGGAACAGGGGCACCCCGAGCGTCTTCTCCAGCACCGGCACCAGGCAGGGGTGAGGGTAGGTGACGGGCTCCAACCCCTGGCGGCGGCGCAGGTAAGCTTCCAGCATGCCGCCCTCGATGGGGCCGGGCCGGATCAGGGCCACCTGCACCACGAGGTCGTAGTAGGTCCGGGGCCGGAGCCGGGGCGCGATGGCCATCTGGGCGCGGCTCTCGATCTGGAACACGCCTACGGTGTCCTGATGGCGGATTTTCTCGAAAGTCTCGGGGTCGTCGGGCGGGATCCGGTCCATCTGCAGGTCCACGCCCCGGTGCTGGCGCACCAGTTTGGTACACCGGTCTAACAGGGTGAGGCCTCCCAGCCCCAGCAGGTCCACCTTGAACAGACCCAGGGCCTCCAGGTCGTACTTGTCCCACTGCACCACGGTGCGGCCGGGCATGGCCGCGTTCTCGATGGGCACGAGGTCCGAGACGGGCTCGCTTCCCAGGAGGAAACCGCCGGGGTGGATGGACAGGTGCCGGGGGAAGCCCACCAGCTCGGAGGCGAGGGTGACCAGGTGGCGGTGCACGGGCGCTTCTGGGTCCAGGCCTGCCTCCCGCAGGACCTGGGGCGACAGCTCTCCGTGGAGGTCCACCAGCTTGCTGAGCCGGTCCAGGGTGACCAGGGGGATTCCCAGGACCCTGCCCACGTCCCGCAGGGCGGACCGCACCCGGTAGCGGATCTTGTTGGCCACCATGGCCGCCCGGTCCCGGCCGTACTTGCGGTACACCCACTGGATCACCTCTTCCCGGCGGTCGTGCTGGATGTCCAGGTCGATGTCGGGAGGCTCCGCCCGCTCGCGGGACAGGAACCGCTCGAACAAAAGCGCCATGCGGACCGGGTCCACCGCGGTGATCCCCAGGCAGTAGCACACCGCGGAGTTGGCCGCGGACCCTCTGCCCTGGCACAGGATCCCCTGCTGCCGGCAGAAGGCCACCACGTCATGCACCGTGAGGAAGTAGCCCACGTAGTCCAGCTCCTCGATCAGGGCCAGCTCCCGTTCCAGCTGGCAGGCCACCTCCGGCGGCACCTCTCCCCCATAGCGACCCCGGGCTCCCTCGAAGGTCAGGCGGCGCAGCCACTGCCCGGAGGTGTAGCCTTCCGGGAGCCACTCCGAGGGGTAGCGGTAGCGCAGCTCCCGCAGGGAGAAGGTGCAGCGCTCCGCTACCTCCAGGGTGCGGCGGACAGCCTCGGGGTCGTCCGCGAACAGGGCGGTGAAGGCTTGCGGGGACTTCAGGGCGTACTCCGCGTTGGGCCGGAGGCGCCGCCCCGCCTCCGCCAGGGTCACCCCGTGCCGCACGCACGTCAGCACGTCCTGGAGGGCTTGGCGTGCGGGGGTGTGGTAGAGGACCTCACCGCCGGCCACCACCGGGAGGCCGTACCGGGCTGCGAGCTCGCGGGTGCGGGCTTCCAGGGCCGCGTCCGCGAACCGCCGGTGGCGCGTCACCAGCAGGTACAGGCGGTCCGAGAAGGCGTCCTGCAGCATCCCCACCACGGGTGTCGGGTCCTGGGGGGAATCCAGCAGGCTCCCCTCCCCGCCCCACACCGCCACCAGCCCTCCCGCGTGCTGGCACACCTCCTCCCACGTCACCTCGCTGCTGCCCTTCTGAGAGCGCAGGTGGCCGTGGGTGAGCAGCCGGCACAGATTCCGGTACCCTTCGCGGTCCTGGGCCAGGAGGACCACGTGGGTCCCGTCACACACGGACACCTGGGCTCCCACCACGAGGCGTACCCCCGCTTCTTCCGCGGCCAGGAGTGCCTCCACCGCGCCGTACACCCCGTCCCGGTCCGTGAGGGCTATAGCCGGGAGCCCTAGAGCGTGGGCGGTACGTACCAGCTCCTCCGGGTGGCTTGCGCCCTCCAGGAAGGAGTGGTTGCTCTTGCACCACAGGGGCGCGTACACCTACTCCACCCGCCCTTGCAGGAACCACCGGCGCCGGCGGTGGTCGTAATACACCCACAAAAGCTCGCCGCCCTCGGTTTCCACGAAGTAGTAGGACCGGTGCACGCGGCGCACCCACCACCCGCCCGCCACCTCCTCCGGTCCGAACACCGCGCGGTGCGCAGGCAGCCCCCGCAGGGGGACCGGCCTCCGGTACACCCGGCGCACCAGGACGGGCCGTCCGGCAGGGAGAGTCCTAGGGGGCCGCACGCGGTCTGCGGGAACCCACCCGTAGCAGGCCTCCGGTAGGTGCCCCTCCCGCAACACCGGACGGACCACGCAGCCTTCCCCGAACTCCGCGCGCAGGCGGGCCAGGGCGCGGGCCGCCTCCTCCAGGTCCCTCCGCGCCACGGGGACGGCCCGCAGCTGCTCAGGACCTGCCCGCACCCCCAGGGCACGCACGCACACCTCCACCACCGCTGCCTCCCACGGGAGGGAGCAAAGCCGCAGCCGGACCAGGTCCGCGAGCTGCCCGCCGTCCAGGGTCGGGGCCGCGGGTTTGACCTCCGTGGCCAGCCACCGGCCGTTCTGCTGGCGCAACCCGAGTTGAAGGGAACGGACGGCCTCCCCACGCTGTGCCAGGGCCCGGAGCAGCGGATCCAGGGTCTGCTTGACCACGGACACCAAACGCGGAAGGTCGGACTCCGGGGCGTCCAGCACCACCCGGCCTTGCACCTCTTCCCGCTCCACCTGCGGCCGGAGCGGGTCGAAGGTGTCCTGTGCAGCCAGCCGGCGGACCTCCGCCACCTCCTGTCCGAACCGCTCTTGCAGCCCTGCTTCGGGGATGGCCAGCAGGTCCTGGACCACGCGGACGCCCAGCTTTTCCAGGGCCTCCACCACCTCCGGGTCCAAGGCGAGCTCCCGCAGCCTGACCCTGCCCGCGGCGGCCCTCTCCTCCTCCGGGGACGAGAACACCCTCACCCCTCGGTGGGCGCGGGCTACCGCGTAGGTCCCGAACCGCGAGAACCCCACCACCACCGTGGCATGCCAGCCCGCTTGCTCCAGGTCCGCGTGCAGAGCCCCTCCCCACGCTTCCAGGGACGCGTGCAGCCACCCCAGACCTGAGGCGTCCAGCCAGAACGTCCCGGGTTCCCGAGCCCTCTCCACCCGGGGGCTGAACCGGTACAGCCGCCTGGCTATCTCCTCTGCGTCCGCGTCCACCTCTTGGGAAGCCAACACCCCGACCCGGAGGCCGGGCAAGAGCGCCACGGCGGTGGCGTACGCTAGACCCGGGAAGATCCCGGCCCGCCGGGCCTCGTCGCTGACCCACACCAGGCGCGCCCGGGGCCGGTCCTCCTCCGCCACCGCGGCAGGACACCCCTTCCACTCCGGACAGCGGTGGAGGAGGACCTGCAGGGGGAAGGCGGGCAAGCTAACGCAGGCCAGCCGGCCCTCCATAGCTCTTCCGGAAAACCCAGCCCGTCCCGCGGCACTTGTCCCGC